>Ga0310786_10000197_pt1 | contig 103101 bp, 70 predicted proteins | sample AusTroGonzalo_MG_FD_203881 | JGI IMG/M metagenome (GOLD analysis project Ga0310786, IMG submission 203881) | Bovine rumen microbial communities from tropical cattle in Woodstock, Queensland, Australia - Gonzalo_03 (v2) (version 2) | ecosystem: Host-associated > Mammals > Digestive system >... | reverse complement strand
AAGGCATAGGTAGAACTTGGCATGAAGATTCTTTGTCGCATGAATCCTCATTTGCAATCTGCCATCCACAAGATCCTGACACATCTGCAATATACCTTCTTCGACCTCTGGCGCATAACGGGCATTGATAATGTCTTGTCTGAATTCCTCATCATAGACGACTTTTGCTTTCTCAGCACTTTCCAACATGAGCATTGTTTTGTTATGCCGACGGAATATATCATCAATATTGATGCCGACCAAGATCTTGATTTCCTCCACATTACCCAGCTCTTTACGCAGTTTGAAATAGCCAGAAGAACGGAAAAAGCCTACAACAGCCAAAAAACGGTCAAAGTTAGCCATTCCTGAAGCAATACCCTTCAATTTATCGAATAAGGTATTACCAAAATCGTTATTAAAAAACTTACTGCTCATTGTATTCTTCTTGAGTCGGATTTATTAATGACCTGACATCTATCGTTAGCACTCGTGCAATTTCATTTAATTGCGCAATAGAGGGCTGAGTTTTATTTTGGCACCATCTGGAGATGGTATGCTCAGTTTTGCCTAACTGCTCTGCCAACCATCGGCTGGTCTTTCCTTTTTCTACGAGGACTACCTTTAAACGGTTTAATGCCTCTTTTCTTCCATTATTTGACATATGATGTTCAGTATTTGAGCGCAAATATACACAATAAAACTGATATTACCTAATTAAATGGAGAAAAACTATAGGTTTTACCTAAAAGAAGGCTAAAATGAATTCTTGGCAATGTTCTTTTTCCTTTTTCTATATCTGTTGGTTGAACTCTTCTTTGAATGTGTCGTAGGAAAAATTAGAGGACACAAGAAAACGGACAAGTGCTTGTACGATACCACTATAGGGGGTAGCCCACCCATTCGGATTGATGCCACAATAGGGGTAGCCTACTACCCCTTTATGGCCTCAATGCCACAATGGGAGTTGCCGTACACCAAGGTTGAGCTCATTGGACAGTAGGCTTGAATATAGAATACGAATAAGAAACCTAACTCCTTCACCAATCCTCCGAATTTTACGTTACCCTCATTTTCGTACTTCCTCGTTCTTCCCCTATATTCTTGCGTCCCTACGGTAGCAAGCGTCTCCTATCGTCGCCGAGCGGCCTTTATTTTAGGCAGAATTGCGTTAATCTTCTCAAATCTGTTATCAGTTACAAGCTTTTTTCGTAACTTTGACTTCGCCGAAGTTACTGCACTCGGCAAAAAAAATAAATAAATTTATTTTGTTCTGCTCTCGTTTTTTCGTAACTTTGCAGCACAATTTGACAAAACAAGAGAAAAAGAATAGACGCTATGGCAAAGAAAAAGATTCAGTTCAGTCTCGTTTACAGGGACATGTGGCAGTCGAGCGGCAAGTTCCAGCCGCGTAAGGACCAGTTGGAGCGCATTGCTCCGGTAATCATCGACATGGGCTGCTTCAGCCGTGTGGAGACCAACGGCGGTGCCTTCGAGCAGGTGAACCTCATGGCGGGCGAGAACCCCAACGAGGCGGTGCGCGCCTTCTGTAAGCCGTTCAACGAGGTGGGCATCAAGACGCACATGCTGGACCGCGGCCTGAACGCTCTGCGCATGTACCCTGTGCCCGACGACGTCCGCGAGCTGATGTACAAGGTGAAGCACGCCCAGGGTGTTGACATCCCGCGTATCTTCTGCGGTCTGAACGACACGCGCAACATCATCCCCTCAATCAAGTGGGCAAAGGCTGCTGGCATGACGCCGCAGGCCACGCTCTGTATCACGACGAGCCCCGTGCACACCGTTGACTACTACTCGGCGATTGCCGACGAGGTGATTGCCGCCGGTGCCGAGGAGATCTGTCTGAAGGACATGGCGGGCATAGGCCAGCCGGCGATGCTCGGCCAGCTGACGAAGGCTATCAAGACGAAGCATCCGGACATCATCATACAGTATCACGGACACTCGGGACCGGGCCTGTCGATGGCCTCGATCCTCGAGGTGTGTAACAACGGTGCCGACATCATCGACACCGCCATCGAGCCGCTCTCGTGGGGTAAGGTCCACCCGGACATCATCTCCGTGCAGTCGATGCTGAAGAACGAGGGCTTCGAGGTGGCCGACCTGAACATGAACGCCTACATGCAGGCGCGCACCTTGACACAGGAGTTCATCGACGACTGGCTGGGCTACTTCATCAACCCGGCGAACAAGCACATGTCGAGCCTCCTGCTGGGCTGCGGACTGCCTGGCGGCATGATGGGCTCGATGATGGCCGACCTGGGCGGCATCAAGAAGATGATCGACAAGCTGCGCGCAGCGAAGGGCGAGCCTGAGCTGACGATGGACGACATGCTGGTGAAACTGTTCAACGAGGTGGAGTATGTTTGGCCGCGCGTGGGCTATCCCCCTCTGGTGACGCCGTTCTCGCAGTACACGAAGAACATTGCCCTGATGAACCTCCTGACGATGGAGCAGGGAAAGGGCCGCTACGTGATGATGGACGACGCCATCTGGGGCATGATCCTGGGCAAGAGCGGCAAGATTCCCGGCACCATCGCTCCCGAGCTGGTGGAGCTGGCCGAGAAGCAGAAGCGCGAGTTCACCGACGTCGACCCGCACACGCTCATCCCCAACTCTCTCGACGGCTTCAAGAAGGAGATGGACGAGAACGGATGGGACTACGGACAGGACAACGAGGAGCTCTTCGAGCTGGCTATGCACCCCGAGCAGTACCGTCCCTTCAAGAGCGGTCAGGCCAAGAAGCAGCTGCTGGCCGACATCCAGAAGGCGAAGGACGCCAAGCTGGGTGGCGGGCAGAAGATCTCGCAGGAGGAGATCGACGCCCTGAAGCACGCCAAGGCCGATGCCGTGAAGTCGCCGCTAGCCGGACAGCTGCTGTGGAGCTTCGGCGGCGAGGGTGTGATGGCCCCGTGTGTCGAGCCGTTCATCGGCCAGAAGTACCAGGAGGGTCAGCCCTTCTGCTATCTGCAGACGAAGTGGGGCGAGATTGTCGAGATTCCCGCCGCTATGGGTGGCAAGCTCGTCGACATCAGCGTGAAGCCTGGCCAGCAGATTCGTCAGGGCGACACCATCGCATGGATAGAGCGCGAAGCGTAACAATACTGACAGCACTTCTACTGGTGCTGTGTGCCGGACAGGGTAGGGCGCAGACTTTCGAGCTGCGTAAGGTGCACGACAGCCTCTACTGGCTGAACGACTGGCGCCTGCCTTACCCTGTCTATCGTTTTCAGACGGGCGACGTCGACGGCGACGGCCGTGAGGATGCGATGGTGGGTGTCGTCAAGGCCACCCGTTTCTATCCTGAGCAGGGACGGCGGCTGTTCATCTTCAAGCAGGTGGACAGCAGCCGACAGCCCGACGGCCCGAAGAAGGTGCGCCCCCTGTGGCTGGGCTCCCGTCTGGGCGGCAGCCTGGAGGACTTCCGCTACACGGCGGACGGACACATTCGCAGCCTGGAGACGACTGCCGACGGACGCTACGTCGTTGCCGACTACCGCTGGGGCGGTTTCGGCATGACGTTCGACCACTACATAGTGAAAGGAACCGATAAAAAATCTGCGCTAATACTATTTAATCAATGAAGACCAAGAATTTACTCTTTGCTTGTGCAGCAGCGCTCCTGACAGCCTGCACTGCCAGCCAGAAGCAGGTGGCCGTAGAGGTCCCTGTGTCAACCATTGACGTCGAGCAGCTCATCAACGGCGTCGACTACGATATGGACGTCACGGGACTGTCGCTGGCCGATGTCCGCGTGCTGAGCAACGCCCCTGCCGCCCTGAAGGGCTATCCCTTCAAGGACGCCTATCTGCGCGGTGTCTACGGGGGCACGACGTGGTACGACTCACTGACGTGGAAGTTTGACGAGAGCCTGTCCTTCAAGGACGACGAACAGAAGCCCGGCGAGCCCTGGCGCGACGTCTACTACCGCGTGGGCGACCGTCAGCTGAAGTTCACCGCCGAGGAGCAGGCCTTCATGAAACGACTGCAGGAGCGCGAGGGTGAACTGCTGAAGCGCAACTTCGACGTCGAGGAGCCCCTGCGTGTGAACATGCAGAATCTCTCGAACCCCACACAGCTCAAGGAGTTCGACTCGCTGCTCTGCCAGCAGCTGGCCCATACGGGCTTCGCCATCGTCCCTGCCCGCCACGAACAGCTGTTCCACGTCTACGAGCAGAACGACTACCAATGCTTCCCCTCGTTCGTCACCACCGACCTCTTCCTCCAGCTCTATCACCTCTACTTCGACTGTATGCTGCGCGAACTGGAGGAGCAGCACCTTGTGCAGCTGATGACCGACTTCTCGCACGAGATGCTTCTGGCTATGCGCGACGTCCTTGAGGGAACGCCCCCCGACAGCGACTTCTCGTTTGCTACCTATCGCAACATCATGTTCTACAACATAGCCTGGCACCTGTTCACGGGTAAGGCCATCGAGAACCGCAACGACCAGGCGCTGGAGATGAGGGAGATAGAACGCGTGATGAAGGCCGAGAACGACGTCAGCGAGCTGCTGATGGACTATACGGGCGACATCCAGTTCGCCTACAGCCTGTTCCGTCCGCGTGGCCACTACACCCGCTCCGAGGAGCTGAAGCGCTATTTCCGGGGCATGATGTGGCTGCAGAGTGCGCCGATGGGAATGGACCATCCTGAAGAGGTGAACCAGGCCGTCATCATGGCCTTCGTCCTGAACCACCATAAGCAGCTGCAGGCGAAGTACGACAAACTGAACCGACTCATCACCTTCCTCATGGGACAGCCCGACAACCTCAGTATGCCGCAGGTGCAGGCCGAGGTGGCAAAGACGGGCATCGAGGATCTCGGCGAGCTGCTCGGCAACGAGAAGGCGATGGGCCGTATCAAGGCCACGCTGGAGGAGATTGGCAACAAGCAGACGCGCATCCGTCCGAAGTTCGAGAAGACCAGCCATAATAAGATATGTGTGATGCCACAGCGCTACCAGCCCGATGCCGAGGTGCTGCAGGAGATGGTCGACTACGAGGGCAGGCCCACCAAGCGTGCTGTGCCCCAGGGACTCGACATTTTTGCTGCGATGGGCGTATCGGCAGCCGAGCAGATACTTCTTGACGAGGAGGAGAACGGGAAGTGGGCGAAGCTGCAGCCTACGCTGAAGCAGATGAAGCAGCGCATGGGCGAGATTGACTGGCAGGAGACCATCACCAATCAGTGGATGAACACCCTGAAGACCATCAGCGACAAGACCGACGACCACCTGCCGTATTTCATGCTGACCTCGGAATGGGACCGTAAGGACCTGAACGCGATGCTCGCCTCGTGGGCTGAGCTGAAGCACGATGCCATTCTCTACGCCAAGCAGCCTATGGGTGCCGAGTGCGGCGGCGGCGGACTGCCCGACCCTGTGGTGAAGGGCTATGTGGAGCCGAACATCGGCTTCTGGAAGAAAGCCATCGAACTGCTCGACAATACCGCTAAGCTGCTGAAGGACCAGCAGATGCTCACAGAGAAGATAGAAGGTGCCACCACCCGTATCCGCGAGGAGGCAGAGTTCCTGTTGCGCGTCAGCGAGAAGGAGCTTGCCGGCCAGACGCCTACCGACGAAGAGTACGACCAGCTGAAGTGCGTGGGTGCTACGTTCGAGAACATCTCGCTGGACCTTGTCCGTCAGCCCGACCAGTGGCTCATGGGTTGGAGCGACGTCGAGGGTGCCGACCGTAAGGTGGCCCTCGTGGCTGATGTCTACACCGCCAATGCCGACAATAACCCCAGCAAGTCCATACTCTTCGAGGCTGTGGGCGATGCCGACGAGATCTATGTCGTCGTCGAGATAGACGGCTATCTCTACCTGACGCGTGGTGCCGTGCTGAGCTATCGTGAGTTCCAGCAGCCCGTTGATCAGCCGCGACTCACCGACGAAGAGTGGCAGCAGCTGTTGGAGAAGCAGCCGCGCAAGGGCGTGCCCGCGTGGATGAAGCCCATCGTCGTACCGCTCGAGAAAATGCCGGAAGTGAATGAAGAGTATTTTTATAGCTCTGGCTGTTAACATCGTCTTCACAGGCGACATCCTGCTGGATCGGGGTGTCCGTGAGACGATAGACCATCGCGGTGCAGACCACCTCTTCTCCGATGGCGTCGACAGCGTGCTGCGCTCGGCACAGATCGTTGTCGGCAACCTGGAGTGTCCTGCGACGACGGTGAAGGCGCCCGTCTTCAAGCGCTTCGTCTTCCGCGCAGAGCCAGAGTGGCTGACGACCCTCAAGCAGCACGGCTTTACGCACCTGAATCTGGCCAACAACCACTCTATAGACCAAGGGCGCGAGGGACTGCTGGACACCCGTCGCAACGTGGAGCTGGCGGGGATGGTGCCCATAGGTGCAGGACGAAACATGGCGGAAGCCGCAGAGCCCGTGCTGCTGAATCCGCAAACCCCGAACCCCGCATCTCGAAACATCTGGCTCGTCGCCTCGCTGCGCCTGGCTCTCGAGAACTACGCCTACCTGCCCGACCAGCCCTGCGTCAGTCAGGAACCTATGGACAGCCTGCTTGAGCGCGTCAGGCGTCTGCGACAGAGCGACCCAAAGGCCGTCATCATCGTCTCGCTGCACTGGGGTGGGGAGCACACGCTGCAGCCCGTCCCCCGTCAACGTCTTGAGGCCCACCGGCTTATCGATGCCGGGGCCGACGTGCTCGTGTGTCACCACACCCACACGCTGCAGACTGTCGAAGACTATCACGGACACAAAATCTACTACAGCATCGGCAACTTCATCTTCGACCAGCAGCGCCCCCTGAACAGTGAAGCCTGCATGGTGCGCCTTAAGGTAGGTACAGACAGTCTCGATGTGGAGACGATTCCCATCAGTATCCAGAACTGCGTGCCACAATTGGTAAAGAGCAGAAAATAGGAAAATAGTCACCATAAAAACACCGTCGTGCGACAGATTCGGAATGTGTTTTCCGGATTTGTCGCATTTTTCATGTGCTGTCGCCAGTACTTGAAACGAAAAACGCGAAAATCCATTGTCACCGCAAAAATCAACCCTACCTTTGCACTGTCCAAAGGAACAAACGGCCTCCCGAGGACGACAACAGAAGAATCAATTTTTTCAATAACATTCATATAATAAAAATACCTTATTATGAAGACGAAGAATTTTCTGGTAAACCCGATGTTCAAGAGCATCCTTACCGCAGGAACATTTGTATTTGCAATGATATTTGGTTTCACTGCATGTAGCGACGACCTGGCCGACGACGCTTCAGAGCGCCAGTCAGACGAGATTCCCGCAGGAGCCGACACCCGTTTGCTCGAGGCTTACGGTCTGATGTATAACGACTTCGAAAGCACGAACGACGTGCAGATCCTGAATGCAGACACCACTGAGATTGCCGTCAGCAAGAAGCTGGCCGACAAGCTCGGCATCACGTCCTTCGTAGGTCACCCGATGGGTATCTGGCAGGCTGTCGACCAGCTGCCCTACGCCCGCAAAGCCACAGCTGAGCGCCTGGTTGGCGACACCTATATCCTGAAGGTGCAGACAGCTACCGTTGCCGAGCTCATTGGTGACAAGAGCGCACAGCTGAGCACCGCTGTCTACGTGAACAACGAGCCTCAGGCTCTGACTCGCTCTGCTGTCAAGGGTTTCTCGTCGTTCGGTGCAAAGTATGTTGACGAGACGGGTATCATCCATCCCGCCGTCATCCACCTGACTGATCCCAACGGCTACGACAAGGCCTACCACAACGAGACCGACGAGCCCGCTCTGACACGTAGCGCAGTAGCCGATGGCCGCTATGACTACATCACGGCCGACGAGCTGGCCAGTGGCAAGACTCGTGGCGCTCTCGGTGGCTCTATGCACGTCAACGTGCTGTCCATCCACGACAAACTGACCTTCCGCCACAAGTTCGAGATGCAGGGCGCACCCACTGATACGATCGTCCTGAGCGGTCAGGTGCCCATCGACTACAACTTGAACTACTTCATGACCCTTCAGGGTGGTGTCAAGTGGGATAGCTGGCTGCCTTCGCTGTATATCAAGAAGTTTGAGACTGGAGTCGATGGCGACTGCGCCTTTGCCCCCGAGGCCTACCTCTCGTTTGCTGCACGCGTTGAGCTGAAGAAGCAGTACGAGCGTCTCACCCTGGCCACCTTTGGTCAGTACACCTTCACCTTCGTCGTAGGCGTCGTTCCCGTTTGCATCACCGTCAAGCCCTCGCTCTACCTGAAGTTCACCGCCAATGCAGAAGGTGGCGTCCGCGTAGGTTTCAAGTACGACTATGCAAGTCAGTTCAAGGCTGGCATCCGCTATCAGGATGGTTGGAGCGTCATCAAGGAGTTTGACGAGCTGCGTAACAAGTTCGAGTTCTACAAGCCCGAGGCAAACTTCACCGCAAATGCCGGCATTGGCTTCTATCTGGGTGTCGACGTGCTGGTATACGGTGTTGCAGGACCCGAGGTGGGTGTAGGTCCCGAACTGGCAGCAAAGGCCAGCGCTACCTATCGTCCCTTTGTCGACGATCCTGACAAGCGCTTCGACTTCAACGCCTCTGTCGACCTCAAGGTGAAGGCCTTTGCAGGAGCCAAGATCTCCTTGCTGGGTTACAATCTGGCACAGTGGAGCACCGAGTATCAGTTGGCAGGCCCCTGGACACTGTTCAAGTACCCCAGCGACGGTACTGAGCACAAGGACCCTGAGAAGCAGAAGCAGGAGGACAAGAACGCTTTCTGGAAGGACAAGGTGCTGCCGATGCTGAACATCCTTTCTGAAAAGGCAGACTTCTATCAGAAGTACGAAGAAATGGTCAACCAGCTCATCAATATGGATGAAATCACTCGCGACGAGGCTATCACCATGATTGCCAACACGGTACTGGTAAACCGCGACATCGCCACCATCGACCTCAAGGACTACAATACGCAGCTTGGCTTGTGGAGCAAGTACATCGGACTCCAGTATGATACCCAGAACCGCTACAACACCTATGTCCGTGAGCAGAACATGGCCGAGATCGTTGAAATGGTACAGGCCAGCGAGCAGTACAAGTTGTACAGCAGCTTCGTAAAGGGCTGGAGCGGGTGTGTAGAGTATGCCAAGATCAGCGAAGAGTTCGAGAAGAAGTACGGACGCCAGCCTGAGTACACTGCCGCCGACGTGATGACCGTGCTGAACATGACACTGGGCTACAGCGAGCTCTTCTATAAGAACCAGTACGATGCCCAAGAGGTCTACACCTACCTGATGAATCATGTCTACGAGCGCAACAGCTGGACAACGAAGGCTGTCAGAGTACGCGCAGCCTACGAGACCATCCTTCTTTGGAAGAAGGGCTACGGCAAGAACATTGCCGGAAGGGAGAACTTCGAGAATATGGCCGATGACTTCAACTCGCTCATCGTCGACATCTATCAGCTGTCTCGTCAGGGCATTGAGATTTAATTGGCAAAAAATGACACCGAATAGTTGGAGTATGGAAAAAAAACAGTAATTTTGCATGTGAATTCAACAAAAACGCGTGTTCTATAGATGGACTATTTGTCTATAATCAATAAATACTACCCTGCGGACGATGAGCTTCGCAGGGTTTTATTGCTGCACAGCCGGCAAGTGGCCGACCGCTGTCTGGAAATCGTCAGGAAGCATCGTGAACTGCCCGTCGACGTGCAGTTCCTGGAGGAGGCGGCAATGCTGCACGACATAGGTATCTACCAATGCGATGCTCCCAGTATTCATTGTCACGGGCAGGAACCTTACATCAAGCATGGCCCGATAGGCGGCGACCTGTTGCGACGGGAGGGATACCCGCGTCACGCCCGCGTAGCAGAACGCCATACGGGCACGGGGCTGCCCGGCTATGAACCCGAGACGCTAGAGGAACAGATCGTGTGCTATGCTGACAAATTCTTCTCGAAATCGTCGCCTAACCACGTGAGAACGGTAGTCGAAACGGCGCAGTCGCTCGAAAAGTTTGGCCACGAGGGCGTCGAGAAGTTCCTGCAATGGGCAAAAATGTTTGAATAAAGCGTAAATTCTCATTACTCATTACTCATTTATCATTTCTTTGTTGTACCTTTGCACCCGTGAAAAGAAAGTCGGTCGTAATAATACTGCTTTCTGTCCTCATTGTTTTCGGGGCTTGTACTCCTTTGTCGCTGCTGCATAAGGGCAGAAAAGCGGTGAAGGAGGCTGAGTCGTATGTCAACTCCAGTAGCGTGCAGGCCCTGGCGCAGAAGGTGACAGGGAGTGTGGCTGCGAAAGCTGAGAACACGGAGGTGCCTCAGGACAATGTGGCGACGGCCGAGGATAGTGAGAGGAGAGAGGAGAGTCTGACGACCGAGAATAATGAGGAGAGAGAGGAGAAAGGAGAGAGGAGAGAAGATAGCTTAAGGGTTGAGAATAGCTTAAAGTCCGAAGAAAGTTTAAGCGCTGACAGTAACCTCGTACCCCCGTCCCCCCGTACCCCCGTACCTTCGAAAACAGCGGAAGTACCCACAGAAACAGCGGCTGACAGCCTGCTGGCTGGGGCCGATGCGCCTGCTGCCGCCAAGATGAAACGCGACACGACGACGATGGACTCCCTGGAGCTGGCTATCTGGAAGTACAACAAGCAGATTGACGACTCGCTGGCCCTCGACAGCATCAATCGCCGCCGTAAGAACGGTATCGATGCGCCCGTGAAGTACTCCGCTAACGACTCGCTGACCTACGAGGCTGGAACGGGGCGCGCCTTCCTTTATGGCAAGTCGCACGTAGAGTACCAGAACATGGACCTTCAGAGCGACAAGATTTTTATGGTGCTCGACAGCAGCCTCGTACACGCTACAGGCAGTCTCGACACCCTGGGCGTGAAGTTTGGCACGCCTGTCTTCAAGATGGGCAGCGACGAGTACCAGAGCGACACGATGGCCTTCAACTTCAAGACGAAGAAGGGCCTTATCACGCAGGTATACACCCAGCAGGAGGACGGATTCCTGACTTCGGAGCTGTCGAAACGCGGCGCTGGCGGCGAGCTGTACCTGCAGCACGGCCGCTATACTACCTGCGACGAGCCCCATCCCGACTTCTACATCGCTATGTCGCGAGCAAAGGTGCGTCCGGGTAAGGATGTCGTCTTCGGACCGGCCTACCTCGTCGTCTGCGACGTGCCCTTGCCACTGGCTATCCCCTACGGCTTCTTCCCATTCTCGAAGAGCTACTCCAGCGGATTCATCATGCCTACCTACGGCGACGAGATGGAGCGCGGCTTCTACCTGCGCGACGGCGGTTACTACTTCGCCATCAGCGACAAGATGGACCTGAAGCTCATCGGCGAGATATACACCAAGGGCTCGTGGGGTTTGTCGTCGGCCACCAACTACCGTAAGCGCTATCGCTACAGCGGCTCTTTCTACGCCAGCTACCAGAACACCGTCCATGGTGAGAAGAATATGCCCGACTACACCAAGCAGACCAGCTTCAAGGTGCAGTGGAGCCACCGTCAGGACGCTAAGGCCAATCCCTACTCGAACCTCTCGGCATCTGTCAACTTCGCCACCAGCAGCTACGAGAAGAACAACCTCACGTCGATGTACAACCCCCAGGCGATGACACAGTCCACACGTACGTCGTCAGTATCCTGGAGCACGAAGTTCTCGAGCATCGGACTGAACCTCTCGTCTACCGTCAACCTGAACCAGAACATGCGCGATACGACCATCGCGATGACGCTGCCCGACCTGAACCTCTCGTTCTCGCGCTTCTATCCCTTCAAGCGCAAGAAGATGGTGGGTAAAGAGCGCTGGTACGAGAAGATCTCGATGAACTATACCGGCCACTTCTCGAACTCCATCACTACCAAGGAGGACAAGCTCATGCACACCAGCTTCACCAAGGACTGGAAGAACGGTATGCAGCACACGATACCCATCAGCGGCAACTTCAACCTCTTCGACGTCATCAGCGTCAACCCCTCGTTCAACTTCACCGACCGCACCTATCTGAACAAGGTAAGCAAGTCGTGGGACGCTGTGGCACAAAGGGAGGTCATCGACACCATCAACGGCTTCTACAACGTCTATAACTGGAACATGAGCATGGGCCTGTCAACGAAGCTCTACGGATTCTTCATCCCCAACCGCAAGATCTTCGGCGACAAGATCCAGGCCATCCGTCACGTCTTCACGCCAACCGTCTCCTTCAGCTATGCTCCTGACTTCAGCGCCTCGCGCTACGGCTACTACAAGACCTACCAGAAGACCGATGCCCAGGGCAATGTGTCGCTCGTCGAGTATTCGCCCTACGAGAGCGGACTCTACGGCCGTCCAGGCAAGGGCAAGACGGGTAGCATCTCGTTCGACGTATCGAACAACGTTGAGATGAAGCTGCGTTCCGACGGCGACTCCGTCGACTCGAAGAAGATCAGCATCATTGACGAGATTGGAGGCTCGATGTCCTACAATATGGCCGCAAAGGTGCGCCCCTGGAGCGACCTGAACAGCCGCATACGACTGAAACTCACGAAGAGCTACACACTGAACCTCAATGCCGTCTTCGCCAGCTATGTCTACGAGGCCGACAGCGTGGGGGCCACGCCCCGGCTGAGTGAGCATAAGACGTACTGGGGAATGGGAAAGCTGGGACGCTTCCAGGGAATGTCGCAGAACCTCAGCTATACCCTCGACAACAACAAGATCAGCAATCTCTTCAAGTGGCTGAGGGGCGAGAAGGTGGAGAAGAAAGACGACAAGCGAAAGCAGTTTGACGAGGACGACGAGGATGATGAGGACGATCTGGACGATATAGAGTCGAACGTCGACCACGACCTGGAGAAGGGAAAACGCGGCGCCCGTAAGGAGAACGCCGGCAAGGGCGAGGTGGATGCCGACGGCTACATGGCCTTCTCGCTGCCCTGGTCGCTGAGCTTCGGCTACGGTATCACCATGCGCGAGAATACCGATGTCAAGCGGTTCAACTACAAGACGATGCGCTACCCCTATAAGTTCACGCAGAACCTGAATGTCAGCGGAAACATACGCCTCTCTGACGGCTGGAACATCTCCTTCTCCAGCGGTTACGACTTCGAGAACAAGAAGATTTCAATGACCACTGCCTCGCTGGGGCGCGACCTGCATTGTTTCAATATGTCCTGTTCGGTAGTGCTCTCACCTTATGCCAGTTACAATTTCTCCTTCCGTTGTAACGCCTCCACACTGACGGACGCCCTGAAGTACGACAAGCGCTCAAGCTACTCCAACGCCGTGCAGTGGTACTAAACCACTAACGGTGTACAAAAATTGGATTTGCTATTGAAAATCTAGTGTTACAATTGGCGTTACACAAAAATTTCTCCACCTCAAAAAAAATACCGACCTTTGCAAGCGAAAACGGTAATATTTGGTAAATATTTGTAACCTTTTAAACAACAATTAATTGAACACTATTATGAAAGAAGACATTGATCTTGACCACATCTACGATGATGACATTATCATGGATGACCTCTCAGACGAGGAAGTAGAGTATCTGGAAGAAAACGATCCTGATCGCCTAGCCGAAATTGGAGGAAACACGAATAGCCATTACCGTGATATGATGTTTCCTGATGGCGAAGATGATGATTAATTGGTATGGGAGCCGTGAGCACGCTTGCAGCTTGCGGCTTCCATTGATTTGGTAAAAATGAAAAATAAGTATTATGAGTAAGGTGTTTCAGTGTATGATGTGCTATGCACTCAGAATGAATGAAAATAGACTGAGTGACATGGTGTGGGCTTTGTGTCAGGCAGACAGGGGGTTCCTGGTGTTCTTTTTTGAATACATATTTGATATTCAAAATGAAGAAATAGATGTTTATTTCCTTGAACGTGAGGCCATACAAGTTGGAGGTAGAAATGATTTCCTTTTCTACACTTCGAAGGGTTATTATATACTTGAAAGCAAAATAAATGATAAGACTATCAACGCCTGCAATTATTTGGGATATGTCAATAATGAGCAAGGTAGAATCAGATATATATTAGCTTCCGACAACGAAGGTAGATATGGCAGTGATTGGATCGTTGATAAGGAAAGTCATTTGTTAGGAATAGACTATTGTAGAGAATTGGGATCAAGATGCTGTATTTCATATAAGCTTTGGTCAGAGTTAGCACAAGAGTTAATAAACGACGGTTCCTCCCCAGATTGGAAGTTGTTAGGGGCAATTATCATTCAAGCCCTTTATCAAAATGATTGTAACGATTTGAATGAGCAGTTCAAGAAATTCAACTTTAACGAAGAAATAACGATAAATCAGTCGGAGAAGGGAGATGCTCCTGTAATGTCAGACAGATTACACTGTTTCAATGACAATTGGGAAAAGGGTGGTGATGTTGGCGGCTATCTTGATGAAGACCACGTAATATGGCGTGGGTATGTATATACGCCAACAAGAAATGAGGGAACTGTTCACGTGCTTGCTGTAAAGGATATTGATTTCAAGAAGCAGTTTGGTAAATGTAAAGATCTTCCAAAATTCAAGAATTTGACTCCCATGGGAATACTAAATGCACATGAACGATGGTACTATTTCGAAATAAAGGGGGATAGTCCCGATAAAGCCTGCGATGAATTAAAATCATTTATGAAGAAAGAAAATGGACATGAAGAATAGTATTAATCAAGAAAGAGATTCTGGAATGCCAAACGATAAGATATTTAATGAATTCTTTCCTGAGCGGATAGAACGAATTAAGGGCACACAAGAATTGTGCTCGGTTTTGAACAACGATTTTGTGATGGGAACGTTTTGGACGACGTTCCTTTCTAATATTGACCTGAATATTCAGTTTGACTTTACTAAACATACCGTCGTTGATAGCAGCCAGTTCAACCTCCCTTTTTCTTCCTATAAACGAATAGACTGTTTGATAGTTGATGCGACTCAGAAACATGGAGTCGTTATCTGCTACCATCCTGCAGTGTCAGAATCTTATCCGAAACCATTAGAAGCTGGCTTCTATAATCTGGAAGAAATTGTTTATGTTCTTTTTATGCCGGATTCTCAGTTCAGCCAGAACCTAAATGCTAATCAGAACGAAAGGGTTTATTGGAATTATAGTGCTTTTTCGAAATGGTTGAAAAGTATTAAGTCGGTCGTATCTGATTCGCTGTTTAAGAAAGCTGTTGGTATTGTTAACGGTTATGTTGAAATTAAAAACAGTAATGACGTTAGGGAATATTTAAGGAATGACCCAGAGAAGAAAGAAATATTGGATAAGTATTTGAATAATTTAAAGAATTCCAATGCCTTTACATATGACCAAGATGGTGATTGTTATATTCTGAATAAATTATGTGCCTATGAACTAGGATATTGGCTGATGGAGGTTTGTATACGATTGGGATTGGTTTCGAATGAAGGTAAATATCTACACCGTACTCATTTATTCGCACCTTTATTTAAAAACAAAAAGGGGAAATCATATTCTTCTGGTGCATTGAGAAAACTTGTTTCTGACGCTAATGATCATCATCCACCTTACCCACATCAAAGAGAATTAGATTGGCTATTGAAAATCTAGTGTTACAACTGGCGTTACACAATAATTTCACCACCTCAAAAAATATGCCGAACTTTGCAAGCGGAATCAGAAAACCTGTTTCCGCTTATTAATTTATTAAATATAATAGATGATGAATAACAATTATTCAACAGCGCAGCAGTATCAGAGATATCGCAGCGCACAACAAAAAGTCGGTAACGCCGAGGCTTTGAAGAAAGGTCTCCGAGAGTGTGGCGTAATGAGTGATGAACAGGTCTTTGAGGTGGCCATGCAGAGGTCTGACGAAATTGAACAGAACCTATGGCCTATCCTTGCGCGCATAGAGAGCGAGCAGAGAGCCTCCATCTTACGAAAAAAACTTGGAATTGCAAATGCTTCTCCCATCCCGGACAGAGAGAGCGAAACGGTGGAATTTAAGGCCGGCATCCAGGCTGTTCCAGGTAGTCTCTATTCACGGATTCCTAATGGCGGACTTAAGCTTATCTTCAGCGAGCTGGCAGGTTTCTACAATACCACAGGTGTGGGGTCTCTCTATATCGGGATCTCCGATTCAACCTGCAGACCGACCGCCCTCGAGGATCAATTCAGCCTTCTCTTTCCGTCCCTCAACTCCAGGGACCGCATTGAGAGCACCCTGTTTTACAACATAGCAAGAGCGTGGACGCAAAATACGAATTTCCTACAGTCACTCTCCTATCATTGGTTCCTCCTCGAATCTCATGTCGTGCTTAGAATTGATACGAAGAAAACAGTTACAAACGACATTGTATTGGTGAACCCTCACTCATGGGGATTGCCGATTCGCTGCGGCAGTTCGTTAACTATCGTGCGTGGATATGAGATTTTAAATCGTGTTCGAAATAATAACCTTTAAATGCAAAAAGTAAGAACTATGAAGAAGATTGACTTTTTAATACCATTAGCTTCAGCCCTACTCCCGGGTGTAGGGACACAAATCTCCATTGCCGGTATACTCTATGCCAAAAGAAAAGAGCCACGACCTGAGCTGCCTGAGGAAGTCGTGAGACAAAATGGTAAGCGATTTATGAAAAAGATTAGTGAATTTTGGATAATTACAGGCCTCGTAATTCTCCTGGCTTTTGTAGTTAAAAGAATATATTACTATAATCACCAAATAGAGCTTCTTAAGAATCATCATACTGAGCAGGTAGTGACAAAACAGAAGAATCTGCGATAGAGAGACTAATCTCATTTCAGTAACGAGTCGAGCGATTCTTGTTCCCCGACGATCCAGATGATGTCACCCTCCTTGAAACGACGCTTCGGTGAGATGGCCGAGAGGTTCTCCTTTCCTTCTTCCAGACCAACAACCATACAACTGTAACGGCTGCGGATGCCGCTCTCCTCGAGTGTCTGGCCGATGAACGGGCTGTCGGCACCGATGATGAGCTGGCGCAGGCGCATCTCACGCTTCTCCAGTTCAGGGTCTTCGCCCAAGATGTCGGTCTCCAGGGCTTGCTGCAGCTTGGCCAGTTGCTCGTCGCTGCCGATGACCTGCAGGCGGTCGCCCGGGAAGATGATGGACTCGCCGTCAGGGATGTTCAGACGACGGCCGCCGCGCAGGATACTGCTGACGTGGACGCCGTACTTACGTCCCAGTGCCAGCTGCTTCAGCGGCTGTCCCGTCCACCGTGAGTCGGCGGGCACCTCGAAGTCGGCAATGTGGATATCGCGGTCCAGCAGTTTTCCTTCGTACAGCGGACGTTTCTTACCGTGTACCTGTGCCTCTATGTCGCGCGAGCGGAGGTTGTTGATGAACAACCGCTCCAGCCAGATGCTGTTGTGCTTGATGCGGCGCGACAGCACCATGAGCAGCACCAGCACCACGCCGATGGTAATCATGATAGCTGGCGTAAAACGGCTCAGGTAGTTGCAGATGTAGAAGATGAAGCTCACGGCTACTACGCCGCGTGCCAGGATGGTGAACAGTAGCGGCAGACGGTTGCGGTTGCTCTCAGCCCAGAGTGCCTTCCACTCCTCGGAGTGGTTTTTCTTCATCACCATAGCACGCAGGAATGGCGAGATGGCTATGACGGTGAGCAGACCCGTGATGGCGTTGGCGTACCAGTGGAGCTCCCAGCCTGGCAGCATCCTTCGTGTCAGCGGCAGCACGAACATGAACATCAGCGTGATGACTGCCGTCGAGAGGATGGAGTAGACAACGGTGTTGATGGCCATTTGCGTCAGCAATCGTTTCCACAGACTCTGTCCCGTCGACTCCGGACGGCTCGTTGACAGGTGGTTCAGCGAACGGATGATGCGCGACGGCAGACGGGGCTCCAGGGCGTTATAAACCGGTGTGGCGAGCCGTATCATGTAAGGTGTGAGGAATGTTGTAATGACTGACACAGCCACCACCACCGGATAGAGGAAATCGCCGATGACGCCCAGCGACAGGCCCAGCGACGCGATGATAAACGAAAACTCACCGATCTGGGCCATCGAGAAGCCGCAGCGCATGGCCGACTTCAGCGACTCGCCGCCAAGGACGAAGGCCAGCGATCCGAAGACCGACTGTCCCACGAGGATGGTGAACACGAGGGTGATGATGGGGAAGGCGTAGTCCATCAGGATCTTCGGGTCGACGAGCATACCTACCGACACAAAAAAGATGGCGCCGAAGAGGTTCTTCACGGGTTCTACGAGTTTCTCGATGCGCTCGGCCTCGACGGTCTCGGCCAGGATGCTGCCCATGATGAAAGCGCCGAAGGCCGACGAGAAGCCTACCTTCGTCGAGAAGACGGCCATAGCGCAGCACATACCCAGCGACACGATGAGCAGCACTTCGGCATTGATGAGACGGCGCACGGAGCGCAGGAACAGTGGAACGGCGAAGATGCCCACCACGAGCCACAGCACGAGGAAGAACCCTATCTTCAGGATGGAACCCAGCATCTGCCCGCCGTCGGGATTGCCGCCGCTGGCTATGGCACTCAGCATTACCATCATGACAATGGCCAGGATGTCCTCCAGTATGAGCACCGACATGACCAGTCCCGCAAACTGCTGCTGCCGCAGTCCCAGGTCAGCGAACGCCTTATAGATAATGGTGGTCGACGACATCGCCAGCATACCGCCGAGGAAGATGGAGTCCATCTTTGTCCACCCGAACAGGTGGCCGACGATGATGCCGAGCATCGACATCGAGAAAATGATGGTGACGGTCGAGATAATAGGCGAGGCTCCCATCTTCAGGATCTTCTTGAACGAGAAGTCCAGTCCCAGCGAGAACAGCAGGAACATTACACCGATGTCCGCCCAGAGGTGGATGTTTGCCATGTCGGCAACGCTGGCCGTCAGCGGCATGTGGGGCGACACGAGGAAGCCGGCCACGATGTAGCCCAGCACTAACGGCTGCTTCAACCGTTTGAAAACCAGCGTCACCACACCCGCTACGACGAGTATCAACGCCAGATCTTGAATCATTGCAGGAAGTTCTGCCATCTATGCTCTGTTTTTCTATTTAGTTGTTGTAGTTGGCTGTAAGTTCACAGATCTTCACGATGACCGCCATCGCCTTCTCCATCACCTGTATGCTCACGAACTCGTAAGGCCCGTGGAAGTTCACACCGCCGGCAAAGATGTTGGGGCAGGGGAGACCCTTGAACGACAGCTGCGCACCATCGGTGCCGCCACGGATGGGTTTCACCTTCGGCGCCACGCCAACGGCCTGCATGGCGTGCAGCACAAGGTCGATGACGTGCATCTGCGGGTCTATCTTCTCCTTCATGTTATAGTACTGGTCGCGCATCTCGCAGTTCACCGTCCCCTCGCCGTAGCGTTCGTTCATCTCTGTGACGATGCTCTGGATGGTACGCTTGCGCTGCTCGAAACGGTCGCGGTCGTGGTCGCGGATGATGTACGACAGCGTAGCCCGTTCCACGTTTCCCTGGATGCCCGTCAGGTGGTAGAACCCCTGGTAGCCCTCCGTCGTCTCCGGAGTCTCGTCCTGAGGCAGGATGGAGGCAAACTCTGCCGCCAGACGGTTGGCATTCACCATTTTATCCTTGGCGTAGCCCGGGTGTACACTCACGCCGTTGATCGTGATTTTTGCCGATGCCGCGTTGAAGTTCTCGAACTCCAGCTCGCCCACGTCGCCGCCGTCCATCGTGTACGCCCAGTCACAGCCGAAGCGCTCCACATCGAAGTGCTGTGCGCCCATGCCTATCTCCTCATCGGGGTTGAAGGCGATGCGTATGTCGCCGTGCTTGATGTCTTTATGCTCCTGCAGGTACACCATAGCCTGTACAATCTCCGCAATGCCCGCTTTGTCGTCGGCTCCCAGCAGCGTCGTGCCGTCGGTGACGATGAGGTCCTCGCCCACGTGGTTCAGCAGCTCCGGGAACTTCTTCGGCGACATCACCCTGTCCTCGCATCCCCGTGCCCCCGTGCCCTCGTACCTCGATAGAAGGATATCCCCCCCGTCGTAGCCCTCCACTATCTGGGCCTTGACGTTGGCACCCGAGCAGTCGGGACTCGTGTCGTAGTGCGAGATGAAGCCGATGGTGGGGATGTCGCCCTTCACGTTCGCCTTCAGCGTAGCGTAGATATAGCCCTTGTCGTCCATCTCCACGTCGCTGAGCCCTTCGGCCTCCAGCTCCTTTTTCAGGTATTCGGCGAAGACGAGTTGTTTCGGTGTACTTGGCACGCTCTGGCTGTCCTCAGCCGACTGCGTGTCGTATTTCGTGTAGTTGATGAATCTTTCTGTCAGACTTTTCATGCTGCAAAGGTACTGAATTCTTCTGAAATCCCCTTTGTGTTTTTCGATTATTTACTATTTACTCATGCTTTTTGCTTCAAAGTTGGCACTTTTCAATTCTCATTCGCGCGCGCGTACGAGAAAGCAGAAAACTACCCACACCCGGCCCACCCGACGCACCTAAAACCCACCCCCGGCTCTTTCCGAGCGGGAGGGGAGGAGAAGGGTACTCTGAAAAGCTTACCTTTAGCCGTCTAAAGCTTACCTTTTCACCGCTAAAGGTCACCTTTAGAAACCTAAAGCTTATCTTTAACCCTGAATTCTCTAGAGAATTCGACCCTAAAGACCAGCTTATTCCCTGCTAAGTTTACCTTATCCGGCGAAGAGCTAACCTTTAGTCTGCTATATATAGCTAAACCGGAAAACATCCTACCTATCCTACCTATCTGTAGGTCTCTTCGGCCGGTAGGGCTGTAGGATAGGTAGGATAGGTAGGATAAAAAGTGCATATGACAATCATTATACACGTATACGCGCGGGCGCGAGAGGCCTCAGTTGCACGTACATTATTGTTTTTGATAACACCTCTTGCGGTGATACCACAATCTCTGTTAGTATTAGCAATTCGTTTAAAATCTCTCGCCAAAAAGTGCACAATAGGGTCGGTTCTGGTGTGCACTTAAGTTTTTTGCTAAAATCGAGAAAAACCAGTTTTTTTTTGTATATTTGCCCCCGAAATAGTGTTAATAGTAATATGGGAAGTTGGTTTACCAACGATTTTCACCGCAAGAACAGCATGGCTGCTCAGCGGGAGGTACAACAAATGTCATTGCATCCCTGCTCACGGGAGCAGAAGCTGGCACAGATTCGTAGAATCAAGAAACACTCAGCGACTACCAAAGATAATGATCACAGAACCGTCCCCCGATCATATCATGCAGATCAGGCTTTAGAAAACTGCGCTGTGAAATGATAAAAATGTCTGGAAAGCATTGGCTTGAGATTTTTGACATAAGTAGAGGACAAACCCCTTTGGTCTGTGCCGTACACGAATTTTAATGTTCAACTAAATAAACAATTGATTATGAAGAAGTTTTTTTATTTTATGGTATTGGCACTTGTGCCATTGTGTTTTACTGCTTGTGGTAGCGATGATGACAACAGCAATCCTTCGATCGTTGGCTCATGGGCTTTATATGGTGAAAAGTCTGGCTCTGTTGAAAGATTAACTTTTAGCAGTGATGGAAGTTGTAAGTTTTATTCTGATTATGGACCTGATGAACCGGGAATCTATAATGAAAAGCATGGCACCTATATTATTTCAAACAGTATTCTTACAATAGACTATACAAAAAAAATTAGTACCAAGAATAGTACAAGAAAGCCTGTAGAGACTTCTATTTCTGAGACGAAAACTTATCAGTTCTCTATCAGCGGCAACAAACTGACTCTGACAAGAGAAAGCGGAAAGAGTGATATTTACACACGAGAATGACATTTGCAATTGTGATCGGGGGACGGTTCCCTGATCATTTTCCCGAAGAATTTTAGTATATAATTTGACTTTTTTTTTGTGTTTTCATTTTTTTTCGTTACTTTTGTCCCCAAACTCTAAGACTACGGATATGAAAACATAGAATTGTCTGTGGTCAGATAACAATACTATTAACAAAATATGCTGTGAGAAGGTTAACGTTTTTGGCTATGGTCGTCATCCACATCTGCTTGGCAGGTGTAAACACATCGTGCACAAGGAATGGTGACATCATCTACCAGCCCGACTCTGGCGATCAGGCCAGCACGGTGCCGTTGGTGACTGTCATCTACGACCCCAATGCACTGGGCGACAGAGGTTACAATGACTTGATATATCAGGGCGTGGAGAATGCTGCACGTCAAAAAGGACTGCGCACGATGCAGCTGTCGCCAACATCATTGGAAGAGGGATTGACGTATCTACAGATGATGTTCCAGACGATGGCTGAACCACAGGACACCGTCCGCAGACTATTCATCGTGGCGGCAGCAAGCTACGACGACTACCTCAGAGAGAACAACAACCGCCTGGATGGCAATCCCTTTGCTGACCTGCTGTACTTCGAGACGGAGATGCCGCTTGTAGGCAAGGGTTCTACTTTCTTCATGCCGTATTACGGGGCTATGTACGAGGCGGGCGCTATTGCACCGGTAGAGACGACCGACGTGCTGCTGGTGGGTGCGAACCCTTTGATAAAGACGGTTACATCAGCTGTACAAGGCTTTACAGACGGTTTTGAAGCCAGTCCAATCGAGCTTGGCAAGTACGCACAGAAGAAGCTTGTCACTGCATGGCTGTCTGACGATATGTCAGGCGGTTTCACCGTTGCTGATTCCACAGCCTTGCGACTGATGCGCAACCAGGAGTGGGAGAGCTATCCCCATCTTCTGGTGCCTATTTGTGGCGGAGCAGGCGTCACGTTCCGCCGACTCTGCGAGTTACTGGCTTTATATAATTATATTGGCATCGACTGCTCGGTGGTGTCTTCTCGTTGCAATTTCTCGGTTGTGAAGCATATTGACCAGGCTATCGGCCATTGCATTGAACAGTGGCTCTCGCCCGAGGGTATGCCCAAGCACCAGACGTTCGGCCTTGCCGACGGTTATACTGGGGTCGTCATTCACCCCTTTACCGATGACAGTAAGAGCGCCTATGAAGAGATGCTTAGCGGGGATTTGCTGCAGAAGATTCATGAAGAAGCTATCAGAAAGGAGGCCGCATATGAAAAGTGAAAAGGTAAGAGTGAAAAGTGGAAAAATAGCAGCCGCCATCCTGCTCCTTCTGACCTTCTTGACATCTTGTCGTCAAGAGGACGACAAAATCGAGATTGTTCCGGCCCGCCACTGGGTGGATAAGACTGTGGCCGTGGTGGCTCCATTGGGCAATGCCGTCATGAAGCCCCGTCTGGAGCGTACTGCGGCGTGGTTCATAGAGAACTTCCGCGAGGCACAGCTGCACGACACGCTCGCCATCAATCTGCATATAGAATGGTACGATGAACTCAGTGAAGATCTGGCCGCACTCAGTGCGACGCTGGCTGACCGCGAGGACGTCGTAGCCGTCATAGGACCCTTTGCCAACGAGAACGTTGCCATTTTCGCACAAGCCTGTATCAGAACGCATAAACCTCTCATTGCCCCGACGGCAACGAGCGAGGACATCATTCGCCGCTATGCCATCACCCCCAACAACCCTCTTAAGACCAGCAAACCTTTTCTGTGGTCGCTCACTGAGACTGATGTTGCCTTTACCAGCCTTCTGATGAGCAGCTATGTCACGATGAGTCATTACGACGAAGGTGTCATCATACCGAGAGCATTCCTCTTTGCCCCTGACGACGTCTACGGAAAGACCTTCAACTACTGGACACCATTCTACGCTCAGGAATACGATATAGAGATGCTAGGCAACGAGTTGTACACCTCCAGTGACGACCTGATAGCTCGCATCGAAACCCATCGCGCCCAAATAGGAAACGAGTATGGAAGCTGGTCATCGGCAACATTCTGTGTGACAGAGACGGCGCAGCAAATGTACGAGGTTGCACGTGCCAATCGCAAGGCGGTGCTTAGCGACCCCATCCTGAGTTTCATCTTCGAGAGTACCGACCCCGATGACCCTGTCAACGATTCCTATTGGAAGGTGTTTCGTACGACCTACCAGACTTATTTCGCCTTTGCCGACCTTTGCGAGGAAGCACTTGCCGACCTCGGTCCCCGTGGGGGTGCCATGTTGCAGGGCTATGACGGTTTTTCGCCATATGCCGACCCCACTACCGGCTTCGAACTGAGCTACAACGGACGTTTCGGCGTGTTGCCAACCTTTGCCGAGTGCAAGTTCTACGACGCCCTGATGCTTGCCGCCTTCGCGGCCTGCTACAACGAACATCAGGGCCTGCAGGGCAGTAACGAAGAAACGAACGATGCCATCATCGCCCTCACTAGCATCGTCAATCCACTCATGAGCGGCTCGGTATGGAACGCCTCGCCGATGCAGTTCTATCTCTCTGCCATGGAAAGTGGTCAGTTGCTGCATTTCGTTGGGGCCTCTGGCGACATCAGCTTTGATCCCAACACCTACACCGCTGCCACCTCGACCACCTATGTCTATTGGCAACTCTTGGACGGAAAAATACAGCACCGCAGCTACTTTGGTAGCAAGGGTGGCTTGCGTACAGCCAACGCGCAGGCCGCGTGGCTCTACCTCTACAATGAGCAGCGTGCCAGTGACGACTTCCAGCAGCAAGTCAGCGAAGGCACCGACCACCACTTCTCCTATCCTATGCTAACCGACCAGTATGCCGTCTTGGTACAAGGGTCGGAGGGCTTTGTCAACTACCGCCACCAAGCCGATGTACTCAGCATCTACCAGTCTTTGCGCCGTGGCGGATTCCCCGACGACCATATCATCCTCATTCTCGACAAGAAACTGGCAGGGGACTCGCGGAATCCCGAGCCGGGCGTCATACGCACCACAGCTAATGGCCCCGACCTCCTTAGTGGCACTACTGCAGGCAGCAACGTCCCCGCTGCCGTGATAGACTACGACAATGCCGACCTCACCGCCAGCGATGTGGCCGACATACTGGCTGGTCGCCAGTCCGACCGTTTGCCCGTCGTCGTGCCGCAGAACGAAGGCAACAACGTGCTCTTCTATTGGAGCGGCCATGGCCGCAGCGTGTCTCACGGTGGAACCAACGAGTTTTGCTGGCGTGAAACGGGCTCTGGCCAAGGATTCAGCGACAACCTCCTGCAACAGACCGCCCAGCAGATGTTGTGCCGCAAACTGCTTATCACCGCCGAACCGTGCTATGGCGAGTGCGTTATCCGAGCCGTCGATGGCATTCCCGGCGTGCTGGCCATTTCGGGAGCCAACAGTGAAGAGCAGTCGTGGGCCGACTGCTGGAGCGACGAAGCCGGTGTCTGGATGTGCGACCGATTCTCGCAGAACCTTGTCAGTTGTCTCACCGCCAATCCCGACACCAGTTTCCGCGATCTTTTCCTATATTGTGCACAGCACACACTCGCGTCTCATGCCCGCATTGTCAATGCAGCGCACTTCGGCAACCTATATACCACGGGACCTGCCGAGTTCATTAGATATGCCGTACCGCAGGGAAAATAGCTCAAGCACTGAATGAATTCATCTTCTATGTTGCTTTCCAAATAATTGGAAAATCTTTATTGTTTATTAACTGGTTAATATCAATCACTTAGCGTGAAGTCCGTTAGGACGATGACTTTTGAAGAAGACATAGCTATCAGTTGGAAGGAGCAAATTGAGTTTGCTGAGGTGATGATAGTTTTCCAAAATCGCTTGGGTAGGTTTGTCTAAGCGATATTATTATACGCTAAAGCGTACGTACGAGCGGTCGTCGAAACTGTCGAAGTCGGGACGGAACGCCTTTGTCGCCTGGAACAAGCCGATGTTCAGCGGGTCCTCCTCGCGCTGCTGGCTCAGACGCCGCTCGCTCTCCTCCAGGGTGGGGCAGAGGAAGGGGTAGCCGTCGGAGGCCAGCACAATCTCCCAAGGACGGAAGTCGAGGGTGATAATGCGCACGTGCTGGCGAGGAATATGGAAACCGTCCACCACGCTGTAGCCGACGTTCTGCTGGCGCATCGTCTCGAGCATACGGGGGATGATGACGGGACGGGCGGTGTCATCGCGCAGCAGCTCGTCCTGCGTCTTCCCCGCTGCCAACTGGCGCCGCACCTCGTCGGCACGCATCGCCGCCAGCTCGGCCTCATAGGGCTTGGGGTTGTCGTACAGTTCGCCGCCCACCATGCACTGGCAGTCGCCCACCATCCATATCTCGCGGCAAAGACGGCTGAAGACGACGACCGAACAGGTCAGACGGTCCTCGGGGTGCTCCTCCAGCCGCGCCATCATCCCCCGCTTGTAGTGGCTGCGGACGGCAGCGGTAACGCCAGTAAGGAATTTCTCGCACGTCGTGTTGGCCGGCATCTTGCTGATGTAGCGTGCCACAATGCGCATGGCGTGACGACCATTGGACCGCAGCAGCGAGTGGCGGTACTGCGACTTCGACGTGCTGCCGTCGATGACGGCGACGAAGTCCTTGGTCACGACGATGCCGTCCTCGCTCTTTCCGTGAGGGTTCTTCCCGATGCAACTTTGTTCAATGATTTCCATATTCACATTGCAAAGATACTCAATTCTTCCGAAATCCTTTTTGTGTTTCACGATTATTTGCTTAATTTTGCAGCGCGAAACAAGCATAACGTGATTTTTCATGATGAAGAAGACGAAGATGAGCAAGATAGCGATGCTACTTCTGTTTTTGGGCGTAACCTCGATGAGCAGCGCCAAGGAGACGGCGCTGAAGCCGCGACTGGTGGTGTGTACGGACATTGCACCGGCTGACGTGGAACCTGACGACATGGAGTCGATGGTGCGCCTGATGGCCTATGCCGATATGTTCGAGATTGAGGCCATCATTACGTCTGTGGGATGGAACTGCGATCCCTATCCGGGGGAGTGGGCGCAGTACCTGTATCGTGTGATTGATGCCTACGAGAAGGATGTGCCGAAGCTGATGAAACGCTCCGGACAGAAGAAGTTCCTCTCGCCGAAGCAGGAGAACGGCAGCCAACGGATAGGCTACTGGCCTTCGGCTGACTACATGCGCAGTCGTGCCGCGATGGGCAGCATATATGGCGGTATACGCTCCATCGGCGAACGCAACGACTCGCCGGGCAGTGAGTTGCTCATCCGGCTGGCCGACGAGGATGACCCGCGGCCCATCTACGTGGCGGCATGGGGGGGGGCAAACACGTTGGCACAGGCCATCTGGCGCGTGAAGCAGACGAGGTCGGATGACGAAGTCAAAAACTTCGTCCGCAAGTTCCGCATCTACACCATCACCGACCAGGACATGGACTATGCCCACCGCATGGACCGCGCCCGCAGCTCACATATGTGGCTGCGCCAGGAGTTCGAGGATGACCTGCAGTTCATCTGGGACGAGGGAGCCTGGCAGGAGCAGTGTGAGTTGGGTAAGCAACACTGGACGCAGCATCAGCAGCACATTCAGGGGAAGGGTGCGCTGGGCAAGGAGTACCCTGACTACAAATGGGGTGTGGAGGGCGACACACCGAGCTTCCTCTACGTGATGCCCAACGGCCTGAACGACCCCGAAGACCCCACGCAGGCTGGCTGGGCGGGCTATCACGAGCACGGCATCTGCCCCGACTCGCTGACAACAGCCTGGACCAGTTGGCAGGAACCCCTGTGCACCGTCAGTGTGGGCTATAAGCGGCGGTTCTACCCTGACGAGCTCAATGACTTCATGGCCCGTATGCAATGGGCCGATGAAGGAAAGGGCAATCATAATCCTGTCGTGGTAATAGACCGTCACCAGGGCCCGTCGCCCTTGGTGCTTCATGCCAAGGCGGGCGATACCATCCGTCTGGATGCTTCGCACTCAAAGGACCCTGACAGCAATGCCCTCCATTTCCTGTGGTGGCAGCAGAAGGAGATTGGTACGGCGCAACTCGTCATGGATGATGCCGAGAAGTCCGTCGTCAACGTCCGTATTCCTGCCGATGCCCAAGGTCAGACACTCCATCTTGTCTGTGAAGTTCAGGACGACGGCGCTTTCAACTTGAAATCATACCAAAGAATTATCATTCAGATAGATTAAACGTTAAAGGAATCCCCTATGTTTGGTATTCGAATTACCGCACAATGGCGATTGCGGGGACGCAGAAACCACCGTACTTTTGCACGTAGAAATAGAAGTTTTTATTAAGATATGAAGAAAAAGATTGTTTTTGTGACAGGTGCCAATAAGGGCATCGGGTTTGGAATCGCCAAGCATCTTGGAAAGAGTGGTTGGCAAGTAATCATTGGTGCACGCGATGAGCAGCGTGCCGAGAAGGCCGTCGACGAACTGAAACAGGCTGGTGCCGACGTGCTGGGATGGGTAAACATTGAACTTGCTGACCTCGACAGCATCGAGCAGGCCGCCAAGGAAGTGGGCGAGAAGTACCCTGGCTTGACGTTGCTGGTGAACAATGCCGGCATCCCCGGCGACATGAGCGTTGACAGCGAGCACACGGAGATTAGCGTCATCCGCGAGACACTCGACGTGAACTTCGTGGGCACCTTCGCCTTGACCAAGGCACTGATTCCCCTGCTCGCCAAGAACGAGGGCCGCATCGCCAATGTCACCGTACCTTCAGAGATTAGTCCTTACTGGCATCCGCTGGCCTATGTGGCTAGCAAGGCAGCTCAGAACGCCATGATGGGTGTGATGGCTATTGAGTTCCAGCAGGCAGAAACTCCTCTGGAGGTGTTCTCCGTTCACCCAGGACCCACCACCACCGATCTGAACGGTAACATGGCGCTGCCCGGTTTCCACGATATAGAGACTGTGGGCGAGAAGTTCGCTGAGCTCATCAACGATGGGCAGAACCATCAGGGCGAGTTCATCGAACTCTATCCAATCGTGAAAGAGGATTAGGAAAGAAACGCGTATTTGAATAGAAAAAGGTAGCTTCGTGCTACCTTTTTTGCTTATAATTCGAATATAATTTGTATCTTTGCAGCCAAGAACCTGAAACAAGTTAAGTATATATAGAGAAGATAAAGGGCTTGGACTAAGATGAATGAGGAAAAAATGAATACAACGGATCATAATAGAATCGAAGAACTCTGTCATCTGGAGAGCGATTACAATAACGGTGCACATGAATCGGTGCTGCACCGGCTCATAGAGAGCAATGACGAGCGAACACAGAGCTATGGGGACGATTGCTTCAGCGAGCATGCCCGTCAGCTGATTCGCGAAGCGTGTGCTGCTCCCGAGGCGCAGATATGGTTCCTGGCAGGTGGCACACAGACCAATGCTACCATTATCGACTGTGCGTTGCAACCCTACGAGGGCGTGCTCTGTGCAGAGACAGCACACATCAACGTACACGAAGCTGGTGCCGTGGAGTTTACGGGACATAAGGTTATTGCGCTGCCTTCGCATGATGGGAAACTCGATGTCGGAGATCTTCAAGCATGGCTCACAGCCTATTTCGCTGACGAAACTGCCGAACACATGGTGCGGCCCGGGATGGTGTATGTCACATTCCCCACGGAACTGGGTACGCTCTACACAGCAGACGAGCTCACGGCATTACACGAGGTTTGTCGCGAATACGGCCTGCTGCTATATGTCGATGGCGCCCGACTGGCCTATGGCTTGGCAGCGAGCGAGGATGTTACGCTGCCGCTGCTGGCACAGTTGGCCGACATCTTCTACATCGGCGGCACGAAGTGTGGTGCGCTTTGTGGCGAGGCTGTGGTATTTCCACGTGGCAATGCTCCCTGCCACATGCTCAGTCGTATCAAGCGTCATGGCTCTCTGCTGGCTAAGAGCCGCGTGGTAGGCGTACAGTTCGAGGCACTATTCCTGCCTGTTGGAAACACATCTTTGTATCTGACAATCGGTCAGCAAGCCGTGTCGTTGGCCATGCGGTTACGTCATCTCTTTATTGAACGACTTGGGTACAAGCCTTTCATAGATTCACCAACTAATCAGCAGTTCTACGTTATCCCTAATACAGACATTGACCGTCTGCGCAGCTTCATAGGGTTTGAAGTATGGTGTCCAGTCGATGCCACTCATACTGCCTGCCGATTCGTAACGAGCTGGGCGACGACGGAAAAAGAAATTGCTGTTTTGGAGAAAAAACTATGAAGAGCGACAAGCGGGATAATGAAAAGAGTAATAAGAATAAACTAAAATAGGATGAAGATGAAAAAGATTTTTACTTGTTTGTTGACCTGTAGTCGAGCCTGCTCACGCTCGGTTGAACAGATACGAGTATCGTTCCGCTCTTGCTTAATCGCAGCCTTGGCAACATTAGGGCTGACAACGGCCTGTGGTCAGGCTAATTATGAAAACACGGACGTGAAGGGATTCGCGGAGTTGATGAATGACCCAAATGTCGTGGTGCTGGATGTGCGCTCGGCTGATGAGTTCAAGGATGGTCACCTTGAGGGAGCTATGAATATCGACCAGGCGCAAAACGACTTCATTTCGAAGGCGAAAGAGACGCTGACTACCGAGAGGACGATTGCTGTGTATTGCAGAAGCGGACGACGTTCGGCTAGTGCTGCCGGGAGACTCGCTGCGGAAGGCTATAAGGTGGTGAACCTGAAAGGTGGCATTATTGCCTGGAAAGAAACCAAAATGCCTGTCACTACTGACACCTACGAAGTGGATGTGTTTAAAACCAAGGGCGGAAAGACTGTGAAGTTCCATGCATTGGTTCACGCCAGCATTCGCATCGAGTATGACGGGAAGGAGATCGAGATTGACCCCGTGACGAAGCTTGGCAACAAGGTGATAGATTACACCGCGATGCCGAAGGCAGACTATATCTTTGTGACACACGAGCACGGAGATCATTTCGATAAGGAGGCCCTCAAACAATTAACTGGCGAAAAGACGCAGCTTGTAATGAACAAGCGCTGTGCTGACATGTACGGCACGTGCCTTGTATTGCAAAATAGCCAAAGTGCTACGTTAGGCGACATTAAGGTTGAAACTGTACCTGCTTACAACATCACAGAGGGCCGCACACAATTCCACCCGAAAGGTCGCGATAATGGCTATATCCTCACTATTGACGGGCTGCGCATCTACATTGCAGGCGATACAGAAGATATCCCTGAGATGCAGGACATCAAGGACATCGACATTGCCTTTATGCCTTGCAACCAACCCTATACAATGACGACGGAACAATTGGTCAAAGCTGCAAAGACCATCAATCCCAAGGTGCTGTTCCCTTATCATTTTGGACAAACGGACGTCAGTGGCATCCCGGCACAATTGAAAGACAGCGGCATAGATGTAAGAATCAGACATTATGAGTGAGGAGTAAGGAATGTGATTACGGGAATTGATTTCGTCTTTCCCGTAGGCTAGCGCCAGCCATCCTACAAAGAAAAAGGAGCCTTAAATATCCGAAAGCATGCTTTCCTATTTAATTCTCCTTTTTCTTTGTGATCCCGTTGGGATTCAAACCCAAGACCTTCAGAACCGGAATCTGACGCTCTATTCAGCTAAGCTACGGGACCAGTGCTTTGCTTGTCTTAGCACGTGTTTTGATAAAAACGTGTGCAAAGGTACGTAAAAAAACGGGAAATGTGATGGAGGGAAAGGGAAATGTTGGAGAATTAGAATCTTTTAAGATTTTCCGATTTGGTGCAAATAGTTAGTAAATATCAATGATTCGTTTCATTTTGCAAAAATATTTAGGCTTTTTGCTTGCGATTTAATATAAAAGTATTACCTTTGCACGCAAATTCGAAAGAAATAGAAATGAGTCAACTGATTAAACCGAAGGAATATGCCCGTCTGTTGGATATGAAACAGACGGAGCAGGGTATCAAACTAATTAAGGAGTTTTTCCAGCAAAACCTGGCCACAGAGCTTCGTCTGCGTCGTGTGACGGCCCCATTGTTCGTGCTGAAAGGTTTGGGTATCAACGATGACCTGAACGGTGTTGAGCGTGCCGTGACGTTCCCCATTAAGGACTTGGGCGACGCCCGTGCAGAGGTTGTTCATTCACTGGCTAAGTGGAAGCGACTGACGCTGGCGGAGTATGAAGTGGAGCCGGGTTATGGCATCTACACCGACATGAACGCCATCCGCGCCGACGAGGAGCTGGACAACCTGCACTCGTTGTATGTGGACCAGTGGGACTGGGAGGCTGTCATCCGTCGTGAGGACCGCACACTGAAGTTCCTGAAGGACGTGGTGGAGCGCATCTACGCCGCCATCCGCCGTACGGAGTACCTGACGTGTGAGACCTATCCGCAGATTAAGCCCTTCCTGCCCGAGAAGATCCACTTCGTACATGCCGAGGAGCTGCTGAAGATGTATCCCGACAAGACGCCGAAGGAGCGCGAGGATGCCATTTGTGAGGCATACGGTGCCGTATTTATAATAGGTATAGGTGGCAAGTTGGCCAATGGCGAGAAGCACGATGGCCGTGCCCCTGACTACGACGACTGGTCGACGGTGGCCGAGGACGGCCGCAAGGGTCTGAACGGCGATATCCTCATCTGGTATCCTGTCCTGCAGCGTTCGTTTGAGTTGTCGTCGATGGGTATCCGTGTTGACAAGGAGAGCCTTCTGCGTCAGCTGAAGATAGAGCATCAGGAGGAGCGCGAACAACTCTTCTTCCATCAGCAACTGCTCAGTGACAAGCTGCCGTTGTCCATCGGTGGTGGTATCGGCCAGAGCCGTCTCTGCATGGTGCTGCTCCACAAAGCCCATATCGGCGAGATTCAGGCCTCGATATGGCCGGACGACATGCGTCGCGAGTGCAAGGCACTGGGAATGCCGCTGATTTAGTTCACAGTTAAGAGTTAAGAATTATAAAAAGTTAGAAGTGGAAAGCGTGGCTTTTCACTTCTTTTTCTTATCTTTGCATTTTCAACAGTCACTGATTATGGAAGAATACATTGTTTCGGCCCGAAAATACCGCCCGATGTCGTTTGACACGGTGGTGGGGCAGGCTGCGCTGACGACGACGCTGAAGAATGCGGTTAAGTCGGGCAAGCTTGCTCACGCCTATCTGTTCTGCGGCCCGCGTGGGGTAGGTAAGACCACCTGTGCGCGTATCTTCGCCAAGGCCATCAACTGTCAGAATCCGACGGCCGACGGCGAGGCTTGCAACACATGTGAGTCGTGCCAGTCGTTCAACGAGCAGCGCTCGCTGAACATCTTCGAGCTTGACGCGGCGTCGAACAACTCGGTGGAGCATATCAAGACGCTGATGGAGCAGACGCGCATCCCGCCGCAGGTCGGCAAGTATAAGGTCTTTATCATCGACGAGGTCCACATGTTGTCCACGTCGGCGTTCAACGCGTTCCTGAAGACGCTTGAGGAGCCGCCTGCACATGTCATCTTCATCCTCGCCACGACGGAGAAGCATAAGATTCTGCCGACCATCCTCAGCCGTTGTCAGATTTACGACTTCGAGCGTATGACGGTTCAGAACACCGTCAATCATCTGAAGGCCGTAGCCGAGAAAGAGGGCATCCAGTACGAAGACTCTGCGTTGGCCGTCATCGCCGAGAAGGCCGACGGTGGTATGCGTGACGCCCTGAGCATCTTCGACCAGGCGGCATCGTTCTGTCAGGGTAACATCACCTACCAGAAGGTCATTGAGGACCTGAACGTCCTCGATTCAGAATATTACTTCCGCATTGTCGACTTCAGCCTCGAGAACAAGGTGACCGACATTATGCTGTTGCTCAACGACGTCATCAGCAAGGGTTTCGACGGTGGGCTGCTCATCCAGGGACTTGCCAAGCACGTGCGTAACGTGCTCATGGCCAAGGACCCGCAGACGCTGCCCCTCCTGGAGGTCAGCGACCAGCAGCGCGATCGCTATCAGAAGCAGGCCCAGCGTGCCGATACCCGCTTCTGCTACCAGGCCCTTCGGCTGATGAACCAGTGCGACCAGGGTTACCGTCAGTCGTCCAACAAGCGGCTGCTGGTGGAGCTGACGCTCATCGAGGTGGCCCAGATTACGCAGCCCGACGACAGTGCCGGCAATGGGCGTAAGCCCAGAAGATTGAAATCCCTGTTTAGACAACTGATTCATCAGGCACAGCCCAAGCAGTCGGCTCCGCAGGTGGTCGCGGCTGCGCCGAAGAGTCAGAACGACGAGTCGCGTAACTCGTCGCCGGAGAAGGTAACGACTCCCCAGAAACCAGCGGCCCGTCCTGCCATCAAGGCATCGGCCATCGGCACTTCATGGAACACCCTCCGCCACCAGGAGCGTAACAGCAAGGTTACCATTCTGCCCGGTGTCGTGGTAGGCGAGACGGATGTTGACCAGCAGCAGTCGTTCACTCAGGCTGACCTGGAACTGCAGTGGCTGTCCATGTGTAACCGTATGCCGGAGCAGCTTGTGGGCATTGCCACACGTATGAAGAACATGACACCGGTCATTACCGAGATGCCTGCCATCGAGGTGGTCGTTGGCAACGCCCTCGTCAAGGAGGAGTTGGACCGTATCCTCGGCAGCATCGTCAACACGCTGAAGCTTCACCTTCGTAACAAAGCCATCACGCTTTCCATCCGCGTAGCCGAGCGCGAGGAGCATGAGAAAGTGCTGACGCGCCGCGAACAGTTCGAGTTGATGATGAGCCATAATCCCTCCGTCGAGAGGCTGCTCGAGGCGTTCGAACTGGAGTTGGCATAAAGACGTATTCGTGCAAATAGTGGTTAAATCAAGACTATGAGTAAAATAAAGAACGCATTTTTGTATTTCTGGCATCTTCCGTTCATGAAGTATGCCGTCGCCATCGTTATCGGTGTGCTCCTCGTGGGCTTCGTCGGTGAGAACAGCGTGTGGGCTCATCTGCGTAATATGCGCCGCATTAGCAGCCTCAATGCCGAGATTGAGGACTACAACGGTCGTCACCAGCGTGACGAGAAGCAGATTCGAACCCTCGACACCAATCCCAAGGCGATGGAGAAGATTGCCCGTGAGCGTTACTTCATGAAGGCCGATGATGAGGATATCTTCGTGCTGAGTACTGACGAGCGCAAGACGAACACCTTATTACCTGATTCCAATGCGACAGCTGAATAAACTCCAGACCGCCATCTACCTCACCGGTGCCCTGCTGATGGTCATCGGTGCGGGTGCCAGCCTCCTCTCCTGGGGCTTGGCCCCTTATATTTATTCCCTTGGGGCCCTGGGCTTCGCCTCCATGCAGATGCTCCAGCGCTACGACGGCCCGAACATCACTATCCGCCGCTTGCGCCGCATCATGCTCCTCTCCGACTTGCTCTTCCTCGTGGCAGGCGTGTTGATGTTTGCCAACCTCTCGAACTTTCTCCATCTGGACCAGCTCACGTACCTGCAGTATGTCTACAACAAATGGGTGGTGACGCTCCTCATCGCGGCCATCCTGCAACTCTATAGCACCCACCGCATCGATAACGAACTGGGCAAAGAGGCAAAAAAAGTGTAAAAGATTGCGCAATTGTTTTAAATTGCGCAAATTTTTTTCCGTAGCTCAATAATACATTGTACTTTTGTACCGATAATCTATTGATATGAACAAAAGTCTACTCTATCTACTTATCGTCGTGGGCGCGCTTACCTCTTGTGCCGAGAGCTACTCGGTGCAGGGAACGTCGTCTATAGCCGCTCTTGACGGAAGCAAACTATACCTGAAGGCTGTGAAGTCGGGCAACCTGAAGAACATCGACTCGTGCGACGTCGTCCATGGTCAGTTCCGCTTCCAGGGACTCCTCGACACCGTACGCATCGTCAGTCTCTTCATGGACGAGGAGAGCATCATGCCCGTCGTCCTTGAGAAGGGCGAGATCAGCATCCGCATCGACAATTCCGAGCGCCGCGTCAGCGGTACGCCCCTCAACGAGGAGCTCTACGAGTTCCTGAACCGTCATGACCAGCTTGACAACGAGCTCTCCGAGCTCTCGCACCGCCACAGCCAGATGTTGCTCGAGGGCGAGGACGAGGAGGTCATTAATGAGCAGCTCAGCCTTGAGGCCGAGCGCATCGCCCAGCAGGAGGACAGCCTTGTCACCCATTTCATCATCGACAATTTCGACAATGTCCTCGGCCCTGGCGTGTTCATGATGCTGACCGGCAGCTATCCCTATCCCGTGCTGACGCCGCAGATAGAGGATATCATGAGCAAGGCCACGACGAAGTTCAAGAACGACCCCTATGTCAAGGAGTACTACCAGACGGCCAACGACATTCAGGCACAGCAGAACGGTCTGGCCGACGAGACGTTGCCGCCGCCTCCGCCTCCTGCCGAGGGTGTAGGACAGCTGCCGCCACCGCCCCTCATGGCGACCGACACCATCCAACCATTACCAGCCGAATGAGAACACTCCTATACGGAGGCACCGTTGTTAACGAGGGTTCTACCCGTAAGGCCTCCATCATCATTGAGGACGGCACCATTGCCGCCATCCTTCCTGCAAACCAACATCCCGAAGCATCGTTCGACGAGACGGTCGATGCCTCGGGATGCTTCGTTCTTCCCGGTATCATCGACGACCATGTCCACTTCCGTGAGCCCGGTCTCATCGATAAGGCCGACATCGATACCGAGAGCCGTGCCGCCGCTGCCGGTGGTGTCACCAGCTATTTCGACATGCCCAACTGTGTGCCGCAGACGACCACCCTCGACGCCCTTGCCGAGAAGTGCCGCCTGGGGGCAGCGAAGAGCCATGTGAATTATGCCTTCTTCTTTGGTGCCACCAACGACAATGCCGACCTCTTCGACCAGTTGCCTGCCGACCGCATCCCCGGCATCAAGCTCTTCATGGGCTCGTCGACAGGGAATATGCTTGTTGACGGCGATGCTGCCCTGCGCCGCATCTTCTCTACGGCTCGTCTGCCGCTGATGGCCCACTGCGAGGATACCGACATCATCAACCGCAACATGGCTGAGGCCAAGAGCTCGTGGGGCGACGACCCTCCCGTGTCCCTCCATCCCCTCATCCGCAGCGAGGAGGCCTGTCTCGTCTCTACCCGAAAGGCCGTCGAGCTGGCCAAGGAGTATGGTGCGCGCCTGCATGTTGCGCATCTGTCTACGGCGGAGGAGCTGGAGCTCTTTACCGTAGGTTGCGACTCAGTCGCAACAAACAACATCACCGCAGAAGCCTGCGTCGGCCACCTGCTGTTCTCCATGCTTGACCACGAACGGCTGGGGGCGCGAATCAAGGTGAACCCGGCCATCAAGAGTCCCGTCGACCAGTTCATGCTGCGTCAGGCACTCACCGACGGGCGTATCGCCGTTGTCGGCACCGACCATGCCCCGCACCTGCTGTCACAGAAGGAGGGTGGCTGTGCCCGTGCTGCCAGCGGTATGCCGATGGTGCAGTTCTCCCTCGTCTCCATGCTTGAGCTCGTTGACGAGGGTGTCCTCACCATCAGCCGTCTCGTTGAGCTGATGGCCCATAACCCCGCCCGTCTCTTCGGCGTCTGTCAGCGTGGTTTCCTGCGCCCTGGCTATCGTGCCGACCTCGTCGTCGTCCGTCCCCGCAGTCCGTGGACGGTGACACCCGAGATTATCCAGAGCCGTTGCGGCTGGAGTCCTGTCGAGGGCCACACCTATCAGTGGCGCGTCGAGCGTACGCTCTGTAATGGCCACACCGTCTATGCCGACGGCCGTGTCGACGATACGTACATCGGCGAACCCCTCCTGTTCAACCACGACCATGCCCCTCACGTATAGCATCGCCGACGTGGCGCCCTACATCAACTGGCTCTACTTCGACCATGCCTGGGGCATGAGCGGTAAGCCCGAAGCCGAGCGGCAGCAGCTGCGTCGTGAGGCTGAGGAACGTCTGTCGCGCTATGCCGACCGCTACCATTCCCGCGCCCTCTTCCAGCTCTTCGACTGCTATAGCGAGGGGGAGGATATTGTTCTTTCTGTCGGGGGCACGGGGGCACGGGGGCACGGGGGGGCGAGAATACCTTGTCTGCGGCAACAGCAACAAGGTTCTGACTACTTGTGCCTTGCCGACTTCATCGCCCCACGTTCTGCTCTTGATAGTAACCTCGTACCCCCGAGTCCCCGCACCACCGTACCCCCGACAGAAAGTACCTCCGTATCCCCCGGCAATAAAATCGGCGTTTTTGCCACCACCGTCGACACCGCCATCGTCACCGACTTTGAGGCCGACCCGTACGAGAAGATGATGATGCAACTCGTGGCTGATCGCCTTGCCGAAGCCACCGCCGAGCGCCTTCACGAACAGGTGCGAAAGGAGTTCTGGGGCTATGCCGCCGACGAGCAGCTGACCATCGCCGAGATGCAGCAGGAGCGGTTCCAGGGCATCCGTCCCGCCGTCGGCTACCCGTCGCTGCCCGACACGAGCCTGAACTTCGTCCTCGACACGCTCCTCGGCTTCTCCCAGATAGGCATCCGCCTCACCGAGAGCGGAGCCATGCGCCCCCATGCCAGCGTCTCGGGCCTGATGCTGGCCCATCCCGAGGCCCGCTATTTCAGCATCGGAAAGATCGGTGACGACCAGCTGCACGACTATGCGCAGCGCCGTGGTGTCCCCGTCGAGCTGATGCGTAAGTTCTTAACCCCAAACCTCTAACCATTGATGATAGCTTCTTATCTCATACACTATCCCTGGCTTGTCGACCTCCTCTGTCTGGTCGTCATCCCCCTGTTGTTCATTCTTGTCGGCTACCTCTGGCGTCGCCGTGCCCTGCGCCGTCACCGTACGTCGCGCGTGTTCTTTCCTGTCATGATACTGCTGGCCGTGCTCTTTGCCGGCGGCTATCTCTATGGCAAGTTCATCGGCTCCCGCCAGCTGGAGGTGCGCCGTGTCGAACTCAGCTTCTCGACCGTTCCCGAGGCTTTCGACGGCTACCGCATCGTGCAGCTCTCCGATATCCATGCCGGTTCCATGGACAGCATGTTCCTGCGCCGCATCGTCGACAGCGTCAACGCCTGCCATCCTGACCTCATCGTCATCACCGGCGATATGCAGAATGCCGAGCCCTACGAGCTGGAGCCGCTGTTGCCCACGCTGAAGCGCCTCAAGGCTCCCGACGGCATCTGCTCCGTCCTCGGCAACCACGACTATGGCCACTATTCCTTTGCCGACGAGCGTGAGAAGATCAATAACTTAGGCCGCATCATGACCTATCAGCAGGACATGGACTGGTATATGATGACCAACAGCCGCCGTTTCATCCGCCGCAGCGACCAGCGTATCGTCATTGCCGGTATGGAGAACGACGGCGAGGGCCGTTTCCCGCAGCTCGGCGATATCCAGGCATCGCTATATGGTGCCAACCGCAACGACTTTGTCGTCATGCTCGAACACGACCCCACGGCGTGGCGTCGTAAGATTCTGCGCCACTGTCATGCCCAGCTGACGCTCAGCGGCCATACCCATGGCGGACAGGTGGCCCTCTTCGGCTGGTCGCTGGCCTCGCTCCATTACCGTGAGTGCTATGGTGTCTACTGGATGGGCGACCGTTGCATCAATGTCACCCGAGGCGTCAACGGCGCTATCCCCGTCCGTATCGGTGCCACCCCGGAAATCGTTGTCATCACACTGAAAAAGAAATGAAATATCTTTACTACGTCTACCAGCTCATCGTCGGCTTGCCTGTCGTCGTCTTAGGTACTATTATTACCGCCCTCACCGTTGCTGTGGGCTGTGCCATCGGCAATGGCCACTTCTGGGGCTATTTCCCCGGTCACGTCTGGGGTAAGGTCATCATCCGCTCCCTGCTGCTCCCTGTCAAGGTCGAGGGACGTGAGCATCTGGAGAAGGATCAGTCGTATGTTTTTGTGGCTAACCACCAGGGCTCTTTCGACATCTTCCTCATCTACGGTTTCCTGAACCGCAACTTCAAGTGGATGATGAAAGAGGCACTGCGCAAGGTGCCGTTCCTCGGCTTTGCCTGTGAGCGTTCCCATCAGATTTTTGTTGACAAGCGAGGACCAAGCAAGATTCGTAAGACCTACGACGATGCCCGCCGCATCCTGCAGGAGGGCTATTCCGTCACCGTCTTCCCCGAGGGTGCCCGCTCGTTCACCGGCCACATGGCCCACTTCCGTAAGGGTGCTTTCGCCCTTGCCGACGAGCTGCAGCTGCCCGTGGTACCGCTGACCATCAACGGCTCCTTCGACGTGCTGCCGCGTATGAAGGGCTTCAACTTCATTACATGGCATCCCCTGAGTCTCACCATCCATGAGCCTATCTACCCCGTAGGGCAGGGTAGTGACAATGTTGAGGCCACGATGCGTCAGGCGTACGACAGTGTTATGTCGTCGCTCGAGCCTAAGTATCAAGGGTTTGTGGAGAATCCCGATCAGTGAATAGTCGGGTACTTCCTCGTCCAGCCGTCCCAGCGGAGGCGCATGACACCGAAGAATGCCTCGCCGAAGATGCCACCCGACATCTTTGACGTGCCCTCGCGGCGGTTGACGAAGATGACGGGCACCTCCTTAATCTTAAAGCCAATCTTGTAGGCGGTGAACTTCATCTCTATCTGGAAGGCATAGCCCTTGAAGCGTATCTTGTCCAGCTCGATGGTCTCCAGCACGCGGCGGCGGTAGCACTTGAATCCCGCCGTGGTGTCGTGGACCTTGAAGCCTGTCACCATTCGTACATACTTTGAGGCGAAGTAGCTCATCAGCACACGGCCGATGGGCCAGTTCACGACGTTCACACCGCTGACGTAGCGTGAGCCGATGGCCACGTCGTAGCCCTCGTCTGCGCAGGCGGCGTAGAGTCGCGGCAGGTCGTTGGGATCGTGGCTGAAGTCGGCGTCCATCTCAAAGATGTAGTCATAATTGTGTTCCAACGCCCATTTGAAACCGGCGATATAGGCCGTTCCCAGTCCCAGCTTGCCGCTACGCTCCTTGATGAAGAGCCGGTCGGCAAACTCCTCCTGAGCCATCATTCCCTTGACAATCTGTGCCGTCCCGTCGGGCGATCCGTCGTCGATGACCAGGATGTGGAAGCACTTCTCCAGCCCGAAGACGGCCCGGATGATTTTCTCGATGTTCTCCTTCTCGTTGTACGTCGGTATGATGACGATGCTGTCGCTTGTATGCATGGTTTATGTACGTTTTCTGACGCAAAGATACTGCTTTTGTGCGAATACTGTGTGCTGTTTAACTCCCTTTAACTCATTTTTTCCTTCCTTTTTTCTGTAAAGCGTCAAAAAATCCGTATCTTTGCAGGGTAATTGTGTTTGAAATACCACTGACACTATGGAAAAGAACAGCGAACAGAAGAGCCTGAAGGCTGAAAACCAACAGCTGCGTAAGGAGGTTGAGAAACTGCGTGAGCGGGTGGAGCACCTGCGTAACGAGATGATCCGCCTCATTGGTCGGAATCTCGACTTGTCCGAACAACTGGAGGCTAATGTTGAGTTCCGGCGCCGTGCCCTTGTTGCCAAGGAGATACTCTCCGTCAACATCGAGCGTCAGCGTAATGCCGACCTTCAGGACGACTCCCAGCTCATGGGGCTCCTTGAGTTGCGCATGGAGCAGCAGCCTCAGCAGGTCACGGCCGACTTCGGTGCTCCCGAGCTGGCTCAGCTTCTTGGCATCAGCCAGGAGCGCCTCGCCCGCCTGTTCCGTAAGAACACCATCTACCGTTCTGTCGATGCCTATCTGGACAACCTGCGTGTGATGAGAGCCCTCCGCCTGTTGCGCGAGAAACCTCATTACAATATTGCTGCCGTTGCCGAGGAGTCAGGCTTTAACAGTGTGCGCACCCTGCAACGCCGTGTCCAGGAGGTTCTTGGCATGACCCCGGCGGAGTATCGTGCCATGCTGACCCGCGACCTGTCATGATGCGACAGGAGGGGGTGGAAAAGGGGCTGTTTGTCGCATTTTCCCTTCTTTGTCGCAACGTTTACGTGAGTTTTTCGACGGTCAGTAGTGATGTTTGTTTTTTTTTTCTTACCTTTGCATCGTGAATCAATAGATAAAGATATGAAAAAGAACGTGCTAAATTGGTTGCTGATGGCCGCAATGGTTTGCGGTTTCAGCTTGAACGTCACCTCCTGTAAGGACGATGACGACGACAAGACGAGTGAACAACGCCGTGACGACGCCGACCCGCTGGACACCGACGAGGCGAGCACCGCCTTCCGCTGGCTCTGCGTGCTGGCCGATGCCACGACGCTCGACGACAACTGGCAGAAGAAGACCTACGAGCCCACCATCGGCCAGGCCTCTGAGAACAACGAGTACACTCGTCTGGTCATTGTGAAGGACCTGGCTGAGGCCAAGGTTCAGTTTGCCAAGATTGCCAACCTTGACGTGAACCAGCTCGGCTCGACGCAGACCGTCAACGGCGGTGCTGCCGGCACGATGACCTGGACGCCTTCGAAGGAGGGTGCCGAGAATCTGGCCGAGGTGGCAGTGAACTCGAAGATCATGCCCCACCTGCAGAAGCTGATTTACTGCACCGAGGCCCAGGTGGGCAGCAACGGCCTCCTGTGGGACTCGATGAAGGGTACGGCCTACTACCGCTTCGGCGACGTCGTCAAGGATGCCGAAGGCTACTACTGGGTGTGTGTGCGTCCTTCGTTCGCTCCCGACAAGGGCGACTCCCACTGGATCAACATCTTCAATGCGGCTGAGAGCGGCGGCGGCAAGACCATGCCCGCCGCCAACGTCAAGGACACGTGGAACAACCTGGCGAAGTATAACAACCAGACCATCAAGCTGCCCACGAAGCTGTCCTACGACCGTGAGCACATCTACAATCTGAGCAATCTGATCTGGGCGCTCATCAACCCCGAGGCCTATGCTCAAGCTAACGTTGGCATCAGCGACGGCGCCCTGGGTGGCTTCGACTACAAATACCACGGTGAGAAATTCCTGAAGGCCGTAGGCCAGTACTGGGAGGAGAAGATCGACGGCTACACCATCTGGGAGAAGCTGTTCAACCACACGGGTGCCGAGATGCAGAAGCTGAAGTATATGCACTTCTTTTACTATGGCTACTCCTGGAAGTGGGGCAACTCCGGCTATTGCTATCGCTACTCGAGCCAGAAGTATGAACCACACTACTATGGCAAGGTGTCTGATGATGAGGAAGAGTTTGAGTTTGTTGACCGCGGTTTCGACATCACCTACTATGCCAATACACCCGATTCTAAAGACACGCCTTTCAATCGCTTCACCACTGATGCTGAGGGTAAGCATGCCGGCACATGGGTGGTTCGCTACATGCGTGGCGACAAGCTGAAGAAGAATGGCACGTACAGCCCATATATTGACCTTGGCTTTACCGACGTCTACCGCTTCAACCAGAAGCAGGGTATAGCTGCTGGCGAGAATGTGAAACCAATGGAGGAAGACGCTGTCAAGGATCCGTCGGATAATAAAAAGAATGTGAATAACGGTGAAGTCATCGGCTACGACGGTAATTTCTACAAGAATGCGAAGGCGTGTACTCAGTCCACTGGTAAGGATCCTGTGGCCATCGTCGTCGTCACCAACGAGACCCATCGCGTGGAGGCCGGCACCGACTATAACGGCTTGGCCATCTCGCTGAATCCTGTCACTGCCGAGACGGCCTTTGGTGCCAAGGGTGAGGAGTGCACCGTCACCAAGTGTACCACGATACCTGCCATTCCCGGCATCCTGAATGGTTTAGCCTCGACAACCACCCTGAAGAACGGCTGTGGCAAGAACCACAACCATCCCGTAGCAAAGGCCCTCAGCAATGTCAATAGCACGCTGACGGCTGCTGTCCGCCAGAAGGCAAGCATGAGCGACTGGTTCATTCCCAGTGTAGGACAGTGGCAGTTGGCCTTACAGGCCATGGGTGTCACCCCTTGGAGAGACGATTATGGTTTTACCATGGTGGCTGATAGATTAGGTATCGTTGAATCCTTCTTTAATATTAATGAACAAAAGAGCTTCTTCACCACACACAGTGGAGCAAGGTATTTCAGTAGTACAGCCTACGACAAGGACAAAGTGTGTGTGCTAAGGTGGAACTGGTTCTTCGCAAAGGACGAGGTTCCTTCTCTCGCCAAGGACGAGACCACAGAAGTGATTCCCTTCATCGCCTTTAAGTATGGCGAAGGCGCTACCGAGGATTAGTACTGAAATTCTTTTGGAAAGATGAAAAAGAACGTAATGAACTGGATGCTGATGGCCGCCGTGGCTTGCGGTCTCATCCTGTCGTTCACCGCCTGCAGCGACGATGACGACGACAAGAACAACAGTTCGTCGACCGACGAACGTAACGAACAGGTGATGAGCACCAACGTCAGCGACGACGAGTCGGTGCTCGGCTCGCTGCTCAAGTCCTGGGTCGAGGGCTTCACGGCCGACGACGTCGTGGCCGGTATCATCAGCAAGACCTACGAGGCCACCGTTGGCGACGTCATGGACGAGTCGCAGCCCACGGTGCGCACCCTCGTTGTGGGTACCGAGGAGAAGGCCATCTCCACGGCGGCCGGTATGCTCAGCGTGCTGGGCTTCAACCCGCAGTCGCCCTACGGCTTTACGTGGAAGAACGATGCCATCGGCACCGTCGACTACCAGCGTGGCACGGGTAACGAGCTGGGCGTCATCAATGTCAGCGTGAAGCAGGTGCCCGGCCTGCAGAAGATCCGCCTGGTGAAGGATTTCGAGGGCAACGCCGCGAAGGAGGCCTACTACTCGCATGGCGACGTGGTGAAGTACACGAAGGACAACAAGTACTACATCTGCATCAGCGACCATGTCGGTGGCGTCAACTCCACGTGGATCAGCTTCGACACGTTCAAGGATCAGAAGAAGCAGTCCACCTCCACCTGTGGCTGGAAGGGCTATGGCAAGGACGTCTACTTCGATAAGGGGCAGGCCAGCTCACAGTCCTTGGCTATCTGGCTGCGCGACTTTGTCCTCAGCGATGATGGATATCAGGAATTGCAGAGCGACATCAGAGACCTGCCCTGGGAGGCCGTGAACCAGATTATACCTTCCAGTCAGGCGATGCGCGAAGAGTTCATAGAGGGGCTCATTCAGTCCAAGTCCACCATCATCCTCGACGTAAATGCCCTGGTAGACAATGAGGAGAAGGCGCGTGCACTGGAGTCTTGGGACCGCATTGATACAGATTTCGTTCACGGAGCCGACGGCGTTATCGCCACGATGGGTCCCTTGGGAATGCTGCTGGCCGACGTCATGCGCTGGAAGATGGGCTTCACGTTCCAGTACTGGGTGCCCACCATCCTGCTGGGACCGTCCAACGATAATCTTGGTAACTATATTAAGACGGTGAAGTCGCAGTACGATGAGTCGAGCCACTTCCTGTGGAAGGAGCTGCTCGGCAGCGTGAAATACAACGGAAACAATTACGACATCTTCCTTGCCGCCTTCCACTGGACCCACGAATCCGTGAAAACCACGGTCTACAGCTATGACAATCGGCCCAGTACCGACCCCTACTACTGCATCCTCGACTTCACGCAGTGTAAGGAGAACCTCACCGGTGAATACGAGGACAGCTACAATTGGACCTACCACAACATCACCAGCCACGAGCTGACTTTCAAGGACAAGGGCGAGAAGTACAAGTACTTCGAGACCGTGTATCGCAAGAAGGAGTAGGACTTATTAACCAAGAAATATAGTTACTATGAGCAAGAAACTGTTTAATTGGATGCTGATGGCCACCGTGGCTTGCGGTCTCGTCCTGTCGTTCACCGCCTGCAGCGATGACGATGACAAGAACGCAAGTGAGCAAAAGAAGGACGACGTGGACCCGCTGGACACCGACGAGGCCCGTGTGGCGTTCCGCTGGCTCTGTGCGTTGGCCAATTCTGAGGGTTTCGACAAGAACTGGCAGTCGAAGACCTGGGAACCCGAGGTGGGTCAGGCCTCCGAGAACGACAAGTTTACGCGTGTCATCGTGGTCAACGACCTCGACGAGGCAAAGGAGCAGTTCTCGAAACTGGCCGACGTGAACGTCAGTCTGCTCGCCGCGACACAGACCGTCAGCGGCGGTGCTGCCGGCACGATGACGTGGACTCCCTCGGCTGCCGGCGCCCAGAACCTTGCCGTGGTGGAGGTCTCGTCGCGCATCATGCCCCACCTGCAGAAGCTCGTCTTCTGTACTGAAGACCAGACGGGCCTGAACGGTATGTTCTCTGACTCGATGAAGGGTACGGCCTACTACCGCTTCGGCGATGTCGTCGTCGACAATGAGGGCTATTATTGGGTGTGCGTCCGTCCGTCGTTCGCACCGAAGAAAGGCGACTCTCACTGGATCAACATCTACAACGCATCGAACTCAGGCAACAAGCCCGAAGTCGAGATGGACGAGTCGCCCAAGCACCCCATGCACGAGGAGTACATCTACGACAAGTATAACGAAAAGGAGAAGTACAAGAACGTGACCATCCTCCTGCCGACGAAACTGCCCTATGACCGCGAGCACATCTACAACCTGAACAACCTCGTCTGGGCAATGCTCAATCCGCAGAAGTACTGGGAAACGGCACTGGCCAACAAGTCTGTCGGCCTTGGCGGTTTCTCTCTCGACTTAAACGGCAAAAGATTCGTTGAAGCTGTGTCGAAGTTCTGGGATCAGAAGCCCGAGGGCTACAAGCACACTATCTGGGAGATGATTTTCGGTCTGGACAAGGAAAACATGAAGTCACTCCAGGAGATGAACTTCTTCTACCAGGGCTACAAATGGTGGTGGGGAGAGACTCCCGACTTCTGGATCTATAAGTCGACGGGCTACGTCAACACGCTGAAGGAGACCGGCTCGGAGAGCGATGACAAGGTGACTAACATCAACGTGGTGACCAGCGGCTTCGACATCCGCCGCTATGCCGGCGACGCTGAGGCCAGCAGGGCTGCAGGCTTCGAGCCGCATTACGTGACAAACAATCAGGCTCTGCCTATTAAGGGCTACTGGGTGGTGCGCTACAAGCGTGGCGACCAGCTCTGCGTGAGCGGCAGCAAATACGATCCCTACAACAAGCTCTCTGCCTGTAAGGATATCTACACCTTCAACAGCAAGACCGGCTACGAGGTCGGAGCCAACATTGAGCAGGAGATGGACGGCGAGATCAACGTCAAGGAGAATAAGGTGCTCCCCGAACCCGGCGATGTCATTGGCGAGAACGGTAAGTTCTATAAGACCGAGCAGATTGCCGAGAACGAAGGCACGCACATCGTGGCAAGGGTAGTCTGCGTCAACAACGCCACGCCTGTGGAGGCCGGTACCGACTACTATGGCCTGGCCGTGGCTCTGGAAGACTTGATGAATGGCGAATTCTTCCCGTGGGGAGACCAGAATTCACTGGACATAAACTGTGCCAGTGAGACTGGTATCGTTGCTCCCGACCAGCCTGCTCGTCTGCCTGATGTGTTGAATGGCTTGGCAGTCACCACGCGTATGGCAACCAAGGCCTGCAACGCAAACCACAATCATGCCGCTGCCCATGACATTTACAATATGGATCATGCCATCACCGACAATCAGGAGAAAGCCAAGTTCTCGTGCTGGTTCATCCCCAGCATCGGACAGGCTATCCTGGCAAGCAAGGGCATGGGTTCTACGTGGAACGGCACGCAACTCGTTGGCAACCCTGACTGGGAGTGGGAAAAAGTCCTGTTCTGGGCTAATATGGCACCGATCAATGGTTTGCACATGACCTGTACAGCATCCTCAAGTCAGGAACCGGGATACTATGTCTTTACTGAGGTTAAAACCAGTACTGTTCCCATGACGAAAGAAGTCTCTGTCCGCCCGTTCATGGCGTTCAAGAAGATTCAGTAACTCCGGTTTTGTAACCGTCATAACCTCTGGAACCGACCCCGCCGTGTATTTTTACACACGGGGTCGGTTGATTTTGACTTTCCCTTCGGCCGTCGACCGTTGGTTCCCCTTCGGGCCGTCGAGCTAAACCTTCTTGCGTCTGCCAAGAAAAAAGTTTTTCGAAAAATGTCAAATTACCTACACCAATGGCCAAACGTGCTGACAGTCAGGCGGTTTGGGTGGTGTAGGTAAACTGATTTTAGTGTAGGTAAAGGGGATGTTTCAAAAGTTGTAGGGCCAAATGCTTGGAAGTTATCGGAATTGTACGTATCTTTGCGGCAGATTTTGAACAACCAGTTAACCATCGTACTAACTTCAATGGGTATTGACTTATGATAGACTTTAACAACATTTCGAAACGCTGGGCCTTGTGCTCGGGAAACGGTTGCCCCAGGGCAGCCGAGTGTTTACGCCATCTGGCCTACAGCCAGGCCCCTGCCGACGTCAGCCAGTGGCTCTGTGTGGTCCACACCGCCACCGCCGACACCCCCTGTTCTTACTATCAGAAGGCCGAGAAGAAACGCATGGCCGTGGGCATGAGCCGCATCTTCAGTGGTATATGCAGCAGGCATTTGCGACACCGTCTGCGCGTGAAGATCTCGGAGTATCTCGGAAGCAAAGGGACCTACCACCGCTACAAACAGGGTCAGAAGATGCTGAACCCCGAGCAGCAACAGTGGATTCAGGACCTTATCCATGGCGCTGGTGTTGAGGAAGAGGTGGTTTTCGATGCTTACGTCGACACCTACGACTTCCAAGGCTAACTATAGCCGGAAAAAGCTTACCTTTAGGAACGTCCCACGGCGTGGGACGAACGTAGAGCTTACCTTTAGAAACGTCCCACGCCGTGGGACGAATGCAACGTTCATCATCAAAACTAAAAATCTGGATATGAAATTCTCAATCGTAAACATCGACAAGAAAAAGGAGGTCCACCTGTCGGTGAAGACCGCCGAATGGTTCTTCGACCGCATCAAGACCGACACGAAGTCGGAGACGGTCGGCAACTTCCGCCGCGAGGTAGCTGCCAGCGGCAACTACCGGAACGAGAACACCCTGGCGCTGGTTTACCCGGCAGTGGAGCTGACGAAGACGGCGAACGGCCGGCTGACGGTGGCCGCCTTCAACGCGGTGGTGCCTCTGTACGTGCCCAATCTGCTGCGTGCCGACGACCGCGAGGCCGTCAAGACGGCGGCCAGGATGCTGCCGATGACGCTGGCCGCCTTCGACGCCGCCGATGGCCGCAGCATGGTGATTCTCGTGGCCGTGGCCGCCAAGGGTCAGGTACTAACGTCGGAGCAGGAGATGGACGCCTTCTGCGAACGGGCCTACGAGACGGTCTGCAGCCTGTATGGCAGCATCCTGCCGAAGGCCATTGAGCGTCGCCGTCCGTCGGCACGCACCGCCTTCCGCATGACCCTCGATGCCAACCCCTACTACAACGCCGCCCCCGTGCCCATCGACGTGGCATTCTACAGTCCGGCTATCCCGCAGCTGCACCCCTCCGCCGACGACACCGTCGGCGGGCAGCGCCAGACGGACATCGACCTCTACACCGACTACGAGCGCATCTACGAACAGGCCGCCGAGGAGGCCTACGACAGCACCGAGGGTGTGGTCGCCGGACAGTGGCAGGAGGCCTACCTCACGGAGCTGGCCGTCCGCCTCAGCGAGAAGAGTGTGCCCCAGGAGGAGGCCTTCCTCCACATGCGCAACCACCACGTCTTCCGTAAGAACGTCAGCGAGGATGAGTTACGCGCCATCGTCGACGCCGTCTATGCCGAGCAGCGCCGCACACCCCTGACGGAGGGTGCCGCCGTGAGCCGTGAGACGCGCCGACTGATACGCTTCCTGAACACCCGCTACGTGTTCCGCAAGAATACGGTGATGGGCTACACCGAGTACCGCCCCAACAACACGTGGCTACGCGACTGGGAACCCTGCGACGAGGGGGCCATCTACGGCATCGCCATCGAGGCACGCCTGGCCGACCTCGACGTGCGCGAAAAGGACGTGCGCCGCTACGTACACTCGAACTGCATACCCACCTGCGACCCTATCGACGACTACCTCATGAGGGTCCAGGACAAGTGGGACGGCAAGACCGACCACATCGCCATGCTGGCACGCTGCGTGCCCTGCGACATTCCCCAGTGGGAGACGTGGTTCAAGAAGTGGTTCGTGGCGATGGTGGCACAGTGGCTGCTGCCCTCACAGGAGTACGGCAACTCCATCGTGCCGCTGCTCATCTCGCCACAGGGCGACGGCAAGACCACCTTCTGTCGCATGATACTGCCCAAGGAGCTGCGCTGGGGTTTCCTCGAGAACCTCGACGTCAGCGAGAAGCGTCAGACGCTGCAGGCCATGCACAACTTCCTGCTCATCAACCTCGACGAGTTCAACCAGATCTCGCCGAAGCTGCAGGAGGGTTTCCTGAAGAACGTCATCCAGCTGCCCAGCGTGAAGATCAAGCGCCCTTACGGCAAGCATGTTGAGGAGTTCAAGCGCTACGCCTCGTTCATCGCCACTACCAACGAGACCAGTGTCCTCAGTGACCACACGGGCAGCCGCCGCTTCATCTGCGTACAGCTGAAAGCCCCCGTCCGCACCGACTACGTGCCCAACTACGAAGCCCTCTACGCACAGGCCTGCCACATCGTGTGGAACCGCACCATGAACTGGTGGTTCTCGGCCGACGAGGTACACCAGATCATGACCCACAACAACGGCTACCAGGTGCTGTCTCCCGCCCTCCAATACTTCTTTGAGTACTACGAGCCGGCAGAGAGCACCGACGATGGCGCACAGTGGCTCTCGCCCACAGCCATCTACGACAACCTGCGCCGTGTGGCCGGCGCAGGGCTGAGGGCTGGCGGCGTGGCCCACTTCGGACGTCAGCTGGCTGCACTGCCCGAACTGCGCCAGCGTCGCATGGGGCGCAGCAAGCAGTATCTGGTCCGTTGGAAGTAGATTGCCTACACTAAAAACAGTTTGCCTACACTAAAAACAGTTTGCTTACACCATCGAAGTCGTCTGATTATCAGTACGTTTGTCCATTGGTGTAGGCAATTTGACATTTTTTCGAAAACTTTTTTCTTTGCGCGGCCTCGAAGGCCGACGTCTTCGACCAGCAGCTGGGCGTATTTCTCTCGAACGCTTTCGTACGTACCTTCCGCCGTCTTGTCAGCGACAACCCTTCCATCCCCTTCTACGACCTCTACCGTCAGCTAGCCCGCACCACCACCGGCTCCCACGTCACCATCTACAACCACGAGCAGTACGGCTTCGTCTATACTGAGACCATGCAGGAGTATTTCCCCGCACCGTGAGAACGGGGTTCGCGCACGAGGTTAGGTGCGACAGCAGAAGGGTGGGGAAGTAGCGTTTTGTCGCATAATTATGCAGTTGTCGTACCTTTTATGCCATTTTTCCGGCCTCACAGTTGCACCGTTCGGCAAAAAATCGTATCTTTGCAGACGATTTCTAGAAATCGTCTGCGAGAACAGGCTTCGCCTCAGCAAAAAGCGAGCTTTTGCGTTCGGCTTGCACTGTCCTTGCAGCGGATAAGCTACGATTCTCGAGGTACGAGGTACGAGAATACCTCGAAAGAATGAAAATTATTAACCAAATGATAAAGATATGGGCAAGAAATTGATGAACTGGATGCTGATGGCCGCCATGGTGCTGAGTCTCGGCATGAGCGTCACCTCCTGTAAGGACGATGACGACGATAACAACAATGGTACGAACAGTGAGGTCGGCGGCACGTCGTCGATAGACATGGCGCTGACCGACGACGAGCTGGTGCTGGCAGCCCTGGTGCAGCAGTGGTGCGACGTGGAGCCCGGCGACCTGAAGAGCGGCATCATCAACCAGACCTTCGAGCCCTCGATCGGCTATGCCGAGGGCAACGTTCGCACCATGGTGATGGAGACGCAGGAGGCTGCCGACGCCTACGCCGTCAGCGCCCTGAGTAAGCTGAACATCGACCCGCAGCAGCCCGCCGGCTTCAGCTGGACGGGGTCGCTGGGCAGCGTGAGCTACAGCCGCGGCACGGGCAACGAGCTGGGCGTCATCAACGTCAGCATCCGCCAGATTCCGCACCTGCAGAAGATTCGCCTGGTGAAGGACGCTGAGGACAATGCTCCCAACGGCGGCGTGGCTTACTACCAGAAGGGCGACATCGTGAAGTACACCGGCTCGGGGAAAATGAAGGGCTGCTACTTCATCTGCCTGAACGACCACAAGGCCGACCAGCCGTCCAACTGGATCACTTTCTACACCGGGAGGAAGACGGGAACCTGCGGCTGGGGTCTTACTGGCAAGGACTCTGTCTACAATGAGGAGCTGGCCTCTACCAGCTCTCTCGCCACATGGCTGCGGGAGTTTGTGCTCGATGATGAGCAGTGGACGGAAGTGGTGGCACATGCGAGAGGTGTCAACAGTGATATATTAGAACATATTGTGCCTGGCAGCGCACCTGAACGTCGTGCACTGGTCAGGAAGCTCATCCGCACGCCCGAGCAGGTGGTGCTCGACGCCTGGCAGCCTTATAGCGATGAGGACAACACCGTCCAGGCCGTGAAGGCTGGCTGGGCCAAGAGGGTGACGAAGGAGAAGTCGAAATACGTCGTCGAGACGTTCACTCCCACGGGTATGCTGCTGTGCAACACCATGCGCTGGTCCATGGGTATGACCTACGACTACTGGGTGCCCAATCTGGTGCTGGTCAAGCGCGGCAGCAAATCGTCCGACGCCCTGTGGGACCGCGTTTCAAGGACTCCGTCGCAGACAACGCTGTCGGAGAGCCACTTCAAGGCGCAGTCCATCCTCGACTTCAATGTGGACATTTCTGGTCTGACGGCCGAGGAGAATGGCCGCTACGACCTGTTCCAGACTGCCGTACACTGGACCCACGATGTGTACAAGGTGGATGGCGACCCGAAGGAACACTACGGACTGCTGAACTTCACCACCAGTGATCCGAATGAGCAAAAAGGCTATATGACAGAATACAACATCACCAGCTATGAGCTGACCGTCACCGACAAGGGCGAGAAGTACAAGTACTTCGAGGACGTATTCCGCCGCCAGGCCCAGTCGGCAAAGATTCTCAAGGAACGCTATGCCTTGGGCGACGTGCTGCAGGACGACGAGGACGGCAGCCGCTGGTTCTGCATCCGTCCGTCGGCAAATCAGTTGACAAAGTTTAAACATGCCATGTTCATCAGCTTCGACGACATCAAGACTTACGACAATGCCGACCGTTCGGCCAGCAACATCGTCAGCAAGGCCGATGTCCATGAGGCGGCATTCTATCTCAGCCAGTTCATCCTCGCTCTGGATATCGGCGATACCAATGGTGAAGGTAAAAGCATGCTGAATGGCATCAAGAATTATGCCGGTGCCGACACCAAAAAGATTTTTGCTTATCGCGATTCCGATGTCGTTGCTCCCCACCATAATCACACTCCCAATCTTTTCTTTGGCGTGGCTTACAACGACGGTACGCGCGACAGGCAGCCTGTCATAAGAGCGGTCTTGGACGGAACCCATTGCCTGATGACCGATCGTACGAAGTATGCAGGCGATGCTTATTATTATAATCGCCTATACAACAACTACCAGTTGTGGGACGGCAAGAAGCAGTGGGAGGGCGACTGGACGATGTCCAGCCAGCCGATGTACCTCGACGACGTGGCTAACCAGCAGATGGTCAATACCTATGCTACCGACAAGTGGGTAGTGCTGCCCTTCTGGTCTGACGACTACACTCTGCCTCGCCAGTCAAAGCGCACGGCTGTCGATGTGAATGGCGGCAAGGTGAGCCGCTATCTGCTGAAGAACGGACAGTTTGTCGATGCTACGGCACGCAATATGTACAACGAGCCGGTGCTCTTCTTCCGCACCATGTGGATGGAGGACTTCAAGCAGGCCAATGCCGACGGTCATAAGATGACGGTCTTGTATCACACCCCGCCAAAGGTCGCCATGTCGTTCGACATGAATTGGTATAGTTATTTTACAAGCCTCGCATCGCAATACCTGACTGTCGACAACGAACTGAAAATCCCATTCCAGCTTACGAAATAATTAGTGAAAGAAAAAGATATGAAAAAGAACGTAATGAACTGGATGCTGATGACCGCCATGATGCTGGGGCTCGGCTGGAGTTTTACCTCGTGTAAGGACGATGACGATACCGGTGATAAGACACAGGCCGTCGACAGTGTGGAAGGGTTGTTGGGCACGGTAGAGGAAGAGCATCTCCGCGACCTCATCTGCCTTTGGACAGACACTCAGCGTGATGAGCTTACCGGCAGTTGGGCTTCGCAGACCTACGATGTCACCGTTGGCCATGTGCTTGACGAGTCGCAGCCTTTTGTACGCGCCATCGAGGTCGACAGCATTGAGGCAGCCGACGACTATGCCATAGCGGCCTTCGCCACCTTAGGTATCAACAGCCTGTCTCCCAACGGATTCTCCTATGACAATCCCGACGTTGGCAAGGTCTCCTACAATCACACTAACGACCCCAATACGCTGGCCGTTATCGATGTTGAAGGTATCCGCCAGCTGCCGACGCTGCAGCAGATACGCTTGGTGAAGAGTCTGCCGGACAACATTGGTGAACGGCCGTACTATGGTGTGGGCGACATCGTTAAATACCAGAACCGCTTCTATGTGTGCGTCAGCGAACATAAGTATAAGGAACAGGCGCGTTTCATCAATTTCACCCGCGACCAGAATGTGTCAACAGGAACGTTCGGCTGGCTGGGAGTAGGCAAGGACACTGTCTACAACGCTCAGATGGCATCGTTTGAGACACTGGCAGGATGGATAGAGAACATCCTGCTATGTGATAACGCATACAATGGTGTCCTTGGTGCATTGGCAGACAAAGGCTATGCCGAACAATATGACATCGTCGAGCAGATGGTGCCGCGAAGTGACACGTTGCGCGCCTTGCTGGCTGCCCAACTGTTCGATCTCACTGGTAAGGTCTTCGATATTGCAGCTGACGGTAGTCCCATAGCAGGCTGTGAGTTCTATTATATTGAGAATTACAGGCATTTGGCTAATCGGGATGAAGGCGATCCTGACATGAATATCGTTGCTCCGAGAAGCCTGCTCCTTGCCAACAAGGTGAGATACGCCATGGGAATGACATGGGACCAGTGGGTGCCTTACGTCCACTGCGTATGGAACAAAGAGTTCGGAACCTATTACGGAAAGATGCTGGAAGACGCGTCTCAGTCGACACTTGACGCCAAGCACTTCACTTGGCAGTGCAAGCAGATCAAGTCGCACAAGATGTACAACATCCAGTCGGGCAACTTTAGGCAGAAAGACAAATACTGGATATGCTACAATGCCATATACTGGCAACATAAAACCATCAAAGTAGGACAAGTGGTTGATGGCGTTGACGACCGCACTCCCACCAATTACCTGCTGAACTTCACCAAGGACTGGACTCGGCACCCGAAGCCGATAATACGCCAAGACGCCACGCGTGTACCATTCAACTGGACAACGCGTAATATCACGAGTCAGGAACTGACCTTCACGGATGATGGTTCGAAAAACAAAAAACTGGAGACAGTACATGTTACGGGATTATAAAATGAGCAAGAAACTTACAAACCGCGTTCTGATGTGACCCCAGACCTCAGCTTGGACTTACGATGAAGATCAGTCAACATACGAAACTTAGCATCCTGGTGGTGGTCATCGCCGCCGTGCTGCTGGAGGTGAATACGGCGCTGGAGTATTTTGCCACGCGCCGTAGCTTCAATGCCCAGCTCACGGAGAAGGCGCAGCGCGACCTGAACCAGAGCTACCGCATCGCCAAGCTGAAACAGGAGGTGGAGGCAGCGGTCAACAATACGCTGCCCGAGCTGGAGCGTCTCATCGACGAGAGCGACATCGACACACTGCGTCTCGTCATGCGCCACCTGGCCTCTACACAGGAGCAGATTGTGGGCGTTGCCGTGGGCTTCGTGCCTGGCTATCTTGTCAACGACGATGTCGACAACGTGCCGCCTGAGCTGTTGCCTGACGCCTGCGACGGCCGCTTCTGCATCTACTACAACGAGATTCCCGGTGCCGATGGCAAGGAGGAGCTCATCGAGGGCGTCTTCGACGAGGACTATACGCAGCGCTCGTGGTACAAGCTGGCCATGCAGTCGGGCGGACACTGGAGCGAGCCCTATCAGAGCAAGGCCGGCCGCTACTTCTACCTGGCGTGCAGTTACTCGCTGCCCGTCCACGCCTCCGACGGCGAGCTGGCTGCCGTGCTCCAGGCCGACGTGCCGCTGCGCGAGCTGTCGGCAATGGCGGCACAGTTCTACGAGAACCAGCAACGCTCGTTGCTCAACAACCTGCTGCTCCACCTGGTGGGACTGGCCATCCTCGCCTTCATCATCTTCTGGTCTGTGCAGCACATACGCCGCCTGCATGTTGTCAATGCCGAGAAGGAGCGCATTGCCAACGAACTCGCCATTGCGAGCAACATTCAGCAGTCGATGATTCCCAAGACCTTCCCGGGCTATCCCGAACGCGACGACGTGGAGCTCTACGCCTCGCTGACACCGGCCCGCGAGGTGGGTGGCGACTTCTACGACTTCCTTATCCGCGACAACCGCCTCTTCTTCTGCATCGGTGACGTCAGCGGCAAGGGTGTGCCCGCCGCACTGCTGATGGCCGTTTCGCGCTCGCTTTTCCGTACGGAGGCCGGGCGTGAGGACAGCCCTGCCGCCATTGTCGGCCACATGAGTCACACTTTCTGCGATGAGCAGTCGGCAGGTTACTTCGCCACGATGTTTGTCGGCGTGCTCGACCTGGCAACGGGGCGTCTCGACTACTGCAACGCCGGCCACGAGGCTCCGCTGCTGAACGGCGAGGCACTGACGGTAGTGCCCAACCTGCCCGTGGGAGCCTTGGCAGACTGGGAGTATGAGGGACAGTCGGCCACGCTCCAACAGGGCGACACCTTGTTTATATATACCGACGGACTGAGCGAGGCTCGCGACATGCAGGGCACCCTCTTCTCGCGTCAGCGCACTGCCGAGCTGGCTCGTACCCATGCCGGCGGCACGCCGCGACAGCTCATCGAGACGATGAACGAAGCCGTGGCGCAGTATGCCGGCAAGGCCGAGCGCAGCGACGACATCACGATGATGGCCGTCCAATGGCGTAGCGGCAGCATCACCCTGCGTGCCGACACTGCTGAGCTGCCCCGCATGAAGGACTTCGTGCTCGACGCCGCCGGCCGTGCCGGACTGAGCGACAAGGAGGCCACCCGTCTGCGACTGGCCGTCGAGGAGTCGGTGACCAACGTCATCCAATATGCCTATGCCAGAAAGTCCGGAGCATCGGCAGACCCCGTGGGGGCAGGAGCGTCAGGGAAACCGGGTGCCTCCATCGGACCCACCGTCACCCTTGAGGCCGCCACGCGCGACGGTATGCTCGCCCTGTCGGTCATCGACAGCGGCCGAGCCTTCGACCCCACGCAGGCTCCCGTTGCCGATACCTCGGTGCCTGCCGACAAGCGTGATGTGGGCGGACTGGGCATCCTCTTCATCCGCAAGATGAGCGACGCCCTGGAGTACCGTCGCGAGAACGGTCTGAACATCCTGACCATCAAGAAGTTTATACCAGTATACTGTTAAGATATGAAGATTACCATTACTGAGACCGACAGCTGCCAGGTGGTAAGCCTCTGCGGAGAGCTCGACACCACGGCCAGCACCCAGGCAGAGCAGGAGTTGGCACCTCTCTTCAGCCGCAGCGACTGCGACATCGTCGTCGACTGCAGCCAGCTCACCTACATCAGTTCCAGCGGACTGCGCATCCTGCTGAACATCTATAAACACGTGCGCAAGAGCGGACACCGTGCTACCCTCAGAGGCATTGACACCGACAATGCATACTACGAGGCCCTCCAGCTGGCAGGATTCTTCCAACTCTTCGATACCGAATAGAAAAACCAGACAATCATGAACAAAGAGATACAACGCGTTGCTGCCGAGAACCTTGTGCTGAAGAGCGAGGTGGAGCGACTGACCCACGAGAACCACCGGCTGCTGAGCCGTAACCTGTCGCTCTCGGAACAACAGGACGCCTGGCACGAGACACGCCGCCGTGTCGAGGTGCTCAGCGAACTCATGCTCAGCGACCGCCGCCGCATGGCCACCGCCGACCTCCGTGACGACACGGAGCTGCTGGCGCTGCTAGAGGCGCGCGTCGAGAGCCAGAAAGCACATCTTGACCCTGCCTTCGACACCGAGGCACTGGCACGTATGCTCAACGTGACGCCATCGCGTCTCGTGCGTCTTTTCCGTAACAACACCCCTCACCACTCGCCTGAAGACTACATCAACTTCCGCCGTGTGCTCAGTGCCATGGAGCTGCTGCGCCAGCACCCCAACTACAGCGTCGCCGCCATCAGTGCCGAGGCCGGCTTTGCCAGCGTCCGCACCTTCCAGCGGCGTATGCAGGAGGCCATCGGCCTTACACCTGTGGAGTACCGTAAGCTGTTTGAGGAGTGAGACTTACGTCATTCACATTTCGCATGAGATAATTCCTTCGGATGGTCAGGAACAAGTCATTTCAATGGATGCTGATGGCCGCGGCCGTGGTGCTGGGGCTTGTGGGTGTCACGTCGTGCTACAACGATGCCGACAGCATCGTTGATGATGGGCAGGAACCGCTGCCCGTTGCCCCCGACAGCACCCTGTTCCAGGTGATGACGGTCTTTGCCCCTGACCAGCTGGGCGACAATGGCTATGCAGACAATGTGATGCAGGGCGTGTCAAAACTCATCTACTACGCCGACACAGCCAGCGCCAGCTCCATCGAGGCCGACTTCATTTCGTGCAATGACTACAACGAGACACGCCATGCCTTGGAGAACTGGCTGGCCAATCCCATGAGCACTGTCACCGGCAACGTCTTCACGCGTCGCCTGCTGGTGCTTACTGAGCCATTCATGACGGAGTGGCTCGATGCGTGCAAGGACCAGTTTCGGCCAACCGACGAGGTGCTCGTCCTGAAGACCATTCAGGACGACGTCGACTCTTTCAACAGCACGCTGCATCTGGGAAACCGGTTACATGGTGTGAACATCTCGATGTCCGAACCTGTCAGAATGTACTACTCCATGGTGCGGTGGTATCGCAGCTACATGGAGAAGTTCTATTCCACGGAAGTAGACATCAAGCACATACCCCTCTTCCGGCTTTATGGCAACGAGCTCATGACCTATCGCGACAGTGTCGTTGAGACACTGAATGAAGAACAGGAGGAGATCGTCATCAGCCAGGTCGTCTTAAACATGAAGGGCACCGACGGTAACCCTGAGCCTGCCTTCGAGATGAATACACTGGACATGAGGCTCAGCCTCATCCTGCAGGCGTTCAATCAGATGAAGCGCAACAATACCTATTTCCCCATCTGCGACCTGGGAGCTACGAATGCCGTCTTGGACTTTTTCCTGTTGGGCGGCAGCTACGACACCATCCTCCAGCCGCTGTTGTTGGATGCCGGACCGTCGAAAGTCGAACGTAACTACATTCTGCGCCCCTTCGACCGTCTGCTGGCCAGCTGGATTGGGCGCTGGATGACCGGTGGGGTAGGCGAAATGCCCGGTGCCGAGGTTCATGGCCACTGGGACGGCTATTCCTGCATCACGAATATGTGGTATGTAGTCGAGGAGATTGACACCAATGACGATGACTTTGGCGACGATGATGACGATGAATATGATGACAACGATGACGAAGACTATAGTGACGACGATGCACCCGATGACGGTGACATTTAGCAAGTGGCGTACAGGGGCGTTGCGTCTGCTGCTGGCATGCCTGACCATGGCCGTCAGTGGCTGTTACGATGACTACACTCCCGTGGTCAGCGGTCCGGAAGTGCGTACCGACACGCTCAACGTCGACGTTGTATTGCCGTCCTCTATCCGGTATTCGTGGCAGAACACCCTCGACTGGGCCTTAGAAAATATCACCAAGGCCCAGCAACAGCGCAACAACCGTGTCATGCTGCGCCTGCGCTACCACGACGAAAACACAGAGGATCTCGACAGCCTGGCCTACCGCCTGGCCAATCCCGTGGAGGGCGACGACACGTGTCACGCCATCATCGGCCCCTTCCACTCGGACAATGCCCCCATCTTCCTGGCCAACGCCGCCAAGACGCGGCTGCCCGTCGTCATGCCTACCTGCACCAGTGCCGACCTGCACCGTGTCAACGCCCGCAACAACTATGCCTGGTTCCTCACCGAGAGCGACATCACCCAGTGCGAGGTGATGCTCATGGCCGCTCATGCCTACAAATGCACTGACGTTCTTCTGGTCTACGAGGACAATACCTACGGCCGCTCCTTTTACGACTGGTTCGGCTATTATGCCACAGAAGTGGGGCTCCACATCCCCGGCGACGGAGCCATTGCCTATACGTCGGGCACCAAGCTCAAGTCGTTCTTACTTAAGGCGCATACCGATGTCGTTGGCGACAATGTTGCCGTCCTGATAGCCGTCTCCAACGCAGAAGACTATATCGACATCATCGACCAGATAAACGAGTTTACATGGGGTTGGAATCGTGATGGCGAAAGAGAAAACTATGTCGGCTACCACGACATCTGTGCCGACACCTCGCTCGATGCGCTCATTTCCAACTCCGAACAGTACATAAGCCTGGAGTTCGGCATCAGCCCCTACGCGAACATGAGCTTCGGCTTCCCCCAGGACTACGAGGCGCGCTATGGCCGAAAGCCCCTGAATGGTGAAGCCCAGATGTACGATGCGCTGATGATTATCGCCATGGGAGCCGCCCAGCGTATGGCCAGCCCAGCCACCTGTATGGTCGACGGCCAGCCCGCCGCCGGCACCGACCAGCAGCCACTGCTCACCGACTACATGCGCAGCGTGGTGAGCTCTACCGAGGGCATGATCACACAGTGGAACCTGTCGGGTCTGTGCAATGCCTTCCGCGAACTGGAGGCCGGCCGCCCCGTTGACCTCACAGGAGTCACCGGCAACCTCCTTTTCGACGAGACCACGCGCACACAGATCCTCAATACCAACTACATGCTCTGGTCGCTGTTCTGGGAGTGGAACAAATTAGACATGCCAGTAGCCTCCGTGCTGCCCATCCTCTACCTCTCCACCGGTGACTCCGGCTCCGACATGAGCACCACTGCCTTGTGGAAGGCTGAGAAGCGCGTTTATCAGACGTTCAGCGACGACGATGTCGAGAGCCGCGACCTGCCGCCGCTCACCGACCGCTGGGCCGTCGTCGTCAGCCCCTCAACCTCATGGAACAACTACCGTCATCAGGCGGATGCCTTCGCCATGTACCAGACACTGCGAAAGTACGGCTACGACGATGACCACATCGTCTTCATCGTCGAGGACAATCTGGCCAACGATCCGCGTAACAGCGCCCTGTCAGGACAAATCTTCGTCGAGCGCAGCGACGCCCCCGCCTACTGGAGTCCCCACGCAGGCGAGGATGTGCGCCGCGATGCTGTCGTTGACTACCACTTCAGCGACCTGCGCCCAGACGACCTTGCAGCCATCATGACCGGCCAGGCATCCGAGCGGCTGCCTCACGTCATCCGACCCACGGCCACCAGTGACGTGTTCTTCTTCTGGAGCGGCCATGGCGGCAGCTCCGACGGCCCGCTGTGGGGCAACGAGGACTCCCGCGAATACTTTGGTTCCGAGCGCATCCGCAGTATCGTCGACCAGATGGCTGGCACGCCGCGTATGTACCGCCGCATGATGCTGGCCGTTGAGACCTGCTACAGCGGCAAGTGGGGCGAAGTGCTTACCGGCTATCCCGACCTGATTGTGCTCACTGCCGCCAACAGCAGCGAGACCTCGAAGGCCGACGTCTTCGACCAGCAGCTGGGCGTATTTCTCTCGAACGCTTTCGTACGTACCTTCCGCCGTCTTGTCAACGACAACCCTTCCATCCCCTTCTACGACCTCTACCGTCAGCTAGCCCGCACCACCACCGGCTCCCACGTCACCATCTACAACCACGAGCAGTACGGCTCCGTCTATACTGAGACCATGCAGGAGTATTTCCCCGCACCGTGAGAACGGGGTTCGCGCACGAGGTTAGGTGCGACAGCAGAAGGGTGGGGGAGTAGCGTTTTGTCGCATAATTATGCAGTTGTCGTACCTTTTATGCTACTTTTTCTGCCTTGCAGTTGCACCGTTCAGCAAAAATGCGTACCTTTGTAACGTTTTAGAAAAAAAGGATATGAGCAAGAAACTGATGAATTGGATGCTGATGGCCGCACTGACAGTGGGCCTCGGCTTTGCTGTCAGTTCGTGCAAGGACGATGACGACAAGAAAAATGAAGAACAAAAGAGCACCGACAGCCAGACGGGCATGAGCGATTTGGAGGAGGACCACCTGCGCGACCTCATCTGCCAGTGGTGCGACGTGCAGAAGGACGAGCTGACCGGCAACTGGCTGGAGAAGACCTACGAACCTACGGTGGGCGTGGTTACCGACGAGACCAACCCTCGGGTGCGCTGCATCGTGGTGAGGTCCTTGGAAGAGGCCGACCGCTATGCCACAGCGTGTCTGGGTACGCTAGGTATTGATGCCACGAACCCCAACCACTTCGATTATCGCAACGACCAGTGGGGCAGTGTCTCCTATGAGCACACACCCAATGATAAAGCCTTGGCCATCATCGAAGTGAGCCTGAAGCAGATACCCAACCTGGTGCAACTCTACTTCGCTACCGACGCAGGCACCAACGCCGGCGGCGACCCCTATTACCACTGCGGCGATGTGGTCAAGTACAAAGGGCGCTACTACGTCTGCGCCTCCAACCACCAGAAGAACGAGAAGGCCCGCTTCGTCACCCTGAACGGTCAGGCCGACCACACCACCGGCACCTTCGGTTGGCATGGCATTGGCGAGGACGTGGTCTACAACGATGACATGGCCTCGGCCGAGGCACTCAAGGACTGGCTCGACAACATCGTCAGCAGCAAGGAGAAACGCGAGAACCTGCGCGGATTCCTGATTGACCACGGGCTGAGCGAGGAGGAAATCAACCAGGTTGTGCCCGCCAATGAGGAACAGACCTTCTTCCTGTTAGATGCCATCAAGGATCCCTACCACATGGTTATCAACACGACAAAGAACGCCTCAGCAGCAGCTTTCTCGGCCTTTACATGGGAGACACTGAAAGAATGTCAGGGCGACCCCTACACCCCCGGTTTCGATGACAAGGCTGAGGCCAACATCCAGCACTTGCGCATTGTTCCTGCCGGCTACCTGCTGGCAAACAAGGTGCGCTGGCGCATCAACTTCACCAGCAGCTGGGACCAGTGGGTGCCCTACGTCTTCCTGCTGAGAAACAGCCAGTTTCAGGAAGACAAGCCCCAACTGGACCAGCAGGAGTGTATCACCACGCTGAGCAAGAGCCATTTCGTGTGGAAAGACCTGGGCATCATTACCCTACAGGAGGATGTGCCGGTGCCGGCAGGCGTTTCCTTGAAAGCCGATGTGAGGAAAGGCGACTACCATGTGGTTCTGTTAGCCATCTACTGGCAGCACGATGTCGTGAATATCCAGAGCTATCCCACCAGGATGCTCATAGACTTCACGAAGGACTACATCAACCATAGTAATAACACCAGCTTTCTCAACCCCAACCGCTACTGGTATCGCCGCGAAATCACCAGCCGCGAAATCACCTTCACCGACAAGGGTAAGGAGCAGACGAAATATGAACTGGTAAGATGATAATTTAAAAATAAAAGGATGAAAACAAAAGCACTGAACTATTTGCTGATGGCCGCACTGACGGTGGGCCTCGGCTGGAGCGTCACCTCCTGTAAGGACGATGACGACGATGACAAGAACACAAGTGAACAGCGCCGCGACGACGCCGACCCGTTGGACACCGACGAGGCTCGCACGGCCTTCCGCTGGCTGTGCGTGCTCAGCAACGTGGAGACGTTGGACGACAACTGGAAGTCGAAGACCTACGAGCCGACCGTTGGCGAGGCCTCTGAGAACAATCAGTACACCCGCATCGTCGTGGTGAACGACTTGGAGGATGCCAAGGCAGACTTTGCCAAGCTGGCCAACAAGGAACCTTCGGAGCTCGGCGGCAAGGTGACCGTTGACGGCGGTGCTGCCGGCACGATGACGTGGGAGCCCTCGGCCGCCGGTGCGCAGAACCTGGCTGTGGTGACGGTGAACTCGAAGATTCTGCCCCACCTGCAGCAGCTGGTGTACTGCACCCAGGAGCAGACGGGCCAGAACGGACTCTTCGGCAACGACATGAAGGGTACGGCCTACTACCGCTTCGGCGACGTCATCCAGGACTCCGAGGGTTACTATTGGGTATGCGTGCGTCCGTCGTTCGCCCCCATCAGCTCCAAGGAGTGCAAGAGCAAGGGTGACTCCCACTGGATCAACATCTTCAACGCTGCTGCCAGCGGTGGCTCGAAGCCTATCCCCGCAGCCAACGTATTTGACAAGTATAACAACTTGAAAAAGTACGACTTCCAGACCATTAAACTGCCGACGAAGCTGCCGTACGACCGCGAGCAGATCTACAACCTGAGCCGACTGTTGTGGGCACTTCTGCATCCCGAAGCCTACACGACTGCCAACACAGGCGTGGAAGATGCCGCACTGGGCGGATTCCCCTATAAATACCACGGCGAGAAGTTCATCAAGACCGTCGCTGCATATTGGGACGTTGCTGACGAGAGTGGCTACACCATCTGGCAAAAGCTGTTCAACCTGACGCACGACCAGCTGAAGGAGCTCAAAGAACTGAACTTCATCTACCAGGGCTACTCCTGGAAGTGGGGCAACTCAGGCTACGTATGGATCTACTCCATGAATGGCTATGAGAAGAGCTACAGCGGCAAGGAGTCGAACGACGAGAATGAGGTGAACTACGTTGAGGATGGCTTCGACATCACCAACTTTGCCAGCACCCCAGGTAGCGAGGCAGTGCCGTATGCTCAGTTCAGTCTTAATAACAGCAAGAGCAACGCCACATGGGTGGTGCGCTACAAGAAGGGCGAGCAGCTGATGACCGCCGGCAAGTACAGCTACTACGCCCAGATAACCTCGAAGGACGGCAAGCAGAAGGACGTCTACCGCTACAATGCGAAGAAGAACATCACGGCAGGTGAAAAGATTGATCCCGAGACCGAGGAGACATTCAAGGAAGCGAAGAAAATCGATGCCACCACTGTCAAGGCCGGCAACCTCATTGGCAATGACGGAAACTTCTACGCCGATGCAATGGACATGGCAATAGCCAATGCGACACCCGTCGCCATTGTGGTATGCGTGAACAGAGGCTCTACCGTCGAGGCAGGCAGCAATTACAATGCACTGGCCCTGTCGCTCAACAAGGCTTTCAGTAGACTGCAGTGGGGCGAGAAGGATAAAGCCTGTGGTGGCAACAATGCCTTCAACGCCAAGGATGTCTCGGCCTATCCGCTCAACGGACTGGCTATGACGAAGCAGCTGGCTGCCGGATGCAATGAAAATCATTCCCACCCTGCCGCAAAAGCCTGCGCTACCTACGACAACACGCGACTGAATGAGGCTGTGCGTCAGCAGAAGGGCTTCAGCGAGTGGTTCCTGCCCAGCGTGGCGCAGTGGAAACTGGCCATGGAAGGTTTGGGTGCCACGGGCTGGACTACAGCCGGTGGCTACCTGATGGTCAATACCGACGACCTGAAGAACGCCCTCATGGCTAAGTTCACAGCCGCTGGTGTGAGCGAATACTTTGAAAGTCTCTGGACAAACCAGGCTTGGAGCAGTACGCCTTACGACAACGGCAAGGCCAACCAGCTGTCGTTCAATTGGAAAGTGATTGCCGGTCTCGACAAGGACACTTCGGCAAACTTGGTTCCTATGATAGCTTTCAAGGCGGAATAAGACGTAAGCAAAAACGCGAACGAGTGCGACAAATCAGTGTTAGAACGACTGATTTGTCGCATTTTTCGTGGATTGTCGCATACTTTTAGCGAAAAAGTGGGTCGAAGCGCTTGTTTTTTGTGCTAAAATGCGTATCTTTGCAGCGTAAACATATATTTAGCAAGAATTAACCTCAAATGACAAGAAAGTAATGAAAAAGAGAGTATTCAAGTGGATGCTGATGGCCGCAGTGGTACTGGGCCTCAGCTGGAATGTCACCGCCTGTAAGGATGATGACGACGAAAAGAATAGTGAGAACGAGGAGCTGAAGGCACAGGATCCCTATGCCAAGAACGGCGATGTCGCATCAGCCCTGTTCCGTGTTGTAGGTCCCCTCGCAGAACTTGACTCACTGCCCGACAACTGGAAGTCAGTGAACTTTGAGCCCACCAAGGGTAAGGTGCTGGATGCCTCGAAGCCTCTGGTACGCTCGCTGGCCGTGGCCAATCTGGCCGAGGCCGTGTCGCTGTTCCGCACACTGACGGGCCAGAATATCCCTGACGACGCTACCAGCGCACAGTGGAGCAAGGACGGCGTGGGCAGCCTGACATTCACGGCAACGAACTCGAGTGCCGAGACAGCTGTCATCGACGTGAATATCAAGCAGATGCCAAAGCTGACCCAGCTGCGTCTGGTGCCCGCCTCAGCCCTTGGCGAGAACGGTTCATTCACCGGCAACCCCTACTACCACATCGGCGACGTAGTGAAGGACGGCGACGGACGCCACTGGATTTGTGTACGCTCGGCTTACAGCCCTGCCGGCAAGGAGGATACGCACTGGGTGACCATGCAGATTCTGACCAGCGACAGCAAGAGCACGAAGTTCAAGTCGAACGTACGCACGATCAATGCCAAGGCCGGCAAGAACGGACTGCACAAGATTCAGCAGAAGCTGGGCAACAGCGAGGACACCAAGCACCTGAAGTACTTCGCACAGCTGATGTACCTCCTGAACAACCCCAGCGAATACGCTAACAACTACGCCAGAGGCGAAATTATGGAATACGGCTTGGGCGACCTGGGTGTTGCTGCACACAAGAATACCTACGTGGAAAGACTGGCCAAATACTGGAACAACAATAACATCTGGGATGAGGTACTGCCTGCTACCATCGATGGTGGAAAGAAGACCAAGGGCAGTGTCACCAAGGATTACTTCAAGAGCACCGAAGGCTTCATCATGCTCTACTACGGTCACGACTTCTCGGCACTCGGCATGGGCAGCGACTGCACTATCTACACCTGCCAGATGTCAGGTAAATGTCTGAGCACCCAGACAGAGGGTAAGAAGACATGGACTTACAACTCCACCGAGAACACGAAGTTCGACTGCACCGACTTCGCCCTGAAGGGTGAGGCAGACCCTGAGCACACCAATGCTGGCTATACAGGCAAGGCCATCGTGGTGGTACAGGCTTCGGGTAAGCAGCTGAACGGAGGCACCAACCCCGGTCCCACGAATAGAATCTCCAAGTGTACGGACGTCCTGGTAGGCACTGCCAAGGGCTTCGACAAGGAAACGCCCGGCAATAACAACGATGAACCCAAGGTGGGCTATATCGTCAACGACAAAGGCGATGTCTATGCCAACTATGAAGACGCAAGAACAACATCCGACTATCAGGCTCTTGCCATGATTGTGTACATCGGTAACGGCAAGCAGGATGCAGAGTCGAGAGTAGACGAAAGCTCCACGAGGAGATACCTGGCCGTCACGCTGGAATCTGCCATTGATGGCAGAATAGGAAGCTTCTCATGGGGACCCATCACCAACCTGTGTGGCACAGCCTATGACCAGGACAAGGATTACACGCAGTTTATAGGCACGAAGAATGGTCTGGCTTTCACCGAGACGCTCTGTGGCGACAGCCACAATCACCCCGCTGCCATACAGGCCAGAGACTTCCTCAAGAACCTGTATATATTTGATTACACGATTAAAGGCCATAATAACTTTGCACCATCCAACTTCTTCCTGCCTGCCGCAGGCCAGTGGGTGCTTGCATTCAAGGGCATGGGCGTATGGGACTTCTCGGGCAACGGCACCAAGGCCATTGAGACCATCAAAGCCCTCTACGACAAGGCTGGTGTTCCTGAGAACAAACGTATCCCGATGGACGGCACAGGCATCTGGATCAGCACCGAGAACAGTGCGGAATATGGCTACATCCTGAAAATTGACGCCCAGAACGGCATACGCTTTGTGAAGGAGAAGAAGGACATGAAGCACGTGGTATACCCCTTCATCCTCTTCGGATAAACGACGAAACAATTTGGGAAAAGCAGCAAAGAGGCCCTACCATTAGCGACGTTCTCAACAAATAATAATAGCAAGAGAAGTAATTATATATAAACTATTTTATACAATTATGAAAAAGTATTTCAATTATCTGCTGATGGCCGCAGTGGTACTGGGCCTCAGCTGGAGTGTCACCTCCTGTAAAGATGATGACGACAAGGACGAGAAAGAAGTCCAGAAAGTCGTTGTCGATGAAGACCTGATTGCCCACGGCCTGGAGGTCAGCGGCAAAGGTGCCAGCGTATCTGTTGAAGTGAAGATAAACGGTACGTGGTCGGCTGACTTAGAGGGAGCTGACGAGGACTGGGTAACCATCGTCAACAACCACCTCTTCTACAGCAATTCACGCACACTGAAGCTGGACGTCAGCGCCAACCCCAGCGGTGCTGATCGTAAAGCAACCCTTAATCTCTTCGGTCTGGAGGGTGACCCCATCACCATCAACATCACCCAGCATGGCCGTGACACCAACGACGACATCCGTAGCAGTGCATTGTTCTTCCAGGATGACGGTTTGGGACATGGCGTGGTGACGGCGTATGCCATGGACACCGCTGCCGTGAAGAAAATTATCGATGTGGAAAAAGCTAAGGACCCAAGCAAGAAGGTCAAATTCGACTGGACGAACATCAAGGGCAACAACATCGTCTATAACATGGAGCAGATCCAGAAGTTGGTTAACAACGGTGTGCTGGACAAAGGTGCGTACTCTGAGACAAGAATCCCCACCTATGACCTGAAGGCTACGCTGATTGACTCTACCGTCTCCCAGAAGAAAGACTTTGGTGTTGGCATCAACATGGAACTGAGCTTCGGCTTCATCGAGTTCTCAGCCGGTGTCACCTACACCGCTAAGAAGACGGAGAACCGCGCACACGTCGACTACTCTATCTGCCGCAATGCCCCGATGTACAACTCCGTGGTGTCGCCGCTGGAAATTGCCACCTATGCCAAGGATCAGTCAATTGATGCCATTGAGAAATATGGCGAGGAGTGGGAAAAACTGGAAGAACAGGTAGTAGAGAAATACGGCAGCTGGGAGGAGCTGCAGAAGAAGAACAAGATGATCTACAACGCCTGGAAAAAGAAGCTTGACAAGTATCGTCCCGACTTCGGTAAGGTATTCAGCACTGGTTTCACTGCCCTGCTGTGGGAATACTACAAGGCAATGATTAATGATGATGAGAACGCTGCCAAAAAGGCATTGGCAAACATTGACGAGGCCTTCAGTCCCTTCTTCATCACCGGTGGTAACTGGGGTGGTTCTCTGAACGTGCTCTGCCGCATTGACACGTTGGCCATGACAGGTAAGGACAGCCTGTATGCAACACTCACCGGTAGTCTGGCTGGCATCGGTAGCGTGAATGGCGAACTCCACCTGTCAACGGAAGGTCTGAACCTCTACCGTCAGGCTAACATCGATGTGAACATGGTTGGCGGCGATCCCGCGGTGGGTGATATGGTGACGGCATGGCTGCTGAGTCCCGATGTCACCAGCTACGCAAAGCTTCAGCAGACATTGGCTGCATGGATTGACTCCATGAAGAGCCCTGCCGATCCCGAGGCTAACGATAAAAACTGTTCTGTTCCCACGGAGTTCTTCTACTCCCCGATATGGCAACTGTTTGACCCCGACTATAGGGACTTTGCCCGTGACTGGTTCGTAGAGAAGTACAAGAACAACAAGTCCATCTCGGCTTACATCGCCATTGCCGAGGGCACCCACACAGATTCCGACCATGCCGGCGCCACTATGGCTGGTAATGGTGATAAGACAAAGTAAACTAAGTAAATAGCCCTAATCTATGAAGTTACGAAGGAATAGCATCATACGTCGAGTGGCACTGGCAGCACTGCTGACAGTGAGCACAGGATTCTATATGTCGTGTCAGGATGCCGACTATCTGGCAGAGTTTCAACCCACAGGCGAGACCACAGAAGGTGCAGAGCCGTTCCAGTGGACACGTGCCGAGGATGTGGAGACACGGTCTGCTTTCCTTCGTAACTTCGGTGTGGGCTATAGCTACGACGCCGTACGCGGCGAGTACTGCAACTGGGAGGATATTCGCTGTCAGGTCATCAACCGCGCACGTCTGGACTACGCTTACAAAATGTATGGCACCAGCAAATTGTGGTCGAGTTCCTATGCCGCCTCATACTACAATCGTACCAAGTTCGAATATTCACACCGCGACTACATTGCCGCCTCGACCATTAATACCAAGGAAGAGATAGACTTGGGCCTCTACGCCGGCACGAAGCGTAAGAAGCAGGAAGTGCTGGAAGATGGTGTGGGTGAGAACTTCTACTACTGCATGACCGAGGAAATCAAACTGGGCGTACAAAGCCTCGACGTGCTGAGTATCTGTGCCACCGCCAAGTACTATCTGGAGGATGTGCTCACATCAAGCTTCATCGATGCCGTGAACCACCTCGCCATGCAGCCGGTGGATAACTTCGCTTCCGTAGACTCCTTCACCAACGTCTGGGGAACGCACGTCATCGTGGAAGCAGCACTGGGCGGCAAGCTGGAAGTGGACCTCCAGAACAGGATGCACCGCTACACCGACCAGGCCAGAGAGGAGGAGTACACCAGCGAGGACATCGCCTTCTTCTACTCCAAGCGCGAAGAGAACCGTAAGAACACTGAGGACTACAAGTTCCTCACCGACGCCAAACTCTGCGTCTCGGCAGTAGGCGGCGACCTGAGCAGCCTCAACACCCTGCTGGGCGAATATAAGTATGACGGCACCCGTACCTTCAGCATTGACGGTATCAAGACGTGGACGGAATCGCTGCACTTCGACCGTGAGGACGACGAGAAATCCAATGTAGAGATGGTAGAAATGAAGGTAGTGCCCATCTGGACCTTCATCGAAGTGCTCTCTCCCGAAGTGGCTGAACTGGTGAAAGCCCACGTCACGAACGATGCCAAGGCCATGAATGCACTGCTGGGCGAGCGCAACTTCTTCAGTGCGAAGTTCCCTGTGAAATACTCCACTGCCAATTTCCAGTACCGCAAGGGCTCCAGCGACTGGAAGTCGCTGACACGGACAGACTCTGAGGACAGCCCCATGGTGGTGAACATCGTCAGCGGCGGTCGCTATATCGCCACGGTGTGCCACGAGAATTACAACGGTCACTGGTTCTGGGTGGCATACCCCATCTACGAAGGCAGAGTCAAACTGGCCTGCGGACTGGGTATCCGCGACGACGACACCTACTGGGAGATGCGCTGGAAAAAAGACACACTCTACACCTCACAGTTGTTTTACGACATAAACGAGAAACCGGCAGGCGACTACTTCTACATCAACGGCGGACTCCTCTCGCTGAAACCCAGCGAGAACGTGGAATATGCCGAGAGCTTCGCCATGCCCTACTATGAGCTGAGCGGCGGCATACGTCCCGACGGCAGCTACGACAGCCAGGCCTACCCCGTCGTGAAGAAAGACGCCAAGTTCCACTGCTATGCCCCTCACAACCTGAGCATTCCCCTCATCACCTGGGAGAAGAAGACGGAGAACGGCAAACAATTTTGGCTACGTCAGCCCGAATACACCTATATATATAATCCTAACGAAACGAAGAAATAACACAAGACCATGAAGCAACTGAATATAGCCCTACTTACTGTGATGCTCGCAGCTACCGCCTTCCTGTGTAGCTGTCGCGACGACGATGATGACAACAATAACATCAGCGGCGAGAACTGGACAGTGACGGTACTCGGCGGTTCGGCAGCGGAAGTCACCGATGACGGCAACGTCTTCTTCGGACGCAATGCCACCTACGGCAGTCTGCGTCTGCAGATTGGCGGCTACAACGCTCAGCGCGACGGACAGATCATGGTCTCTCTGCAGGAAGGTGCCGAATGGCTCTCCTTAGATGCCGACACCCTGAACGAGGAAGGCATCATCAGCCTTGTCACGCAGGACAACGACGACTCCATGCAGCGCTCTGCCATACTGCTCTTCACTGCCAGCACAGGAACACCACAACAGTCAACGACCCTCATCGTGAGGCAGCGTTCCAGTGCCGACAACGACAGTAACGGCGAAGACGCCAAGAGCGAGCTGTACATAGGCTACGGCTACGACATCTTCAAATCGCTGGACAACCCTATGTCGGTGCGTACCAAGACACCTATTCTGGACCTTCAGAAACTGCGCAATTTAGGCAGCAACACCTTCTATGAGCCTATCCACGACTCCAAGTTGTCGCGTCTGGAGATGAAATACACCGCCACGGCCACCCTCTATAAATACTCGGAAGAACTGACGAAGCAACAGGCAGAGTCGGAATATGACCTGGCAGGCTGTAGGGCCGACTGTGAGCTTGTCACCAAGGTGAGCAAGGGCAACTTAGACGAACAGAACTTCGGCCGCGGCTCGCTGATCAAGCTAGTGGCCGCGCGTGTCATCGACAAGGGTGTGCTGAACTACCTGCAGCGCAACAACAACATGCCCTACACCTCGGAATTCCTCAAACGCGTGAACAACCTGTTGACGATGAAGGACCTGAACAAGTCGAACTATGCAGAAGAGGTTACGAAGACACTCGAGGAATATGGCACACACATGGTGATACAAGCCGACCTCGGCGGTCGCATCGACTATACCTTCACGATGCAGAAGACAAGCTCTTTCTTCGTTACAGATGAGCTGAAGGAAGAGATTGACTACACCATTGGCCGCAAGTCGCAGGGCGAACGCTCACCGGGTTTCAACAAGGAGGTGTCGTCGACCAAGAATGTCAGCGGTGCTATCAAGGTGACGGGCGGCAGCGCAGAGTCGAGAAAGATGATGAAGGATGATATTGCCAAGCTGGGCACTACGTCGCAGCTGCCTCCTGAGCACATCACAGCCTGGCTGGGATCCATCACCTACGACGACCGCGCACTGGCTGCTGGCGACATCGATGTGGTGCACTTTGAGCTGATACCGCTATGGGACCTCGTCCCCGACAAGCTGCGCAACGACTTTATCAACGCCACACTGCGCATGGTGGAACGTCCCGACTGTAAGGTCCCCGACGAGAAGCTGGGCACCGACCTCTATACCATCGACTGCACCCGCAAGGACCTCTTTGACTTCTCTGGCGTTGGCGATGACGGCTCACTCTGTCGCATCCTCTACCTCACCAGTGGCGAGGAGAAAGCACAGACACCGGTGCTCCAGGTATGCTCGGAGTATGTGCCTAAGATACGTACCGACCAGCGCGTCACCATCGCCTACCCCATCTACAAGCAGAAGATCCGCATGAACGAGGGCATATTCCTCGGCGACGGCATCCACCAGCCGGCATTTGTGGGCTTCGGTGGCAGCGACTGCTTTGTGTCGCCCATCTCGACACTGAAGACGACAGACATCATCCAGCATCTATGTTACGTCAACGGCTCGCTGTCGATAGAAACGAAAGGCATTCAGTTCATCAGCGAAGACAAACGCAACCGTATTGTCAAGGACGACGTCTTCTACTTCCGCATGAGTCCGAATACCTTCCGCTACCCCATCGTCAAGATCGGTGCGCAGTTCTGGACACGACGCGATGTAGACCACAAGATGGGTCTGGCCCTTAGTCCCAGCTCTGACCGTACGTTGGACAACCTGAAGGACGGCGTGCTCTATGCCCGCTACTGGCACGACTTGGGACGCACCACGGCAGGTGTCAACAAGTGGCTGTGGGGATACGAGCCCAACACGCTGTTTGAGGGTAACCCGAACATGAAATGGTACTTCCCCTCCGGCGACGACGTCAGGAACCTGCACGCTTTTCTGGGTTTCAACCCCAAGGCACTGTTCAAGGGACAGGTGAGTGGCTATAATGCACAGTTCAACGGCTACTATGGCGGTTATGACATCGTCAACAAGAAAGCCACCAGCAATGTACAGGTACGCGCCAAAGGAGAGATGAACACCTTTGCCACCCGCAACACCACCAACGACAGGACATCGGTGCTGCTGGTGCTCGACAAGAACTATCAGCTCTATGAAGCCGAGAACGGTCCCGACGGTTCATGGCGCGAGAACTACTATCCCGTACGTGCTGTTCGCGGATATATGTTCAACTACCCGCTCCTGAATGCCATCGAGGACTTTGAGAAGAAATATAAATAACAAAGCAACGACGATGAATAAAAAAGAATCTCTGAAACTAACACTGGCCATTGCTCTACTGACAGGCAGTGCCTTGAGCGTCATCTCCTGTAAGGACGATGACGACGACAATAACGAGAACAAAAAGACTGAGCAGAAAGTCGTTACGCCCGAGATGATTGCTCAGAAAGACGCCGTGGAGTGTGTCCTCATGAACCTCGCGGGCGTGGAGCCTCAGGACACGATGGGCTTCAACCTCGAGGGTCAGCGCTTCGAGCCTACCATCGGTAAGGTGAGAGACGAGTCGCAGCCCTCGGAACGTGCCGTGCTGGTAGACGACGAGGTGGAAGCCTCGCTGAAGTTCCGTGCCCTCGTCGCTAACGAAGACTTCGTCAAGGAGACCTCCGACGGCTATGTCATCGACCTCACCGACATGAACTACCGTCTGGACGGTCGTAAGCAGAAGCTGGGAACACTGACCTACCACCGCGCCAGCGACGGCACCTGCATGGGCTATGCAGAGGTAGACATCCCCTGTGTGCCACTGCTGCGCCGCATCAGCTACGTGACTAAGGACCAGTGGGGCAGCAACGGCTGGGACGAATACGGAAACTGGGAGTCGCCCTGCTACATAGGTCAGGTGTGGCTCAACGCCAGTGAGGGGCTCTACTACCTCTGCGTGGTGGAGAGTAAGTCGGACACCGACGGCTGGCTCATCAATGTGCAACCCGGACGCAGCAACATGTACACCATTGTGGCAAGCAACGAGGGCAACAAGGGAGCCTGGGGAGCGAAGCATCCCGTTAGTAAAGCAGCCGTTGAAGGGTTTGTCAAGTTCTGTATCGATGGCAAGTACTACGACATGAAACAGGCCATCCGCAAGCGCTATCCGGGAAAAGTGTTCCCACCTGTTCCCAAGACACATGGCAAGGGACAGACCTGTAGTTGGGACTCTTGGCCTATTCCCAGCAATGGTGACGACGGCTTTGGTACCTCACAGAAAGGCTATGGTCACTGGGTAGGCGGCACCCATAACGAATCGACATGGTACTCGCCTGGCGACGGTCCCGAGGTGCTCATCATCCGTGACGGCTGGGAAGGCAGCTATGCCTGGTCTCCCCCACGCCACTACCGCCATCAGGAGGTCTATTGCATGGCTCCCCGTGCCCGCTACGACTCCAGCCGCTACTGGTACAAGAAGACCTACGTCTATCACGTCTTTGAGAATTCCGACTACTGTGACTGGATGAACCAGAAATTCCCCTATACCGCTAACGGCTATAGCTTCAGGGCTACCCCGCCATCAGGTTTTGGCAGCACGCCGGTCTTCGACCCCGCTGACGAGGGATTCTAAATACAAAACGACATTATAATTATGAGACTTAAAAACATTCTTATGACAGGACTTGTACTCCTAATAGCCGGAGGGCTGATAGGTTGTAGCAAGGACGATGATGACGAGAACAAAGAACCTGAGAAGGTGGTAGTGAAAGGCGCCACGAAGCAGGTGATGGTGGTCTTCGCTTCCGGACAGTTGGGTGACAAGGGCTATGCCGACCGTGTGATGGATGGCATCGACCTGATCCAGGACGAACAGAATAAACTGGAAGTACCTGTGGTTGACATCAACTTCATCTCGAAGACCGACCCCATCTTTACGCGTAATAGTTTGGATCAGTGGATAGCCAGCGCCCGTAACCCTTTTACGGGTCAGGACTATGAAGAACGTCTGCTGGTGCTTACCGAGCCATATATGCTTGAGTGGCTCGACGAGAGTAACTTCGAGTTGCGCGACAGCGACGAGGTGCTGGTACTGAAGGCTGTACAGGAAGACCTTGACAAAGCCGAGGGCCTTGGACTGGGCAACCGCCTTCATGCGCTGAACATCTCAGCAGCACGCTCCGCCCGCAAATTCAGTGAGTATATGGACAGCCGCATTGCCTACGAACAGGAGCGCGGCCGAGGTGATGACATCAATGCCAACGCCATTAATATGCTGAGGCTCTACGACGAGGAGGACGTTGCCTATCGCGACAGCATCCGTGAGACACTGCTAGAGCTGCGTGGCGAGAATCTGGAATTGTTTGACTACCCGTTGTCGGCCATTGATTACTACGGCACTTATTCGCCCCTGCTCAATGAGAATATCATTCAGGCAGCCTATGACAGCGGTATCCTGCTCAATGAGAGGTTTAGTTTGGCCGGCATCATCTTTACACTCGTGGACCTGGGCACCGCCAACCTGAGTTTCGACTACTACCTGATGCGTCAGCCGAGCTATTCGTTTGCCACGCTGATGCTCGATGCACAGCCCAGTTCACAGCGACGTTTTGTCATCGATCGCCGTTTTGATGTGGCAGTCAACGTCTGGGTAGACAAATGGTTAGAGACAACGTTTGGCGGCATGCCGCAGACAATGTCGTTCAGAGACGAGAACTACTGTCAGGACAATATCACTGTGGAAATGTAGAAGTTACGCTGTGTTTGAAGTTATAGAAGAAAGGAAATGATGAAGCATCTCAGATATATTTTAGCAACTATGCTGGCTGTGGGCCTTACAGCCTGTAGTGATAAGGACGACCAGCCAGTTGACATCACCCCGCAGTCGGATGTGATTGTAAAGACTCTGAACGTCGACGTGGTGCTACCCGCCAGTATCAAGGACCAATGGCAGAACACCATCGACCTGGCTCTGGCCAACATCACAAAGGCGCAGCAGATAGAGAACAAGCAGGTGAGGCTGAACCTGCGCTACCATGACGAGGACAAGGAGAACCTGGACGAGCTGGCTTACACGCTGACACACCCCGAAGAGGGTGACGACACATGTCACGCCATCATCGGTCCCTACAGCAGCGACCATGCCACGACGTTCCTAAGCTATGCCGCTCAAACACGTCTGCCGGTGGTGATGCCTACCTGCACCAGTGCCGAGCTGCAACGTATCAACGGACGTAATACCTATGCGTGGTTCCTCACTGAGAGTGACATTACGCAGTGTGAGATTATGTTCTCGGCCATCCAGACGATGAAGGGTAACAACGTCGTGCTGCTCTATAGCGACGACAGCTATGGCAAGTCGTTCTTCGACTGGTTCAACTTCCTGGCTACTGAGAATGGACTTAATATTGTAGGTTCGGGTGCGCGCGCGTATAAAGCTGGCGATGATCTCTACGACTTCTTCGAGGAGGTGGCCACTGAGGCTGACGGTAGAATAATCACCGTCTGTATGGCACTGTCGGATCCTAATGATTATGTGGAGGCAAGCTACCAGATTGACGAGTTCGTCAGCGACCCGCCTGAAGACCTGGATCCCCAGTTCTCGCTGTTCTGTACTGACAAGGCACTGAACGAGGATGTGGTCTATAACGATGAGATGCAGCCGTTCATAGGCGTATGCCCTGTTGCATCAATGAATAGTGGTTTCTCACAATCCTATCGTCAGCGCTTTGGCCGACTGCCGCTGAATGGCGAAGCTCAGCTCTATGACGCACTCTGTCTGATAGCCCTTGGCGGCATACATCAGCTGAACAGCCCTGAGGAGTGTCTGGTCTACGGCAAGCAGGTGGCCTATAGTAGCAAACCCTACGGTCCAGGTCTCACCGACTATATGCGTTCGGTGGTGGCTTCTTATGCAACGGTGAGTGGTCAGTGGAATAGTGATGGTCTGGCCAACGTTTTCCATGCTCTGTTGACGAACGGCAGCGCCAACTTCTTCGGTGCATCGGGCGACCTGTCTTTCGACGAGACGACGAATACAAAGATCCTGGATACTAACTATATGGTGTGGATGACCGATAGACAGTATAATGGCGATGACTTCAACAAGAAAGTGATACCCATCTGCTACCTCAGCACCAGCGGCTCGGGCACCAGTGTCTCGTCAACCTCCATCTGGGAGCGTAACAAGAGCTATGAGCAAACTTTCGAGACCGATATTGCTGCCGGTAACGACCTGCCAGCCGTCACCGACCATTGGGCAGTTGTCATCAGTCCGTCGACCACATGGGCTAACTACCGCCATCAGGCCGACGCATTTGCCATGTACCAGACGTTGCGCCAGCACGGCTACGACGACGACCACATCGTGCTTATCGTCGAAGACAACCTGGCCAATCATACCAGCAACAAATTCCCAGGACAGATCTTTGTGGAGCGTAGCGACGATCCCAATATCCACGATGACCTGGTAAACATGGACGTACGTAAGGATGCCGTGGTCGACTACCACTTCTCGGAGCTCACGCCCGACGATGTCGGCGACATCATGCTGGGTCGTCAGAGCGACCGTCTGCCAAAGGTTATTCATCCTACCGCCACGAGCAACGTCTTCTTCTTCTGGAGCGGACATGGCGGCAGTGCTGAGGGACCGTTGTGGGGCAACGAGGATGCCCGTGAGTACTTCGGGAAAGAGCGCATCAGCAACATCGTCAGCCAGATGAACGAGGCTGGCATATACCGACGTATGATGTTCTCCATTGAGACCTGTTTCAGCGGACAGTGGGGCGACGCACTGACGGGACAGCCGAACGTTATGGTTCTCACCGCCGCCAATCCGCGAGAGACATCGAAGGCCGACGTCCATAACTCTGAGCTGGGCGTGTTCCTCAGCAACGCCTTTGCACGTACTTTCCGCAAGTTCGTGAACCAGAACAACCGCATCTCACTGCGCGACCTCTACATTGAACTGGCCAAGACCACCAACGGTAGTCATGTCAGTATCTACAACGAGCGTAACTATGGTTCGGTCTACACCAATACGATGACTGACTATTTCCCACAATAATGCGACAGACAGAGGATAAAACACCTCGTTTTGTCGCCTGAGAGAGGCATTGACGCAATAAAGATGCAAAAAAACTGCTCTTGAGCATATGGTTTTTCAAAAAATACCTGTATCTTTGCAAGCAAATATTTAAAATACGAAAGCAATGAAGATGAATAGGACTTTCAAATGGATGCTGATGACTGCACTGGTGGTGGGGCTCGGCATGAATGTTACTTCGTGTAAGGACGACGACAATAAGGATGAAAACAATGAACAGATTGATACCAGCGACCCCTATGACAAGACTACAGAGGCCGGCATTGCCTGCTTCAACTTGCTGAGTCAGTTGTCGGTGGTTGGCGACAGTCTGCCCAACGATTGGAAGACGCACAAGTTCAAGGCCGTTGATGGCCGTGTGCTTGACGAGTCGCAGCCTTTCGTACGCACCATTGCCGTCGATGACATGGAGGGTGCCCTGCAGTACTACAACGACCTGACAAATGGTGTGCTGAGTAGTGCAAAGGCTGACACTTGGACAATGGATAATGTGGGGACGCTGACCTTCACTCCGCTGGGACAGAGCTATTGTTATGCCACTATCGACGTGAACGTGAAACAGCTGCCTGACCTTACTCAACTGCGCTTGGTGCCCATCGCTGCTTTCCCCGAAAACGCAGCTTTTGAAGGTGACCCTTGGTATCGTCTTGGCGACGTTATCAGAGACAAGGAAGGGTGCTACTGGATTTGTGTAAAACCCTGCTACCAACCGACAGGCAAAGACCAGAGCTGGTGGGTGTCGTTCAATATCACCGACGCCTGTATGAAGGTCAAAACCGATCCCGGTCTGATGAAACAGAATACACCCTATAATTTGGGTAATAAGAAACTTGCCAATGGTTATGCAGTCCAGTTGTTGTCTGTATTGTCGCGCACGGCAGAATTCGAACAGAAAATTGGCAATCAGAACTTTGGTTCCAAGGGTATGGGTTTCGCTGGTCTTCCTGCTGACGCCATGCCTAGTTCCAACATACCCAAGATTTCTGCTAGTTGGGATCAGAAGGACATCTGGAACAAAGTGAAGCCTAAGAATATGTCAGTCTCTGACTTCAAGAACTATTTCCGATCGAATATCTCGATGATTTACAATTCAGCGCACATCGAGAAGAATAATCCTCAACTGAAGATAGATCTCTCCTTGTTCTCAACCTCCAGTGACTTCTACCGTACCGGCCAGCAGAATGAGACCGCGATAATGAATATGCAGAGTGAATCGTTCGATGTAAGTACTTATGCAAACATGGGAACGGGCAACGCATCTGCCATAGGTGGCAAGGCACTTGTCATGCGATGGAAGGACGGTAAGGGACTCTCGCCGAATGCAGATAATTACGAGAGCCAGTCACCCACAAAGCCAATAGAGGGCACGACGGACATATACCGCTTCAATGCTACGAATTAAATGACGTGCCGTCGGCTCCTCATACCTATCGTCCTCCTGCTGTGCCTTGCGTGCAACAAGGAGGATGATTTGCCTGAACCCGTTGCAAAGAAGAAGCCGCTCTATGAGGTAATGGTCGTCTTTGCACCGGGACAATTAGGTGACCGTGGCTATGCCGACAACGTGATGGAGGGAGTCAACCTGTTGACTTTTAAGGAAACTGGTGATAGTATCAAAAACGACACGTTAGACGTCCATTTTATTTCGCCCTGGTGTTTTGAGTCTCTTCGGGAGAGTCTTGACCATTGGGCCAAGGATGCTGAAAGCCCGTTTGTGAGCGGTTCCTACGAGCGCCGTCTGCTGGTGCTTACGGAGCCATACATGATCAAGATGCTTGACGTGGTGAAGGACAACCTGCGCCCCAGCGACGAGGTACTGGTGTTAAAGGTCAACGATGACGATGTGCGTGCGGCAGCCGAGGAGTATGGGCTGGGTGAACGTCTGCATGGCCTGAATATCTCAGCCGCTGGCAGCGTGCGTCGTTACTGCCGATACATGGATATAATGATTAGTTTGTTAGAGAAAACGGAACACCAGATTATTCACCGTCGGCGCGTACCCTATATCCGTCTCTATGATAGCAAGGAAGTGGCCTATCGCGACAGTGTCTATGAGACACTGGTCGACGAGCTGGGTGACTCCACGGAGATTATCCTGTCAAACCTGAGTAACCTGCAGAATGAGGGCTTGTATTCTCCGAGTTCTGAGATGACAGTCATACAGTCTGCCTATTTAAATGCTATAGCCGCGCAAGGGGCATTTATGCTGTCTGGACAGGCTTTTAATATCATCGACCTGGGTTCAGGCAATGCCGGCTGGGAATACTCTCTGATGCAGTACTCCTCCAACGATGAGTCTTTTCAGACACTTGTCATCGATGGCAACGACTCGCCTCTGAGCTTTCGTTGCTATATCAAACGCAACTTCGGTATCGCCCTTGTCAGTTGGTGTTTCAATTGGCTGGAGGGAACTGTCGGCAACATGCCTCACTTGATATCATATGCGAGTGAGTTTTTTTGCGAGGACGATATTCCTGATATAGAGAAATGGACGCCAATAGAGGACAGGGATGAATAAAAGTGTGTTGGGATGGCTGCTGATGGCTGTGGTGCTGTTAGTCGGCTGTAAGAGTGACGACGAGGAGACGATTGACGAGCCCCTCGTTGAAATTGTTACACTGAATGTCGACGTAGTGTTGCCTGAGAATATCAGGGAACAGTGGCAGAAAGCCACGGACTGGGCTCTGGAGAATATCGCCAAGGCTCAGCAGAAGTTGCCGCGACGGGTGAAGCTGAATTTGCGCTACCATAATGAGGATACCATCGACTTGAATGAGCTGGCCTACAGACTGACTCACCCTGAAGAAGGTGACGACACCTGTCACGCCATCATCGGTCCCTACCACTCCGACAACGCCCAGACTTTCCTTAGTCATGCCGCTGCCACACGCCTGCCGGTGGTCATGCCAACATGCACAAGCGCTGAGCTACAGCGCTCCAATGCCCGCAATACCTACTCGTGGTTCCTCACTGAGAGCGACATCACCCAATGCGAAATCATGATGGTGACCGCTCGAAACATCAATGCATCCGACGTGGCTCTCATCTACAGCCCTGACACCTATGGCCGTTCTTTTGCCGACTGGTTCGGCTACTATGCTGCCGAGCAGGGAGTACACATCGCCGGTGGCATGACTGCCTATAAGAAGGGTGACGATCTTACTGCGTTCTTACAAGATGTTTACCAGAACGCCAAGGGCAATGTGATCCGTGTGCTCGTGGCCCTGAGCGATGCTGCAGACTACAAGCCAGTCTGCAATCAGATTATGGGAATGTGGGACTTTGAAAACAATGTTTTGATGAGGCCTATCTGTGCCGATACGTCCTACGACTTACAAGTACTCTCCATCAATGATTTCATAGCCTTCTATATGGGCATCACGCCGGTAGCGTCAAAGAGGTATGGTTTTACGCAGGCCTATACAGGCCGTTTCCTGGAGCCTCCTCTCAACGGCGAGGCTCAGATTTACGATGCCCTCACGCTGATAGCGCTGGGCGCAGCCAATCGTATGGCTCATCCTAATTCGTGTGTCGTTCTGGATAAAGTGGTAAACAAGGCCGGTCTTACTGACTATATGCGCTCGTTGACAGCTTCCTCTGCAGGGGTCGAAACGAAGTGGGATGCCAGCGGACTGGCTCTCGCCTTCAGCGAACTGGCCGCCGGAAGCTCTATCGACATCAGCGGAGCCTCTGGACCTCTGTGTTTCGATGGGGAAACCCATACCAAGGTGCTCAATACCACCTATATGATATGGAAGATTGACTTGTTGTCTTTGTTCGAAGAGGCAAATCCTTACTTGCGTGTACAGCCAATGATCTATCTTTCCACGGCAGGGGCTACTGGCGAGACTTCAACGACAGCTATCTGGCAGTTGGAGAAATCTATGGAACAGGTATTCGACGAGGAAAGTAAAACGCGTGTCCTTCCCGAGGTCAAAGACCACTGGGCCGTTGTTATAAGTCCATCGACCACGTGGGATAACTATCGCCATCAGGCCGATGCCTTCGCTATGTACCAACTATTGCGCGAGTATGGCTACGACGATGACCATATCGTGCTCATCGTTGAAGACAATCTGGCCTATGCCCCCGAGAACAGGAACTTCGCTGGCCAAATCTTCGTCGAGCGTGGCGATGACTCCAATGACTTGAGTCCTCTCATCAACATCGATGTCCGCAAGGATGCTGTTGTCGACTACCACTTCTCACAGTTGCGTCCCGCTGACATCGGCGACATCCTGATGGGGCGTCAGTCGGAGCGCCTCCCTCATGTCATTCATCCTGACTCCGCCAGTAACGTCTTTGTGTTCTGGAGTGGTCATGGTGGCAGTCAGGGAGGTCCGCTGTGGGGCAATGAGGACAGTAAGGAGTACTTCGGCGCGGAGCGCATCCAGCATATTGTCAGTCAGATGTCTGCCATCGCTATCGACCATTCGCCTTCTGGCATTCATCCCCGAATGTACCGCCGTATGATGCTGGCTATTGAGACATGCTATAGCGGACAATGGGGCGAGGCCCTTTTAGGACTTCCCGACGTGCTGGTGCTCACCGCCGCCAATGCCTTTGAAACGTCAAAGGCTGACATGTTCGACCTGCGACTGGGGGTCTACCTCAGCAACGCTTTCGCACGTACCTTCCGTACGCAGGTCAGCCGTTGGTCGGGCATACCCCTCTACAACCTGTATCGTGAGCTCTACAAGACCACCAATGGTTCGCACGTCATGATCTATAACCACACGCAGTATGGTTCTGTCTACACGGAGACCATGGACGATTTCTTCCCCGATTAGAAGGAGTTTTAAACTCTATATAGTACACATTATAAATTAAACAACAAAAAACATTATGAAAAAGCAGATTATGACACTTGCTGCAGTAGCAGCATTTGTGGTTGCTACCCTAAGTAGCTGTGCAACGGTAAACTGTGGCGCTGCCATTTCTTCGAACGCCCCCATCGGCTCGAAGGTTGGTGAGGCCTCATCAAACATTTATCTTGGCCTGTGGAGCTCAAAGGGTGAGCAGAACGACCTGAAGGCTGCAGCCAAGAATGGTGGCATCACGAAGGTTTCTCATGTTGAGTATATCGACAAGAGCATCTTCATGGGCCTGATTATCAAGCATACAACACGTGTTTATGGCGATTAAGCAGACTCTTATGGCTGCCATGCTCGTATGGAGCATGGCGGCTTTCTCACAGACAGACCAGGATACCGTCTACGTGTCGCTGGACGATCAGCCAAACGGTGTCAGATTCCTGCCTGCTCCCCCTGATACGGCCAGTGCCGTGTTTATCGACGATATGCTACAGTTCCAATGGGGTAAGTCCCAGCGGAATACCCCGCGTGGCCGTCAGGCCAGCGACGAGTCGCTGTGGACTCCCGATGCCATGCGTTCGGTCATGGCACAGGTGCTGGGCCTTGATACCATTAACCAAAACGATACTCCTGCGTTGGATCGGCTGTTGGTAAAGATTTACAACACCGGCGACAAGAGTGTCAAGGCCTCTAAGGAGGAATACGTGCGTATCAGGCCTTTTGTGCAAATGAACGATCCGTTGTGGGCGCAATATGATGACGACTTCCTGCGTACCAACGGCTCCTATCCTTCTGGCCATACGGCTTTTGGATGGGCCACGGCACTGGTCTTTGCCGAGATGTGGCCCGAACTTCAAGACACCATTCTGCGTCGTGGTTTTCAGTTTGGTGAGAACCGCGTCATCGTGGGAGCCCATTATCAGAGTGACGTCACCGCCGGCTTCCTTTGTGCTGCCGCCAGCGTTGCCCGAGCCCATGTCAATCCTGAACTGGAGAAGGACATTCTCACCGCCCGTGCTGAATATGCACGGTTGAAGGGACTCCCCGAGAACTACGATCCCGTGACGGCTACTGATGTGCCCCACGGCGAGCGTATAGTCAATAATCCCGTCGATACTACAAGCTACCGATATATCACTGACCTGACACAATACTGGAGTGCGAAGACGCAACGCCAGACCGAACGCGGAAAGCGGGCTGCCAAGGAGGCAGAATACAGCGTCGAGATGATGTGTCAGGTCTTTGGCGAGGCTGCCAATATAACAATCTCTGCCGAGAAGACGCCCGCCATCTATGCGCTCCTCGACACTGTGCTGATAAAGGCCAGCGAGACGGCCGACCGTCTGAAGCCTATTCGTTTCCGTAAGCGTCCCTTCGTGCAGCTGGGCGAACCATCGTTCGTCCCCGGAGACGAGGAGAAGGAGCGTGGTAAGAGCAGCTTCCCCTCAGGACATACCAACTTGGGATGGTCTACGGCGCTCGTCATGGCCGAGGTGGCACCCGAGTGTCAGAATGAGATACTGCGTCGAGGCTATGAGTATGGCTATAACCGTTTGATAGTGGGATACCATTGGTTCACTGATATCGAGGCTACACGTCAGGTGTCGGCAGCTCTTGTAGCTCGTCTGCATGCTGATGCAGGCATCCGCGAGATGATTGCTGCCGCCCGTGCCGAGTATGTTGAACAGACCACAAGCAGTGTGCACCCTGTCAGTGCACTGAAAAAATCTGCAGATAATCGAGTCTACACCCTTAATGGTCGTCAGACCACGGAGAATACGCGTGGTATTGTTATCAAGGATGGCCAAAAGGTCGTCAGATAAATGAATATACAGGAACTGTGTCAGCAGTATGCCAAGCAGCCGCAGGTGGCGGCGCTGGCGAAAGACGTAGGAAATGTCCGGGAGAAGGATGTTTTCCTCTGCGGTTTGTCGGGTTCTGCCGCTCCGATGGTGTTCGCGGCTATATCGAGGTGCGAAAAAACGATTCTCTTCATGCTTAACGATGCTGAGGAAGCCGGTTACTTTTACCACGACCTGACACAGCTGATGGACGATAAGAAGGTCCTCTTCTTTCCCAGTAGTTACCGCCGTGCTGTAAAGTATGCACAGCGCGATGCAGCCAACGAGATTCTGCGCACTGAGGTGTTGGCCGCTTTGTCCTCAATGTCTGCAGGTTTATATATAGTGAGCTATCCCGAGGCGGTAGCTGAACTCGTGGTGACGAAGAAGAGTCTCGACAGCCGTACGCTGACGCTGACGAAGGGTCAGGCCATCAGTACCGCTGATATTGAGAAGACACTGCGCGACTTCGGATTCCGTGAGGTGGACTACGTCTACGAACCTGGTCAGTATGCTCTGCGTGGCTCTATCCTCGACGTGTATAGCTTCAGCTGCGAATATCCTTACCGTATCGACTTCTTCGGCGACGAGATAGACAGTATACGCACTTTCGAGGTGGAGGATCAACTGTCGAAAGACCGTCGAGACCGCGTGGAGGTGGTGCCGGAGCTGACGGGCATAATCGAGGATAAAGAGTCGCTCTTCACGTTCCTGTCCCCTGAGACCATCCTCTGCATCAAGGACTACGACTACGTGGCCGACGCCATCGACCGCACTTTCGAAGAAGGATTCTCGAAGCAGGCCATCGCCGAGCGTATGGAGGAGGCCGAGAGCGAGATGGCTCAACAGGAGGTAGAGCAGCAGTTGCGCCGTGAGTGCCAGCTCATTAACGGATCCCGCTTCCGCCACGACAGTGTCGGCTTCCGCCGCATCGTGCTTCGAGGGCACGGGGGCACGGGGACACGGGGACACGAGATATCCTTCAGCACAACGCCTCAGCCCCTGTTCCATAAGAACTTCGAATTGCTGAGCGCTACACTCGAGGACTACCTGCTGAAAGGCTACCAGCTATTTATCTTGGCCGACAGTCAGAAGCAGCAGGAGCGACTGAAGGAGATACTTGGTGAAGAGTTCATCCCTGTCGACAAGACGCTCCACGAGGGTTTTATCGACAACGATGCTCGGGCGTGCTTCCTCACTGACCACCAGATTTTTGACCGCTTCCATAAGTACAACCTGAAGAGCGATAAGGCCCGCTCTGGAAAGATGGCGCTGATGCTCAAGGAGATACAACAGTTTGAGGTTGGCGACTACGTGGTGCATGTGGATCATGGCGTTGGCCGTTTCGGTGGCCTGGTGCGTATGCCGCAGGGTGATGGCTACCAGGAGATGATAAAAATCACCTATCAGCGTGGCGATGCCATCTATGTCTCAATCCACTCATTATATAAGGTGTCGAAGTACAAGTCGCAGGACGGTGGCGAGGCGCCCCGCCTGTCGACCCTTGGTACCGGCCAGTGGGAGCGGTTGAAGGAGCGCACAAAGAAGCATATCAAGGATATTGCCCGAGACCTTATCAAACTCTATGCGGCACGTCGCCGAGAGAAGGGCTTTGCCTTCAGCCACGACACCTACCTTCAGCACGAGCTTGAGGCATCGTTCCTTTACGAGGATACCCCCGATCAACTGAAGGCCACGCAGGATGTCAAGGCCGACATGGAGCAGGCGAAACCCATGGACCGTCTGGTGTGCGGCGATGTTGGCTTTGGCAAGACCGAGGTTGCCGTGCGTGCCGCCTTCAAGGCGGCCTGTGACGGAAAGCAAGTGGCGGTGATGGTGCCCACGACGGTGCTGGCATACCAGCACTACCGCACCTTCAGCAGCCGTCTGAAGGATATGCCTGTCAGGGTGGACTACCTGACGCGTGCCCGTACTGCCAAGCAGACCACAGCTCTGTTGAAGGACCTCGCCGATGGTAAGATAGACATACTTATAGGTACGCACAAACTCATTGGCAAGACGGTGAAGTTCCGTGACTTGGGGCTGCTCATCATCGACGAGGAGCAGAAGTTCGGCGTCTCGACGAAGGAGAAGTTGCGTCAGATGCGTACCAATGTCGATACGCTGACGATGTCGGCAACGCCCATTCCGCGTACCCTGCAGTTCTCGCTCGTCGGTGCCCGCGACCTTAGCGTCATACAGACGCCGCCGCCAAACCGTTACCCCATACAGACGGAGATACATACCTTTGGTGCCGAGATTATTGCCGATGCCATCAACTTCGAATTGTCGCGTAACGGACAGGTGTACTTCGTCAACAACCGCATCAGCGACCTCACACACCTGAAGGAGATGATCCTGAAGTACGTCCCTGATGCCCGTATCGCCGTGGGACACGGACAGATGAAACCCGAGGAGCTGGAGCAGATCATCCTCGATTTCTCGAACTACGACTACGACGTGCTGCTTTCCACGACCATCGTCGAGAATGGCATCGACATACCTAATGCCAATACCATCATCATCAATGGTGCCCATAACTTCGGACTCTCCGACCTCCACCAGATGCGTGGTCGGGTAGGGCGTGGCAACCGTAAGGCCTTCTGTTACCTACTGGCGCCACCCCTGGCCGCCCTGCCACAGGACAGCCGTCGTCGTCTGGAGGCGTTGGAGAATTTCAGCGATCTTGGATCGGGTATCAATATCGCCATGCAGGATCTCGACATCCGCGGTGCCGGCAATCTCCTTGGAGCCGAGCAGTCAGGCTTTATTTCTGACCTCGGTTACGAGACCTACCAGAAGATACTGAACGAGGCGATGGCGGAACTTAATAATGAAATGAGAAATGAGCAACGCAGCAGTTCTGATGCAGATATTTCTTCATTTGATCATTCTCATTCATCATTTCTCAATTCTAATTCTTCATTTGTAAGTGACTGCACCCTCGAGTCCGACCTCGAGATGTACTTCCCTGACCAGTATGTGCCGAGTGACTCGGAGCGTATGCTGCTCTACCGTGAGCTTGACAACGTACGCAACGACGAGGAATTGGCTGCCTACCGTACCCGACTTGTCGACCGTTTCGGCCCCGTGCCCCCCTGTGGCGAGGAACTAATGCAGGTGGTACCGTTGCGCAGGATGGGTAAGGCGCTGGGCTGTGAGAAGATTATGCTGAAGCAGGGACGGATGTTCCTATACTTTGTTTCTCATCCCGACAGCCCCTACTACCAGAGTGCGGCCTTTGGCCGTATCATTAATTACGCTACGCAGAACGTGCGCCGTTGTAACCTGCGTGAACAAAACGGCAAGCGGTCGATGGTCGTCATTGACGTCCCTTCCGTCGGCGAGGCTGTCCGATTGCTCATTGCCATCATGTCATTATAACTTCCCAATGATTATGCGCCATCTCCTTGTCGAACTTCTCCTCTTTCTGGTCATTCCTGCTATCGCGCAGCAGACGCTGACTTATCGTGTGGAGACTCAGGCTACGATGTCTGATGGTGACCACACCCCTCTGTGGCTCAATGCCAATAAGTATGGGCTGAGTTCGCTTGATACGCAGAACGGATTTCTTCGTGCTGCCATCAGTCGTCCCATAGAGCAGGATTCTTGCCGCCGATGGGCCTTGGGAGCCACTGCTGATGTTGCCGTGGGTTACGGAATGACGAGTACGTTGGTTGTGCAGCAGGCTTATGGCGAGGTCCGCTGGCTGAAGGGACTTCTCACCATTGGCAGCAAGGAACAGCCTGCTGAGTTGAAGAACAACGAGCTGAGTAGCGGTTCACAGTGCTTTGGCATCAATGCCAGGCCTGTGCCTCAGGTGCGCTTGTCGCTGCCTGACTATGTCGCGGTGCCGCTGACTCATGGATGGCTGGGACTGAAAGGTCACTTCTCCTTTGGCTGTCTCACCGATGACGCGTGGCAGAAGGATTTTACCAACGAACGTTCCAAGTACACAGAGGATGTCCTCTACCATTCGAAAGCTGGCTATCTGCGTCTGCACAAGCTCGGAAGCCATTTTTCTGCTGAGATAGGCCTTGAGATGGCTTGCCTTTTCGGTGGTCGATCATTAGCTAAGAATGCCGCTGGCGAGTATTCCCGTTACTTTGAGAACCAGTTGAATCTCAAGTCTTTTATCCGGGCTGTCATCCCTGGTGGCAACGATGGAGAGAACTATCGCTCAGATTGGGCTGTACAAGGTGCTGAAGGTGACCAACTTGGTGCTTGGACAGCCCGCCTCTCGTGGGACGAGCCTTCCTGGGGTGTCAGCATCTATGGCGACCATTTCTTCGAGGATATCTCACAACTCTTCCACCTCGACTACGACGGCTATGGTAGTGGAGATGCTTGGCGGGAAAAACAGAAATCACGCTATCTGGTCTACGATTTAAAGGATATGCTTCTCGGTGTCGAGCTGCGGTTGAAACACTGCCCATGGGTTAGCAACATCCTGGTGGAGTATCTGCATACAATGTACCAAAGTGGTCCCATTTACCACGACCATACGAGAGACGTCCCCGACCATATCGGTGGTCTTGATGGCTATTATCAGCATGGCATCTACGCAGGCTGGCAACATTGGGGACAAGTCATCGGCAACCCTCTCTACCGCTCTCCTCTCTATAATGCCGATGGCACTGTTACCGTCCAAGATAATCGCTTTCGTGCCCTTCATATTGGCCTCAGCGGAAATCCGCTTACAGCTCTTCACTACCGCTTGCTCGGTACTGTTCAGAAAGGATATGGCACCTATAGTGTTCCCTTTGCCGCCCCCCGTCGTAACCTGAGCCTGTTGGCAGAGACGACTTACGCCCTCCGCGGACAGGCGGAAGGCGTAAGTGTCAGATTAGGTTTAGCGATAGACCGTGGTTCGCTACTTGGCGACAATACTGGTGCTCAACTATCCCTTATTTATCAAGTTCCTTGAGGTTTTCGGCAATCATCTCGTCGGTGACAGTGTAGTTCTGCAGGTCGCCCTTGATGTAGGCTTCGTATGATGGCATGTCGATGAGACCATGACCAGAGAGGTTGAAGAGAATAACCTTTTCCTCGCCAGTCTCCTTACACTTGTTGGCCTCGCGGATGGTGGCGGCGATGGCGTGACAGCTCTCAGGAGCGGGGATGATGCCCTCGGTGCGGGCGAAAATCATGCCAGCTTCGAAGGTTTCGAGCTGCGGGATGTCAACACCATGCATCATACCATCCTTAATAAGCTGAGAGATAATCATACCGGCACCGTGGTAACGCAGACCACCGGCGTGGATGTTTGAAGGCTTGAAGTTATGGCCCAGTGTGTACATGGGCAGTAGCGGCGTGTAACCGGCTTCGTCGCCAAAGTCGTAGCGGAACTGGCCACGTGTGAGTTTCGGACAACTGTCGGGCTCGGCAGCGATGAACTCTGTGTGACGCTCGCCGCTCAGGTTGTGGCGCATGAAGGGGAAGGCAATACCACCGAAGTTCGAACCACCGCCGAAGCAGCCGATGACGATGTCGGGATATTCGCCAGCCATCTGCATCTGTTTCTCGGCTTCCAGACCGATGATGGTCTGGTGCAGACCGACGTGGTTCAGCACGGAGCCCAGTGTGTACTTACAGTTGGGTGTAGTGGTAGCCAACTCGACTGCCTCGGAGATTGCTGTTCCCAAAGAACCGCTGTGTGTCGGATCCTTGGTCAGGATATCCTTACCGGCACGTGTGGACATCGAGGGAGAACCTTCGACGACGGCACCGAAGGTACGCATGATGCTGGAGCGGTAGGGTTTCTGCTGCATGGTAATCTTCACCTGATAGACAGCGCAGTCAAGACCGTAAATCTTGGCAGCGTAGGAGAGGGCAGCACCCCACTGTCCGGCACCAGTTTCTGTGGTCACGTTCTTCGTACCTTCCTGCTTGGCATAGTAGCACTGAGGCAGAGCAGAATTGATCTTGTGTGAGCCGAGCGGGTTCGTGGACTCGTTCTTGAAATAGATGTGGGCAGGCGTCCCGAGTGCCTCTTCAAGGGCATAGGCGCGCACCAGCGGGGTGGAACGATAATACTTGTACTTCTCGAGAACGTCCTCAGGAATGTCTATCCAACGGTGCTCAGTGTCCAGCTCCTGCACACAGCACTCACGTGGGAAGATGTGTGCCAGGTCATCGACGCCCAGAGGCTGCTTCGTTGCCGGATGGATTGGTGGCATGGGTTTGTTGGGCATGTCGGCCTGAATGTTGTACCACTGTGTTGGAATCTCACTCTCTTGGAGGATGTACTTTTTCTGTTTTGACATTGTTTTTTAGGTATTGGTGAATAATTACCGCCTGCAAAGGTACGAATAAACACGTAAAAAGCCAAAAAAAAATCCGGCTTTTTACGAGAGTGACTCAAGGTACTCGGTAGGGGTGACGCCAAACTGCTTCTTGAATGTGGTTGCGAAGTACTTCGGGTCCTGGAAACCGACGCGGTAGGCAAGGTCGCTGACGCGAATCTCTGGTGTCTGCTGGGCAATGCGCCGTGCCTCCTTCAGGCGAATGTCGCGAAGAAAACTGGTGACGTTCATTCCCGTTAGTGAGCGAAGCTTGTTGTAGAGTGTTGAGGCACTGGCCCCCATGTCGGCGGCGAAGGCTTCGCGGTCGTAGTCGGCATCGTCCAGATGTTTATGGACGCAGTCGAGTGCCTGCTTTAGGAACTTTTGGTCAGAGGTGGGTTCAGCTACCCTTATATCCTGCTCCGTTTGTTCGGCGGTCTTCCCCATGAACTCTACTTGTATGCGCTTCCTGTTCTCGATGATGTTGTTGATACGCAGTTCGAGGTCGCGCATCTTGAAAGGTTTCGTCACATAGTCGTCGGCACCGATGGTGAGGGCTTCCTCGCGGTCTTCCGACTGGGTCTTTGCCGTCAGCAGGATGATGGGCAAGTGACTGGTAGCTGGGTCGCTCTTGATACGGCGCGTCAGCTCATAGCCGTCCATGACAGGCATCATGACATCGGAAACAATCAGGTCAATCTCATTATTGGCGACAATGTCCAATGCCTTCTGACCATTTGAGGCGGTGGTAACTTGGTAATGTTTGCTGAACAGCTGCTGCATGAGCAATAGCAACTCGATATTGTCCTCAACGATGAGCAGCTTGTAGGCGTCTTCGTCAATGACCTCTGGCACCAGATCGGTTGCCGAATCCTCTTCATTATTCTTCATACGCAGTGCCAAGTCGATGATGACGCTGTGGGCGTTGCTGATCTCGAACCCTCTTTCCTCCTCAATCTGCGAGGCAGAGAAGGACTCCTTGTTGATAGGCAGGACAACGGTAAAGGTGGTCCCCTTGCCTTCCTCGCTTTCACAAGTGATGTCACCGCCATGCAAATATACGAGATCGCGTGTCAGTGAAAGGCCCAGTCCCGTTCCCATGGCTTGCATACGACGGTAGTCGCCGTCGTAGTAACGGCGGAACAGGTTATGCATCTTGTCCTTGGGAATGCCAATGCCGTTGTCAGACACCGTTATTATAATACGGTCGTATTTGTCATTGGTGCGTACCTTGAGTTGTACCTTTCCTTTCTCATAGGTGTATTTTGCTGCATTCGATAGTAGATTGTAGATAATTTTGTCCAATTTGTCGGTGTCAATCCAGCCCATCATACTCTCTGGCTTGCAGCTGACAGAGAAGTCCAGATGGTGCTTTTTCATCAGAGGTTCTATGCAGAGGGCTGTTTGCTGGATATACTGCATGACGTCACCGTTGGCTACACGCAGTTTCAGCTCGCCAGACTGTGACTTACTGGTCTCAAGAATCTGCTGCAGCAAGCGAACCATGCGCTCTATGTTCAGCTGCATCAGATCGTAGTCCGATTCGTTCTCAGGATTTTGTCCGCGAAGTTGTTCGACCGAGGCTGAGATGACGGTCAGCGGTGTCAGCAACTCGTGGGTGATATTTGTATAGACACGGCTCATCTGCAAGCGCTGTCTTAGGCGCACGCTCCTTAGATAGAGCTCACGACCAGCATAAATGAGGCCGCAGAGCACTGCTAATGATAGGATAATGATGAGCGTAAGCATCGTTTTAGGGTTTATGATTGTGGTTGCAAAGTTACATTTTTTTTCTCAAATGTTTTTCTTTTTGAACAAAAAAGTGTGAAAAAGCCGCGAAAAAGGTCGAAAAAACGTGAAAAGAGGTCGAAAATGCGATAATTAGCGTTTTTTCAACCTTAAATAATGTTGTTTCGACCTGTGGTACGTACATTTGCTGTATCTTTGCATCAGAAAAAGATTTTTAATGGTTAAGGTTTATGGTTGATTAATTTAGTTTTAAAGTATTGAAAAAGCCCCGCTGTGAAGCGGGACTTTTTTTGTTTTTGGAATATTAACCGGGAAATCAACTTCGTTTTTTTGTTTTCCCTTCGTTATTATTGCTCGGTTATTGCTCCTTCTTTAATTTATTGTTCTAAAAGAAATCTCTCTGCCTCGATGGCCGCCTGACAGCCACTGCCTGCGGCACTGATAGCTTGGCGATAGACAGGATCGGCGCAGTCGCCGGCAACAAACACCCCAGGAATCTTCGTCCGAGGCGTACCGTCAATCTTTTTCAAGTAGCCTACCTCGTCGGTCTCCAGCCATTCGCGGAAAATGTCGGTGTTAGGTTTATGGCCTATGGCGAGGAAGAAACCGTCTATCTGGATGTCAACCATCTGTTCGTCGGCCTCACCGCGGCGTTTCACGAGGTGAGCGCCTTCGACAACGTTCTCACCGTATAGCCCGATGGTGTTGTGTTCGAAAAGAATCTCGATGTTTTCACGTTCGAGGACGCGTTGCTGCATCACCTTCGAGGCACGCAGGAAGGGTTTGCGTACGATGAGGTACACTTTCTTAGCCAGTCCCGAGAGGTAGAGGGCGTCTTCGCAGGCGGTGTCGCCGCCGCCGACGACGGCCACAGTCTTCTTGCGGTAGAAGAAACCGTCACAAGTGGCACAGGCCGAAACTCCCTGACCGTTGTACTTGCGCTCGTCATCGAGCCCCAAATACTTTGCTGAGGCTCCTGTGGCGATGATGACGGTGTCGGCCTCTATCTCGTTGCCGGCATCGTCCCAGACATGGTATGGTCTACTGGAGAAGTCGACCTTTGTGATCTCGCCGTCGCGAATATCGGTGCCGAAGCGTTCGGCCTGCTCGCGAAGGTCCATCATCATCTGGTTTCCGTCAACACCCTGAGGGTAGCCTGGGAAATTCTCCACTTCCGTGGTTTGCGTCAGCTGGCCGCCAGGCTGCAAGCCACAAAACTCAATGGGGCTGAGATTTGCTCTTGAAGCATAAATGGCAGCGGTATACCCTGCGGGGCCGCTGCCTATAATCAAGCATTTTGTTTTCTCCATAATAATTCAAAGGACAACTTGGACAACACAGATAACTTCTTGTTATTGTGTTGTTTGAATTGTCAGGATTGTCTTAGTTATAATATTGCTTCTATCTGTTTCCCGATTTTCTCTATATTCTCCGTTGGCTCGAAACGGGCAACGACCTGTCCTTTCTTGTTGATGAGGAACTTGGTGAAGTTCCATTTGATGTCTGCCTTCTCTTTATAGTCAGGGTCAACCTTCGAAAGCATATCATCGAGGATGGGGGCTATAGGGTGGCTCATGTCCCAGCCGGCGAAGCCTTTCTGCTCTTGCAGGAAGAGGAATAGGGGATCGGCATCGTCGCCATTGACCTTCACCTTCTTGAAGCGGGGGAAGTCCGTACCGTAGTTCAGCTTGCAGAATTCGTGGATACTCTCGTCGGTGCCGGGAGCCTGTTGTCCGAACTGGTTACAGGGGAAATCAAGGATTTCAAAGCCCTGTGCGTGGTATTTCTTGTAGAGTTCCTCCAACTCATCGTACTGTGGTGTAAAACCACACTTCGTAGCGGTGTTGACGATGAGCAACACTTCGTTGGCATACTCTTTCAGGGATACATCCTTTCCTTTTCTGTCTTTGACAGAGAAATCATAAACGGTTTTCATTGTAGTAATAATGTTGGTATATTGAATTTGTGCCACAAATTTATGAAATTATTTCCGTGCAGCCAAAGTATTTACGGAAATTTCACAAAAAAAGAAGAGTACTAAGGCATATGCAACTACCTTGGTACTCTTCATTTGTGTCGTTGTAGGTGAAATATCTTATTTCTTCTGAGCCTTACCGTAGCGGCTAAAGAACTTGTCGACGCGACCAGCGGTGTCAACGAGCTTGCTCTTACCAGTGTAGAACGGGTGAGAGGTGCTTGAGATTTCAACTTTTACCACGGGGTAAGTTTCGCCTTCGAATTCTACTGTGTCATTGGTCTTTGCTGTAGACTTCGTAAGGAACATATCGCCGTTGGACATGTCCTTGAACACGACGGGGCGATAGTTTTCGGGATGAATACCTTTTTTCATTTTGAGTGTTTATTTGTAATGATAATTTGCTTTTGGGCTGCAAAGTTACTACTTTTTTTTCGTTCCCGCAAACTTTCAGCCGTTTTTTTACAGATTCCACAGCCACTTGATGTCTTCTTCCGATGTCGCTTCCACCTCGTTCTCGATGTTGTCGGGCAGGTTACAGAAGAAGTCGATACCCGTTCTGCGTTCCAGCTCGTCTATGTTGATGACGTAGTTTCCGAGTGCATCGTTGCTATGGTCTTCGTTCAGGTGCTCTGCCCAGAACGCGAGCGCCTTGTAGCCTGACTTTGATTTATACAGTAGCGCCATGAAGAAGTATTTCGGTACTATCAAGCCGTTCGACAGCGTGGTGAGGATAGGATCCTTGATGCCACCAGCCGTTTCTACGGCGTCAATGGTGCCACCTTTGCAGACGTAGAGTGTGTCTTTGATGTTCGAGCTCTGGTGAATCCACGAGCGCAGCTTGTTCTCCATCATCTCCCAGATGCCGGCATTGAATATGTGTAGCTGCGGCTGCATGTTAGTGAGGTAGAACGTCTGAATATTGGCTTCCCTGGAGTATAGGCGGTCTGCCGACGGACAGACATGCCCGTGGTCGTAGCCGCTGCTTCTAAACGGGTCAAAACTGAAATAGTTCGCCAGCGGCAGCTCTGGGTCGTAGGGATACTGCATCTCTCCCTTTGACGTGTCAGGATAGTAGCGGCTGGTCCTCGTCACACGGTTGGTGGCATACATCTGGTAGCACGACCATCGTTGCGAGCGCTTGTCGCAGTCCCATTCCACACTGTAGTTGATGCCGAACTCATCGTTGCAGGAGTGTATGATGACGGTGCTGTTGCCGCCTTTCACCTTTGGGAACTCCAGCCGTTGTAAGGCTGGCTCTTTTCTGGCATCGTTACGGTTCACGTTGGCAACGACGTTCCCCGTATCGGGCTTATCGTCATCATCGTCGTTACAGGCCGTTGTCAACACAACACTTAGCAGCATGGCGAGAGCCATGCTGCTATAGTGTTTTATCCTGATTTCACAGAAAGTTATCATGTAAAGGTTCTTAGGGTTTCGTACCAAACTGCTTGTCATCGCACTCGGCATAGGAAACCCCCTTTACGCCAGCTACTCCGAAGTATTTCTCCAGATTGCCGTAGAGGATGACCTGTTTGCCAAGGAGTGTCGGATTCTCTTTCAGGTTAAGTCCTGTACGGACGGCACCCTTAGGCAGCTGAACGGGAACACAATTGTTGACATCGGTCTCATTGGCTGCATCTGCAATAAGGATGTTAGTGTCTACGGTTACACCTTCGCTATTGAACTTCGAACCATCGGCAATAACCTGTCCGTCAACCCATCCTACGATGAAAGCTTTGACGTAAACATTGGGCGTATTGTCTGCTATCCCCTTTGCAATCACGGCTGCTACGCTGAATGGCTGGCTGTATGAGCCTTCTCCGGCATCAGGCGTCTCGGGCGTCTCAGGCGTCTCGGGCGTCTCAGGTGTCTCGCCGCCGGTGTTGTCGGTCTTCACAAGGTAGTTGCCTTGAGCCATCTCAGGAACAATCTCGTTCTTCTTGGTGTCCTTGTACTTCTGCAGCTTGCCATAGACGATGACCTCGTCGCCCACCTTCAGCTGGTCGGCCGATGTGAAGTCGGTGTTGTCGATATTCTTACCGCGATAGACGTAAACGGTGTTGCTCTCGCTGCCGTCGTCAGAGATGTAGTAGTTGATATCCTTATACTTTTTGCCGCTGGTGCTATTCGGGCCGATGTCCTCTGCTGCTGTGGCAACCTTGGCAACCTTACCCTTGACGTAGTAGTTGGCATCCGTGGTGGCATTTTCCTCTAGGGCGTTGATGACGACCAGTGCCTCGGCCACCGTCTTCGGGGCGTCGAGGCTACCCACGTCGCCAGCAGCTGGTGTCTCACCGCCTTCGGCTTCGGTCTTGCCGTTGAGCGAGTAGAGATAGCCCTCTTTCTGCTGAGTCTCTGGCGTACTATTGAACAATGTAAGTTTTGCACAGACGATAACATCATCGCCCACCTTCAGAATGTCGCCGGCGCCCTGTTTCCATTGCTTGTTGCCCAGATAGAGCACCTGGTAGCATAAGAACTGGTTGGCTGATGTGCCGTCGTCAGAGATGTAGAACGATGCATTGCCATACGTCTGGTAGTCGAAGTTCTGCACGTTGCCGTTCTTGTCGACATAAATGGAGGCAACCTTACCCTTAATGTAGTATGCCTTGTCGCTGACATTGCCTTTGCCCAGTGCTGTGGCGGCATTGGTAGCGGCCACTGCATTGAATGGATCTTCCAATGTTCCTGTGCCCTTGGCTTCACCCTGTGGCTCTTCACCGCCTGCGGCTTCCGTCTTGCCGTTGAGCGAGTAGAGGTATCCCTCGCCTTTCTGCGTCTCTGGTGTGGTGTTGAACAACGTCAGTTTCGCACAGATGATGACCTCATCGCCTACCTTCAGGATGTCACCGGCGCCCTGTGTCCATTTCTTGTTGCCCAGATATAGCACCTGATAGCATAAGAACTGGTTTGTCGATGTGCCGTCGTCAGAGATGTAGAACGATGCATTGCCATACGTTTGGAAGTCGAAGTTCTGGAGGTTGCCGTTCTTGTCAGTGGCAATGGAAACCACCTTACCTTTGATGTAATACATCTGTTCGCTGACATTTCCACTGCCCAGCTCCTTGGCAGCGTTGGTAGCTGCAATGGCGTTGAAGGGATTGGCCAGTGTACCTTCGCCTGTGGCTCCTTCGATTTCTGTATTGCCGTTAGTGGGTGTTGGTGTGGGGTACGGATCGGGGACGTCCTCACAAGCGGTAAATGTCAGGGTTGCGATGGCCAGAGCCATAACGCTGTAAAGTATTTTCTTCATAGTTGTATGTTTTTAGTTTTTTTCTCTCAATTCTTTACTTTTAATTGTTTACTTCCTGAACGTCCTCCTCTTTACGGATGAGAATCTGCCAAGTGCTGTTGTAGCGGGTGGCGATGCCGGTGATGTTCACCGCACGTGCCTTCTTGTTCACCTCGTCGTAGGGCAGTTTGTTGGCAGCGAACTTGGCGTAGGTGCTGGTACGGACAACCACCTTTCCTGAGCTGTACTCACGCAGTGCGCGGTTGACACATCCGCCCTGGATGGTGACGCTGCTGTCGCCCGGCGCAAAGGTGTTCTTACCATTGGCGTCCATGAAAGTGACGTTCTTCAGTGTCACCAGTTTGCCGCAGTTGTCGTTCATGTCCATGTTCACGTCGAAGTCGACAGGCTGAACGGGCTTTATTTCGCTGTTGGCAAACTTGAAGTGCTTCTGGAACACGTCACGGCTCATGCGTCCGATACTGGTGCCGTTGTAGGGTGCGCCAATCTCGGGTTGCATACGGTAGCCGCCGATGTACAGTCCTTTCAGGTCGATGACAATCTCCTGTCCCTCGGCCAAGTATCCGGCCATACCACTTTCGTTGACGGCGATGATGATGGCGCCCGTCTCGTCCTGTATCATGAACTGCTTGTAGATGTTGCCGCGGATGTCGTTGCCGGTGACGCGTCCCTTGATCTTGATGTTCTGTTCAACGAGGGCGTTCTGGTCGGTGCTGGCAAAGACATTGGGGAATTGCTGCTTCAGCTGTGCGATGGTGATGATGCCGTCGTCGGTGATGCTGCTGTTTCCGTAGAGCTCAGCGCCGTTGGGTGTGTATACGTCCCACTCGGTCTTCTGGCAGGCCATGCTGAGTAAGCAGGCTGTTGCTATGGCGATATATTTGAGTGCTTTCATAATGCCCCTCCTTTCTTTAGAATTGGTAATTAACTAACAACATGCCGTTCGTGCCGTTGGCATAGAACTTTCGTGGACTTTTCTCGAAGCGGTAGGCGTTGTTCGTGCGTTCCTGCTGCTGCTTGGTGTCCAGTCGGTTCTGCTCCATACCACCGGTGCAGATGTTGATGTTGTTCAGGATGTTCGTCAGCATGAGGTTGAAGCCTATGCGTCGTCCCTGCTTCAGTCGGAATGTCTTGCCGATAGAGGCATCGAGCATGAAGCCGCCCTTGCCTGTGGCCTGGTCGGGACGATTGTATACCCTCTGTCCGTTGACGATGTCGCGCGTCATCTCCGTCTCACGACGCGAGACGGGAGCGTAGTAGAGATATATGTTGTCGTAGTAGTTGCCGATGAGGTCAATGTACCAGAAGTCTTTATGGTAGCTCAGGTCAACGCTGAAGGCTGATAGCGGTGTGCCGCCCTCGCGCATACCGTTGATGATACACTTCTCGTCGACGTAGCTGCCCGAGTTGGAGAGCAGCATACGCATATCGGCGTCACTGGTGTATTTCGCCTCGCTGACGGTGCCCAGCAGTTTCACGTCCAGCCAGTCGGTGGCCTTGATGTTCATGCCCAGCTCTACGCCGTAGAACTCTTTCTCGATGCCGGTCAGCGTCACATAGACGAACGAGCTCTCGATGTCCGAGTAGAAGAGGCTCTGCTCGGTGACGTCCTTCATCTTCGCATAGTAGCCGTTAAGGTTCACCTTCACCCGTGAGCCCTGCCACTGGTAGCCAACCTCGCCGGAGAGGATTTTCTCCTGCTTCAGGTCCTTCACGAAGTCGTTGTTAATCTGTGCGGCAGCGAAGGCCGTACGCGGTGCGGGGGTCTTCCACTCGTAGCCGGCACCCAGCATCACGGCGTGGCCCTTGCCCAGTGTCACGTGGGCACCGGCCTTGCCACCGCCGTCCAGGAACTTCGCCGTGCCGCTCTTACCGTAGGAGTTGTCGGCAGCCATGCCGTTGCGCATCTTACCGTCGCGCTGCATCGTCGTGCCTGCCATGCGTCCGCTGACGAAGAGGTGGGCCTTGCTCAGGTCGGTGGCGTACGAGCCCCAGAGCTGTGCCTTGTTCACCAGCAGGTTGTAGTCGTAGCCGAACTTGTCGCCGACCTTCACCTCACGGGGTTCAGCGCCGTCGTTCATGTCGTAGAAGACAGATGGTGACAGCGAGCCGTAGTCCTTCACGGCGTAGGTGTTGATGTTATGGAACGTGGCGTTGCCCAGCAGGTCGTCCATCGTCTGGTAGTGCATACCCTTGTTCGTCAGCAGCTGCAGTCCGCCGTTCAGTGACGAGTTCTTCGTCAGCTGCTTCTTCAGGTTTGTTGCCAGACTGAACGTCAGCTGGTCGTCGTGGGCACGCTGCAGGTAGTACATGGCATCCTGTCCCTCGGCAGCCATCAGCGAGTTAGCGTAGTACATACGGTCCCAGTTCACCTGACGGTTCTCTTCCGAGGCGCTCAGGTAGTCGTAGGCGGCCTGCCAGTTCTCCAGTGCCGCAGCGTCGTGGAAGAGTGTTGCATCGGGGTTCCACACGTTGAAGTTGAAGCTCGGCATCAGCGAGTAGTAGTCAGGGTCAGGGTTCGTACCGCCGTTGTAGGCCAGTCGGCTGTTGCTGTACATCGCGTATTTGCCCAACAGCGAGGTGACGAGCTTCGTTTTCTCGTCGATCTTCCAGTCCCATGTCAGCAGCGCAGCGGGAGAGAAGTCCTTGACGATACGCGAGTTACGCTTCTTGCCGTCCTGATAGCCCCAGTTGGGGTTGTAGTTGTGTGTGCCGGCAATCCAGTACATCTCGTCGGTGGCGCCGCGCTGTGCACCGCGCTCCGTGGGGTTACCCCATGTGACGAGGCTCACCGAGTGCTGGTCATCGATGAGCTTCTCGGCACCGAGGAAGTAGCTCAGCGAGTTGTAGCTGGTACCCTCGATGGTGCCGATACCGTTGCCCCAGCGGTAGGTCAGACTGCCGGTGACCGCCCAACCGTTCTCCATGACGCCCGAATTGTAGGTGTACATGGCGCGTGTGTTGTAGCTGCGGTTGGCGAAGGCTACCGACGCCCGCTGTCCCGTGGCAAACCGGCTGGGACGGAAGTCATAGTTGCCGGAGCCTGCCAGGGCGCTCATGCAGTAGGTGTTGTCCTCGAAGGGCAGCGATGCCTCGCGCAGTCGCGTCTGGTTGTTCAGACCGCCGACGAAGGAGTAGCCGAACTGTCCGCGCTCTACGTCGTTCACGGGGTTTCCGTTGATGTACATGTCCGTGTACCTGGCACCCAGGCCACGATACTTGAAGCGGACGGGCGAGAAGCGGTAGCCCACTTCATTGGCATAGATGTTACGGATGGACGAGATGATGGTGATAATCTGCGATGCCGCCTCGTCATCTCCCAGCTGTGTCTCCGAGAAGGTGAATGCCGTCTCGTCCTGCATGTCATTGGCGGTGGAGTCGACAGGCTCTTGTGCCATGACAGCCGTACTACAGCAAAATGCCAACACTGTCAGCCTTAGTGTTTTTCTCATAGTTTATTGTTTTAGCGTTATGTAATTTTCGCGTTTATGTCGCAAAGATAAAAAAAAAACGTAACATAACAAAAGTTTTTCGAAAAAAACTTGGTGTTATTTCAAAGAATTTAATATCTTTGCAGCAAAGATATAACTGACCGACTATGAAAAGACTATTGTTTTTTGTCCTGTTAGCTCTTACGCTTGCCACGTGTACTGTGAATTCGCAGAAACGATACAATGTCTACGGCGTAGGTTTTTACAACTTGGAGAACCTGTTCGACACCTGTCATGACGACGGGAAGAACGACTATGAGTATCTGCCCGACGGCACCAACAAGTGGACGGGACTGAAGTACTCGCACAAACTGCGTAACATGGCACGTGTGCTTGCCGAGATGGGTACCGACAAGCTGCCGGGCATCGGCTGTGCCGCCATCGGCGTCTCCGAGGTGGAGAATGCCAAGTGCCTCACCGACCTCTGTAACCAGGAGCCGCTGAAGGCCCGTAACTTCCAGTTTGTGCACATCGAGGGACCTGACCAGCGTGGTGTCGACTGCGCGCTGCTCTACAATCCGAAGCTCTTCACCGTGCGCAATGTCAAGCTCGTACCTTATATATATATAAAAACCGAGGACGCCGACCGCGCCACGCGTGGCTTCCTCGTCGTCAGCGGCACGATGAGCGACGAGCATGTCACCATCATCGTCAACCACCTGCCGTCGCGCGGTGCCGTCTCCTTCTACCGTGAGGAGGGCGGCCGTCAGCTGCGCCTTGTCAAGGACTCGCTGCTCCGCGACGATCCGCGCGTGAAGCTGCTCATCATGGGCGACATGAACGACGACCCTCAGGACCGCTCGATGGCTGTGTCGCTGGGTGCCTGTCGCAAGATGAAGGATATCGAGA
>Ga0310786_10000196_pt1 | contig 103462 bp, 80 predicted proteins | sample AusTroGonzalo_MG_FD_203881 | JGI IMG/M metagenome (GOLD analysis project Ga0310786, IMG submission 203881) | Bovine rumen microbial communities from tropical cattle in Woodstock, Queensland, Australia - Gonzalo_03 (v2) (version 2) | ecosystem: Host-associated > Mammals > Digestive system >... | reverse complement strand
ATGATCTCCTCGCTCACGCCAGCCTCGCGCGCAAAGCCGACCAGCTCGCCGGAATGAAGCTGCTGTGCCGCCTGTTTGAAGTCGGCAATAGAAATGCCTTGCACCTGGCCGGAAAGCTCCTGAAGCATAGCGTTCAGGCTTGCGATGACGGATTCCTTCGGAGACGGCGTTTCGTCCTCGGTGATCGTGCCGCCGAGCTCAACGAACAGCGCCTCGGTCACGGGCGAAACGAACCCGTCGTCCGTCTTCAGCATTCCCGGCAGAGTTCCGTCGTACGTCACGCCTTCAAACGTATAATGTTTCATATTCGTTTCTCCTCAAATCAGCTTGCGACAGCTGAGCCGCCGGAGCTGGTGATCGTTGAATACGTGCCGCCTGTAATAGCCGCACCGTTTACCACGCATCCGCCGTCCAGCACGGTGATGCCGCCCGTTCCGCCCGGATTGATGCTGGACGTCAGGTTGATGCTCGCGCCGCTGGAGATCACGACTTTCCCTGCCGCTCCTGTCAGCTTGTCGACGGTGTTTATTCCGGCAAAGCAGTACGACCCGGCCGAAGTGTAACAATCTCCCAGCACGCAAGCCGTAGCGGATGCGATTCCGGTATTCAGAAGATAGATGTCATGAGACGCGCTTGGATTGTTTCCGGTGACGGTGGTTCCCGTAAGCACGACTGTCGCGTTTGTGTTCGGGACAAATATCCCTGCTCCGCGTTTTCCGGCTCCGCACGTGTTTCCCGTAATCACAGAAGACGTAATGAACATCTTTCCACCATTGCCGCAATAGAGCGCGCCACCGTCATTTACGCTTGAATTGCCGGATACAATACACCCGGTGAAAGATGCCGTTCCGCCTGCGAGTGTGACAACTCCGCCCCCGGTTGAACCATTGTTTCCTGCGATGGTGGTTCCCGAGAACGATGCGCTGGCGCTCGTCAAATACATGAATCCGCCAAATGCGGACGTATTTGTAAAACCGCTTGTGACATTGATTCCACCGAATGAAACGGACGAATTGTAATTCAGCAGGATATGTCTGCTTCCCATGTTCAGCGTACCGTTGCCGTTCACGACCGCGCCGTTTTGCATGACAAGCACGCCCTTTGCCGTTCCGTTCAACGTGTTTGAACCGCCGAATGTAATGGAGCCGCCGCTCACGACCGCGCCGCCTTGTATCTCGCATTCGTGCATGACGAGGTTTCCGGTGAACGTAACGTTTCCGAGCGAAAGGCTGTAGACCGTAAGGGCAAAAGAACCCGTTGCAATGGTTCCGGTCGCACTCAGAACCGTGTCGCCGATCCCTTCCCCGTGAAGGTATTTGTTGCTCTGAAGCGTAGCCGCACCGGTCTGGTATTCCGCGTATTCCTCGTCGAATGTGATGAACTGAATCGCGGACGTGACAAGGCCATAGTTCAGCGTTCCGGTGTGCGATGTGTTGGAGCCAGTCCCGGACGTGGTGTCGACGGTATACCCGGCGTTGATATCCTCCACATACGCCTGCGCCATGCCGTCGCGGAACTTGATGACAAGATCGTGCGCGGCAAACGGCGTGAGCGGGTTCATAAGCACGATTGGGTCGGCGAAATGAACAAGAGCCGCGCTCCCGACCATCAGCTGAATGTGCGCGTCTCGCCCGTATTTGTCTGCCGGAACAGTCCCGCAGGAAATCGTGTGGCTGGTCGTGCCGACCGCGTTGAATCTGTACGCGCTTCCCGGCTCGACGGTCATGGTGGCAGATGTTCCCTTGTCCAGGATGTCCTGATACGCCGCAAGCCCGACCGTGTTTCCGTTCGTGATCTCGACCCCGGCGGTTCCGGTCAATGACGTTATTCCGCCCGCATTCGACAACGCATCCGCAAGCCCGGAAACCGCGCTCTGCGGGATGACTCCGGCGCTTTTCACATAGTTTGACGTGTACGATGAAACAAAAAGCTGAACACCGCTTACATTCGGAACCTTTTTCTTGTTCGCCGCAGTAGTTGCACTGCTCAGGTTCGAAGTATATGCGTTGATGCTGATGCCGCCGTTTGTGATCGTGAGGCGGTCAGTGTCGTTGTTATACACGACACCGGCAGTCGTTCCGGTCGCACTCGCAAGGTAGTCCGGCTTGATCTTGCCGCCGGATGCGATAAGCGTGGTACTCCCTGCGGAATTCGTCGCATTAAGGACGATATTGTCAAGCGCCGCACGCGGGAAGATGTCTGTCCCGCTGAGTTGGAGCTTTTTATTGGTTGCCATATCCTGAATCTCTCCTTGGTTGATTGAGAAGTCCCGGACGGGAGAATGTCCCGCCCGGTATAGCGCGGAATGTCAATCAGACATCAACCGCAGTAAGAGCCGCAGTGATCGTTCCGCCAGTGATGGACGCGATGCCAGTTCCGGCGGTGAGATTCAGAGCGAGAGTGTTGCTGCTCCAAGAAAGACCGGACGAAGTCGTGACGGTTATCGTGTCCTGCTTGTCGGAAAGTTTGCTATCAACGGTTGCCGCATCATAGACCACGTCATGAAGATCATTTCCGGTTTCGTCGTAATAGTACTTGACGGTGCCGTAGTCTGTTGCACTCGCTTGCTCGACGGTGAGCTTTTCCATTTTAAGATTACGATCATCCCAAACGTACATCTCGTTGGAATAATAATAGAAAACATTGCTGGACGGAGTTTCGCCGGAATCGGAACTTCCCTTGACCTTGATCTTCTTGTTGGCGGTGTCGTACCAGTAACTACCGTTTTCTACATCATCGTCATTTGTTGACATATCATCGAGAGTGACAAGAGGGATTCCAGCCGCACTGGTAATCGCCTGCCGAACTGCATATGCAGTCGGAGCTTTCGTCTGACTCGGGCTGTTCACGTCGACGGTGTTGATGAACGCGCCATTGGTCGCGTCGGTCGAGAGCTTCACGTCGACGTATTTCTGAATCGCCTTTTCAGAAGGAACGAAGTCATCGGAGTTGGCGAGGACGGAAACGGTCGAAGCTCCCTGCAATCTGACGGCGAGACTTGCCGCGATTTCGGCCATGTCGGAGCCGCTCCAGCGATAGGACTTGTTCGTGGACGGAACGAAATAGATCACGCTCTTCACCGGGGTTTCGCCCGTGGGTCCCCAAGTGTTCTCTCCAGTCGCGGTATAGATTTTCTTCGCCCCGGTTCCGGTTCCGCTCTTGTAGTACTGCGCGCCAGTTGTGAATCCGCTGGACGGAGCGCTGTCGGAATACGAGACGAGTTCGACGATATCGTCGACCGAACCGGGCAGATTCGCCTTGTCGATCACGCCAGTGATCTTGCTTGCGCTGATGCCTGCGATATGTTCGTCCTTGATCTTACCATTGGCATCGACAATGGTAGTAGTGCCGCCGAACACACTCTCGTCGACGCTGGCGACGATGTTGTCAAGCGAGGTACGCGGAGAGATAACGCTCCCGGACAGTTTGAGTTTCTTTTTTGCGACGTTGGACATAATGGTTTTCTCCTATATGGTGGTGTTGAAGTAAGAGGTTTGTTTATCTTAAATATCCTCGGCGGTAATGCCGCCATCATCGGCACCGCCGACCTTTTGAAGCTCGCCGCCGTGGTAATGCCACAGAGTATGGTCGCTAACCTCAACCAAAATACGATCACTGGAAATGTCTGTGCCGCTCGTCCAAACTTTAGTGTTCCCGATTTCCTTGACCGTGCAAATCTTGTTGGTCGTCGTGTTGTAGTATTTCACCCCGACATCATACAGCGTTGCATCCGGGATATGGCTATTATCGTAACGCCCGATAATCGGGTCTACATCATGGGGAACGAAAGCTCGTTTCATTACCCCGCTATCTGATGCAACACGCGACAAGTTTGACTGGCTTGCATAGAGCTGAGCCATTACGGTTTGCGGGAAGAGGTACGCGCCATCTTTGTTTTCGAACGTCCAAAGAATACTTGCTGTTTCCGGCATAGTCGCTCCTCCTTAATCTTCCTCGTCTTCCTGTCCGGGGTCGGTTTCGTGGCCTCGCGCGAGGTTGTCATAGGTCACGCTTGCCGTTCCGACATTGCCCGCTCCGTCAACAGCTCTGAAGATATACGTTCCGTTTTCTGTGACGGTAATTCCTCCGCTCGGATACTCAAGCCATGTAGCGCCACCATCCGTGCTGTAGGTTATAGTCGCGGCCTCGTTTGTGGTAGCAGTAAGGGTATCAAACTGGAGGTTTTCGGTGATGTTGTTGTAATTCAGAGTAATAACCGGAGGCGTTGTATCGACGTTGATGTTTGCAAACGTAATGCTCGCGGTTCCTGTATTCCCGGCGGCATCCGTAGCCTTGAAATTGTACGTTCCGTTCGAGGAAACAGCAACGCCGTTCGTGTAGGTGTTCCAAGAGCCGCTGTTTCCCTTGCGCCAGTAGATCGTAAGCCATTCCTCCGTGCTTGCATATACGGAAGTCGGTTCTGTGCTTGCGGAGTTTCCATAGAGCGTGATAACAGGGGCCGTACGGTCGATATTGGAAACAACAACAGAACCACTTCCGACATTCCCGGCGGCATCCGTAGCCTTGAACTCATACGTTCCATTTGCCGTGACTGTCGCCCCGTTGACAGGATAAGCCGCCCAAGTTCCGCCGGAGATTCTATACTGGATAGCCGAACCATCATCCACGGTCGCCGAAATAACGCCGGACTGAACGACCCCGCTATTGTTATAGTTCAGAGCAAGAACAGGAGCGGTCTTGTCGATATTGTTAACGGTATAGGTTTCGGAAGAAATGTTTCCGGCCTCATCTTTTGCCCTGAATGTAACAGTACCGTTCGCGGTCATGGTAACGCCGCCGCCTGTGTAAGTATTCCAGTTGCCGTCGTTGATCTTGAATTCTTTCGAAACGCTATCGCCACTGAACTGAGCCGTAACGATCACATTCTGATTTGTTGCGCTTGTAATGTTGGCAGACGCAACAGGAGCAGTCGGAGGAATCTTGTCGATGTTCGTTACCTCATACGTTCCGGTGGACGTAAGATCGCCGTTTTCGTCCATGCCTCGGAAGTATTGCACGCAGTTTTCGGAAACAGTCACACCGCCGACAGGATAAGTAAGCCAGCTCACGCCATTTGCAGAATATTCCTTTGATGTAACCTGTTCGACGTAGTTGGCCGTCAGGATAACATTTCCGTTGGTTGCGCTGGTAACGTCTGCGCTGATCGTCGGGGCCGCATATTTTACGACCTGAACAGGAGTCAGCCCGTAAGACTGGACGAAGTTACTCAAAACATCGTTCAAGTAATTTACCGCAACATAGCCGCCGTCCGTCTCGTTCAAATAGTCCAGCGTTGCATAGCCGCCCGAAGTGGTGGAAAGATATGTTTCAAGATCATTTTCCGTCAAATGCCCGGCAGAGTTAACGGCAGAAGAAATCGCCTCGTTCATCGTTTCAGAATTAACGAGGTCATCAGGAATATCACCACCGCCGCCATTATAGGAGCTATCAATGCTGATTGCACCGTCTTCGACAATAATGCCGCCACTTGAAACGACCTTGACAAATCCGTAAGAATCATAAGAGGCAAGCGGCTTGATAGTTCCGCTCCCGCCGGAGCCGGGGTCTTCTCCCCAAAGCTCGTCGACGCGGTTTCTAACATGAAATCCCCTCATTTGAAGCGCAAAAACGGGCTGTTCGTTTTCATCCGAACCGATAAGCTGTCCGGTCAGGATTACGCACTCTTTCCCGTACATCAAACTGGCAAGCTGAATCGAGTTCATTTCCGAAATGGAAATTCTAACCTCGGTAAAACTACATTCCTCGCCGTTGATGGTATCGGTAACGGTTTCAACGGAAATCCCGTTCAAATCAGCTTGAATTTTAATTGCCGTGTTGGAGTCGTAGTCGGTATCCATGACGAACGACCAAGAAACAGCGGAAGACAAACTGGAAATCGGGTAAGCAGTCGGCCCGTCTTGCGTTGCGAAAAGCCTCACGCAAAGGCGAACTGGAACACCGCGAACGAGCGTTGGGGCCGCAACAGCGATTGAGTTCTCGTAGTCCTTGAACACCCCGAGCGGCTGATTTGCCGCCACATAAAAAATCAAGTCTTGCATGGGCTTCGCCTCCTTCTTACAATGCCGAGGGTGTCAACAAATCAAAGACAAGGAAAAACAGCAACAGTAATTTGTAAATCTGTGGGATTTCCAATGTAAAGGCTGGATATTTCAAAAGTGTTATTCGGAGGTATAACAGCAAATATCTGTGTCATAAATGTATATGTTGGAGGTTCCGTATTACTGTATTCAAAAAGAGGTATTCCGTTATATTGTCCAATTTTTAGCCCACCAACAATTGTAGACGTTTGCGAAGCCGAGCTAAATCCAATTTCGCCTATTACCCATACAGGAAAAGAATATGCCGGATATTCTCGATTGACTTCCATACCAGAAATTAAAGGGTTTGAATAATCGGGAGGTCCAAAAGATGCGGTGGAACCACCGCTACTTGACGGCATTTTGTAATCACCAAGCAAGACGATGGCAGTTGTACCGGAGATGTGAAGAATTTTATTCCCTTCGGTTCCACGTGCAAAAGTTCCTCCGGAAACGGGCTTTGCATAACTCCCGGTAGAGCCGGAGATTGTCACGGATGCCGGGCCGGACAGAATAAGATCGCCAATCGCGTTCGGAGCGATACCAGTTGCGCAAACGCCCCAAGGAACGTCAACAGACGCGAAATTTACGGCGGGAAATGCGTCACCGCATAAAGACCCGGACACGTTAATTTGGACGGCCTGACCCGCCGCAAAGGCCGTTTGCGTGGAATTCCACACCTTAATGCGAACCACGTTTTGAGATTTTGCGTGGATAACTCCGGTTTTAAAGGAATCGGCTTGATTCAAAAGGCGATTGATCGCGGTTTCGCGCCCAGCAGAAAATCTAACGGGAGTTCCGGGAATGACATCGGGATAATACGACATGATGCACCTCATCCGTTATTTTCGTGGGCCGCCCATGTTCCGAGAAGGGCAAAGTCGCCATAATGCACGACACGCGACTTGTAAATGCCATTCACAACGACTTTCGGCGTGTTGTTTGTGGTGTCGTTCTCGACCTCGGAACGAGCCCAAACATATTCCCAGCCTTCTTTCGCTCCAACAGTCGTGCCGGAAATAACGGCGTTCGTTTCCCCAAGGCTGATTCGGAAATTGAACGTAACCTGAATATCTTCCTTTCCTTTCAGAGGCGCAGAATAGGACGCGCCAACAAAAAGAACCTCACCGATTTTGTAGCCACGAAAACCGTATGCGTTGACCTTCCCAGTAAGATCGGCAACAGTCCTTTTGTAAGCGTTCGTGATCGCACTTCGCTTCATGTTGATCGTGTAGGTTTCCCGAAGATCGGCAGTCGGAACGTCAACCCCTGCAAACTCGGCATCGGAACCGGATTTCCCGTTCCAGCCGATATTCCCCCCGGCATCGTCTTCGGTGAACCACCATTCCCCTGTTGTTCCTCCGCTGGTGCTGGCATCCTTCCATTTGGCCTGCGAAATTGCGTGAACGACGTGTTTTGTGCCGCCTCCGCACTCAAATGACATGATGGGTTCGGATGCTGTACTCCCCTCGACGATTACCTCATTTTGAGAGTAAACAGCAGTAATCTCAATATCTCCGGCCCCGGTATAGCCATCAAAGCGCACGTCCTGAAGGAAAAGGATATTGCTGTTTGTTTGGTTCTGCGCGTTTCGTCCGGCGTTGATCGTATCGTATGCCCCATAACTTGCGGGAGCGGCGGCAATAACGGCCTGAATCGCCGCCTTTTTATTCGTCGGGGAAAGAACAAGGTATTTTATTTCAGCCGCCGTGCAAACGCCGTATTTATTCCATGTTTCCGACCCGTCTTGCGTTCGTTTTACCGTCATAGCCATAGATCACCTCATGCGTATGTAAATGCTTCAAGTTTCCGGTTGGTTTCGGCCTGCTGTTCGACCATCTTCTTAGTGTTGCGGGCGGTTTCCTTTTCAGGCGAACCGTTGCCAAGCATGGCGTTCAGAACAGCCGCAGAGAAAGATCCCTGCACGTCGTTTTTCCTGTCGGACGGGCTTTCCGTGTTCGGACTTCCGTTTCCCTTTTCATTTCCGGCAAGTTTTTTCATGCGCCGCTTGATAAACTTGTCTTCCCATTCAAGTTGTCTTTCCTCTTTTTCACGGAAATTCTTGTTAAACTTGTCGTTCAGATTCATGTATTGCTCTACCATTTTTTGGAAATTTGCCGTTGATACCATTTCCGGCATTTCAGCTCCAATGTCGTCTAACACTTTCAACTTGTTTTCGACACCAGCGACAAGCGTTTCTTCCCAATCTTTTTGAAGGTCTTCCCAAATACCATCGAATGCTTCGCGCCCGCCTCCTCGAATCGCCTTTCCGATGGCAATCGACAAGTTCACGAAAAGGTTATTCACCATTTCGGCAAACTTCTTGAAGCTCCCCCAAACGTCCTTGAGGTTAGCCCAAAACAGATCCGGCAGATTATCCCAAATCTTTTCTGCGTTGTTAAACGCCCACTGGAAAAGTGAGGTAATATTTGCAAGCCCGTCTTTGAAAAGATCGGTCAGATAAGCGACAAGAGGCTCAAAAACGGCAACAACGTTTTTTGCCATCATTCTAAATTCCTCGTAAACATACTGGATTTCAAACGCCCACGAATCAAGGTTGTCTTTGATATATTCGGTCGCGGTCGTGATGTTTTTTGTGAAGCTTTGAACTCCATCGTCAAGATCAAACAGCGAAATAAGGAACTCGCCGATTTGCTCCAAGAGATCGCCAAAAGCGTTTGCCGCCTGTTTTAGCTTCTGTCCGAACGTCTGAACGGTGGCAAGCGGGAAAGCATTCCCGCCGATTTTCAGAAGCTCGTTGAACTGTTCCTGTTTCGACTTGCTTTCGTCAAGCTGGATGTTGAACATCTTAAGGCGGCGGGTATTGCCAGCGGCGGCCTTTGCGATCAAATCCATAGCGGTATTTACGTCAAGCCGTTTATACTGCGCGGCAAGGCCCATAGCGGCCTTTGTCGCTTCTTCCATTCGGTCTGCGGTAATCCCCATATTCACGCCGAGCGTCATAGCCTGAATCGTGGCTTCATCACCGTAGGTCGTAACATCCTGAAGCCCCTTTGCAACGTCCAAAAGTTTGCTTTTATAGTCGCCCTGACCGATTTGCTTCAACGCGCGTTCAAGGCCGTTCACGGCATCTGCCTGTACGATGTACGCATCGACGGACTTTTTAAGCAGGCCAAGAACAGAACCGACTCCCAAAAGCGCAAAACCAGTTCGTGCGATTTTTGAAAACGTTGCTTTTGCTTTATTCTCTAAGCCGCCGAGAGTGTTTACGAAACCGCTGTCATCAAGAGTAACGGCGGCACCGAGTTTTCCGAGATCAAACATTTTTCTCCTCCGTGTTCGTTTTGACTTCCGGTTTGACGTATTCATTCATGCGGGCCTGCGCCCGCTTCAAGTCTTCCTCGGTGTAGGATATATTTACAGGCGCATCATCAGGAAGGACGAACCTGCCAGCACTCGCAAGGAACTCGCCCTGCGTCTTTGAATCACCGAGAGCGGCGCATACCGGGAAATACATCTCGTTCCGGGCGCGCATAAATTCGATTCGTTCCAGCTCGGTTCCGATATACATGAATTGAGGCCATGTCAGGCGGAAAACGTCGGTAATCGTCCACCCGAACACGGCGCACATGGAAAGCGCGAGGAATTGCCAATCGACCTTCACGTTTGCCCCGCCTTTCAGCTCGTCGCCAGTTGAGACGGGAGAACCACTTTTTTTTCGGGTTCGTCCTTTTCGCCTTCGTCATCCCCGGTGCAAAGGACATTCACCAAAGCAACGAGGTGTTGGTAATCCATACAGCGGACACGTTCGTGTAATTCGATTGGAAGGGCCTTGCAGGCGATTTCAGCGAACTTAGTGCGCGCCTCTATTAATTCCTCTGCCTGTTTATCAATCTTCGCGGATTCGTCCTTTGCGAGCTTTGCAAGCGAAAGCTGGATTTTTTGAAATTCGTTCATGTCAGCCATCGTCAGCATCTGGCATTCAACCCATCTGCCGCCGCCGATACCAATGTGAACACTGGTTTTTCCGAGTTCCGGGAACGAGATCGCCATTTTCTTTTCTCCTTGTGTAATGTTTCGTGATTTGGCTTGGATTGCCAGCCGAGCGGAAAAAGGATTAAAAAACCGCCCGGCCAGCTATAAACGCCTGTCCCGTCAACAAATAAAAAAGGCGCAACCTCCCGCCAAGTCGAGAGGCGCGCCCCCACAAGGAGCGTGGGAATTTATGTGGCCGGAGTCGAATACACGAAAGGAACACCGGAAGTCGCGTCTGCCTTGCAGTCGAAGGTAAGCTGGACGGTGGACGGGTCGCCGTTTTCGCCGGGGTTGAAGGTCAGGCCGGGCTGGAGACTTGCGTGCGGGAAAAGAATAACGGATTCAGTTTCACCAGTGATCGGAACAAGGGTAAGCTGATATTCCGCAGTAGAGGCAAGGAGGTTGTCGCCCTTTTTGATGAGGGAAACCATGCCAGTCGCCGCATCAATATTTCTCGTCGTAACGGTAACAGTGACGTTGTTTTTCGTCAGGAAACGGGCCTGCACGTCGGCGAGCGTTTCGTATAGGGTAATGTCGCTGGTTTCAGTATCGGGAGCGACAGAAGGTGCGCCGGAAAGCGGGTTCAGATCGACAGTGGACGTTGCCCCGGTAATCGTAACGCCGGAAACCGTGCCGCCCTTGGATGCCGTGCAAAGATACGGGTGTTTCTTGAGTTTTCCGACAAGGGTATTGATCTGTTCTTGGGTAAGATTCGCCATTTTTATCACCTCACTTGGTTTTTGGTTTCGTCAGGATTCGCCCAATTACGCCTGCCTCGTCAACACGGAAACACGCATATTTACCGATGCAAACTGCCGTGTTTTCCCCTTGTCGTCGATCACAACAGGGGCATTCAGTCCACCATCAGGCAGAATGTAAACGATGTTGAAATGCTCGGTTTTTACCCCATAAACAGGCATATGATCGGCGCAACGAGTAACCAGCATCCAAGCATCATCACGGCTTTCGAATTTGCCGTAGATTTGGACATTATACATGGGGTTGTCGATTGCAGATGCTTCTGCTGTGCCAACAACACGAAGCGCAACTCCATTACTGATTGTTTCCGGGATTTTGCCACGGAAAAAGTTTCCATCCACGACAAGATCAAGTTGCTCGGCGAAGTAATCCGTCAGGTCGCGTTCCAGCATCACGGTATTGTACATCATAGTTTTAGAGCCTCTTTAATTTTTGCGGCGATCTCGCCTTTGTTGTCTTCGATTCCACGGGTTATGAATTTCGGCCCGACTGTGCATCCTGTTTTTTCTTGGTGTGCAATCGAACCTTCACCGAGGTTGTAGTCGCCTTCATGAATCCATATGGCATAATCTGCGGCTGGTGAATTGATCGGAACATAACACGTCGCAGTGTAGGACTTTTTATTTACAACGACATCCCCGGTTATACTCGCATGGAGAATACCTTCTTTGAACGGAACTCGGTCTTTTGCCGCTTTGACGATGGTATCGCGAATAGCCATCATCAGGTGTTGCGCCTGAATTTCATGAAGGTTTGCCAACTTTTTAACGTTGATTCCGAATTCGCGGGTGGTAAAATGGAATTTAACGCCGCCTTTTGCCATCACGCGCCTGCGACTTTCATGCGATAACCGCAGTTTTCCCCGGCGAGGTTGTGGTAGTACTTGATTTCCACGACATCAAACGTATTTACCCCGAGGACAATTTGCGCCGGAGTAACCGGGTCGGTTTCAAGCGGAGCAACAAAGAAAACATGGCCGTACTGAACACGCCCGCTTTCATCAAGACCGAGGCGGGCGTTCCGGTTTTCAAATACCTTGCAAGGAACGGAAAGCCACGTCTGTTTTCCGTCGTGGATGTACTTGGACTTCTGTTTCAGGACGGCATCCGTAACCGCCACTTTCTCAATCAGGAACATTTTATTTCCTCCCGCGAGCGGATTCTGAAATTATCGCACATACCGTTGACGATGATATAGGTCGATTCGCATTCGCATTTTCCCCCGATATTGTGCTTGCAGTGCATAGCGAAGCACCGTTTAATTTCGGTGTTGTGGCCCTGTTTTTCTTCTTCGTTTTCCATCGTAACGCTCCTTGTTTTGGTTCAAGGATGCCTGGAGCGTCAACAATAGAAAGTTGCCAGCAAGTTAAATTTGAGGGTAACTCTCCCCATTAACTCTCCCAATAGCAAGTTACCAGCAAGTTAGATTTGGTCGCGAAATTGATTTCGTTACCAAATCGAAAGCCATTGAAGCATAAAAAAGCCCCGGTGTTTCCACCGAGGCAAGATCGCGAGAGAACCCCGCTATCTATAAGAAGGGTGTGGCCCCTGATTCAGTTGTCAAGTTTTACTTTACAACTCGATCTTCCCATGCTTGGGCCTGCGACAAACACGCCCACACGTTCATGTATGCGGCATCCCGAATAGTTCCATCGTGCATGGCATCCTTGAAATTCGAGTAGTCGATGTCTTCAATAGCCTCCCGGATAAGCTCTGAGAAAACGATCTTCCGAATCTCGGCCCGGTAGCGGTAATCGGCATACGGGGTGAATTGAACCTTCGGTTGCCCGGAAAGGTTGTATTCCTCCGGGCTCATAGCCTTAATAAGCCGTTCGAGATCGCCTTTGAAGCGGGCGCGGACAAGCAGGGTATCGGGTTTGTCGATATGCTGAACAGCAGAAAAGAATCCGTATTTGCAGAAAATCCACATAGTCATTTACTCATTTTTGGATGATAATTAATTGAGTTGAACCGGGATGCAGTCGGTCATAGCGCCGACATTTCGAAGGAACTTCAAAGCCTCGTCGCGTGTCGGAATCTTCAAGCCTGCAACGTCATTTCGGAATGCGTGGTACATGATATAAAGAACGCGCGGGTCGGTCGTGATCGGATTATAGCCGTCAAAATTAAATGGCATCTTGATCTCGTCCCCGTATTTTACCCCCGTCGGGAAATCCTTTTCTTCGACACCGAGCGGGTCAAAAAAGACAAAGCCAAACCGATCAAAGAAAACATCTTTGCAATCGCAGTGGTATTTTATACCTTCTGCAACGACTCCCAAAACCTTTGCTCCATCGTATGTTGGATTCGAAAATCTGATTTCCGTAATGTTCCCGGCATCAACGCAAACCGGGTTAAACCGTTCCATGTAGTCGTAGTAAAGCCACTTCATTTTCGACCTCCTTGTGTTTTTTCCTGTTCGTGGTTTCGATGCTCTTTTTCTATCGCATCTGCCATATAATATAACGCAAGATTTACAAAATGCAAGTCGATTTCTAGAGAATTTTAATTAAATCCGCGTTTTTCTCGCGTCAAGAAACTTTTGATATAGTTGGTAAGCGGTTCGCCTTGTTTTACATCAAGTTTTGCAAGCATAACCAACAGGCCGTTTGTATCAGCATCAATCTCGTTCTCTTCATCTCCAAGATACCCGCAGTTTCTTAAACCGGGGTCGCGTTCTGCCATCCAGCAACCACTAATTCTCGAATATGGAACACGGGTAAGAGTTAGGTGGCGTACTTCGTAAGTATGAAGTTTTCGTGCAGTATAGCACGAATGAGATTCATTAATGCCCTGTTTGAGCGTAGACGGAAGGAGTTCTCCTTCTTTCGAGTTTCCTGTAAGATTTGGATTAACAGTTCTTGCAAGTATGATGGTATGTGTTTTGGGGTCGTTATACGCGAACTCGCAGTTTTCAAACAAATGCTGGATTCCGGCCTGATAAAGTAGATACGTTTTCGTGTCGCGTTCAAGCTCATCGGGATGTTTTTCGTAATGCAGTTTCGCCGTATTGAAGTGATCTATCTGTTCTTGTTCGTGGCCGACATAATAAGTCTTGTCTGCATCATCCGGGTTAATCCCCATAGCATTCAGGCGAACAATTTTTTCTTTACAAGCGTCTTCCTCATAGCTATCATATCCCTGTGATCTTTGACTTATGCTTATAAAGTCCGGGTCAAGAGCAATTTTCCTTCCGTTATAATCAATGGTTTGCTTCGAAATGTAATCGTGCATATACGCCGTGAAGCTTGAGAAGTTATCAACTTTTGCCTTCGGCTGAACAGTCGAATAGACGGAAACGTTGGAATTTACAATAACTCCGTTTAAGGTTGTTCCGGCCTTGTCTGCGGCCTGAATCTGTTCAAGCCTGTGCAGATAATAGGCCGCCCCGCTGTTTCCGCTGTCGGCCAGCTTTTTAAGCTCCGGCATCAGGCTATATGCTTCGTTTAGCGTGGTTTTGTTCGGCGTATGATCGCCACCGGAACCGTTGTGGTGATTGATTGTCTTCGCCGCATCGACAATCTTCTTCGACAAGTCTGCATTTTTCTTGTCGATGCTTGAGGCAGAAGAAGACGAACCATAGGGTGTTCTGAACCACTTGAAATCGGTCGGTAAATCGCCGTTCTTTTTGATGCTATCGGGAATCTTTGCGGCAAGGCCATCAACGCTCATTTCCATAGAGGCTTTGATTACCTCGTCGACGGCCTGCGGCTTATAGCCGGAGTTCTTTGTAAAATCTTCCGTGCGTGGGATAGCCGCCTTAATTTCTTCAATGCGCTTTTCAACGATCTTACGGTCTGCATCCGGCAACGTTTCAAGCATCTTCGAAAAGTCGCGGCTTTCTATGTCCTTCATAAGCGTAAGCAAATCCATGTCGCCGAAGAATTCTTTATTGAATTCGCTTGTACGCATAGTTACAACGTCGGCCCCGCTCCCGGTTTCCCAATCTGCCTTTCGTGCGCCCTGCGCCCGGAACCCCAAAGCCGCTCCGTTGTCGATTCTCCAAATATTGCCCTTTGCATCAACCTTAATATTGCCTCTGTCCATACCAACAAGATCGCGGTTTCCGAGAACAACGTCGATGGCGAAATCCTTTTGAAGCTTCTTTTTCATTTCCTCGCGTTCGGACAAACTTGCATTGCTCCACCAATCGCCGAGGTCTTGACCTTCGACAAAGCGCGTGAGTTTTACCGGGCCGTCCGGCGTTTCGATGATCTTTCCATCGGGAACCATTATCCCCAATGCGCGGTATGCGTTATCAACGGCGAATTCATTCCGAAGATGTGCTTCCTGTTCTCCGCCTGCAGTTCCACCTCGTTTCATTACGAAACGATTTCCATCCTTGTCTTCAAACAGCTTCGCGTGCGTACTGCCGCCGAGGCTTTTCACGAAAGTAAGATCATCCATACTTTCCGGGAAAACATCGACTTTCGGCAGATTCCAGTTCGGAACGACAGAATAGCTGTGAGTGCAATTCGGATGAAATACGCCTGCGGCTTCAAGGTCTGCCTTAGTCGGATAGCCCGGCGTTGCCCCCGTAAGCGAAAAAACTGTTCCCTCATATTGGGCGCAAGCGTCGCAAGTGTGCGCCCCGCCATAATCAAGCTGGACAAGATCGTAGCCCTCGTCGGCGCACTTCTGATCGTATGACGCACGGGCGGCATTCATTAGCTCGGTTCGCGCCAGCATCTTAAAATACGTTTCATTTGTCCATTGCGCCCCATTGGCGGCAGTAAACTTGAAGCCCGGTATCTCTTGCGCCCTCGCCAAAAAGTCGCGTGTAACCTCGCCTCTTGATGCTCCTGTAAGCGAACTTGTCCGAAGAACGTCAGCAGATAATGACCGCAAGGCGCGGATATGCTCAAAGGACATTTTCGTCGTTCGCATGGCGATTTCCTCGAACGAGGATTCCATGTAGTTCTTGACAAGGCGCGTGTCCGGTTTTCCGAGTATGGCGTTTCGCCGCCCGGCCTCCTTCACGTCCTTATATGCCTTGTCGTAAAACTGTTGCATATTCTCCGTAAGCCCTTTTTTGAAGCTTTTCCCGATTTCAACCCCCATATCCTTGTAGATCGCCTTGATGCTCTTTTCAAGGTCTACAAGGAAATGACCCGACCACGCGGAATCGGGATGCTTTTGGTAGTGGTTGAGAACCTTCTGTTGCATCTTGGCTATTGCCGAGTTGCAAGCCTCCCCGACCTTAATCATGGTCTGAGTAACAGGCTTCGGAATTTTGTTTGCCATAGTTTCAGCCTCTATTGAAGCGGATTCCGAGGATTTTTGCGCGTTTTAGTTCGGCCTTGGCCTGTTCGAGGTAAGCAAGCGCGCGCGGGGAAAGGATGCCGTCCGTACTCGAAACGAGGCTCGAATATGATATAGAAAGACCATCCACGCTTTCGGAGGCTTTCTGCTGTCCGGTTGTCTGCTCGCCGTAATGCCGAAGCAGATAAACAGCCTGTTCTGCAATCGCGTAAATGATGTTGGTTTGATCGTAAGAAACGTCTTCCGGTTTTACCCCGGGCAGGCGCGCGAAAATATCCCCGCAAGCGGTATTGAAAGCCGCTTTCTGCTTCGCTTCCTGTTCCATCCAGTAATCAGCATCAAGCCCCTGCGAAATAACGGCAGAAACGGCGGTAAAGAGATCAAAGACCGTTTCTATTGTTTCGCCGTGTTCTTCTTCGCCGCCATGTTCTGGTTCGGTTTCTTCTCCGGTTTCATCCCCTGTAGTCGGTTCGGTCGGTTCGGTGGTTTCCCCGGTTTCCGGTTCTTCCGTGTTCGTGTTTTCTTCGTTCTCAACGGGAACTGTGGTTTCGTCGTCCGGCATAGTTTAGCCCTCCGCAAATTGTTTCAGAGCGTTGTATTCGGCCCAGCTCGTCGGCTGATACCAGCCAACGTAGTACGAACGCCCCAGCTGTTCACACCATCCGGCAGACGGGAAATTCAACGCCGGGATAATTTCGGGTTCCATTTCATGTTCCGGTTCTGCCTGAGCCGATTCGGCATCTTGCATTTCCAATGCATCCGGTTTCTGCACGACATACTCCGGGTGCAGTTCTGCATATTTCGCCTCAAGCTCGGCCTTTGACAGCTTCGTCATGGGCGGCAAATCCACACCCTCGGATGTCAGGATGGTATAAATTCTGTTCTTGGTCATGTTTATTCCCCCGCTTGTGGTTAAAAAATGGGGAGCGGGCGTTGCCGCCACGCCCCCCAAACGGTAGCGAATCCTGTCTTGGTTCAGGAATTAGCTCGCGGACGCAGTCTTGTAGATGCGTTCGGTCGGGCCGCCAGTAATGCCAGTGACGAGCAGATGATCCTGCCCGACACCTTCGATGGCGAATCCGAGCGAACCCTGCAGGGACTTGCGCATTTCGCGGCTGGACTTCTGCGGTTCGTCGACGAGGCGGAGGCCGTCGTTTTCGAGCCAGTTCTTCTTGCAAGACGCCATCGTGACGATTGCCAGCGAGTTCGTAGGCATATCGGCATCAACACGGACGTTCAGAAGCGCGCCTTCGTAGTCGACCTTGGAAACGTACTGGCCGCCAGCGGTGTGATCGCCAGTGGTGGTGTTGAAGGTCAGGCTGGTATTCGCGAACGGCATATTGTTGATGTAGGTCTTGACGGTCGGGTTGACCCAAATGGTATCCGGGTTGCCGCCCTTGTCGAAAATCTGCTTCAGGGCCGCCATGAGCTTTGCCTGCGTGAGGTCGCCGCTGGCGTTGTAGGTCAGGGTTGAACGGGTGCCGCTGTTGGTGTCGGTGAGCTGGGCGAGAAGGCCAGCGGACATATAGCGGGTCGTGGAACCGACCTGTTTCATCTTCACGCCGTGGATAGCCATGCGGGCGAGCATTTCGGCGGCGCGGATTTCGGCCTCGCGGACGAGAACGATGCTGGCGTTCTGCTCGGTGTAGCCCTTGGTGAGCATCTCACTGTGCTTCGTCCAGTCGATGGTCTCGAAGATGGTCTGAACGAAATTCTGATAGTTGGCCGTCTTTTCGTTCACGGATTCGACGTTCTTGAGGTCTTCGTCCTCTCCGGCGAAACCGATCACGGAGTAAGCCGCACCAGCGGTATGCGCGGCGGCGGTAGTGCCACCAGCACCACGGGCGAGAACGTCGATAGTGTTGTTGGAACGGTCAACGGACTTGACGATCACGACCTCGTCGCCGACTTTCAGGACGTGGCCGACAGTAAGCCCCTTCACGGCATCAGCCGTCATGGAAAGCCCTGTGGTCGCACTGTTAGTCCAGTTGGACGCGCCGATCACGCCGTCACGGGATGTCTTGGAGCGGTTGTAGACATCGAACGCCTTGGCGGTCAGGGATTCCTGATTCGCACCCATAGCCTGATAGAACTGGCCGACCCACGGGCCGAGGTTGATGGCCTTGGCGACGGCATAGATGACAGGGTCGCGCATAGCCACAGGGTCGGAAAACTCAGTAAAAAGACCGAATTCAAAAGCCATTTTTTCACCTCATTTAGAGTTGTTTGCCGCATTTTCAGCGGCGGTTTGATCTTGTGAGAGCTTGATGAATTCTGCGGCCTCGGCGTTTGTAAACTCGGGCTTTTTGCGCAGTTCATCAAGGCGGGCAAGGTTGACTGCATTTCCACCATTTCCATTCTGATTGTCACCCCCGGTTCCAGTACCGGGCTTCGCGGCTGATTCAAACAACTCAGGCGATGCTTTTTCAAGATCACCGAAGAACTTTCCGACTGCGTCCTCATCGTTGAGGTCGATTCCTGCGCCTTTCAGCTTGAAATCGAGGTAGTCGGCATTTTTGAATCTGCGCGCGGTTGCAAGCTCATGGATTTTCGCGCCTCTTTCGAGGGCGGCGGCTTTTTCCTTCGCCTCGTTGCCAGCTTTTGTAAGATCATCGACCTGCTTGCGGAGCTTTGCGATTTCCTTTTCGGATGCGGCCTTGGCTTTTTCGGCCTCGGTCATACCCTGTGTTTCCAGCTCTTCGAGTTTGGTTTTCAGTTCTTCAAGCTGTTCTTCGAGCTTGCTTCGGGAATCCTCGGCGGCCTTGCGCTTTTCAATCTCCTTGTCGAGCCTGTCCTTCGGGATGCGTCCATCCTCTTTCGGCGGCTCGTAGCTCTTGAGATAGTCCAGCTCTTCGGCTGTCAATTCTTCCTTTGCGACGACTTTTTTCAGGATTTCTTGGATTGTCATGCGGTTTCCTTGGGTTTTTGGGTGATAGTTACAGCTTTTTACGCCCCTGCGGGCGGTATCACTTCAAAATTGCTTTATTCGTCAACATGGAACAGCCCGTTTCTGCACATATCGGCGAAACGAGGTTCGCGAAGACGGAATTTTTCGATAAGTTCGTCCGGGCTGATTCTTTCCCGGTATGTCATAAGATCGTTTCCATGTCGGTCAGTAATGGAAACGATGATTTCGGGCGATCCAATGCGGCACGAAATAGCCGAGTAGACAGCCGGGAATTCCGGGTTTTCCTTGACGTACGATAGAGCCTTTTCGCGGGCCAGCAGATTAAGGCAAAGGTCGGCCTTTGTTCCGTCCTTCGTCCACGGACTTCCACCGCCGATTCTGCAGTTGCCGCCGTAAAAATCGACCGCAAGTTTGCGCCCGGTCGTTCCGCAGTCTCCTTTCGGGCCGTGCTTCACATATTTTCCAGTGCCGTTGACGTAGATTTTATACTCGCGGTTGCCATTACAGCAATAAGAAACGGCGTTCCAAATATCGGATTCGAAATGGCGGTGGTTCATCGGAATTGCGACAACGATTTCGTCAATCCGGTTGTCGTTCATGGTAACTTGAGTTTTGATGTCAAGTCCGGCATACCGGGAATCGTAGAGGTGTTTCCCGATCTTCCGGGCAAGCCACCAGTCCTTCGGCATATATCCGGTATCCGGTGTGTTCGTCGCCATGCCGAAGAAGATTCCCTGATCTCCAAAGCCGCCAGCATTAACGCCCTGTGCGATGTCGGGCGACTGCTGGCTAATGTGCTGGGCCACCTGCATTTCAGGCCCGCAAATCGCGTTCTCGCGGCCCCAAAAGTTCATGTATTGGTAGGTATAGCCGATTTCGTTCACAGCGGCGCGGACGAACATCGCGATTTCGCTTTCGCTAAATTCGGCCTTGCTGGTGATCTCGCCGCCGAGCGTCACAAAGTGATCTTTAATCTGCACTTCAAGCGCGTACCGGGTAAGCGGGTCTTGTTCGAGATAGCGGTCGAGGATGTAGCACGAAATGTAGTCGGCGATTTTGTCAGGGTGTCCGAGCGATACCCATTCACTCGTTGTTATCATTTTCCCCTTCTTCTCCTTGTGTTTGGTTGTTCATTTCTTCTTGCATTTTACGCATCATTTCTGCCTGTTCTTTTTTGTCTTGGCCTGGCGTGGATGCGTCGATGTCCTTGGTGATTTGTTCGACGGAATCAGCGGGGAGCTGGCGCAGGCGGTTCAGCATGGAAAGCGCGGTTTTTTCGATCTCCCGCTGGAACTGGTCGTTTTCTTGGCAGAAACCGGAAAGCTGAAGCAGGGTTGCCACGGACTGGCTGAGGTCGAGGATGGCGAAGTTGCGGTTATATGAAACGGTAGGAACCTTGATAGCCGGGTTCCAAAGGTTCAGGATTTCCCACGCCATAACCTCGGTTTGTTCGAGGATGTCAGCGCGGGTTTCCATATACGCCTCCACGTTCTGATAATCCCATGCTTTACTTTCCGCACTTTCCACCATTTTCGTATCTTTACTGGCGGCAAGGCCGACCACGGAATAAAGCTCGCGTTTCAGCGCGTCAACCTCGTTGCGGATAGTCTGCGTTTCCGTTCCGGCAGGCTGGATGTACCGGGAGCATCCTTTCGCCTCTGCGCTTTCAAATAGCGCGGCAGAGCGGGCGAGGGTATAAGACAGCGGCTCCGAAGGTTTCCCCTCGTCATTAGCGCCGGACGGGCCGTTATCATCGGTTTCCTTTAACTGGCGCACAGTATCAAGGAAATCCTCCGGGATAACCAAAAGCCCGAACATCTGCTTGAGGCAGTTCATCTGCGCTTCGGAATTCGCGTTCAAGATCGCGTCCGAAATACGCACCACATCCTCGAACCAGTGGTTTTCCCCGATGCCGTAACCGTCCACCTCGACGTGCCGGACAAACGGAACCATGCCGACCGGGTTCGGAACAACGGCGGTCTTGCTTTCGCCGCTGGTCATGTTCTTTGAAACGATCACGATGTTTTCGCGCGTCCAAAGTTTGCGGATTTCGATTTTCGTCTCGTTTGCAAACGGGTTTGAGTTGTCGATTCTCGTTTCGGCGGTCAGAACCCAATCAAGTTTTCCGTCTGCGCCATAATGCCAATCAGGCACGGCAAGCGGGGAGAGTGCTACACAATACGGGCGCAGGCGTTCCCTCTGCTCATCGGCCTTTGTAGGCGCGCCATCGAACGCCGGGGCATCAACGCACAGCCACGCACAGCCGCAAATATTGAGATACGTCGAAAACTGGCGCATAACCTCATCAACGCGAAGCCCGGTGCGGGAAAAGTCCTCGACGTATTCCGCAGAAGCCCCTTCGCGGCTTGGCCGCTTTGCAAGGACGTACTGCGTAATCAGAGTTGCAACACGGCGCGGGTAATTGACATAACACGCTCTTTTCAGGCGTTCGGCATATTCGGGCGGGATTTCGTTTGTGTGCTGAATTAGCGCGGTTTTGACGTATGTGGCCCCACCGCCGTATGCGTCTAATGAACGCCGCCATTTTGCCTCGTTGGCGCGATAAAAAACGTTCTTCCGATCAAACAGAACGTATGTGTTCAGGTTGTTTGCATCAATCGGCATAATGAACCCCCGGGTTGGTTATCGTTACCAACGCCGAGGGTGTCAACAATAAATAGAAAATAGATCAGCGGCCTGTCGAACCGTAAGAACCTTCTCCTCGTTCGGTTTTGGAAAGCTCTTCGGCCTCATCAAACTCGATTGTCGGAACGGGCATAATAATCAGCTGTGCAATACGATCTTCGGGCTTGTATGGCGGGTTTCCGAAGTTGTAGAAACACGCCGTAATTTCCCCGCGATAATCGCTGTCGATCACACCAACGGAGTTTGACATCCACGCGCCTTTCTTTGCAACGCCGGAGCGCGGGAAGATAAAACCGACATATCCGGGCGGCAGTTCTATTGCAATTCCCGTGTGGTATTTGTAGCACGTCGGCGTGTCTTCCAGAGCAACGGCGGTAAGATCATAGCCGAGAGAACCGGGCGTTGCTCTTGTAGGAATAACGGCGCGAGGGTGTCTCTTTTGGAAACGGACTTTCATTTTTTTCCTTTCGTAGTTTGTTTTGTGGTTGTCCGGTTTGCCTTGCCCGTAAACATGGCGGTATGACATTCATGTTTTTTTCACCTCTTTATTCAGTTTCGATTGAATGTAATCGTATTGCTCCTTGAGCAAGGTGTAAGCGCATTTTGTTGCTTCCCTCGGTTCAAGAGGACAGTCGGAACATGAATGCCTTCCGCACAGCATGGCGAGAAAATTGATTGAAGATTCAACATAAAAGAAAAGCTCGAAACGCTGAGCTTGCTTACGGTATTCTTCCAATACCTTTTGTGTTTCTTCCTCGTTCATACCCCATCCCTCACTTTCTTCATGAGGTCAAGCCATTTCAACGCCTTGCATTTCCATGACGAAGCCCAAGAACAATACATCTTTGGGCAGTCAAAGTCTGCCGCTTGACAGTAACTTTTCGCCGCCTCCATGAGCGCGTCATAGAGTTCCGGCAAATATTGAACTTTATCACGTCTTACGAAGTTTTCTTCGCATCCTTTCCAATTCGGATCGGGGATGTAAGTCTTTCCGTCGAATTCTTTTATATGATGTCCGTCCTTCGTGCAGAACCACCATTTTAATCCGAGTTCAAGACGAGCGCAGTCTTTGCAACGATTCGTCATTCCCCGTCCCTCACTTTCTCCACGGCTTGTGGTTCGTTTTTATGTTCAATGTCGTACAACGCTTTATGGTATCCGATCAGACCGGCTCCTAATAGACAAGCGACAAGAAACAGTCCAACTCCAAAAGCACCGATCTCATGCGGAATATAGATGTCTTTTTCAGAAAGAACAATATCTAAAGCCGCAATAGTAAATCCAACGCTTCCAAGTATAAGGATCGCATATATCATTCCCCTTCCCTCACTTTCTCGATCAGATCCAGCGGAACGATCGTTTTCGTGTTTTCGTCGTATCCGGCGCGATACCATCCGTCAATGCCCTTGATACAGCCAATGACCGTGATGTTATGCGCGGTGGCCTTCGGTTCAATCCTCTTTGCTTCATCGTCGCGGTAAGTAAAGCGGTTTTCTTGCTCCAAATATTCGGTAGCCCTGTCAAGCCAATCCATCTTGCCGTTCCTTTCTCCGGTTTCTGCGCCGCCTTTCAAGCTCGGCGCGTCTGAATTCCGGGTCGGTTGCATAGCGTTTGCGATAACGGCGGTTTTGTTCCGGGCCGTTCTTTTGCATCCATAGCGAATAGCACGTTTGGAGCCACTCGCGATTTTCGGCGCGATACCTCTTCATGTATGCGGCACGTTCTTCGGCGGTCATTTGTAAAACCTCTCCCGCATTTTTATCAGCTCGTTTCTGACAAGTTCCGTATTGAGTGTTCCGATGGCGAAAACGTAGTCATTTAGAACGTCTGCGTCTTCGCGTGTCATCGGGTCGCTATCGCCAATGTCGATAAGATCAAACAAGATCGCCGCAAGCGCATATGCGGCGTTTTTCTCGGTAATCGGCTTCATTCCTCTTCCTCCTTGCTATGCCGGGCGATCTTGTAGTCTTCCCACGCGCAGTCGTCGAAATCGGGCTTGTCGGTTGTAGGATAGATGTTGATTTCGTGGGCGGCCTGCATGAAGCCAGCAAACTCGGCGAGGTGATCTATCTCTTTTTCAAGTTCAGGCATCGTGGTTTTCCTTCGTGGTTTTGTGGAGATTCTTTGTCGCGCGCCGGATAAGGTAGCGCACGACTTCGGAACGGTTGCGGAGGCAGTGGGCCTCCGCAAGCATATCAAGCGCCGTCAGATCGCGTTCTGCGACTGTGAACGAGGCGTGGACGGTGTGGTATTCTTCCCGGTTCATTCAAGTGTCCTTTTCATGGTTTCGAGTTCGATAAGCCTGTCGAAAACCTTTTTCATTTCGGTTTCGATGGCATCCTTTTTGGTGAGAAAGATCGCCGTGCGCGGGAAAACGCCCAGCCTTCGAGGTGGTAGCCTTGCGCCGGGATGTATTCCGCATAAGCGCGTTCGAGTTTTCCGTTAATCCATGCGTAAACGGTGGTATTCTTCGGAAGGATTCTCATGTTTGCTCCTTGTGGTGTTAGCGGTAAATAACCCCTAATGAAGAAAGAATGAAGAACTTAACGTGGTCGCGGATTTGATCGGCTGTGATTTTTGCGCTTGCCCAATCTTCGGCCCCAAGCCCAACGATAATTCCGTTTCCGAGGATTTTATACGGCCCAAGTAAAAAGCCGCCTTCAAGATCGCCACGCAAAACGGATTCTTCGTCTACAACAAGGTCGTGCTGGTCGTCATACGGAACAGCCTGTACCATGTTGCATCCGTTCCCGATTTTTTCGTAGAATTCTCCGAGCCAGCAACGCCCGGAGAAGTTGATTTCGATGTCTTCGACCTTGCGGCGGTCTGCGTCGATGAAAACAGCTTTCATGTTCAGGCCTCCTTGCTTTCAATCTCGTTGATAAACGCTTCGAGGTCGTGCCACTTGTTCGGGCCGTATTCCTGTTTAAGATACGGGGAGTAAACGTACCACTTTCCGTCCGTGTCGTAGAGGTAGATAAATTCGGCCCAGCTTTCTTTCATGCTTGCGGCATAAGCCTCGACGGAATCGAAAAGCATGTCGCTGAACTCTTCGCCCCGGTCGCGGTGGTAGGCAACGGTAACGTCTTCCTCCGGGTCTTCGAACGAATGCCCGTGCTGGTCGTGCGGGTAGAGATACTTTCCAAGCAAGGAAAGCGAGCCAAGTTCAAGCAGAGATTCGACCCGTTCCTTGTTGGTGTAGTACTTGCGGAGCGTGTTTCCAACGCCGCCCCCTTCGGGGTAGCCGTCCCAGTGGCAGTAGATCGCCTTAACGCGACCATCAGCGAGTTTCATTCCGATGTTCGAGCGTGTACTCATGGTTGTTGTTCTCCTTGTGGTTTTTGTTGTTTTTGCTGCTTTTAATGCCGGGAATGTCGATCAGGTAAGTTTCATGTTCGAAAAGGTCTTCGTCGTGGTTCGGGCAGTAGTATTTATAACCGATAACCTCGGATTTATTTACTGCCGTTCCGCATCTGCGGCAAACTCGGAGCTTCATTCGTCTTCCTCCTCGTCTTCGTTGTCGTAAGGTTCAGCGGAATCAAACCAGTAGCCCCCCGGCCCGGAGCACGCCCACGCGATGCGGGCGTTGGAGCGGCGGCGTTTCCAGTTTTCTTCCTCGTTCATTTCACGGTAGAATTCCTCGTCGGCTTCGCTTCTCATTTCTGCTCCTCCTTCTTGAACTCATCGCCAACAAGCATGGCGATAAAAAGGACGGTGAAGAATGCCGGGATTCCGATAACGGCGGCGGTGATGATGGTTTCGGTCATGTTCGGTGTCTCCTTGTGGGGTGTGGTTGTTAGATGATGCCAAGTTCCTTGGCGTTTGCTTTGAATGCTTCGTACTCTTCGAAGAACGCGAGGCGCATTTCTTTGACGAGCTTTTCCGGGGCAAATGCGGCCCGCAGGCGCAAAATGTTGTTTTCACGCCCGACCTTGATGTTCGTGTTTTCAAGGTTCTTGATGATCGCGTTCGCGTCCGTGAGCTGGGCCTGCAAGTCTTGCGCGTTCTTGCTGGCAGAGGCGACCTGTTTTGCAAGGCTGTAAATCTTCGCGTGTTGCTCGGAGATGAACTTGCAGAGTTCGCGGTTCTTGCTCCAAAACTTGCAGAACGATTCCTTGTCCTTGACGATCTTGTCCGGCAGATTCATGTATGCAGGCTCGATTTCGTACTTGTACTGGTCGGGGGAAATGTCGTTGTAGCTTTCGCCGCTAATGTGGATGAATTCATCGTAGTTCATGCTCAGGCCTCCTTGTTGTTCAGGTAGAATTCGACCGCGTCCGAGAACGTATCGAACACGTCGGTGTAGATGTCGCGGTTCCATTCCTGAACGAAGGAATCAACCGTGCTGTCGTCGCAGGCGAACGGATGGGAAATCTTGGTCGCCCCGTTGTCGTAAAAACTGCTGGTAACGGCGAACTTCATTTTAACGCTCCTTGTGGTGTGGTTGTTGGTTTCGGTTTGCCGGGTTTTTCTCGTTCGTATGCTACAAATATAGCATAAAATTTGTTAAATGCCAGTCTAAATCACAAGAATTCGGTAAATTTTTCCGAAAAAATTCGATTTTTCTCGGATTCTCTGCTTTTTTCAGGCAATGAAACCGGAACCACGCTTCGAAGAAAGTTCCGTTATAGCCCAAACCAGCGCATCCATGCGGTCGGGCGACTTTTCGGTGTCGCGGCCTTGGTACGTCCGCATTTGATCTTCGAGCATACCGAACCGCCCGACGTGATGCACGAGGCCGCGCTCGTACAAGGCGGCAACGGGTTCGGCCCGCACAAGTTTGCCTCGGCTGGCGTGTACGGATTTATAGGGTATGCGCCCCCCAAAACCTTTTAACAGCACCTCGACAAGATCGCCGCCGTTATTATCCTCGGCAATCACTCTGTCGCAGTTGAATTCACGGTATGCGTTCACGACTGCCGCCCCCCACGTTTGGGGTGAAGCGTGCTTAGAACGGTCGGCCAAAATGAAATAGTGCGCCTCGCCGTGAATACGCTTAATCCCGGCGACAACGATTCCGGTTTCGTCGCTATCGTCTGCCGAGGTAACGGCAGGGTCGACAGCTACAACGATACGGTCAAGGTCAGGCGGGGCTGAGGCAACACGGTGCGCCTCGATCATTTCCTCCGTCCATAGCGCCCCTTCCATATCGCCCTGCCAAAAGCCGAGGAACTTGTTTCTGTACTTGGCGGGGTTGTTGATACGGCACTCCTCGGCCAGCTTCAAAAAACCTTCGTCAAGGTGCGCGAGGTTTTCGGTATAGCAGGTGTGGATATAGCATGTATCCCCGGCGACCCCGTTAAAGTCGTCGGGAACCCCACGCTCCTTAAAAAATCTGCGGTAAATCCAATGCTTCTTGTCCGTAGGGTTCAAGCTCAGTATGACACGGTTCCGAACCCCAATATCACGCATGGTATAATCTATGCGATCAAATGCATCTTCGTCCACAAGCTCCTGGGCCTCGTCTACGAGGACAAGCCCAACGTGTGTGATGGATTTCAGGTTTGCCTCGTTGCTCCCTTGCGAGCTTTTGATGCCCTTAAAATAAATGCGCCAGTTTGTTCCGGCCTTCTTGATGCTCGTTTTTAGCTTGGTGAAGCGGCTTTCCATGCCCATTAGCTGTATCTTATCCCAAAACTCCGGGATGATGCTTATTTCAGCGGAAACAAGCGTTTGCCGGAGGTACAGCGTATTGTAATCGGCCTTGGCTTGTTCCGTAGCGACAGCGAGGCTTTGCGCAAAAGATTTCCCGCTTCCTCTGCCGCCCGTCATAAGGAAATAGCGGCAAGGAAGGTCGAGGCGAAACAGAGGCTTGTATTTCGGGTTAAGCCTGATCTCGCGTCTCTCGCTCGGTGTCGTCGTGTTTCTGCTCATCTTCGAAAACGATAATCGGTTGGATTAGTCCGTTTGAATTAAGCTGGATTTCCCGCTGTTGCCCCCAGCCACGGTTTGCGCCCCGGCGTTCGAGGAAGAAGCTAATCGCCTTGAAATCGCCCTGCTGGATAAGTTGCATGAGCTTATTTTCGGCAAAGTCGATGCCATGGTTTAGTTCCTCGTCCATAGCCTGCTGAATCTCCGGCCACTGCTGGCGGTAACGCAAGAAGGCCGAACGGCTAATATTGAGCTTGCGGTAGACGTTCGCGTTAATACCGAGGCTCCCCGGTATGGCTTCAAGAACCTGTTGTTTCGTCATGCGTTGTTTTCTGCCCATTACTCGTCGCCTCCTTCTTCAAGGTCTGCAACCTCAACTTGTGGGAATGCGTTTTTGATGTTCTTCGGGTCGCCCTTGAAATACACCAAAACCTCTTGATGCAGGCGAACCACTTTTCTAAAATCCATCATTCTTCCAGCTCGAACAGGAGCGCTGGAAATAGCCTGTTTATAGATGATTTCGTTGTAAAGGATAAGCCCGTTTCGCTCCATGATTTTTGTAATGTCGGAGCAAATATCGTAGTAGCCGCCCTTCTTGCCGCCCCTGACGTTCGACATTACCACTACGGCAAAGCGATCATCTTTCAGGGCCGACAAAGCCCCGGTAAGGCCGTTATCGAGGATGCGTAAAAAGTCGGCGTAGTTCTTTTGATTGCTTGCGTCGTTGGGAAGGTTGCTGTAATGTTCAAGGTCGAAATACGGCGGGCAAGAGAAAACCATGTCGGCACTGTTGGGCTGAACGTACTTTGCGATATTCTGCCCGTCGTCGCAAATATACTTTACCTTCGGGAATTCGGCGACCATCTTGTTGTTTAGCTCGGCCTGCTCGGCGCGGATTTCCATTCCGGTAAAGCTATGTCCGAGGAATCCGGCAACGTAACCGAAAATGCCGCCTGCAAACGGGTCGCACACGGCGCAGTTATCACCGGGAAGAAACCAATGCGCGATAAGCTCTGCAAGCACGGGGTCGAAGATGGAAACCGTATTCAGCGTATCAAGATTTTTGTATTTGTCACTTTTTACAATCGAACCCATTCCGAGAACGTCTTCCCTGCTTTCCCCCATAGTTCCGCTTATTCCTATCAAAGATTTCCATGCTCTTTTTCTCTCTTGCCACGGGCCGCAAGCGGCATCTAAAACCGAAAACGGAGGAAGAACAAAACGGTCGGCAAGTTTGGCTCTTGCCGCAGAGCCGTCGCCACTGCCACCGAGGCTAATGTCCGGCACGATAATATCCCACTCTTGTAACTGCTCGTCCGTCCAGTCTTCCCGCATAACTTCGTAATCCCACGTCGACTGGTCGGAGGTGGCGTTATCGGCCAATGCAAGCGCTTTCCGGCGCGGGTCGTCGGGGGAAAGGTCTTTCCGTACCACAACAACCAGCTCGTCGCCTTCCGTTTCGACAATCCGCTTTTTGATGCCGAGCTTTTCGGCCTGTTCCAAAACACCGCTCCCGGCGATACTGGCCCCCGTCTTGTCAACGACGATGGAACGCCCGGCCCCGCACTCCGACGAGCTTTTTGCGATCAGCTCTTTGTTCCGGGCAGGGTGCAGGCGGTAGTTCTTTGGGTCGACACGGAGTTTGAAATCCTTATCGGGCGCGGGTGCAGGCGTGGGCGTGGGTGGGGGTGCTTGCGTTTTTTGCCCCTTTTTTGTATTCTTATTTTCCGAAATACCGCCTTCTTCGGCATAGCTTTCGACGTAGTTCCCTATTTTTCTAGGCATATTATAAAGTTCTCCTATTTATTAAAAAGTATCTTCTTCATAGTTAGATTGTGGAACGTCAGACGGCGGGTATTTATGTCCGTTATAAGACGGTGTCGCGTTTTCGGCGGGTTTCTCGGCCTTTTGTGGCTTTTCAAGGAAATTAATCGATTCCGTAACGAGTTTTATAAGGTTTCTTTTCTCGCCGTTTTTCGTCGTCCAGCTTTCCTGACGGAGATAACCGGATATCAGAACGGAAGAACCTTTCGAAAGATACCGGGAAACGGTTTCGGCCTGTTTGCCGAAGGTAACGCAAGTCATAAAGAGATTTTCGACGTTGTTTCCGAAACGGCGGTTGACGGCGACGATGTACTCGGCAACGGAGGTGGAGGTTTTACCGTTCGTGTACCGAAGCTCCGGGTCTGCCGTAAGTCGTCCAGCGATAATTGTTTGGTTGAAATCAGCCATTAAAATTTGAACTCCATTTGGGATTGTGGTTGTTTTTCGGAGGTTTGTTTTTGTTGGGTTCTTCGTCCGGCGATAGTATGCCGGAGGTCGGGGTTTGAAAGGTTGGCGCAACGGTAGAGGACGGAACGAAGCAGAAAGCCGAGTTCGGGATGCGCGGCACAGCAATCGAGGAGCTTGCGGTGTATGGCCTCGCGGGAAACGTTGAAAGCGCGGGCAATCTCTGCGGCGCTGTGGCAATCTTCACGCATGGCACACAGGACGATGGATAGCGAGTAATCATCGACGCCGCGAAAAAGGAATTCAAGCAGATTGACGATCTCCCGGTATGTAAACGTGATCTCCGGGTCGGATGCGGGTTCGCGGGTTTCTTTGTCGGGTATGTTTGCGACTTCTTCGGAAAACTGGACGGCTTCAAATGAAACGTGATGCCCTTTTGATGAACGTTCCCCGTGCGGTTCGGGGTCGGGGTTTGCAACGTACCAACAGCACGAATCAAGATAAACGCAGTCTTCGCAGGCGGGCAATTTGCCGCATGACGAAGCTTTGCCATAGCATGTGGGGCAATCTTCATAATCGTTGTCGGTGTGGTTGTTCAAGGGTAAGGGCCTCGGCGTTCCTTGTCAGATTTATAAGATTACTATAAAATAGACGCTAATTCAGTAAATTCAAGAGTATTTCTTGTATTTTTCAGAGAAAATCTTGTATTTTTCTATGTTTTGGGCAAAAAAAGGCCGCCCCCGGTGTGGAAGGCGGCTAAAAAAGGAGAACAGAAGGTTTTATAGATGCCGACTGACAGACGCTATTTGGTACGGGTATAGCGTAAACAATTCAAGGATGCACGGGCATTCCGTAAGCATGGACTTAATGGCTTCTTGCTTTTCCGGTTCCTGTTCATGAAACCAGTGATACATTAGGATGTTCATGTCAAAAAGGAACTCGGTCATGTCGTATTCAGGATCGTTTTTCATTCTTCGGCCCTTTCTCGCAAGATTGAAGGTGAAATAGTGCTGTAGAACGTGAAAACAACTTCGCCTCGTTTATTCTTGATTTCAGTTTTGGAAAACACGGCGACATACGGGTCTTATGTTTCTGCGTTTACCTTGATTCGGTAGTTGTACTTTTCCAAAAGGTCAGCCAGTTCGAACAGAAAGTTTTTTTTCTTGGTTTTCATTTCGTTTTTCTCGCTTTCTTTAGCAGTTTCCACCATTTCAGGCAGAAGCACGTTTTTGATTTTTTGGGGCAACCGTGTTCGATGAACCAGTCCGAATTGGGAACGTATTCGGTTATGCAGGTCAGCGAAACACAGTTATGGCAGAATTCATACGCCGCCTCATGCAAGGCGGCATAGAGTTCCGGGGCATATTTTTCGGTCATTCCTCATCCTCGCTTTCTTCTTCGTCTTTGGACGTTTCATATTCTTCTTTCACAGGCGTGATAGTAGCCGTGCATTTTTCGAGTTTCCATATCTGCGTTTCAATGAAACCTCTCGCACAAAGACCCCACATATCGGAATAAGTGCCGACATCATCGTTTAATATGTTTAGAGGGCAGGCCTCACAATCTCCGTCACCGCACTTGGAAACATCCCATATATCTTGGCAGAAATTCTTTTCCCAGTACTTGTTCATTTTCCGTAGGAAGATAAGTGCATCGGTAAGCATTTTTACGGTCATTTCTCCACCTCGTCCAAATCCATTAGCGGTTCGCGCGGCGAAATAATTGCTTTGCGGAATCCGATGTCAAGCATAACGCGCGCGATGTGATATGCCTTGCGGAGCGAGCGGCGGTTGCCAGGTATGAAGTCTAACGCCCACAACATTTCCGGTTTTCCGTTCGGTTTGTTTATAACCATTACATGAGCCTGATCGATGATTTCAACAATCATGATGCGATCAAGGATAACTGGCGCAATACGGTTAATTCCACAAAGCCGAAAACCGATTTGTCCAACGTGTAATTTGGGGTATTTCATTCTTCGCGCTCCTTAATTCGAATTGAATCTTTCCCGTGTAAATGTTTATTAATGGAACACTCATCACAAAGTGATGATGTCATATCTTGGTCTTTGCATAAATCGCCCGGGTATTTCTTTTCGCTCATTCGTTACCTATGTCGTTTGTGGTTAATGTTAGAAAAATCAATACCTTTTCTCACTTCGGGTTTGATCTTGTCGATTTCATTTTTGAGTTCGTCAAGGCTCGGAGCGGGTTTCGGTTCTCCGATTTCGTCTTCTGCGGCTTTTCCAACGAGGTAAGCGTAGATGGCATATCCGGCATTTTCTTCCGACATTCCGGCCCTTTTAAGGCTCTGATAAAGGACATACGCCTCTCTGGCCCTAACGGTCTGAAACGTTGCTTCTTCGCATCCAGCAAAGCCTTTTTCAAGAATTGAGTGGATTTTCCATGCGCAGTCGGCAAAACGATTTAATGCTTCAACAGTTTTTTGTCTTTGATCTATGGTTTCTTGTGCCATTACCCGAATTTCGGTGGCTTCATGATTAAACAGCCGCCAAACACGATCAATAAATCTGTTTGCGATACCTTGACGTTCTTTCTTGTCTTCGTATCCGGCCTCAATAAGAGCGTTATAAAGTTCTTCTCGATCAAGTCTTTCCATTTTTTTGTTCTCCTTGTGGCGTGGTTTTAGGTTGGTTCACGGAAATCCGATCACGCGAGCGAAATATGCGCGCCTTCAAATGCGGGTTCGCCGCATTCGACGGCCTCGCGCACGTCCTTCGGCGTGATTTCAAGCGCACGGAGGACGGCGATCATCACGGCCCTGTCTGCAAGTTGTTCGGGCCGGACGAGCAGGGTGATTGCCTTCGCGAGGTCTTCGTTTGAGATTTCCGTGTAGTTCATTTTGGTATTGCTCCTTGTGTTTGGTTGTTTAGTTTATCGGTATCTCGGATGATACCGACACGTCGGTTTCATCGTGGTTGAATTTGAAAAGCGCGGGTTTGAAACTTGCCCGTATCCGGCGCTTGTACGGTTCAGGATCGCTTACAAGGCCGTTTAACGCCCCCTTATAGAAGTTTCCGAGTATCCACAGCCTCGCCTTCCTTTCCCCGGCGTAAACGCCGTCAACAAGCGTGAAAAAAAGCTCCTGTGCGCTATCAGAGAGGGCGGCATCCCCTTTCTTGCCGACCAACTCGTCTATGACGATGTAATCGTACCAGCCGAGGCGTTCAAGAAATGCCTCTTCGCTGTCGCTGTTGCTTGTCTTCGCTTTCGTATATGCGGCAAAGAGCGTATGCCGGGTATAATACTTGACCTTGATATATTCTTTCGCCATCATAAGGCCGAGAACGTAGAGGGCCGACGATGTTTTCCCGGTTCCGGTCTTGCCGGAAACGATCACGGAGTTGTTCCGGTTTTCCCAAAAGAAAACTGCCGCCTGCCGCATAAACGGTTTTTGAAGCCCACGGAACTTGGACGGGAACCCTGCCTCCTCCTCGCGTTCAAGAAGGCTATCGGCGAGTTCTTCAAGGTATTCCCTTCGGCGCTGGTCTTCGATTTCCTTCTTTGCTTTTGCGGCGCAGATGTCGCATCGGGTCTGATTATAGGCCCGGAGCAAGATGTCGTTGAAAACATCGTGCTTTGAAAGGTCGATGTCCGTTTCGATTGTGAATGTTTTCCCGCATCCGGCGCATTCGCACGTCACGGTGTTGTTGGCGATGGTTTGAATCATGGTTCAGAACCCTTCCTCCTCGCGGTTAATTTGTGGTTGTTTGGTGTTTTCTATGATCTCGTTTTCCCAGCAACGATGGCGCAGATACCGGACGGGGTCTTTGCGATACGTCTTATCCGGCGTGGACTGGACGTAAAGCGGGACGTGCCGTTTGATTTCCTCGCGGGTCGTTTCTGGGAGCTTGTCATATAACGACCGACAAGCGCTTTTATCAACCTTTTTGTCATAAATCTTCCAAAAATCTTCGAAAGAAAGGCAAGTTTTTTTCTCGTCAGGCATCATGGAATCACCGAACAAATCGGCATTTTCGGATTTCGGGCATATATTTTTAAATATATAATCTATATCTTTATTCTTTATTCTTGATTGTTGCCCTTTTTCGGCCAATTCCGAATCCGGTGCTTTGCCCTTTGTTTGCCCTTGCTCGGAGTTATCCTGTTGATTATAAGGATGTTGACTTTGCCGTTTTTCGTACCCGTTGTTTGCCCTTTCTTTGCCCTTTGTTTGCCCTTTGTTGGGGATTGATTCGCAAAAATCAAGGTTAATTCCTTGATTGTAAACGATTTCCTGCTTGGGATTCGGTGTTGCTTGGTATGTACCCCAGTTTTTGACGTGGATAATCGTGTTTTTTTTGCTCGTTATCGTTTCTATCTCTCCCGTCATTTTCAGGCGTTCCAAAACCGTTCGCGTCTTTTTTAATGAGATTCCAATAATCTCGGAAAGGCGCGAAAGGCTCGTCACAAATTCGCCGGGATGGATTACTTGCCCGTGCCATCTTGTTTCGACGGACGAGCAAAGAAGCAATATGAAAACGTAGGCCTTGACCATTACCGGATCTTCGGCCCACTCCCAATTCAAGAGGCTTCTATATGTTTTTATCCAGCCACCTTCGGTATTCATTATTCGGCCACCAGCGTTCTCGTTGCTTTGCCCCGGGTGATGAGATCGGAAAGCTGGCTTTCGACCTGACGTTTGGTTTCGGCTTTCGTCGTCTTGATGCCCTGCGCCTTGGTTTCTGCTGTTAGCTTGTCAACCAAAAGCCCCACAATCGCCGCCACGGATACCTTGCAAGCGCCGTAAAACTCGTCCGGGGTAATTATATCCCCCACGCGGTTCATAAGCGCTGAAACGTCCTTGATTTCGCGGTTGCCGGGTTTCTCCTTCCAGTGCCACCCGCCGAGTTCCCCGTGTTCGGTAACGTAGGCCTCGACGGCCTCTTTGATCTTGCCGATGTATTTTTCAACGACCTTCGACTTGTTCCAAAGCTCCAGCAGGGTATCGGGGTTTGCAAGCGCGTCCTCGCCGGGAACGTCGACCGCTTCAAACACCCGTGCAAACGCCGGACATTTGGATTTCGCGCGGCAATACTTGCACTGTTCCCCGGCCTCTAAAACGATGGTATCGGCCTTGGCCCGCTTAATCACCTGTTCGATGTTGTACTGGATGTTGGCGGGCTTCGTAAAGCAATACTCGCTTTCGGCGTGGATTCGCGGCTGGATAATGTGGGCGTTGCATTCCGAAACGCCGTAAAGTTGCATAGCCCCGAGCGCGTATGCGGCAAGCTGTAAGTTCCGGCTGACCTCTTTAACCGGAGTGCGGCCAAACTTCCAGTCGATAATATCGACCGTTTCGACCTTGCCGGACGCGTCACGGTGCAGAACAACCACGTCTGCCGTGCCGGAGGTCAAAACCTCGCCGTCCGTGCCGTAGATTTCAAGCGGCTTTTCGTGGATGATTTCGGCCTCGCCCCATCCGATCTCGTCGAGGCGGTCTTCGCAGGCGTGAATCAATTCTTCCTGTTCGGCGGTCAGGCCGGAAAGATCGCCTGTCGCAACACGATCATGAAGCATCGTCCCCTCGTCTGCTTCTTCGGATTCCTCGCGCGGCATCCCCTGTTGCATGAACCACGAACCCGGACACGCTTTGATGCGGTCGAGGCTTGACGGCGAAAACGGGTGGTGGTAGGTCGGCGTGGTAACTAATGCGGTGGTATCTATCATTTGTTAGCTCCTTGTGGGTTCGGGCCGCCGTTATAGCGGCCCTGTCGTTTCGTTCGGATTACATCGGGAGTTCGTCCGTTTCGCCCGGTTTGACAACATCGTCGGTCTTCGCGGGCGCGGGTGCGGGCGCAGGCGCGGGAGGCGGCGCTTCAACCGGGGATTTCTTTTCCGGCGCGGCCTTCTCGGCCTGAAGCTTCGGGAAAGCCTCGTCCGGGGTAATGTCGCCGTCCTTGATCGCCGTTTTAAGTCCGGTCAAGTTCTCAAGCTCCTTTTCGTTCATCTCCTCGATGCCGTTGATGCCGAGCGCGGCAAAAACACGTTCCGGTTCGATGCCGATCTTGGCAATCCATCCTTCGGCGAGCGCGCGGCGCTTGGAAAGGCTCTTCGCGTCACCGTAAAGCACCTTGCGAACCTCGCGTTCGACGGGCGCGGCGAGCGCGCGCGGCACAACGTAGAAGATAGCATCACGCCTCGCCTTGGCGAGCGCGGCCTTCGCAACGACGATGCGCATCCGCTCGTCGTAGGGTTTGCCCCACTTGTTGATAGTCGGTTCGATGATCTCGGAGGTAGCGAGGAAATTGCTTTCGAGGTCGTGGCAAACGCCCTGCGCCTTCACGTATCGCGGGGTCTGCTCAACGATGCGGCAGGCCACGCGGAGGTTGCCGAAGCAAGCCCCGACGATCTCGGCCATGCGAACAGAAAGCCCCTCGGCGAACGTCTGATTGCCGTTCTTATCTTTTCCGACCGGGCGGCGATAAATGCAACTTTCGGCGGTTTCGTCATCCACGGTCGCGTATGCCGTGGCCTGTTTCGTGAAAACGGAAAGTTTGCGCGGATACTTTTTGGCGGTCGCGATCTGAATGTCGATGCTGGCCCGTTCTTGGGTTTCCAGCACGTTCGTGGTCGGGGTGACGATTTCAGCCGCTACGGCTTCGGCAACGACGACTTCGGCGGGTTGGTTTTTCTCGGTCATTGGTGTACTCCTTGTGTGTTGGGTTGGTTATTAATCAAAACCGCCGCCGAAATTGGCGAGGTTTTCGATCTCGGCTTTGTCGTAACGGACGTGGCGCTTGGTGTGTTTGATCGGGTGAATCAGGCCACGCTTGACCCACTTATAGAAGCTCATTTCGGAGAGCGGTTTTCCCTCGTCCCCGAGGATGGTTCGGGCTTCGTCGATCTTAATCAGTACCCGGCGCGGCTGGGGTGCGCGGCAGGCCGTAACAATACGGTCGACGGCGGCCTTGTCCGTCTCCGGGTCGGCGGCGGCGAGCATTCGGATGCTCGAAATTGTGGTTTCTAACATTTTTCGTTCCTTTCGGTTTGGTGAGGTTGATTTACTAAATTGTGATGGCGAACACTACAATATAACGCCAAAAGACCGTAAATACCAGTCGGATTCTAAAAAAAATCGCGATTTTTTCCGAAAAAAGTGTGTTTTGTACTTGCATTGGCGGTTGAGGTTCGGTAAATTGTTTTGCAACGAACTCCACCTTAAACCACCAACACAAGGAGGTAAACCATGAAAGTTGACCAACACATCGTCCGAGCGTTAAACCAGTATCTCGCCGCAAATCACACTACACAAAAAGAGCTCTCGAAACAGTTAAATATTTCGGAATCAACCATGGTGCAGTGGCAGAAGGTCGGGCGCGGAATAAATTTCGCAAACTGGGAAAAACTTTACCCGCTGATTAAACGCTATCTCCCCAAAGACCGCATCTATGTTTCCGGTACGGGCGACGAGGAGTATTCGAGCATGGCAGACGCTAAAAAGCAAGGGTTCTATGTCCCGATTGCCGTCCCCGTGATGAAGCCACTGAATTTGCTCCGGTATAACGCTATTGTCGCCATCGAACAGTTCGCGCGTTCGGAGAACCTTTCCCGCACCGAATATAACCCGAAAATAGCGGGAATCGGTGGAATTTTCGCGTATGAGCTTGACAAGCCCGGTTTGGGCATCCCGGTCGGCGCTCGCATCTTCGCAAGCTCCGAGGCAAAGCCCCGCAACAATTCTATCGTGCTTTGCACCACGGTTTCAGGAGAAATCGTGCTTGGCGTGTTCCACACTACGGGCGACACGTTCGAACTTGATATGGGCGACCGCAAGTTCAGCGGAAACCTCGTCGAGATTTGGCGAAAGTTCAGCGGAATCTTCCCCGTGATCTCGTATGAGGTTATTTGCTATTGATTCCCCGCCACAATTCGAGCAGGCGCGCGAGGTCTTCTTGCCTCGCCGTCTGCACGATGTGAAGCAACTCTGACCGGATGCCGTCGCCCGCCTCAAGTTGAGGCAAATCCAGGGCGGCGGCAACTTTTCGCGCCGTATCCTCGGAAATATGCTGGTAGTGTTCCGTCATAGCCGGGTTGGAATGCCCCATGTTGTCCTGAATCGCGGCTTGCGGCGTTCCTTCTTCCGCGTGGATTGAGGCGTATGTGTGCCGCAGGCTGTGAAAGCCGACCTCAACGGCTTTGCGGCTGTTCCCGACATCCAAGTTCGTTTCAATGCCGCACTTTTCAAAAAACGCCTGAATCTCCCTGCTGATGTTGGTTTGCTCCGAGCGCGATTTGAGATAGCGTTGAGCATAAGACGGGCAAACATACCCGGTCGGCATTTCAACGGCGGCAAGTAGCCGATAAAGCGGGCGCGGTATGCCGATAATAACCGGGTCGCGGCGGTTCTTGATTTTGCGCTGAACGCGCCGGATTACCCCGGACGACAAATCAACCTCGGCCCAGCGCAGGGTGCAACAGTCCCCAAGGCGAAGCCCCGTAAACGTGCCGACCCAAATAAGCCGTTGCATTTCGCCTTCCGAGGAAAAAAGGAGCGTAACCAGTTCTTTCCGAGATAGCGCGCGGCGGCTGTGCGTCTGCAACCTCCGCTTGGCGATCTCGGCAAACGGGTTGTCTGCGATGCGGGCCTGTTTCGCAAGGACACGAAAGAACAGCCGGAAGAATCCCACGCGTTTATTATAGGTGTTAGCGCTTATCTTTTGTTTGCCGAAGTCGGACATATACTGCCCCGCCACGGTTTCGGTAACGTCACGGATAAAACGCGCCTCCGGCGATTTGACGCGAAACCACGCGAGGAAGTCAAGCCAGTTGCTCTTGTGTTGCCGCATGGTGTCCTCCCCGCATTCCGGGCGGTTTGCGGCGCACTCAAACGCGCCCCACGCATCATCCAGCGTCAACGGTGGGTCGGCCTCGTCTGCCTCGGTGGCCTGTTTGGTTTCAAGCCTTCCAAGCTCTGCCCGCAACGCGTCAACCTCCGTCCCGGTAATATACGGGATGCGGAGGCGCTTTTGTTCGGCGCGGGCCGTTTCAAGATCGGTAACGGGCCGTCCGTCTATCTCCAGCTTTCGCCGGGTGCGCCGTCCGGTTTCGTCGGTAAAGGCCAGCCAGTATATCCCCGGCACTTTGCTTGTCGCGGGATGCTCGCGCCCGTGCGCATCGCGTTTATAAAGGTAGCCGAGGCCTCTTTTTTCCTTTTTTTTCTGTTTCGCCATTGAAAAACCTCCGGTGTAAGGTTATATTACCGTTTAGAAAAATATACCACAAACCGGAGAAAAGTCAAGTTAAGCACACAATAACACCACAAAAACCGGAAAACTGAGGTTAATGTAACAGACTTAAAATCTGTCGGTTCATCCATGCGGGTTCAAGTCCCGCCCCGGGCATTTGAACTCAAAACGTATAAGAAAAGAATAAAAAGGGTAGACAAGATTTATAAACGGTTGGGCCGAGTTAATACCACAATAACACCACAAATGGTGTCGAGGTAAAAAGAAAGCCCCCGGAACAACCACGAACCGGGAGCAACGAGAAATTTGGCCCACAAGGAGAGTCGTGAACCGATTCTAATATACACCGTTTTTCCGTCTTGTCAAGTTTTTATAGACAAAAAAATACCCCGGAGAAAATCCGGGGCTGGTTGAGGTTGGTTCAGGATTTCTTTTTAGCTTTCGCCCAGCGCGCGCAAATGGCTTTTCTCGCGCGTTCGCTCCGCTGTTCGGGTGTCAGGGCCAGCGCCGCTTTTCGTAGGTTCTCACGCGAAGCACGGGCCTTTTTCTCGGTTGTAACGCGTGGCCCGCTGGATTTCTTCGCGGCGGCTTTATACCTCCTCTCAATTACAGAGAGCGAAACTCCGATTCTTGCCCAAATTGCAAGTATCGAATCGGCAAGAGCCTCGTCGTATGCGCGAACCTTCCCGGCGATTTCGGGGAGCTTGCCGTTCGCCTTTGTAATCTCCTTGTACATCGGGGTTGGCTTTTTCATTTCGTCGCCTCCTGAAGATAATCGGCGACGTTTGTCTTTGCCCACTTATAAAGGTGGTCGCGGCTTTCCGGCATATCAGCGTCCCCGTGGCAGGCCCGATACATCACGAAACGGCAGAACTTTCTCAAACCGGGAAAGTCGGTATCGGCAACCGGGCGATAGTGGCTAAGAATTCCGGCGTTTTGGAACGCGAGGATGTGGTACTCGAAGAAAAGGTCTGCGGCATCCTTGACCACGCGAGAAACAAAGTCGTCGCCGTCCTCGACACTATCGCGTTCAAGCATCAAGTTCCGGTTCATTCTGCAAGCGGCGTGCCACGCTTCGCATGGCCCAAAGTCTAACGTGGGAAATACTCCGAGCATCATTCGTTCTCCTTTCAGTTAAGAATTCTCACGGCATCGAGAAGTTCCCGAGCGGCCCCAAAAAGCAACTCGCGCGAAAGATCGTCGCCGATTTTGCTGTCCTCGGCATAGATTTCAAGGCGTTCAATATGCCGTTCAACTTGGTTGATGTTGCTCCCGTTCCAAATCTCGATGATAAGAGCCTGTTCCCCGGTTGCCAACGTGCAGATCGTGTCGATTGCCGAAATAAGGCCGGATGTGTTGGTTTTCATGTTGTCTCCTTGTGGGTTTGCCCCGGATTGCTCCGGGGCGGTGTGGTTGTTTATTGTTCAGGCTCCGATTTCTTCGGCAAACCTTTTAACGAATCCCGAGGCGAGTTCTTTTGTCGCGGAAAGAACATCGCGTTTCGTGTAGTCTTTCGTCAGGAAAACCGGCTTGTCTGCGCCCCAGTCTTCAACGGTAACAACGCCCTTCTTAACGAGGCTGGCGAGTGCGCCACGCTCCTTTTTGCCGTCAACGCCCCAGCTCATAAATCTGTCGTCCGGGTTGTCGGTCGCGAATCCTTCAGCAAACATGTTGATGATAACGATCTTTTCAAGTTCGGTCAGGCTTGCGAGTGTTTCTTGTTTCGTCATGGTGTGTTCTCCTTGCGGTTTGTGGTTGTTTATTAAGCCCACTTTCGCGGGCCGCTACATATATTATACACCCTATTGCGAGAAATTGCAAGTAGATTTCGGAAGATTCTCGGAATTTTTTTCGATTTTTTTTAAGATTCCCCGATTCCAGCCTCAAAAAAAACTCCCCGACGAGATGAGAATCGCCGGAGAGACCAACCAAGGAGAGGTTGTGTTTTTTATTTATTAAGCCATTCTTCCCATACGGCGTTGAAACTGGCGCGATACTTTTCCGTGACGGTAACGACCTTCGGAATCTGGGAAACGTCGTCCAGTTTGCCGTTTGTTTCAAGCGGGTTGAAGTACACGAACGAACCGAGTCCAAGCGTTTCGCCCCAGTACCGGGTTGCCATTTCATTACTCAACGTTGCGTATGGAACAAGAACATCGGTCGCGATCCCGAGAAGGCCGAGGCCGTTGTAGCGTTTGACGGTAAGCGGTTTTTCGTCCTTGTCCTTGCCCGTGCCGATCATCAGCACGTCCATATCCTTGAACGGAATTCCTTTGTTGTGTTTGATGCAAGTCGTCGCTGTCAGGAGCGGCGCAACCTCGATCAGTCCACCGTCGACAAGGCAGTGTCCACGGAAATCGCGCCCGGCAAAGTAGCTCGGCGCGGCAGAAGTATATCCGGCAATAGCGGCAAGCGAAACGTCGTCATATTTTCCACGAACGTTGTCGAACACGATGTAGTTGTCATAGGTCAGGTCAAGAGCCGGGATAATGAGAGAAAGTTTCGGCCAAACCTTTTTCACGTCGCCCATGTTCATGTTGCACATGATATCGTCTAAGACCTCATCCATGGTGTCGTTCCGGTATTTCGGCACAGCAAACGGGTTGATCTTTGCGGCGGCCCGCTTCGTGAAACATTTATTCGCCTGCTCACGAAAGATCGTATCAATGCGTGTAAACGGATTTCCGACTGCATATCCAGCCGCGAGCATACCACCAACCGAGCATCCGGCAAGAACGTCTATCCCATCAAGCGTCTGCCACGACTTCGGGAGCATAGCGAGAAGGCGCGCCGGGATGCACCCGAACACACCTCCACCAACGATGATGAGAATTTTGCAACGCTTCATTTTGCCTTAGCCCTTATCGCGTTGACGATAGTTTTGGCATCGTCCACGCTGAACGTAAACGGCCCGAGCTTCATCGGCCACGAAAGACCGCTTGTAAGCGCATGTTCTACGCAGTCAAGATTTACCTCGCCTGTTTCATTCAGCAAGCCGAGATTGCGCGCGAAATCGGCGTTTCCGCTTACAAGCTGGCCGATCTTATAATCAATCATGCCCAACGTAAGCCCAATTCCGACCTTTTCAAGCGTGTTGCATTTCGGAAAGATCATGTTCTGAATTTCCTCATGCAAGGCGGCTGTAAATTCAAGAAGTTTCATCCTAACGCTCCTTATTTCAAACTCCGGGACGGCTGTTACGCCGTCCACGGAGTAATCCCTAAACCGTTATGGAAATGCCGATGAATTAACCAGCAGACGTGCTGGCGGCGGCGGTCGGGGTCGGTATGATGTTTGCCTGCGGAATGCCGATCTGAATAAGGCTGTTAACCTTATTCTCAACACAGCCGAGGACGCCAGTGTTGGTCAAAACCTGATTGTTCACGGCGACAAGCTGGTTGCCGAGCAGTTTTTCGGACTGAAGAATCTTGATTTCTGCATCCTTCTTCGCGTTCTCAATCATAAGCTCGGTCTGCTTGGCAAGGTCAACGTCTCTCTGTGTGTTCACAGCAACAGCCGCTTCAACAGCCGCGAGGCGATCCATCACGTTCGGGCCGCCGTTGCCGCCATTATTCGGGCCACGATTTCCGAACAGGTTCAGTCCACCGGATGCAAGGCCGAACGCCGTACCAGCAATACCGAGGACGAGAGCCGCAACGTCCATGCCGGACGCGCCAGCCTTCTGCTGATTCCAGTACGGAGCCATGCCCCACGAAGTGTTGCCCCACATGGCGTTGCTGGGAGCGCCAGTAGTTTCTTCTTTTTCCATGCTGTCTTTCTCCTTTCAGGTTGTTTGTTACATGGATTTTGTAGCGTACCACCCGACGATGGCCTCCATAGCCTCGTAGAGCAGTTCAACATCGTTTTTGCTCAAGCCCGGAATGTTTTCGTAGAGGATTTCTTTCAGCTCGTCTTCGCTTGCCGGACGTTCGCCGGAAACAGCTTCGATATTGTCGATTGCCCGCTTCAAATAGGTGTGCGGTTCGTTGTGCATTTCTCCGGCAATCCGTTTCGCCTCATCAGCGGAAATTTCAGCATCGGTTCCGTTTGCAAGTTTCACCTTCAATTTCGGTTCTCCTTCAGTTTGAATGTTTGATGAAAGCCGCATAGGCGGCAATGATGGTCGTTACGATCCAGCCAATCCAAGAAAAACCTGAGCTTATCGAGGTTTTCGTGTCATCCACGCGCTTTCCTGATTCTTCCATACGGGTTTCGAGAGCAGTAACACGGGAAACAATACCAGTTTTTCCGTCGCCGTGAAGCATATCCTTGATTTCCTGAACAGAACCAAACAGCGTTTTGAGCTGTTCATGGATTGCGGCAAGTTCTTCCGCAACGGTTAGAGGTTTTTTCGATTCGCTCATTTTTTAGCCTCGTGTTAGCAAAGGTTATTCAACAAGCTCCCAGCACTTGTACCACCATTCGGGCTGGCCAAGGCCGATTTTCGAGCCGAAGTATTTGCACGATTCGTTCATAGCCGACCACTGAATGGCGAGCGTGTTTCCAAGCACGGGATTCGCCTGATACGCCTCGGAGCTTGCGAACGATGCCATTTCCCCGAAGCCGCCGTGAAAATCGGCCACGCCAAGGAACTGGCCGATAGCCGCGCAAACGGCACGAAAGTCCACGCACGCCGCCGCGAATTCCTGTTCGCGCGTCGGCTTTCCGTCGTCATAGATGCTCCCGCCAAGCTCGATGAAGTGCTCCTCGGTCATGGGGGAGTCCCCCTTGCAGGGGTCAGGAAGATAGTCCGTCGTCACGCCTTCAAACGTATAATGTTTCATATTCGTTTCTCCTCAAATCAGCTTGCGACAGCGGAGCCGCCGGAGCTGGTGATCGTTGAATACGTGCCGCCTGTAATAGCCGCACCGTTTACCACGCATCCGCCGTCCAGCACGGTGATGCCGCCCGTTCCGCCAGGATTGATGCTAGAAGCGAGATTGATGCTCGCGCCGCTGGAGATCACGACTTTCCCTGCCGCTCCTGTCAGCTTGTCGACGGTGTTTATTCCGGCAAAGCAGTACGACCCGGCCGAAGTGTAACAATCTCCCAGCACGCACGCCGTAGCGGATGCGATTCCGGTATTCAGAAGATAGATGTCATGAGACGCGCTTGGATTGTTTCCGGTGACGGTGGTTCCCGTAAGCACGACTGTCGCGTTTGTGTTCGGGACAAATATCCCTGCTCCGCGTTTTCCGGCTCCGCACGTGTTTCCCGTAATCACAGAAGACGTAATGAACATCTTTCCACCATTGCCGCAATAGAGCGCGCCACCGTCATTTACGCTTGAATTGCCGGATACAATACACCCGGTGAAAGATGCCGTTCCGCCTGCGAGTGTGACAACTCCGCCCCCGGTTGAACCATTGTTTCCTGCGATGGTGGTTCCCGAGAACGATGCGCTGGCGCTCGTCAAATACATGAATCCGCCAAATGCGGACGTATTTGTAAAACCGCTTGTGACATTGATTCCACCGAATGAAACGGACGAATTGTAATTCAGCAGGATATGTCTGCTTCCCATGTTCAGCGTACCGTTGCCGTTCACGACCGCGCCGTTTTGCATGACAAGCACGCCCTTTGCCGTTCCGTTCAACGTGTTTGAACCGCCGAATGTAATGGAGCCGCCGCTCACGACCGCGCCGCCTTGTATCTCGCATTCGTGCATGACGAGGTTTCCGGTGAACGTAACGTTTCCGAGCGAAAGGCTGTAGACCGTAAGGGCAAAAGAACCCGTTGCAATGGTTCCGGTCGCACTCAGAACCGTGTCGCCGATCCCTTCCCCGTGAAGGTATTTGTTGCTCTGAAGCGTAGCCGCACCGGTCTGGTATTCCGCGTATTCCTCGTCGAATGTGATGAACTGAATCGCGGACGTGACAAGGCCATAGTTCAGCGTTCCGGTGTGCGATGTGTTGGAGCCAGTCCCGGACGTGGTGTCGACGGTATACCCGGCGTTGATATCCTCCACATACGCCTGCGCCATGCCGTCGCGGAACTTGATGACAAGATCGTGCGCGGCAAACGGCGTGAGCGGGTTCATAAGCACGATTGGGTCGGCGAAATGAACAAGAGCCGCGCTCCCGACCATCAGCTGAATGTGCGCGTCTCGCCCGTATTTGTCTGCCGGAACAGTCCCGCAGGAAATCGTGTGGCTGGTCGTGCCGACCGCGTTGAATCTGTACGCGCTTCCCGGCTCGACGGTCATGGTGGCAGATGTTCCCTTGTCCAGGATGTCCTGATACGCCGCAAGCCCGACCGTGTTTCCGTTCGTGATCTCGACCCCGGCGGTTCCGGTCAATGACGTTATTCCGCCCGCATTCGACAACGCATCCGCAAGCCCGGAAACCGCGCTCTGCGGGATGACTCCGGCGCTTTTCACATAGTTTGACGTGTACGATGAAACAAAAAGCTGAACACCGCTTACATTCGGAACCTTTTTCTTGTTCGCCGCAGTAGTTGCACTGCTCAGGTTCGAAGTATATGCGTTGATGCTGATGCCGCCGTTTGTGATCGTGAGGCGGTCAGTGTCGTTGTTATACACGACACCGGCAGTCGTTCCGGTCGCACTCGCAAGGTAGTCCGGCTTGATCTTGCCGCCGGATGCGATAAGCGTGGTACTCCCTGCGGAATTCGTCGCATTAAGGACGATATTGTCAAGCGCCGCACGCGGGAAGATGTCTGTCCCGCTGAGTTGGAGCTTTTTATTGGTTGCCATATCCTGAATCTCTCCTTGGTTGATTGAGAAGTCCCGGACGGGAGAATGTCCCGCCCGGTATAGCGCGGAATGTCAATCAGACATCAACCGCAGTAAGAGCCGCAGTGATCGTTCCGCCAGTGATGGACGCGATGCCAGTTCCGGCGGTGAGATTCAGAGCGAGAGTGTTGCTGCTCCAAGAAAGACCGGACGAAGTCGTGACGGTTATCGTGTCCTGCTTGTCGGAAAGTTTGCTATCAACGGTTGCCGCATCATAGACCACGTCATGAAGATCATTTCCGGTTTCGTCGTAATAGTACTTGACGGTGCCGTAGTCTGTTGCACTCGCTTGCTCGACGGTGAGCTTTTCCATTTTAAGATTACGATCATCCCAAACGTACATCTCGTTGGAATAATAATAGAAAACATTGCTGGACGGAGTTTCGCCGGAATCGGAACTTCCCTTGACCTTGATCTTCTTGTTGGCGGTGTCGTACCAGTAACTACCGTTTTCTACATCATCGTCATTTGTTGACATATCATCGAGAGTGACAAGAGGGATTCCAGCCGCACTGGTAATCGCCTGCCGAACTGCATATGCAGTCGGAGCTTTCGTCTGACTCGGGCTGTTCACGTCGACGGTGTTGATGAACGCGCCATTGGTCGCGTCGGTCGAGAGCTTCACGTCGACGTATTTCTGAATCGCCTTTTCAGAAGGAACGAAGTCATCGGAGTTGGCGAGGACGGAAACGGTCGAAGCTCCCTGCAATCTGACGGCGAGACTTGCCGCGATTTCGGCCATGTCGGAGCCGCTCCAGCGATAGGACTTGTTCGTGGACGGAACGAAATAGATCACGCTCTTCACCGGGGTTTCGCCCGTGGGTCCCCAAGTGTTCTCTCCAGTCGCGGTATAGATTTTCTTCGCCCCGGTTCCGGTTCCGCTCTTGTAGTACTGCGCGCCAGTTGTGAATCCGCTGGACGGAGCGCTGTCGGAATACGAGACGAGTTCGACGATATCGTCGACCGAACCGGGCAGATTCGCCTTGTCGATCACGCCAGTGATCTTGCTTGCGCTGATGCCTGCGATATGTTCGTCCTTGATCTTACCATTGGCATCGACAATGGTAGTAGTGCCGCCGAACACACTCTCGTCGACGCTGGCGACGATGTTGTCAAGCGAGGTACGCGGAGAGATAACGCTCCCGGACAGTTTGAGTTTCTTTTTTGCGACGTTGGACATAATGGTTTTCTCCTATATGGTGGTGTTGAAGTAAGAGGTTTGTTTATCTTAAATATCCTCGGCGGTAATGCCGCCATCATCGGCACCGCCGACCTTTTGAAGCTCGCCGCCGTGGTAATGCCACAGAGTATGGTCGCTAACCTCAACCAAAATACGATCACTGGAAATGTCTGTGCCGCTCGTCCAAACTTTAGTGTTCCCGATTTCCTTGACCGTGCAAATCTTGTTGGTCGTCGTGTTGTAGTATTTCACCCCGACATCATACAGCGTTGCATCCGGGATATGGCTATTATCGTAACGCCCGATAATCGGGTCTACATCATGGGGAACGAAAGCTCGTTTCATTACCCCGCTATCTGATGCAACACGCGACAAGTTTGACTGGCTTGCATAGAGCTGAGCCATTACGGTTTGCGGGAAGAGGTACGCGCCATCTTTGTTTTCGAACGTCCAAAGAATACTTGCTGTTTCCGGCATAGTCGCTCCTCCTTAATCTTCCTCGTCTTCCTGTCCGGGGTCGGTTTCGTGGCCTCGCGCGAGGTTGTCATAGGTCACGCTTGCCGTTCCGACATTGCCCGCTCCGTCAACAGCTCTGAAGATATACGTTCCGTTTTCTGTGACGGTAATTCCTCCGCTCGGATACTCAAGCCATGTAGCGCCACCATCCGTGCTGTAGGTTATAGTCGCGGCCTCGTTTGTGGTAGCAGTAAGGGTATCAAACTGGAGGTTTTCGGTGATGTTGTTGTAATTCAGAGTAATAACCGGAGGCGTTGTATCGACGTTGATGTTTGCAAACGTAATGCTCGCGGTTCCTGTATTCCCGGCGGCATCCGTAGCCTTGAAATTGTACGTTCCGTTCGAGGAAACAGCAACGCCGTTCGTGTAGGTGTTCCAAGAGCCGCTGTTTCCCTTGCGCCAGTAGATCGTAAGCCATTCCTCCGTGCTTGCATATACGGAAGTCGGTTCTGTGCTTGCGGAGTTTCCATAGAGCGTGATAACAGGGGCCGTACGGTCGATATTGGAAACAACAACAGAACCACTTCCGACATTCCCGGCGGCATCCGTAGCCTTGAACTCATACGTTCCATTTGCCGTGACTGTCGCCCCGTTGACAGGATAAGCCGCCCAAGTTCCGCCGGAGATTCTATACTGGATAGCCGAACCATCATCCACGGTCGCCGAAATAACGCCGGACTGAACGACCCCGCTATTGTTATAGTTCAGAGCAAGAACAGGAGCGGTCTTGTCGATATTGTTAACGGTATAGGTTTCGGAAGAAATGTTTCCGGCCTCATCTTTTGCCCTGAATGTAACAGTACCGTTCGCGGTCATGGTAACGCCGCCGCCTGTGTAAGTATTCCAGTTGCCGTCGTTGATCTTGAATTCTTTCGAAACGCTATCGCCACTGAACTGAGCCGTAACGATCACATTCTGATTTGTTGCGCTTGTAATGTTGGCAGACGCAACAGGAGCAGTCGGAGGAATCTTGTCGATGTTCGTTACCTCATACGTTCCGGTGGACGTAAGATCGCCGTTTTCGTCCATGCCTCGGAAGTATTGCACGCAGTTTTCGGAAACAGTCACACCGCCGACAGGATAAGTAAGCCAGCTCACGCCATTTGCAGAATATTCCTTTGATGTAACCTGTTCGACGTAGTTGGCCGTCAGGATAACATTTCCGTTGGTTGCGCTGGTAACGTCTGCGCTGATCGTCGGGGCCGCATATTTTACGACCTGAACAGGAGTCAGCCCGTAAGACTGGACGAAGTTACTCAAAACATCGTTCAAGTAATTTACCGCAACATAGCCGCCGTCCGTCTCGTTCAAATAGTCCAGCGTTGCATAGCCGCCCGAAGTGGTGGAAAGATATGTTTCAAGATCATTTTCCGTCAAATGCCCGGCAGAGTTAACGGCAGAAGAAATCGCCTCGTTCATCGTTTCAGAATTAACGAGGTCATCAGGAATATCACCACCGCCGCCATTATAGGAGCTATCAATGCTGATTGCACCGTCTTCGACAATAATGCCGCCACTTGAAACGACCTTGACAAATCCGTAAGAATCATAAGAGGCAAGCGGCTTGATAGTTCCGCTCCCGCCGGAGCCGGGGTCTTCTCCCCAAAGCTCGTCGACGCGGTTTCTAACATGAAATCCCCTCATTTGAAGCGCAAAAACGGGCTGTTCGTTTTCATCCGAACCGATAAGCTGTCCGGTCAGGATTACGCACTCTTTCCCGTACATCAAACTGGCAAGCTGAATCGAGTTCATTTCCGAAATGGAAATTCTAACCTCGGTAAAACTACATTCCTCGCCGTTGATGGTATCGGTAACGGTTTCAACGGAAATCCCGTTCAAATCAGCTTGAATTTTAATTGCCGTGTTGGAGTCGTAGTCGGTATCCATGACGAACGACCAAGAAACAGCGGAAGACAAACTGGAAATCGGGTAAGCAGTCGGCCCGTCTTGCGTTGCGAAAAGCCTCACGCAAAGGCGAACTGGAACACCGCGAACGAGCGTTGGGGCCGCAACAGCGATTGAGTTCTCGTAGTCCTTGAACACCCCGAGCGGCTGATTTGCCGCCACATAAAAAATCAAGTCTTGCATGGGCTTCGCCTCCTTCTTACAATGCCGAGGGTGTCAACAAATCAAAGACAAGGAAAAACAGCAACAGTAATTTGTAAATCTGTGGGATTTCCAATGTAAAGGCTGGATATTTCAAAAGTGTTATTCGGAGGTATAACAGCAAATATCTGTGTCATAAATGTATATGTTGGAGGTTCCGTATTACTGTATTCAAAAAGAGGTATTCCGTTATATTGTCCAATTTTTAGCCCACCAACAATTGTAGACGTTTGCGAAGCCGAGCTAAATCCAATTTCGCCTATTACCCATACAGGAAAAGAATATGCCGGATATTCTCGATTGACTTCCATACCAGAAATTAAAGGGTTTGAATAATCGGGAGGTCCAAAAGATGCGGTGGAACCACCGCTACTTGACGGCATTTTGTAATCACCAAGCAAGACGATGGCAGTTGTACCGGAGATGTGAAGAATTTTATTCCCTTCGGTTCCACGTGCAAAAGTTCCTCCGGAAACGGGCTTTGCATAACTCCCGGTAGAGCCGGAGATTGTCACGGATGCCGGGCCGGACAGAATAAGATCGCCAATCGCGTTCGGAGCGATACCAGTTGCGCAAACGCCCCAAGGAACGTCAACAGACGCGAAATTTACGGCGGGAAATGCGTCACCGCATAAAGACCCGGACACGTTAATTTGGACGGCCTGACCCGCCGCAAAGGCCGTTTGCGTGGAATTCCACACCTTAATGCGAACCACGTTTTGAGATTTTGCGTGGATAACTCCGGTTTTAAAGGAATCGGCTTGATTCAAAAGGCGATTGATCGCGGTTTCGCGCCCAGCAGAAAATCTAACGGGAGTTCCGGGAATGACATCGGGATAATACGACATGATGCACCTCATCCGTTATTTTCGTGGGCCGCCCATGTTCCGAGAAGGGCAAAGTCGCCATAATGCACGACACGCGACTTGTAAATGCCATTCACAACGACTTTCGGCGTGTTGTTTGTGGTGTCGTTCTCGACCTCGGAACGAGCCCAAACATATTCCCAGCCTTCTTTCGCTCCAACAGTCGTGCCGGAAATAACGGCGTTCGTTTCCCCAAGGCTGATTCGGAAATTGAACGTAACCTGAATATCTTCCTTTCCTTTCAGAGGCGCAGAATAGGACGCGCCAACAAAAAGAACCTCACCGATTTTGTAGCCACGAAAACCGTATGCGTTGACCTTCCCAGTAAGATCGGCAACAGTCCTTTTGTAAGCGTTCGTGATCGCACTTCGCTTCATGTTGATCGTGTAGGTTTCCCGAAGATCGGCAGTCGGAACGTCAACCCCTGCAAACTCGGCATCGGAACCGGATTTCCCGTTCCAGCCGATATTCCCCCCGGCATCGTCTTCGGTGAACCACCATTCCCCTGTTGTTCCTCCGCTGGTGCTGGCATCCTTCCATTTGGCCTGCGAAATTGCGTGAACGACGTGTTTTGTGCCGCCTCCGCACTCAAATGACATGATGGGTTCGGATGCTGTACTCCCCTCGACGATTACCTCATTTTGAGAGTAAACAGCAGTAATCTCAATATCTCCGGCCCCGGTATAGCCATCAAAGCGCACGTCCTGAAGGAAAAGGATATTGCTGTTTGTTTGGTTCTGCGCGTTTCGTCCGGCGTTGATCGTATCGTATGCCCCATAACTTGCGGGAGCGGCGGCAATAACGGCCTGAATCGCCGCCTTTTTATTCGTCGGGGAAAGAACAAGGTATTTTATTTCAGCCGCCGTGCAAACGCCGTATTTATTCCATGTTTCCGACCCGTCTTGCGTTCGTTTTACCGTCATAGCCATAGATCACCTCATGCGTATGTAAATGCTTCAAGTTTCCGGTTGGTTTCGGCCTGCTGTTCGACCATCTTCTTAGTGTTGCGGGCGGTTTCCTTTTCAGGCGAACCGTTGCCAAGCATGGCGTTCAGAACAGCCGCAGAGAAAGATCCCTGCACGTCGTTTTTCCTGTCGGACGGGCTTTCCGTGTTCGGACTTCCGTTTCCCTTTTCATTTCCGGCAAGTTTTTTCATGCGCCGCTTGATAAACTTGTCTTCCCATTCAAGTTGTCTTTCCTCTTTTTCACGGAAATTCTTGTTAAACTTGTCGTTCAGATTCATGTATTGCTCTACCATTTTTTGGAAATTTGCCGTTGATACCATTTCCGGCATTTCAGCTCCAATGTCGTCTAACACTTTCAACTTGTTTTCGACACCAGCGACAAGCGTTTCTTCCCAATCTTTTTGAAGGTCTTCCCAAATACCATCGAATGCTTCGCGCCCGCCTCCTCGAATCGCCTTTCCGATGGCAATCGACAAGTTCACGAAAAGGTTATTCACCATTTCGGCAAACTTCTTGAAGCTCCCCCAAACGTCCTTGAGGTTAGCCCAAAACAGATCCGGCAGATTATCCCAAATCTTTTCTGCGTTGTTAAACGCCCACTGGAAAAGTGAGGTAATATTTGCAAGCCCGTCTTTGAAAAGATCGGTCAGATAAGCGACAAGAGGCTCAAAAACGGCAACAACGTTTTTTGCCATCATTCTAAATTCCTCGTAAACATACTGGATTTCAAACGCCCACGAATCAAGGTTGTCTTTGATATATTCGGTCGCGGTCGTGATGTTTTTTGTGAAGCTTTGAACTCCATCGTCAAGATCAAACAGCGAAATAAGGAACTCGCCGATTTGCTCCAAGAGATCGCCAAAAGCGTTTGCCGCCTGTTTTAGCTTCTGTCCGAACGTCTGAACGGTGGCAAGCGGGAAAGCATTCCCGCCGATTTTCAGAAGCTCGTTGAACTGTTCCTGTTTCGACTTGCTTTCGTCAAGCTGGATGTTGAACATCTTAAGGCGGCGGGTATTGCCAGCGGCGGCCTTTGCGATCAAATCCATAGCGGTATTTACGTCAAGCCGTTTATACTGCGCGGCAAGGCCCATAGCGGCCTTTGTCGCTTCTTCCATTCGGTCTGCGGTAATCCCCATATTCACGCCGAGCGTCATAGCCTGAATCGTGGCTTCATCACCGTAGGTCGTAACATCCTGAAGCCCCTTTGCAACGTCCAAAAGTTTGCTTTTATAGTCGCCCTGACCGATTTGCTTCAACGCGCGTTCAAGGCCGTTCACGGCATCTGCCTGTACGATGTACGCATCGACGGACTTTTTAAGCAGGCCAAGAACAGAACCGACTCCCAAAAGCGCAAAACCAGTTCGTGCGATTTTTGAAAACGTTGCTTTTGCTTTATTCTCTAAGCCGCCGAGAGTGTTTACGAAACCGCTGTCATCAAGAGTAACGGCGGCACCGAGTTTTCCGAGATCAAACATTTTTCTCCTCCGTGTTCGTTTTGACTTCCGGTTTGACGTATTCATTCATGCGGGCCTGCGCCCGCTTCAAGTCTTCCTCGGTGTAGGATATATTTACAGGCGCATCATCAGGAAGGACGAACCTGCCAGCACTCGCAAGGAACTCGCCCTGCGTCTTTGAATCACCGAGAGCGGCGCATACCGGGAAATACATCTCGTTCCGGGCGCGCATAAATTCGATTCGTTCCAGCTCGGTTCCGATATACATGAATTGAGGCCATGTCAGGCGGAAAACGTCGGTAATCGTCCACCCGAACACGGCGCACATGGAAAGCGCGAGGAATTGCCAATCGACCTTCACGTTTGCCCCGCCTTTCAGCTCGTCGCCAGTTGAGACGGGAGAACCACTTTTTTTTCGGGTTCGTCCTTTTCGCCTTCGTCATCCCCGGTGCAAAGGACATTCACCAAAGCAACGAGGTGTTGGTAATCCATACAGCGGACACGTTCGTGTAATTCGATTGGAAGGGCCTTGCAGGCGATTTCAGCGAACTTAGTGCGCGCCTCTATTAATTCCTCTGCCTGTTTATCAATCTTCGCGGATTCGTCCTTTGCGAGCTTTGCAAGCGAAAGCTGGATTTTTTGAAATTCGTTCATGTCAGCCATCGTCAGCATCTGGCATTCAACCCATCTGCCGCCGCCGATACCAATGTGAACACTGGTTTTTCCGAGTTCCGGGAACGAGATCGCCATTTTCTTTTCTCCTTGTGTAATGTTTCGTGATTTGGCTTGGATTGCCAGCCGAGCGGAAAAAGGATTAAAAAACCGCCCGGCCAGCTATAAACGCCTGTCCCGTCAACAAATAAAAAAGGCGCAACCTCCCGCCAAGTCGAGAGGCGCGCCCCCACAAGGAGCGTGGGAATTTATGTGGCCGGAGTCGAATACACGAAAGGAACACCGGAAGTCGCGTCTGCCTTGCAGTCGAAGGTAAGCTGGACGGTGGACGGGTCGCCGTTTTCGCCGGGGTTGAAGGTCAGGCCGGGCTGGAGACTTGCGTGCGGGAAAAGAATAACGGATTCAGTTTCACCAGTGATCGGAACAAGGGTAAGCTGATATTCCGCAGTAGAGGCAAGGAGGTTGTCGCCCTTTTTGATGAGGGAAACCATGCCAGTCGCCGCATCAATATTTCTCGTCGTAACGGTAACAGTGACGTTGTTTTTCGTCAGGAAACGGGCCTGCACGTCGGCGAGCGTTTCGTATAGGGTAATGTCGCTGGTTTCAGTATCGGGAGCGACAGAAGGTGCGCCGGAAAGCGGGTTCAGATCGACAGTGGACGTTGCCCCGGTAATCGTAACGCCGGAAACCGTGCCGCCCTTGGATGCCGTGCAAAGATACGGGTGTTTCTTGAGTTTTCCGACAAGGGTATTGATCTGTTCTTGGGTAAGATTCGCCATTTTTATCACCTCACTTGGTTTTTGGTTTCGTCAGGATTCGCCCAATTACGCCTGCCTCGTCAACACGGAAACACGCATATTTACCGATGCAAACTGCCGTGTTTTCCCCTTGTCGTCGATCACAACAGGGGCATTCAGTCCACCATCAGGCAGAATGTAAACGATGTTGAAATGCTCGGTTTTTACCCCATAAACAGGCATATGATCGGCGCAACGAGTAACCAGCATCCAAGCATCATCACGGCTTTCGAATTTGCCGTAGATTTGGACATTATACATGGGGTTGTCGATTGCAGATGCTTCTGCTGTGCCAACAACACGAAGCGCAACTCCATTACTGATTGTTTCCGGGATTTTGCCACGGAAAAAGTTTCCATCCACGACAAGATCAAGTTGCTCGGCGAAGTAATCCGTCAGGTCGCGTTCCAGCATCACGGTATTGTACATCATAGTTTTAGAGCCTCTTTAATTTTTGCGGCGATCTCGCCTTTGTTGTCTTCGATTCCACGGGTTATGAATTTCGGCCCGACTGTGCATCCTGTTTTTTCTTGGTGTGCAATCGAACCTTCACCGAGGTTGTAGTCGCCTTCATGAATCCATATGGCATAATCTGCGGCTGGTGAATTGATCGGAACATAACACGTCGCAGTGTAGGACTTTTTATTTACAACGACATCCCCGGTTATACTCGCATGGAGAATACCTTCTTTGAACGGAACTCGGTCTTTTGCCGCTTTGACGATGGTATCGCGAATAGCCATCATCAGGTGTTGCGCCTGAATTTCATGAAGGTTTGCCAACTTTTTAACGTTGATTCCGAATTCGCGGGTGGTAAAATGGAATTTAACGCCGCCTTTTGCCATCACGCGCCTGCGACTTTCATGCGATAACCGCAGTTTTCCCCGGCGAGGTTGTGGTAGTACTTGATTTCCACGACATCAAACGTATTTACCCCGAGGACAATTTGCGCCGGAGTAACCGGGTCGGTTTCAAGCGGAGCAACAAAGAAAACATGGCCGTACTGAACACGCCCGCTTTCATCAAGACCGAGGCGGGCGTTCCGGTTTTCAAATACCTTGCAAGGAACGGAAAGCCACGTCTGTTTTCCGTCGTGGATGTACTTGGACTTCTGTTTCAGGACGGCATCCGTAACCGCCACTTTCTCAATCAGGAACATTTTATTTCCTCCCGCGAGCGGATTCTGAAATTATCGCACATACCGTTGACGATGATATAGGTCGATTCGCATTCGCATTTTCCCCCGATATTGTGCTTGCAGTGCATAGCGAAGCACCGTTTAATTTCGGTGTTGTGGCCCTGTTTTTCTTCTTCGTTTTCCATCGTAACGCTCCTTGTTTTGGTTCAAGGATGCCTGGAGCGTCAACAATAGAAAGTTGCCAGCAAGTTAAATTTGAGGGTAACTCTCCCCATTAACTCTCCCAATAGCAAGTTACCAGCAAGTTAGATTTGGTCGCGAAATTGATTTCGTTACCAAATCGAAAGCCATTGAAGCATAAAAAAGCCCCGGTGTTTCCACCGAGGCAAGATCGCGAGAGAACCCCGCTATCTATAAGAAGGGTGTGGCCCCTGATTCAGTTGTCAAGTTTTACTTTACAACTCGATCTTCCCATGCTTGGGCCTGCGACAAACACGCCCACACGTTCATGTATGCGGCATCCCGAATAGTTCCATCGTGCATGGCATCCTTGAAATTCGAGTAGTCGATGTCTTCAATAGCCTCCCGGATAAGCTCTGAGAAAACGATCTTCCGAATCTCGGCCCGGTAGCGGTAATCGGCATACGGGGTGAATTGAACCTTCGGTTGCCCGGAAAGGTTGTATTCCTCCGGGCTCATAGCCTTAATAAGCCGTTCGAGATCGCCTTTGAAGCGGGCGCGGACAAGCAGGGTATCGGGTTTGTCGATATGCTGAACAGCAGAAAAGAATCCGTATTTGCAGAAAATCCACATAGTCATTTACTCATTTTTGGATGATAATTAATTGAGTTGAACCGGGATGCAGTCGGTCATAGCGCCGACATTTCGAAGGAACTTCAAAGCCTCGTCGCGTGTCGGAATCTTCAAGCCTGCAACGTCATTTCGGAATGCGTGGTACATGATATAAAGAACGCGCGGGTCGGTCGTGATCGGATTATAGCCGTCAAAATTAAATGGCATCTTGATCTCGTCCCCGTATTTTACCCCCGTCGGGAAATCCTTTTCTTCGACACCGAGCGGGTCAAAAAAGACAAAGCCAAACCGATCAAAGAAAACATCTTTGCAATCGCAGTGGTATTTTATACCTTCTGCAACGACTCCCAAAACCTTTGCTCCATCGTATGTTGGATTCGAAAATCTGATTTCCGTAATGTTCCCGGCATCAACGCAAACCGGGTTAAACCGTTCCATGTAGTCGTAGTAAAGCCACTTCATTTTCGACCTCCTTGTGTTTTTTCCTGTTCGTGGTTTCGATGCTCTTTTTCTATCGCATCTGCCATATAATATAACGCAAGATTTACAAAATGCAAGTCGATTTCTAGAGAATTTTAATTAAATCCGCGTTTTTCTCGCGTCAAGAAACTTTTGATATAGTTGGTAAGCGGTTCGCCTTGTTTTACATCAAGTTTTGCAAGCATAACCAACAGGCCGTTTGTATCAGCATCAATCTCGTTCTCTTCATCTCCAAGATACCCGCAGTTTCTTAAACCGGGGTCGCGTTCTGCCATCCAGCAACCACTAATTCTCGAATATGGAACACGGGTAAGAGTTAGGTGGCGTACTTCGTAAGTATGAAGTTTTCGTGCAGTATAGCACGAATGAGATTCATTAATGCCCTGTTTGAGCGTAGACGGAAGGAGTTCTCCTTCTTTCGAGTTTCCTGTAAGATTTGGATTAACAGTTCTTGCAAGTATGATGGTATGTGTTTTGGGGTCGTTATACGCGAACTCGCAGTTTTCAAACAAATGCTGGATTCCGGCCTGATAAAGTAGATACGTTTTCGTGTCGCGTTCAAGCTCATCGGGATGTTTTTCGTAATGCAGTTTCGCCGTATTGAAGTGATCTATCTGTTCTTGTTCGTGGCCGACATAATAAGTCTTGTCTGCATCATCCGGGTTAATCCCCATAGCATTCAGGCGAACAATTTTTTCTTTACAAGCGTCTTCCTCATAGCTATCATATCCCTGTGATCTTTGACTTATGCTTATAAAGTCCGGGTCAAGAGCAATTTTCCTTCCGTTATAATCAATGGTTTGCTTCGAAATGTAATCGTGCATATACGCCGTGAAGCTTGAGAAGTTATCAACTTTTGCCTTCGGCTGAACAGTCGAATAGACGGAAACGTTGGAATTTACAATAACTCCGTTTAAGGTTGTTCCGGCCTTGTCTGCGGCCTGAATCTGTTCAAGCCTGTGCAGATAATAGGCCGCCCCGCTGTTTCCGCTGTCGGCCAGCTTTTTAAGCTCCGGCATCAGGCTATATGCTTCGTTTAGCGTGGTTTTGTTCGGCGTATGATCGCCACCGGAACCGTTGTGGTGATTGATTGTCTTCGCCGCATCGACAATCTTCTTCGACAAGTCTGCATTTTTCTTGTCGATGCTTGAGGCAGAAGAAGACGAACCATAGGGTGTTCTGAACCACTTGAAATCGGTCGGTAAATCGCCGTTCTTTTTGATGCTATCGGGAATCTTTGCGGCAAGGCCATCAACGCTCATTTCCATAGAGGCTTTGATTACCTCGTCGACGGCCTGCGGCTTATAGCCGGAGTTCTTTGTAAAATCTTCCGTGCGTGGGATAGCCGCCTTAATTTCTTCAATGCGCTTTTCAACGATCTTACGGTCTGCATCCGGCAACGTTTCAAGCATCTTCGAAAAGTCGCGGCTTTCTATGTCCTTCATAAGCGTAAGCAAATCCATGTCGCCGAAGAATTCTTTATTGAATTCGCTTGTACGCATAGTTACAACGTCGGCCCCGCTCCCGGTTTCCCAATCTGCCTTTCGTGCGCCCTGCGCCCGGAACCCCAAAGCCGCTCCGTTGTCGATTCTCCAAATATTGCCCTTTGCATCAACCTTAATATTGCCTCTGTCCATACCAACAAGATCGCGGTTTCCGAGAACAACGTCGATGGCGAAATCCTTTTGAAGCTTCTTTTTCATTTCCTCGCGTTCGGACAAACTTGCATTGCTCCACCAATCGCCGAGGTCTTGACCTTCGACAAAGCGCGTGAGTTTTACCGGGCCGTCCGGCGTTTCGATGATCTTTCCATCGGGAACCATTATCCCCAATGCGCGGTATGCGTTATCAACGGCGAATTCATTCCGAAGATGTGCTTCCTGTTCTCCGCCTGCAGTTCCACCTCGTTTCATTACGAAACGATTTCCATCCTTGTCTTCAAACAGCTTCGCGTGCGTACTGCCGCCGAGGCTTTTCACGAAAGTAAGATCATCCATACTTTCCGGGAAAACATCGACTTTCGGCAGATTCCAGTTCGGAACGACAGAATAGCTGTGAGTGCAATTCGGATGAAATACGCCTGCGGCTTCAAGGTCTGCCTTAGTCGGATAGCCCGGCGTTGCCCCCGTAAGCGAAAAAACTGTTCCCTCATATTGGGCGCAAGCGTCGCAAGTGTGCGCCCCGCCATAATCAAGCTGGACAAGATCGTAGCCCTCGTCGGCGCACTTCTGATCGTATGACGCACGGGCGGCATTCATTAGCTCGGTTCGCGCCAGCATCTTAAAATACGTTTCATTTGTCCATTGCGCCCCATTGGCGGCAGTAAACTTGAAGCCCGGTATCTCTTGCGCCCTCGCCAAAAAGTCGCGTGTAACCTCGCCTCTTGATGCTCCTGTAAGCGAACTTGTCCGAAGAACGTCAGCAGATAATGACCGCAAGGCGCGGATATGCTCAAAGGACATTTTCGTCGTTCGCATGGCGATTTCCTCGAACGAGGATTCCATGTAGTTCTTGACAAGGCGCGTGTCCGGTTTTCCGAGTATGGCGTTTCGCCGCCCGGCCTCCTTCACGTCCTTATATGCCTTGTCGTAAAACTGTTGCATATTCTCCGTAAGCCCTTTTTTGAAGCTTTTCCCGATTTCAACCCCCATATCCTTGTAGATCGCCTTGATGCTCTTTTCAAGGTCTACAAGGAAATGACCCGACCACGCGGAATCGGGATGCTTTTGGTAGTGGTTGAGAACCTTCTGTTGCATCTTGGCTATTGCCGAGTTGCAAGCCTCCCCGACCTTAATCATGGTCTGAGTAACAGGCTTCGGAATTTTGTTTGCCATAGTTTCAGCCTCTATTGAAGCGGATTCCGAGGATTTTTGCGCGTTTTAGTTCGGCCTTGGCCTGTTCGAGGTAAGCAAGCGCGCGCGGGGAAAGGATGCCGTCCGTACTCGAAACGAGGCTCGAATATGATATAGAAAGACCATCCACGCTTTCGGAGGCTTTCTGCTGTCCGGTTGTCTGCTCGCCGTAATGCCGAAGCAGATAAACAGCCTGTTCTGCAATCGCGTAAATGATGTTGGTTTGATCGTAAGAAACGTCTTCCGGTTTTACCCCGGGCAGGCGCGCGAAAATATCCCCGCAAGCGGTATTGAAAGCCGCTTTCTGCTTCGCTTCCTGTTCCATCCAGTAATCAGCATCAAGCCCCTGCGAAATAACGGCAGAAACGGCGGTAAAGAGATCAAAGACCGTTTCTATTGTTTCGCCGTGTTCTTCTTCGCCGCCATGTTCTGGTTCGGTTTCTTCTCCGGTTTCATCCCCTGTAGTCGGTTCGGTCGGTTCGGTGGTTTCCCCGGTTTCCGGTTCTTCCGTGTTCGTGTTTTCTTCGTTCTCAACGGGAACTGTGGTTTCGTCGTCCGGCATAGTTTAGCCCTCCGCAAATTGTTTCAGAGCGTTGTATTCGGCCCAGCTCGTCGGCTGATACCAGCCAACGTAGTACGAACGCCCCAGCTGTTCACACCATCCGGCAGACGGGAAATTCAACGCCGGGATAATTTCGGGTTCCATTTCATGTTCCGGTTCTGCCTGAGCCGATTCGGCATCTTGCATTTCCAATGCATCCGGTTTCTGCACGACATACTCCGGGTGCAGTTCTGCATATTTCGCCTCAAGCTCGGCCTTTGACAGCTTCGTCATGGGCGGCAAATCCACACCCTCGGATGTCAGGATGGTATAAATTCTGTTCTTGGTCATGTTTATTCCCCCGCTTGTGGTTAAAAAATGGGGAGCGGGCGTTGCCGCCACGCCCCCCAAACGGTAGCGAATCCTGTCTTGGTTCAGGAATTAGCTCGCGGACGCAGTCTTGTAGATGCGTTCGGTCGGGCCGCCAGTAATGCCAGTGACGAGCAGATGATCCTGCCCGACACCTTCGATGGCGAATCCGAGCGAACCCTGCAGGGACTTGCGCATTTCGCGGCTGGACTTCTGCGGTTCGTCGACGAGGCGGAGGCCGTCGTTTTCGAGCCAGTTCTTCTTGCAAGACGCCATCGTGACGATTGCCAGCGAGTTCGTAGGCATATCGGCATCAACACGGACGTTCAGAAGCGCGCCTTCGTAGTCGACCTTGGAAACGTACTGGCCGCCAGCGGTGTGATCGCCAGTGGTGGTGTTGAAGGTCAGGCTGGTATTCGCGAACGGCATATTGTTGATGTAGGTCTTGACGGTCGGGTTGACCCAAATGGTATCCGGGTTGCCGCCCTTGTCGAAAATCTGCTTCAGGGCCGCCATGAGCTTTGCCTGCGTGAGGTCGCCGCTGGCGTTGTAGGTCAGGGTTGAACGGGTGCCGCTGTTGGTGTCGGTGAGCTGGGCGAGAAGGCCAGCGGACATATAGCGGGTCGTGGAACCGACCTGTTTCATCTTCACGCCGTGGATAGCCATGCGGGCGAGCATTTCGGCGGCGCGGATTTCGGCCTCGCGGACGAGAACGATGCTGGCGTTCTGCTCGGTGTAGCCCTTGGTGAGCATCTCACTGTGCTTCGTCCAGTCGATGGTCTCGAAGATGGTCTGAACGAAATTCTGATAGTTGGCCGTCTTTTCGTTCACGGATTCGACGTTCTTGAGGTCTTCGTCCTCTCCGGCGAAACCGATCACGGAGTAAGCCGCACCAGCGGTATGCGCGGCGGCGGTAGTGCCACCAGCACCACGGGCGAGAACGTCGATAGTGTTGTTGGAACGGTCAACGGACTTGACGATCACGACCTCGTCGCCGACTTTCAGGACGTGGCCGACAGTAAGCCCCTTCACGGCATCAGCCGTCATGGAAAGCCCTGTGGTCGCACTGTTAGTCCAGTTGGACGCGCCGATCACGCCGTCACGGGATGTCTTGGAGCGGTTGTAGACATCGAACGCCTTGGCGGTCAGGGATTCCTGATTCGCACCCATAGCCTGATAGAACTGGCCGACCCACGGGCCGAGGTTGATGGCCTTGGCGACGGCATAGATGACAGGGTCGCGCATAGCCACAGGGTCGGAAAACTCAGTAAAAAGACCGAATTCAAAAGCCATTTTTTCACCTCATTTAGAGTTGTTTGCCGCATTTTCAGCGGCGGTTTGATCTTGTGAGAGCTTGATGAATTCTGCGGCCTCGGCGTTTGTAAACTCGGGCTTTTTGCGCAGTTCATCAAGGCGGGCAAGGTTGACTGCATTTCCACCATTTCCATTCTGATTGTCACCCCCGGTTCCAGTACCGGGCTTCGCGGCTGATTCAAACAACTCAGGCGATGCTTTTTCAAGATCACCGAAGAACTTTCCGACTGCGTCCTCATCGTTGAGGTCGATTCCTGCGCCTTTCAGCTTGAAATCGAGGTAGTCGGCATTTTTGAATCTGCGCGCGGTTGCAAGCTCATGGATTTTCGCGCCTCTTTCGAGGGCGGCGGCTTTTTCCTTCGCCTCGTTGCCAGCTTTTGTAAGATCATCGACCTGCTTGCGGAGCTTTGCGATTTCCTTTTCGGATGCGGCCTTGGCTTTTTCGGCCTCGGTCATACCCTGTGTTTCCAGCTCTTCGAGTTTGGTTTTCAGTTCTTCAAGCTGTTCTTCGAGCTTGCTTCGGGAATCCTCGGCGGCCTTGCGCTTTTCAATCTCCTTGTCGAGCCTGTCCTTCGGGATGCGTCCATCCTCTTTCGGCGGCTCGTAGCTCTTGAGATAGTCCAGCTCTTCGGCTGTCAATTCTTCCTTTGCGACGACTTTTTTCAGGATTTCTTGGATTGTCATGCGGTTTCCTTGGGTTTTTGGGTGATAGTTACAGCTTTTTACGCCCCTGCGGGCGGTATCACTTCAAAATTGCTTTATTCGTCAACATGGAACAGCCCGTTTCTGCACATATCGGCGAAACGAGGTTCGCGAAGACGGAATTTTTCGATAAGTTCGTCCGGGCTGATTCTTTCCCGGTATGTCATAAGATCGTTTCCATGTCGGTCAGTAATGGAAACGATGATTTCGGGCGATCCAATGCGGCACGAAATAGCCGAGTAGACAGCCGGGAATTCCGGGTTTTCCTTGACGTACGATAGAGCCTTTTCGCGGGCCAGCAGATTAAGGCAAAGGTCGGCCTTTGTTCCGTCCTTCGTCCACGGACTTCCACCGCCGATTCTGCAGTTGCCGCCGTAAAAATCGACCGCAAGTTTGCGCCCGGTCGTTCCGCAGTCTCCTTTCGGGCCGTGCTTCACATATTTTCCAGTGCCGTTGACGTAGATTTTATACTCGCGGTTGCCATTACAGCAATAAGAAACGGCGTTCCAAATATCGGATTCGAAATGGCGGTGGTTCATCGGAATTGCGACAACGATTTCGTCAATCCGGTTGTCGTTCATGGTAACTTGAGTTTTGATGTCAAGTCCGGCATACCGGGAATCGTAGAGGTGTTTCCCGATCTTCCGGGCAAGCCACCAGTCCTTCGGCATATATCCGGTATCCGGTGTGTTCGTCGCCATGCCGAAGAAGATTCCCTGATCTCCAAAGCCGCCAGCATTAACGCCCTGTGCGATGTCGGGCGACTGCTGGCTAATGTGCTGGGCCACCTGCATTTCAGGCCCGCAAATCGCGTTCTCGCGGCCCCAAAAGTTCATGTATTGGTAGGTATAGCCGATTTCGTTCACAGCGGCGCGGACGAACATCGCGATTTCGCTTTCGCTAAATTCGGCCTTGCTGGTGATCTCGCCGCCGAGCGTCACAAAGTGATCTTTAATCTGCACTTCAAGCGCGTACCGGGTAAGCGGGTCTTGTTCGAGATAGCGGTCGAGGATGTAGCACGAAATGTAGTCGGCGATTTTGTCAGGGTGTCCGAGCGATACCCATTCACTCGTTGTTATCATTTTCCCCTTCTTCTCCTTGTGTTTGGTTGTTCATTTCTTCTTGCATTTTACGCATCATTTCTGCCTGTTCTTTTTTGTCTTGGCCTGGCGTGGATGCGTCGATGTCCTTGGTGATTTGTTCGACGGAATCAGCGGGGAGCTGGCGCAGGCGGTTCAGCATGGAAAGCGCGGTTTTTTCGATCTCCCGCTGGAACTGGTCGTTTTCTTGGCAGAAACCGGAAAGCTGAAGCAGGGTTGCCACGGACTGGCTGAGGTCGAGGATGGCGAAGTTGCGGTTATATGAAACGGTAGGAACCTTGATAGCCGGGTTCCAAAGGTTCAGGATTTCCCACGCCATAACCTCGGTTTGTTCGAGGATGTCAGCGCGGGTTTCCATATACGCCTCCACGTTCTGATAATCCCATGCTTTACTTTCCGCACTTTCCACCATTTTCGTATCTTTACTGGCGGCAAGGCCGACCACGGAATAAAGCTCGCGTTTCAGCGCGTCAACCTCGTTGCGGATAGTCTGCGTTTCCGTTCCGGCAGGCTGGATGTACCGGGAGCATCCTTTCGCCTCTGCGCTTTCAAATAGCGCGGCAGAGCGGGCGAGGGTATAAGACAGCGGCTCCGAAGGTTTCCCCTCGTCATTAGCGCCGGACGGGCCGTTATCATCGGTTTCCTTTAACTGGCGCACAGTATCAAGGAAATCCTCCGGGATAACCAAAAGCCCGAACATCTGCTTGAGGCAGTTCATCTGCGCTTCGGAATTCGCGTTCAAGATCGCGTCCGAAATACGCACCACATCCTCGAACCAGTGGTTTTCCCCGATGCCGTAACCGTCCACCTCGACGTGCCGGACAAACGGAACCATGCCGACCGGGTTCGGAACAACGGCGGTCTTGCTTTCGCCGCTGGTCATGTTCTTTGAAACGATCACGATGTTTTCGCGCGTCCAAAGTTTGCGGATTTCGATTTTCGTCTCGTTTGCAAACGGGTTTGAGTTGTCGATTCTCGTTTCGGCGGTCAGAACCCAATCAAGTTTTCCGTCTGCGCCATAATGCCAATCAGGCACGGCAAGCGGGGAGAGTGCTACACAATACGGGCGCAGGCGTTCCCTCTGCTCATCGGCCTTTGTAGGCGCGCCATCGAACGCCGGGGCATCAACGCACAGCCACGCACAGCCGCAAATATTGAGATACGTCGAAAACTGGCGCATAACCTCATCAACGCGAAGCCCGGTGCGGGAAAAGTCCTCGACGTATTCCGCAGAAGCCCCTTCGCGGCTTGGCCGCTTTGCAAGGACGTACTGCGTAATCAGAGTTGCAACACGGCGCGGGTAATTGACATAACACGCTCTTTTCAGGCGTTCGGCATATTCGGGCGGGATTTCGTTTGTGTGCTGAATTAGCGCGGTTTTGACGTATGTGGCCCCACCGCCGTATGCGTCTAATGAACGCCGCCATTTTGCCTCGTTGGCGCGATAAAAAACGTTCTTCCGATCAAACAGAACGTATGTGTTCAGGTTGTTTGCATCAATCGGCATAATGAACCCCCGGGTTGGTTATCGTTACCAACGCCGAGGGTGTCAACAATAAATAGAAAATAGATCAGCGGCCTGTCGAACCGTAAGAACCTTCTCCTCGTTCGGTTTTGGAAAGCTCTTCGGCCTCATCAAACTCGATTGTCGGAACGGGCATAATAATCAGCTGTGCAATACGATCTTCGGGCTTGTATGGCGGGTTTCCGAAGTTGTAGAAACACGCCGTAATTTCCCCGCGATAATCGCTGTCGATCACACCAACGGAGTTTGACATCCACGCGCCTTTCTTTGCAACGCCGGAGCGCGGGAAGATAAAACCGACATATCCGGGCGGCAGTTCTATTGCAATTCCCGTGTGGTATTTGTAGCACGTCGGCGTGTCTTCCAGAGCAACGGCGGTAAGATCATAGCCGAGAGAACCGGGCGTTGCTCTTGTAGGAATAACGGCGCGAGGGTGTCTCTTTTGGAAACGGACTTTCATTTTTTTCCTTTCGTAGTTTGTTTTGTGGTTGTCCGGTTTGCCTTGCCCGTAAACATGGCGGTATGACATTCATGTTTTTTTCACCTCTTTATTCAGTTTCGATTGAATGTAATCGTATTGCTCCTTGAGCAAGGTGTAAGCGCATTTTGTTGCTTCCCTCGGTTCAAGAGGACAGTCGGAACATGAATGCCTTCCGCACAGCATGGCGAGAAAATTGATTGAAGATTCAACATAAAAGAAAAGCTCGAAACGCTGAGCTTGCTTACGGTATTCTTCCAATACCTTTTGTGTTTCTTCCTCGTTCATACCCCATCCCTCACTTTCTTCATGAGGTCAAGCCATTTCAACGCCTTGCATTTCCATGACGAAGCCCAAGAACAATACATCTTTGGGCAGTCAAAGTCTGCCGCTTGACAGTAACTTTTCGCCGCCTCCATGAGCGCGTCATAGAGTTCCGGCAAATATTGAACTTTATCACGTCTTACGAAGTTTTCTTCGCATCCTTTCCAATTCGGATCGGGGATGTAAGTCTTTCCGTCGAATTCTTTTATATGATGTCCGTCCTTCGTGCAGAACCACCATTTTAATCCGAGTTCAAGACGAGCGCAGTCTTTGCAACGATTCGTCATTCCCCGTCCCTCACTTTCTCCACGGCTTGTGGTTCGTTTTTATGTTCAATGTCGTACAACGCTTTATGGTATCCGATCAGACCGGCTCCTAATAGACAAGCGACAAGAAACAGTCCAACTCCAAAAGCACCGATCTCATGCGGAATATAGATGTCTTTTTCAGAAAGAACAATATCTAAAGCCGCAATAGTAAATCCAACGCTTCCAAGTATAAGGATCGCATATATCATTCCCCTTCCCTCACTTTCTCGATCAGATCCAGCGGAACGATCGTTTTCGTGTTTTCGTCGTATCCGGCGCGATACCATCCGTCAATGCCCTTGATACAGCCAATGACCGTGATGTTATGCGCGGTGGCCTTCGGTTCAATCCTCTTTGCTTCATCGTCGCGGTAAGTAAAGCGGTTTTCTTGCTCCAAATATTCGGTAGCCCTGTCAAGCCAATCCATCTTGCCGTTCCTTTCTCCGGTTTCTGCGCCGCCTTTCAAGCTCGGCGCGTCTGAATTCCGGGTCGGTTGCATAGCGTTTGCGATAACGGCGGTTTTGTTCCGGGCCGTTCTTTTGCATCCATAGCGAATAGCACGTTTGGAGCCACTCGCGATTTTCGGCGCGATACCTCTTCATGTATGCGGCACGTTCTTCGGCGGTCATTTGTAAAACCTCTCCCGCATTTTTATCAGCTCGTTTCTGACAAGTTCCGTATTGAGTGTTCCGATGGCGAAAACGTAGTCATTTAGAACGTCTGCGTCTTCGCGTGTCATCGGGTCGCTATCGCCAATGTCGATAAGATCAAACAAGATCGCCGCAAGCGCATATGCGGCGTTTTTCTCGGTAATCGGCTTCATTCCTCTTCCTCCTTGCTATGCCGGGCGATCTTGTAGTCTTCCCACGCGCAGTCGTCGAAATCGGGCTTGTCGGTTGTAGGATAGATGTTGATTTCGTGGGCGGCCTGCATGAAGCCAGCAAACTCGGCGAGGTGATCTATCTCTTTTTCAAGTTCAGGCATCGTGGTTTTCCTTCGTGGTTTTGTGGAGATTCTTTGTCGCGCGCCGGATAAGGTAGCGCACGACTTCGGAACGGTTGCGGAGGCAGTGGGCCTCCGCAAGCATATCAAGCGCCGTCAGATCGCGTTCTGCGACTGTGAACGAGGCGTGGACGGTGTGGTATTCTTCCCGGTTCATTCAAGTGTCCTTTTCATGGTTTCGAGTTCGATAAGCCTGTCGAAAACCTTTTTCATTTCGGTTTCGATGGCATCCTTTTTGGTGAGAAAGATCGCCGTGCGCGGGAAAACGCCCAGCCTTCGAGGTGGTAGCCTTGCGCCGGGATGTATTCCGCATAAGCGCGTTCGAGTTTTCCGTTAATCCATGCGTAAACGGTGGTATTCTTCGGAAGGATTCTCATGTTTGCTCCTTGTGGTGTTAGCGGTAAATAACCCCTAATGAAGAAAGAATGAAGAACTTAACGTGGTCGCGGATTTGATCGGCTGTGATTTTTGCGCTTGCCCAATCTTCGGCCCCAAGCCCAACGATAATTCCGTTTCCGAGGATTTTATACGGCCCAAGTAAAAAGCCGCCTTCAAGATCGCCACGCAAAACGGATTCTTCGTCTACAACAAGGTCGTGCTGGTCGTCATACGGAACAGCCTGTACCATGTTGCATCCGTTCCCGATTTTTTCGTAGAATTCTCCGAGCCAGCAACGCCCGGAGAAGTTGATTTCGATGTCTTCGACCTTGCGGCGGTCTGCGTCGATGAAAACAGCTTTCATGTTCAGGCCTCCTTGCTTTCAATCTCGTTGATAAACGCTTCGAGGTCGTGCCACTTGTTCGGGCCGTATTCCTGTTTAAGATACGGGGAGTAAACGTACCACTTTCCGTCCGTGTCGTAGAGGTAGATAAATTCGGCCCAGCTTTCTTTCATGCTTGCGGCATAAGCCTCGACGGAATCGAAAAGCATGTCGCTGAACTCTTCGCCCCGGTCGCGGTGGTAGGCAACGGTAACGTCTTCCTCCGGGTCTTCGAACGAATGCCCGTGCTGGTCGTGCGGGTAGAGATACTTTCCAAGCAAGGAAAGCGAGCCAAGTTCAAGCAGAGATTCGACCCGTTCCTTGTTGGTGTAGTACTTGCGGAGCGTGTTTCCAACGCCGCCCCCTTCGGGGTAGCCGTCCCAGTGGCAGTAGATCGCCTTAACGCGACCATCAGCGAGTTTCATTCCGATGTTCGAGCGTGTACTCATGGTTGTTGTTCTCCTTGTGGTTTTTGTTGTTTTTGCTGCTTTTAATGCCGGGAATGTCGATCAGGTAAGTTTCATGTTCGAAAAGGTCTTCGTCGTGGTTCGGGCAGTAGTATTTATAACCGATAACCTCGGATTTATTTACTGCCGTTCCGCATCTGCGGCAAACTCGGAGCTTCATTCGTCTTCCTCCTCGTCTTCGTTGTCGTAAGGTTCAGCGGAATCAAACCAGTAGCCCCCCGGCCCGGAGCACGCCCACGCGATGCGGGCGTTGGAGCGGCGGCGTTTCCAGTTTTCTTCCTCGTTCATTTCACGGTAGAATTCCTCGTCGGCTTCGCTTCTCATTTCTGCTCCTCCTTCTTGAACTCATCGCCAACAAGCATGGCGATAAAAAGGACGGTGAAGAATGCCGGGATTCCGATAACGGCGGCGGTGATGATGGTTTCGGTCATGTTCGGTGTCTCCTTGTGGGGTGTGGTTGTTAGATGATGCCAAGTTCCTTGGCGTTTGCTTTGAATGCTTCGTACTCTTCGAAGAACGCGAGGCGCATTTCTTTGACGAGCTTTTCCGGGGCAAATGCGGCCCGCAGGCGCAAAATGTTGTTTTCACGCCCGACCTTGATGTTCGTGTTTTCAAGGTTCTTGATGATCGCGTTCGCGTCCGTGAGCTGGGCCTGCAAGTCTTGCGCGTTCTTGCTGGCAGAGGCGACCTGTTTTGCAAGGCTGTAAATCTTCGCGTGTTGCTCGGAGATGAACTTGCAGAGTTCGCGGTTCTTGCTCCAAAACTTGCAGAACGATTCCTTGTCCTTGACGATCTTGTCCGGCAGATTCATGTATGCAGGCTCGATTTCGTACTTGTACTGGTCGGGGGAAATGTCGTTGTAGCTTTCGCCGCTAATGTGGATGAATTCATCGTAGTTCATGCTCAGGCCTCCTTGTTGTTCAGGTAGAATTCGACCGCGTCCGAGAACGTATCGAACACGTCGGTGTAGATGTCGCGGTTCCATTCCTGAACGAAGGAATCAACCGTGCTGTCGTCGCAGGCGAACGGATGGGAAATCTTGGTCGCCCCGTTGTCGTAAAAACTGCTGGTAACGGCGAACTTCATTTTAACGCTCCTTGTGGTGTGGTTGTTGGTTTCGGTTTGCCGGGTTTTTCTCGTTCGTATGCTACAAATATAGCATAAAATTTGTTAAATGCCAGTCTAAATCACAAGAATTCGGTAAATTTTTCCGAAAAAATTCGATTTTTCTCGGATTCTCTGCTTTTTTCAGGCAATGAAACCGGAACCACGCTTCGAAGAAAGTTCCGTTATAGCCCAAACCAGCGCATCCATGCGGTCGGGCGACTTTTCGGTGTCGCGGCCTTGGTACGTCCGCATTTGATCTTCGAGCATACCGAACCGCCCGACGTGATGCACGAGGCCGCGCTCGTACAAGGCGGCAACGGGTTCGGCCCGCACAAGTTTGCCTCGGCTGGCGTGTACGGATTTATAGGGTATGCGCCCCCCAAAACCTTTTAACAGCACCTCGACAAGATCGCCGCCGTTATTATCCTCGGCAATCACTCTGTCGCAGTTGAATTCACGGTATGCGTTCACGACTGCCGCCCCCCACGTTTGGGGTGAAGCGTGCTTAGAACGGTCGGCCAAAATGAAATAGTGCGCCTCGCCGTGAATACGCTTAATCCCGGCGACAACGATTCCGGTTTCGTCGCTATCGTCTGCCGAGGTAACGGCAGGGTCGACAGCTACAACGATACGGTCAAGGTCAGGCGGGGCTGAGGCAACACGGTGCGCCTCGATCATTTCCTCCGTCCATAGCGCCCCTTCCATATCGCCCTGCCAAAAGCCGAGGAACTTGTTTCTGTACTTGGCGGGGTTGTTGATACGGCACTCCTCGGCCAGCTTCAAAAAACCTTCGTCAAGGTGCGCGAGGTTTTCGGTATAGCAGGTGTGGATATAGCATGTATCCCCGGCGACCCCGTTAAAGTCGTCGGGAACCCCACGCTCCTTAAAAAATCTGCGGTAAATCCAATGCTTCTTGTCCGTAGGGTTCAAGCTCAGTATGACACGGTTCCGAACCCCAATATCACGCATGGTATAATCTATGCGATCAAATGCATCTTCGTCCACAAGCTCCTGGGCCTCGTCTACGAGGACAAGCCCAACGTGTGTGATGGATTTCAGGTTTGCCTCGTTGCTCCCTTGCGAGCTTTTGATGCCCTTAAAATAAATGCGCCAGTTTGTTCCGGCCTTCTTGATGCTCGTTTTTAGCTTGGTGAAGCGGCTTTCCATGCCCATTAGCTGTATCTTATCCCAAAACTCCGGGATGATGCTTATTTCAGCGGAAACAAGCGTTTGCCGGAGGTACAGCGTATTGTAATCGGCCTTGGCTTGTTCCGTAGCGACAGCGAGGCTTTGCGCAAAAGATTTCCCGCTTCCTCTGCCGCCCGTCATAAGGAAATAGCGGCAAGGAAGGTCGAGGCGAAACAGAGGCTTGTATTTCGGGTTAAGCCTGATCTCGCGTCTCTCGCTCGGTGTCGTCGTGTTTCTGCTCATCTTCGAAAACGATAATCGGTTGGATTAGTCCGTTTGAATTAAGCTGGATTTCCCGCTGTTGCCCCCAGCCACGGTTTGCGCCCCGGCGTTCGAGGAAGAAGCTAATCGCCTTGAAATCGCCCTGCTGGATAAGTTGCATGAGCTTATTTTCGGCAAAGTCGATGCCATGGTTTAGTTCCTCGTCCATAGCCTGCTGAATCTCCGGCCACTGCTGGCGGTAACGCAAGAAGGCCGAACGGCTAATATTGAGCTTGCGGTAGACGTTCGCGTTAATACCGAGGCTCCCCGGTATGGCTTCAAGAACCTGTTGTTTCGTCATGCGTTGTTTTCTGCCCATTACTCGTCGCCTCCTTCTTCAAGGTCTGCAACCTCAACTTGTGGGAATGCGTTTTTGATGTTCTTCGGGTCGCCCTTGAAATACACCAAAACCTCTTGATGCAGGCGAACCACTTTTCTAAAATCCATCATTCTTCCAGCTCGAACAGGAGCGCTGGAAATAGCCTGTTTATAGATGATTTCGTTGTAAAGGATAAGCCCGTTTCGCTCCATGATTTTTGTAATGTCGGAGCAAATATCGTAGTAGCCGCCCTTCTTGCCGCCCCTGACGTTCGACATTACCACTACGGCAAAGCGATCATCTTTCAGGGCCGACAAAGCCCCGGTAAGGCCGTTATCGAGGATGCGTAAAAAGTCGGCGTAGTTCTTTTGATTGCTTGCGTCGTTGGGAAGGTTGCTGTAATGTTCAAGGTCGAAATACGGCGGGCAAGAGAAAACCATGTCGGCACTGTTGGGCTGAACGTACTTTGCGATATTCTGCCCGTCGTCGCAAATATACTTTACCTTCGGGAATTCGGCGACCATCTTGTTGTTTAGCTCGGCCTGCTCGGCGCGGATTTCCATTCCGGTAAAGCTATGTCCGAGGAATCCGGCAACGTAACCGAAAATGCCGCCTGCAAACGGGTCGCACACGGCGCAGTTATCACCGGGAAGAAACCAATGCGCGATAAGCTCTGCAAGCACGGGGTCGAAGATGGAAACCGTATTCAGCGTATCAAGATTTTTGTATTTGTCACTTTTTACAATCGAACCCATTCCGAGAACGTCTTCCCTGCTTTCCCCCATAGTTCCGCTTATTCCTATCAAAGATTTCCATGCTCTTTTTCTCTCTTGCCACGGGCCGCAAGCGGCATCTAAAACCGAAAACGGAGGAAGAACAAAACGGTCGGCAAGTTTGGCTCTTGCCGCAGAGCCGTCGCCACTGCCACCGAGGCTAATGTCCGGCACGATAATATCCCACTCTTGTAACTGCTCGTCCGTCCAGTCTTCCCGCATAACTTCGTAATCCCACGTCGACTGGTCGGAGGTGGCGTTATCGGCCAATGCAAGCGCTTTCCGGCGCGGGTCGTCGGGGGAAAGGTCTTTCCGTACCACAACAACCAGCTCGTCGCCTTCCGTTTCGACAATCCGCTTTTTGATGCCGAGCTTTTCGGCCTGTTCCAAAACACCGCTCCCGGCGATACTGGCCCCCGTCTTGTCAACGACGATGGAACGCCCGGCCCCGCACTCCGACGAGCTTTTTGCGATCAGCTCTTTGTTCCGGGCAGGGTGCAGGCGGTAGTTCTTTGGGTCGACACGGAGTTTGAAATCCTTATCGGGCGCGGGTGCAGGCGTGGGCGTGGGTGGGGGTGCTTGCGTTTTTTGCCCCTTTTTTGTATTCTTATTTTCCGAAATACCGCCTTCTTCGGCATAGCTTTCGACGTAGTTCCCTATTTTTCTAGGCATATTATAAAGTTCTCCTATTTATTAAAAAGTATCTTCTTCATAGTTAGATTGTGGAACGTCAGACGGCGGGTATTTATGTCCGTTATAAGACGGTGTCGCGTTTTCGGCGGGTTTCTCGGCCTTTTGTGGCTTTTCAAGGAAATTAATCGATTCCGTAACGAGTTTTATAAGGTTTCTTTTCTCGCCGTTTTTCGTCGTCCAGCTTTCCTGACGGAGATAACCGGATATCAGAACGGAAGAACCTTTCGAAAGATACCGGGAAACGGTTTCGGCCTGTTTGCCGAAGGTAACGCAAGTCATAAAGAGATTTTCGACGTTGTTTCCGAAACGGCGGTTGACGGCGACGATGTACTCGGCAACGGAGGTGGAGGTTTTACCGTTCGTGTACCGAAGCTCCGGGTCTGCCGTAAGTCGTCCAGCGATAATTGTTTGGTTGAAATCAGCCATTAAAATTTGAACTCCATTTGGGATTGTGGTTGTTTTTCGGAGGTTTGTTTTTGTTGGGTTCTTCGTCCGGCGATAGTATGCCGGAGGTCGGGGTTTGAAAGGTTGGCGCAACGGTAGAGGACGGAACGAAGCAGAAAGCCGAGTTCGGGATGCGCGGCACAGCAATCGAGGAGCTTGCGGTGTATGGCCTCGCGGGAAACGTTGAAAGCGCGGGCAATCTCTGCGGCGCTGTGGCAATCTTCACGCATGGCACACAGGACGATGGATAGCGAGTAATCATCGACGCCGCGAAAAAGGAATTCAAGCAGATTGACGATCTCCCGGTATGTAAACGTGATCTCCGGGTCGGATGCGGGTTCGCGGGTTTCTTTGTCGGGTATGTTTGCGACTTCTTCGGAAAACTGGACGGCTTCAAATGAAACGTGATGCCCTTTTGATGAACGTTCCCCGTGCGGTTCGGGGTCGGGGTTTGCAACGTACCAACAGCACGAATCAAGATAAACGCAGTCTTCGCAGGCGGGCAATTTGCCGCATGACGAAGCTTTGCCATAGCATGTGGGGCAATCTTCATAATCGTTGTCGGTGTGGTTGTTCAAGGGTAAGGGCCTCGGCGTTCCTTGTCAGATTTATAAGATTACTATAAAATAGACGCTAATTCAGTAAATTCAAGAGTATTTCTTGTATTTTTCAGAGAAAATCTTGTATTTTTCTATGTTTTGGGCAAAAAAAGGCCGCCCCCGGTGTGGAAGGCGGCTAAAAAAGGAGAACAGAAGGTTTTATAGATGCCGACTGACAGACGCTATTTGGTACGGGTATAGCGTAAACAATTCAAGGATGCACGGGCATTCCGTAAGCATGGACTTAATGGCTTCTTGCTTTTCCGGTTCCTGTTCATGAAACCAGTGATACATTAGGATGTTCATGTCAAAAAGGAACTCGGTCATGTCGTATTCAGGATCGTTTTTCATTCTTCGGCCCTTTCTCGCAAGATTGAAGGTGAAATAGTGCTGTAGAACGTGAAAACAACTTCGCCTCGTTTATTCTTGATTTCAGTTTTGGAAAACACGGCGACATACGGGTCTTATGTTTCTGCGTTTACCTTGATTCGGTAGTTGTACTTTTCCAAAAGGTCAGCCAGTTCGAACAGAAAGTTTTTTTTCTTGGTTTTCATTTCGTTTTTCTCGCTTTCTTTAGCAGTTTCCACCATTTCAGGCAGAAGCACGTTTTTGATTTTTTGGGGCAACCGTGTTCGATGAACCAGTCCGAATTGGGAACGTATTCGGTTATGCAGGTCAGCGAAACACAGTTATGGCAGAATTCATACGCCGCCTCATGCAAGGCGGCATAGAGTTCCGGGGCATATTTTTCGGTCATTCCTCATCCTCGCTTTCTTCTTCGTCTTTGGACGTTTCATATTCTTCTTTCACAGGCGTGATAGTAGCCGTGCATTTTTCGAGTTTCCATATCTGCGTTTCAATGAAACCTCTCGCACAAAGACCCCACATATCGGAATAAGTGCCGACATCATCGTTTAATATGTTTAGAGGGCAGGCCTCACAATCTCCGTCACCGCACTTGGAAACATCCCATATATCTTGGCAGAAATTCTTTTCCCAGTACTTGTTCATTTTCCGTAGGAAGATAAGTGCATCGGTAAGCATTTTTACGGTCATTTCTCCACCTCGTCCAAATCCATTAGCGGTTCGCGCGGCGAAATAATTGCTTTGCGGAATCCGATGTCAAGCATAACGCGCGCGATGTGATATGCCTTGCGGAGCGAGCGGCGGTTGCCAGGTATGAAGTCTAACGCCCACAACATTTCCGGTTTTCCGTTCGGTTTGTTTATAACCATTACATGAGCCTGATCGATGATTTCAACAATCATGATGCGATCAAGGATAACTGGCGCAATACGGTTAATTCCACAAAGCCGAAAACCGATTTGTCCAACGTGTAATTTGGGGTATTTCATTCTTCGCGCTCCTTAATTCGAATTGAATCTTTCCCGTGTAAATGTTTATTAATGGAACACTCATCACAAAGTGATGATGTCATATCTTGGTCTTTGCATAAATCGCCCGGGTATTTCTTTTCGCTCATTCGTTACCTATGTCGTTTGTGGTTAATGTTAGAAAAATCAATACCTTTTCTCACTTCGGGTTTGATCTTGTCGATTTCATTTTTGAGTTCGTCAAGGCTCGGAGCGGGTTTCGGTTCTCCGATTTCGTCTTCTGCGGCTTTTCCAACGAGGTAAGCGTAGATGGCATATCCGGCATTTTCTTCCGACATTCCGGCCCTTTTAAGGCTCTGATAAAGGACATACGCCTCTCTGGCCCTAACGGTCTGAAACGTTGCTTCTTCGCATCCAGCAAAGCCTTTTTCAAGAATTGAGTGGATTTTCCATGCGCAGTCGGCAAAACGATTTAATGCTTCAACAGTTTTTTGTCTTTGATCTATGGTTTCTTGTGCCATTACCCGAATTTCGGTGGCTTCATGATTAAACAGCCGCCAAACACGATCAATAAATCTGTTTGCGATACCTTGACGTTCTTTCTTGTCTTCGTATCCGGCCTCAATAAGAGCGTTATAAAGTTCTTCTCGATCAAGTCTTTCCATTTTTTTGTTCTCCTTGTGGCGTGGTTTTAGGTTGGTTCACGGAAATCCGATCACGCGAGCGAAATATGCGCGCCTTCAAATGCGGGTTCGCCGCATTCGACGGCCTCGCGCACGTCCTTCGGCGTGATTTCAAGCGCACGGAGGACGGCGATCATCACGGCCCTGTCTGCAAGTTGTTCGGGCCGGACGAGCAGGGTGATTGCCTTCGCGAGGTCTTCGTTTGAGATTTCCGTGTAGTTCATTTTGGTATTGCTCCTTGTGTTTGGTTGTTTAGTTTATCGGTATCTCGGATGATACCGACACGTCGGTTTCATCGTGGTTGAATTTGAAAAGCGCGGGTTTGAAACTTGCCCGTATCCGGCGCTTGTACGGTTCAGGATCGCTTACAAGGCCGTTTAACGCCCCCTTATAGAAGTTTCCGAGTATCCACAGCCTCGCCTTCCTTTCCCCGGCGTAAACGCCGTCAACAAGCGTGAAAAAAAGCTCCTGTGCGCTATCAGAGAGGGCGGCATCCCCTTTCTTGCCGACCAACTCGTCTATGACGATGTAATCGTACCAGCCGAGGCGTTCAAGAAATGCCTCTTCGCTGTCGCTGTTGCTTGTCTTCGCTTTCGTATATGCGGCAAAGAGCGTATGCCGGGTATAATACTTGACCTTGATATATTCTTTCGCCATCATAAGGCCGAGAACGTAGAGGGCCGACGATGTTTTCCCGGTTCCGGTCTTGCCGGAAACGATCACGGAGTTGTTCCGGTTTTCCCAAAAGAAAACTGCCGCCTGCCGCATAAACGGTTTTTGAAGCCCACGGAACTTGGACGGGAACCCTGCCTCCTCCTCGCGTTCAAGAAGGCTATCGGCGAGTTCTTCAAGGTATTCCCTTCGGCGCTGGTCTTCGATTTCCTTCTTTGCTTTTGCGGCGCAGATGTCGCATCGGGTCTGATTATAGGCCCGGAGCAAGATGTCGTTGAAAACATCGTGCTTTGAAAGGTCGATGTCCGTTTCGATTGTGAATGTTTTCCCGCATCCGGCGCATTCGCACGTCACGGTGTTGTTGGCGATGGTTTGAATCATGGTTCAGAACCCTTCCTCCTCGCGGTTAATTTGTGGTTGTTTGGTGTTTTCTATGATCTCGTTTTCCCAGCAACGATGGCGCAGATACCGGACGGGGTCTTTGCGATACGTCTTATCCGGCGTGGACTGGACGTAAAGCGGGACGTGCCGTTTGATTTCCTCGCGGGTCGTTTCTGGGAGCTTGTCATATAACGACCGACAAGCGCTTTTATCAACCTTTTTGTCATAAATCTTCCAAAAATCTTCGAAAGAAAGGCAAGTTTTTTTCTCGTCAGGCATCATGGAATCACCGAACAAATCGGCATTTTCGGATTTCGGGCATATATTTTTAAATATATAATCTATATCTTTATTCTTTATTCTTGATTGTTGCCCTTTTTCGGCCAATTCCGAATCCGGTGCTTTGCCCTTTGTTTGCCCTTGCTCGGAGTTATCCTGTTGATTATAAGGATGTTGACTTTGCCGTTTTTCGTACCCGTTGTTTGCCCTTTCTTTGCCCTTTGTTTGCCCTTTGTTGGGGATTGATTCGCAAAAATCAAGGTTAATTCCTTGATTGTAAACGATTTCCTGCTTGGGATTCGGTGTTGCTTGGTATGTACCCCAGTTTTTGACGTGGATAATCGTGTTTTTTTTGCTCGTTATCGTTTCTATCTCTCCCGTCATTTTCAGGCGTTCCAAAACCGTTCGCGTCTTTTTTAATGAGATTCCAATAATCTCGGAAAGGCGCGAAAGGCTCGTCACAAATTCGCCGGGATGGATTACTTGCCCGTGCCATCTTGTTTCGACGGACGAGCAAAGAAGCAATATGAAAACGTAGGCCTTGACCATTACCGGATCTTCGGCCCACTCCCAATTCAAGAGGCTTCTATATGTTTTTATCCAGCCACCTTCGGTATTCATTATTCGGCCACCAGCGTTCTCGTTGCTTTGCCCCGGGTGATGAGATCGGAAAGCTGGCTTTCGACCTGACGTTTGGTTTCGGCTTTCGTCGTCTTGATGCCCTGCGCCTTGGTTTCTGCTGTTAGCTTGTCAACCAAAAGCCCCACAATCGCCGCCACGGATACCTTGCAAGCGCCGTAAAACTCGTCCGGGGTAATTATATCCCCCACGCGGTTCATAAGCGCTGAAACGTCCTTGATTTCGCGGTTGCCGGGTTTCTCCTTCCAGTGCCACCCGCCGAGTTCCCCGTGTTCGGTAACGTAGGCCTCGACGGCCTCTTTGATCTTGCCGATGTATTTTTCAACGACCTTCGACTTGTTCCAAAGCTCCAGCAGGGTATCGGGGTTTGCAAGCGCGTCCTCGCCGGGAACGTCGACCGCTTCAAACACCCGTGCAAACGCCGGACATTTGGATTTCGCGCGGCAATACTTGCACTGTTCCCCGGCCTCTAAAACGATGGTATCGGCCTTGGCCCGCTTAATCACCTGTTCGATGTTGTACTGGATGTTGGCGGGCTTCGTAAAGCAATACTCGCTTTCGGCGTGGATTCGCGGCTGGATAATGTGGGCGTTGCATTCCGAAACGCCGTAAAGTTGCATAGCCCCGAGCGCGTATGCGGCAAGCTGTAAGTTCCGGCTGACCTCTTTAACCGGAGTGCGGCCAAACTTCCAGTCGATAATATCGACCGTTTCGACCTTGCCGGACGCGTCACGGTGCAGAACAACCACGTCTGCCGTGCCGGAGGTCAAAACCTCGCCGTCCGTGCCGTAGATTTCAAGCGGCTTTTCGTGGATGATTTCGGCCTCGCCCCATCCGATCTCGTCGAGGCGGTCTTCGCAGGCGTGAATCAATTCTTCCTGTTCGGCGGTCAGGCCGGAAAGATCGCCTGTCGCAACACGATCATGAAGCATCGTCCCCTCGTCTGCTTCTTCGGATTCCTCGCGCGGCATCCCCTGTTGCATGAACCACGAACCCGGACACGCTTTGATGCGGTCGAGGCTTGACGGCGAAAACGGGTGGTGGTAGGTCGGCGTGGTAACTAATGCGGTGGTATCTATCATTTGTTAGCTCCTTGTGGGTTCGGGCCGCCGTTATAGCGGCCCTGTCGTTTCGTTCGGATTACATCGGGAGTTCGTCCGTTTCGCCCGGTTTGACAACATCGTCGGTCTTCGCGGGCGCGGGTGCGGGCGCAGGCGCGGGAGGCGGCGCTTCAACCGGGGATTTCTTTTCCGGCGCGGCCTTCTCGGCCTGAAGCTTCGGGAAAGCCTCGTCCGGGGTAATGTCGCCGTCCTTGATCGCCGTTTTAAGTCCGGTCAAGTTCTCAAGCTCCTTTTCGTTCATCTCCTCGATGCCGTTGATGCCGAGCGCGGCAAAAACACGTTCCGGTTCGATGCCGATCTTGGCAATCCATCCTTCGGCGAGCGCGCGGCGCTTGGAAAGGCTCTTCGCGTCACCGTAAAGCACCTTGCGAACCTCGCGTTCGACGGGCGCGGCGAGCGCGCGCGGCACAACGTAGAAGATAGCATCACGCCTCGCCTTGGCGAGCGCGGCCTTCGCAACGACGATGCGCATCCGCTCGTCGTAGGGTTTGCCCCACTTGTTGATAGTCGGTTCGATGATCTCGGAGGTAGCGAGGAAATTGCTTTCGAGGTCGTGGCAAACGCCCTGCGCCTTCACGTATCGCGGGGTCTGCTCAACGATGCGGCAGGCCACGCGGAGGTTGCCGAAGCAAGCCCCGACGATCTCGGCCATGCGAACAGAAAGCCCCTCGGCGAACGTCTGATTGCCGTTCTTATCTTTTCCGACCGGGCGGCGATAAATGCAACTTTCGGCGGTTTCGTCATCCACGGTCGCGTATGCCGTGGCCTGTTTCGTGAAAACGGAAAGTTTGCGCGGATACTTTTTGGCGGTCGCGATCTGAATGTCGATGCTGGCCCGTTCTTGGGTTTCCAGCACGTTCGTGGTCGGGGTGACGATTTCAGCCGCTACGGCTTCGGCAACGACGACTTCGGCGGGTTGGTTTTTCTCGGTCATTGGTGTACTCCTTGTGTGTTGGGTTGGTTATTAATCAAAACCGCCGCCGAAATTGGCGAGGTTTTCGATCTCGGCTTTGTCGTAACGGACGTGGCGCTTGGTGTGTTTGATCGGGTGAATCAGGCCACGCTTGACCCACTTATAGAAGCTCATTTCGGAGAGCGGTTTTCCCTCGTCCCCGAGGATGGTTCGGGCTTCGTCGATCTTAATCAGTACCCGGCGCGGCTGGGGTGCGCGGCAGGCCGTAACAATACGGTCGACGGCGGCCTTGTCCGTCTCCGGGTCGGCGGCGGCGAGCATTCGGATGCTCGAAATTGTGGTTTCTAACATTTTTCGTTCCTTTCGGTTTGGTGAGGTTGATTTACTAAATTGTGATGGCGAACACTACAATATAACGCCAAAAGACCGTAAATACCAGTCGGATTCTAAAAAAAATCGCGATTTTTTCCGAAAAAAGTGTGTTTTGTACTTGCATTGGCGGTTGAGGTTCGGTAAATTGTTTTGCAACGAACTCCACCTTAAACCACCAACACAAGGAGGTAAACCATGAAAGTTGACCAACACATCGTCCGAGCGTTAAACCAGTATCTCGCCGCAAATCACACTACACAAAAAGAGCTCTCGAAACAGTTAAATATTTCGGAATCAACCATGGTGCAGTGGCAGAAGGTCGGGCGCGGAATAAATTTCGCAAACTGGGAAAAACTTTACCCGCTGATTAAACGCTATCTCCCCAAAGACCGCATCTATGTTTCCGGTACGGGCGACGAGGAGTATTCGAGCATGGCAGACGCTAAAAAGCAAGGGTTCTATGTCCCGATTGCCGTCCCCGTGATGAAGCCACTGAATTTGCTCCGGTATAACGCTATTGTCGCCATCGAACAGTTCGCGCGTTCGGAGAACCTTTCCCGCACCGAATATAACCCGAAAATAGCGGGAATCGGTGGAATTTTCGCGTATGAGCTTGACAAGCCCGGTTTGGGCATCCCGGTCGGCGCTCGCATCTTCGCAAGCTCCGAGGCAAAGCCCCGCAACAATTCTATCGTGCTTTGCACCACGGTTTCAGGAGAAATCGTGCTTGGCGTGTTCCACACTACGGGCGACACGTTCGAACTTGATATGGGCGACCGCAAGTTCAGCGGAAACCTCGTCGAGATTTGGCGAAAGTTCAGCGGAATCTTCCCCGTGATCTCGTATGAGGTTATTTGCTATTGATTCCCCGCCACAATTCGAGCAGGCGCGCGAGGTCTTCTTGCCTCGCCGTCTGCACGATGTGAAGCAACTCTGACCGGATGCCGTCGCCCGCCTCAAGTTGAGGCAAATCCAGGGCGGCGGCAACTTTTCGCGCCGTATCCTCGGAAATATGCTGGTAGTGTTCCGTCATAGCCGGGTTGGAATGCCCCATGTTGTCCTGAATCGCGGCTTGCGGCGTTCCTTCTTCCGCGTGGATTGAGGCGTATGTGTGCCGCAGGCTGTGAAAGCCGACCTCAACGGCTTTGCGGCTGTTCCCGACATCCAAGTTCGTTTCAATGCCGCACTTTTCAAAAAACGCCTGAATCTCCCTGCTGATGTTGGTTTGCTCCGAGCGCGATTTGAGATAGCGTTGAGCATAAGACGGGCAAACATACCCGGTCGGCATTTCAACGGCGGCAAGTAGCCGATAAAGCGGGCGCGGTATGCCGATAATAACCGGGTCGCGGCGGTTCTTGATTTTGCGCTGAACGCGCCGGATTACCCCGGACGACAAATCAACCTCGGCCCAGCGCAGGGTGCAACAGTCCCCAAGGCGAAGCCCCGTAAACGTGCCGACCCAAATAAGCCGTTGCATTTCGCCTTCCGAGGAAAAAAGGAGCGTAACCAGTTCTTTCCGAGATAGCGCGCGGCGGCTGTGCGTCTGCAACCTCCGCTTGGCGATCTCGGCAAACGGGTTGTCTGCGATGCGGGCCTGTTTCGCAAGGACACGAAAGAACAGCCGGAAGAATCCCACGCGTTTATTATAGGTGTTAGCGCTTATCTTTTGTTTGCCGAAGTCGGACATATACTGCCCCGCCACGGTTTCGGTAACGTCACGGATAAAACGCGCCTCCGGCGATTTGACGCGAAACCACGCGAGGAAGTCAAGCCAGTTGCTCTTGTGTTGCCGCATGGTGTCCTCCCCGCATTCCGGGCGGTTTGCGGCGCACTCAAACGCGCCCCACGCATCATCCAGCGTCAACGGTGGGTCGGCCTCGTCTGCCTCGGTGGCCTGTTTGGTTTCAAGCCTTCCAAGCTCTGCCCGCAACGCGTCAACCTCCGTCCCGGTAATATACGGGATGCGGAGGCGCTTTTGTTCGGCGCGGGCCGTTTCAAGATCGGTAACGGGCCGTCCGTCTATCTCCAGCTTTCGCCGGGTGCGCCGTCCGGTTTCGTCGGTAAAGGCCAGCCAGTATATCCCCGGCACTTTGCTTGTCGCGGGATGCTCGCGCCCGTGCGCATCGCGTTTATAAAGGTAGCCGAGGCCTCTTTTTTCCTTTTTTTTCTGTTTCGCCATTGAAAAACCTCCGGTGTAAGGTTATATTACCGTTTAGAAAAATATACCACAAACCGGAGAAAAGTCAAGTTAAGCACACAATAACACCACAAAAACCGGAAAACTGAGGTTAATGTAACAGACTTAAAATCTGTCGGTTCATCCATGCGGGTTCGAGTCCCGCCCCGGGCATTCTCCCTGTTCTTTAAAAAGCGTCAAAATCGAACGGAAACAAGGAGCGGATACAAAAAAAGCTCCAAAAAACAGGCTTTTTTTGGCGAAATGCACAATAAACCTTAAAAACATTTCGTTAATCTGTAACGATGCTCCGCATCAAATCACAACAACATCAATTCAACTTGAAAGGAATGAAACTATGAACAAAATGACAGTTGCTATCCTGGCGCTTGCCCTCACAGGCAGTGTAGCTTTCGCTCAGGGTAACGGTGGTGCTCGTGGTGGTGCCCGTGGCGGTGCCCGCGGCGGCGCCCGTGGCGGCGCTGGCGGAGCAGCAGGTGCGCAAGTTCAGCCCGGCGGTGCCGGTGGCGCGGTCGGCGGTGCAGCCGGTGGTGCAGCAGCGATGCCCGGCGGAGCCGGTGGCATGGGCGGCATGGGCGGCTTCGGCGGCGGTGCCGGTGGCATGGGCGGTTTCGGCGGCTTTGGCGGCATGGGCGGCGGTGACGCTGCCGGTGGCTTTGGCGGCATGGGCGGCTTCGGCGGCGGTGCCGGTGGTATGGGCGGCTTCGGCGGCATGGGCGGCATGGGCGGTATGCCCGGCGGCGATGCGGCTGGCGGCTTTGGCGGCATGGGCGGCTTCGGCGGCGGTGCCGGTGGTATGGGCGGCTTCGGCGGCATGGGCGGCATGGGCGGTATGCTCGGCGGCGATGCTGCCGGTGGCTTCGGTGGCATGGGCGGTTTCGGCGGCATGGCCGGAATGGGCGGCCGTACTGGCCAGCTCCAGCAGACCATCGATCGTCTCAAAGCGGATTCCCCGCGTGACGAAGCTCTGAAGAAGATCGAAGCGAAGGACAAAGACGCCTACGCCAAGATCCAGAAGGCCCTCGATGATGCTTATGCCAAGCTCGGCGAACTCGCAAAGAAGGCTGAAGTCGAACTCCCCGATACTGCCGAACAGCAGAAGGCCAAGACGCTCGAATTCCTCGTCAAGGAAAAGGACGCCATTGACAAGCTCCTCGAAACCGATAAGACCGACTCCGCGACTGCGATGCGCTCCTTCAACGAGCTCGCGCAGAAGAATAATATTTCGATCACTCCCGCGCGTGGCGCCGTAGGCGGCCTCGGCGGAATCGGCGCGCAGCAGCCCGCCGGCCGCGGCGCTCAGGGCGGTGCCCGTCCTGCCACGAGCACCATCCGCCAGATCCAGGAAAAGTTCCCGGAGGAATACAAGGAAGTCCAGAAGCTTCGCCAGGACGATCCCGAGGCCTATCGCGAGAAAATGCGCGCGCTTCAGGCCAAGCTCAACGAGGCCAAGTGATTTGAGTCTTCCCGATTCAAACAACACGCCGGTTATCACCAAGTAATCAAATAAACCACAAACAGTAAGGACAGACAACGATGCGTATCTCAAGCAGGCTTGTGTATCAGATCGTATCATTCTCGCCTGCGGCGATGCGGGTTTGCAAATTTCGCAAACACGGTCAGAAATTTCGCATCGTAAGCTGGAACACTGTTCCTTGCGAACAGGGCGGCGAGCCTGCCGCCCTTCGCAAGGCGCTTGAAGACAACGGCGGCCAGATCTCGGGCTGCATGATTCTCACGGGAACCATGGAGTCCGGGACCTTCTTCACCTGCCAGGGTGCGCCGCTCAACGTGCGAGCTCAGAAGAACGCGCTCGAATTCGAGCTCCCGCTCCACATGCTGCAGGTCCCCCAGGATTGTGTCATCCAGTTCGCCCGCTTCCAGCCGGAAGCCGAAGGCGACAGTGACCGCCTCAATGTTTATGCTTTCGACTCTGTGTCCATCAACTATCTCGCTTCTTTCCTCACGATGGCCAAAGTCAAGGCCGACGAGTTCATTTATCCGCTCCTCGGCATCCGCCGCGACGACCCGCCGGTCTACCTTCCCGAAATCGAACCCGGTTTCTGCTGGCAGCACGGCGAATGGGTTCCCTACCGCGGCAGCGCGGAAGAATGCAACAAGCAGTGGGCTCCGATTCTCGAAAAGAGTTTCGAGTTCCCGGTCGGCAAGGATTTCTCCGTTTCGGACTACCTCGCCTGCCTGCTTGTTATGCGCCTCATCATGGAGAAAAGCTTCCCGAGCAACGAGCCCTCCGTCCGCATCATGCCCCCCAAACTTCGTCCCAGCAGACTCCGCACGCAGGTCATCATCATGGTCTTCCTGCTCCTGGTCCTGGGCATCGGCTGGGGATATCGTGCCGGCACCAGGGCGTTCTACCAGTATCAGAAATTCAGCGCGCTTGTGGCCGAGCGCGATGCCATCCGCAAAAAGATTTCCACGATCAAGAGCAATCTGAAAAAGGCCGAAAAAGTCAAGAAGGAACTGGAAAAGAATTCGACGATCACCGCCGGAGATCCTTCCCTTCTGAACAAGCTTTACGATTTGTCTCTGGCTCTGCCCGAGGATGCCCTGGTCACCAGCTTCCGCTTCAACGACGGAAACTGCGACCTCGCCATCCAGACGCAGAATCGGGCCGACATCTCCCAGCGCATGCACTTCTCCTACTGGAGAATTGCCAGACTGCAGCAGAGAATCGTTTCCGATACAGTCATCACGTACAACATGTCCCTTGTCAAAACCGAGGTGCAACAGTGAAACAGACCCCGAAACAATTCTTCGCCTCCCCGGCAGGGAAGCTTACCCTCGCCATCTTTGCGATGGTCTTCTGCTGGACAGCCCTCATCGTCTATCTCAGCACGACTTCTGCCGGCGGCACCTGGTTCCCGACCGAAGCGGACATGAACCGCGTCCGTCAGGAGATCAAGAAGGACACCGCCACGCTCGCGACTGAACAGGCCAATCAGGACGCGTTCGACAAGCTCCAGAACTCCTATGAGGACTCCCTCACGACCTACTGGAACGCAGACCGCGACGGCGAACCCGAGACCGAGCTCCGCAATCTGGTCAACGATGCCGCACAGCGCGCCGAGGCCAATCTCCAGACCCTCGGTTCCGTCAGAACGTCCACCATCAACAACGAGCTTTCCTACGCCGACCTCGATTTTACGCTGGTCGACGAATACAACAAGGTCATCCGGTTCTTCGCGGAAGTTGAAAAGAGCACGCCCCGTCTTTCCTGGCGCCGCGTTGAAATCCGCGTGGAGCCCGTCCGGGCGCGCGCTGTGACCGCCCCCGGCGCCCGTCAGAACAACACTGCTGCGACTGTCACGACGACTCCTGCACAGACGTTCCGTACGACTGGACAGGTGCGCGTTATTAAATATGCGCCGGCCGGCAATACCGCCTCCGGCAAGACGGCCGCGTCATCCAAGACGACGAGCACAACTGCAAAAACAACTGCAACGACGACCAGCCCGGCAGCCTCGACCACGACGGCGAAAGAGCCCGCACCCGCGGAAGCTCCTGCAGCTGCCACCCCCGCGCAAACGGAACCGGCGGCCAACGAGGCAACAACCAATGAGGAGAACGGGAAATGAGAGCAATCCTGATTTTTGCCAATTTAATCCTTGCATGTATCATTGCATACGGGGCGTACGGCTGGCTGAACGAACCGTCGGTCGAGGCCGAAGTCGCTGTGACCTCCGCAAGAGAACGCCGCGCATCTTCGCCGCAGCCCAGACCCATCCAGCAGCAGGAACGCGCTTTTGTCGGCGTCTCGCCTGAAAACCAGATCGCGACGACTGTTGCACTGAATATCTTCGATCCCGAACGCGCCCCGAAGGCTGTCGTCAACAACCGCAGGAACGCTACGCCGGTCAACCGTGCCGACATGACACTCGTCGGCACCTTCACCATCGGCGATATCGCAGGCGCGATCATCCTTCAGCGCAGCCAGCAGATGCAGCTCATGCGTCAGCAGACAGGCCGGAATGGCAATCAGAACGGCAATACGAACAACGCGGAAGAGCTCGCGGCGGCGCAGGAACAGCAGATGCAGCAGGCGCTTGACAATCGCAACGAACTCACTTCCCTGCTCCAGACCCTTCAGCAGCAGGGTCTCGGGGATGAGCAGACCGCTCTGATCCGCCAGCGCCTCGACCGCTCCAACCAGCAGATCGAGCTTCTCGAAAACCAGAATCAGCAGAGAAATACAGGACGCGACGGCCTTTCCGCGGACGGTACCGTGGCAACGGCTAACGCATCCAATTCCTATAAACAGTATATCCGCATCGGCGAGACGCTTTCGAATGGCTACACGCTCGCAGCCGTGACGCGCTCGACCGCGACGCTCACCCGCAACCAGGAGTCGCTTGAACTCACGATGCAGGATGCATCCGCAAATGCGGGCCGTGCCGGCTTCGGAGCCGGCGGTGCTGCAGGTCGTGTCGGCGGAATGGCCGGCGGCCTCGGCGGCCTTGGCGGCTTCGGCGGCGGCATGGATTTCGGCGGCGGTGCAGGCGGCTTCGGCGGCGGTGCAGGCGGCTTTGGCGGTGGTGCCGGTGGTTTCGGCGGCGGCGGCATGGGCGGCATGGCCGGTGGTCCCGGTGGCGGCATGGGTGGCGGCGGCTTCGGCGGCGGTGCCGGTGGCATGGGCGGCGGCGGCTTTGGCGGCGGTGCCGGTGGCATGGGCGGCGGCGGCTTCGGCGGCGGTGCCGGTGGAGGCGCAACTGCTTCCTTCGGCGGTGGCGGCGGTGGCCGTACCGGCGGTGGTGCCGGTGGCTTTGGCGGCGGTGCTTCCAGCATCGGCGGCGGTGGCGGCGGTGGCCGTACCGGCGGCGGCCGTACCGGCGGTGGTGCCGGTGGCTTTGGCGGTGGCGGCATGGGCGGCGGCCGCGGCGGCAGATAATCCCCCTTGCCCTATGATTTAACCCTTTTTACCTGATTCACGAAACAAACAAAAAAACCGGTTCTGCCGGGAACAATTACATAAGAAACGGAACCTCAAGATGAAGAGACAGATTTGCACAACCCTCACAGGTGCGGCATTCGCTTCCTTCCTGCTCGTTTTACCCCAAATCGCGGGCGCGGCTGACGAAGCGGAAGAAACCGCCGCTTCCGCTCAGGCGGAAGGAGCGGCATCCCCCGCAATCGAACAGCTCAGCGAAGGAAAGATACTCGAGGACAAAGACAACGGCAAGGTCGTGATCCTCGAGGATCCGACCGCCGACGAGATCACAGTCGAAAAGACTTCCATCGTCACGCCCGGCGAGAACGGTGAGGTCGAGGTCAGGAATGTCGTGGTCGTCAACACCCCGAGCTCCGAGATCGACGAAGTCGAAGCCGCGGCCGAAGAGGAAATCGAAGCCTCCGAAAAGGGTGACTCCACCTGGCTGACCCGCTTCTTTGCCGCGATCGGTCTCGCCGACGAGGTCGACGATGGCGAGGGCAACAAGAACGACCCGAACGCCAAATTCCGTTTCCTTTATCATGACAAGTACGAGGGCGAGGACATCAAGCTTCTCCCGCAGTCCATTCAGGAAGAAATGATCTCCGCCGACCGCGAGCAGTCCCGTGACCTCGCCACGCCGGACCAGATCAATGCGGTCGAGACCCCGATCCTTCCGCCCGAGAAGGACGAAAAGGCCGAAAAGAAGCCCGTGCCCTTCTATGAGCCCATCCTCATCGATGAAGAACTCGAAGGCGGCCTCGGCGGCGACGAAGAGATCGCCGTGAACATCGTGTTCAACAGCGCCCCGATGATGGACGTCATCCCGGCCTTCGCGGACGCTCTCGGATTCAACTTTGTCATCGACACCGACATCCGCAGCTTCGTGACCCTGAACCTGAACTCCACGATGACGAAGCGCGACCTCTGGGCCGCTTTCGCCACCCTGATCGAAAACGCCGGCGTCACGATCGCCGTTGAAAACTCCGGTCTGCTGCGCATCCTCCCGCTGAACAAACTCGGTCAGCGTGCCAAACTCGAAGAATCCGAAATCTGCCTCTATCCGCTGAAGTTCGCCAGCGCGCAGGAAGTCATCAACCAGATCCGTCCGTTCCTCGGCAGCACCGCGACCTGCATCCAGGTTCAGCGCCCGAACGCCGTCCTCCTCTGCGATTATCGCGACAACATCCGCAAACTCAAAGACCTCCTGGAAATCCTCGATGACAACCCGAGGACCAAGTGGCCGCGCATCGTTGTTCCCTGCGAGAACATCCTCCCCAGCAAGATCGCCGAGGAACTCCGCGAGGTCCTGCCGACCCTCGGATTCGTTGTGAGACAGCTCAATGAAAACAACGAGCAGCCCGGCTCCGTGAAGATCACCTCCATCGACCGTCTGCAGCTCATCATCGCCAGCGCTGCCACGGAAGAAGCCGCGCAGGAGATCCGCAACTGGATCGAGATCCTCGACGGTACGATCTCCCTCGACCAGGAACGCATCTTCGTGCACAAGGTCATGTACACCAAGTCCGAGCAGCTCATGCAGGCTCTGGCGGTTCTCTACAACATGACCGGTACCTCGCTGACCATCGACGACGACGGCAGCAACCGCACGCAGTCCGTGAACGGCACCAGCACGACCCGTAACACGAACACCAACAACCGCAACAGCCAGTATTCCGAATACAGCTCGACCACGACCGACCAGAAGTCCAACGTCTTCGAGACGCCCGTGAAGATCTTCTCCGACGGCGCCCTGAACCGCCTGGTCATCCGTACCACTCCGAGAACCTACGCCTCCATTAAGGCGCTCCTTGACCGCCTCGACGTCGTCCCGGCGCAGGTCCTCCTGCAGGTCACCATCGCCGAAGTCACACTCAACGACTCCACGCAGTTCGGTCTCGAGCTCGCGGCCGCCAGCAGCTGGGGCGGCGAAACGATGTCGATGAGCACGCACTGGGGCGGCCTCAGCCCCGACATCAACCAGAACGGCATCGACAGCCGTCAGACCGGCTACACCTTCATGCTCGCGGATCCGAACAACCCGAACAACAAGATCGGTTACCTCCGCGCCATGGCCGGCGACAGCAAGTTCAAAGTCATTTCCAGCCCGCAGGTCCTCGTCTCCAGCAACACCGAAGCCACGATCAACGTCGGCGAACAGACGCCGTACGTGGGCAGCACGGTGACCGACACCAGCAGCTCCGGCTCCCTGCTCACCAGCACGTCGTTCAAAGATTCCGGTATCAAGCTGGTCGTCACCCCGCAGGTCACCAGCACCGACCTCATCTCCCTGAAGATCAACCAGTCCCTCTCCGCTGCGACCATGATCACGGTCTCCAGCACCACGCAGGCGCCGAAGCTCTCCACCCGCGAGGTCCAGACCTACATGACGATCCACAATGGCCAGACCATGATCATCGGCGGTCTGATCCAGGAAGAAGGCAAAGACTCCCTCGAATCCCTGCCGATCCTCAATGAGATCCCGTTCATCCGCAGACTCTTCGGCAGCACCGATTCCTACCTGAACCGCACCGAGATCCTGATCATGATCACCGGCCACATCATCAACGAGAAGAGCCGTGTTGAAGACATGATCCGCCGTTACAACGATGCCCTTGAGGCTATCAACGATTTCGAGGACAATCTGGGCAACTCCGCCGACGGCAAGCACAAGAAATCCAGCTCCCGCATGTTCACGCTTGACTTCTGATAAGGGGTGACCCATGACGAACGAAATCAACTCATTCCCCGATATGCGGGCCAAACTCCGCGAGCGCCTCGCCGCGCTCACGGAGGAGGGTTATCCCGCCGTGGACGCCCCTGCGGCGGACCTGCGCGATGCGGATTCCGGCCTTGTCAGGGCGGGCACCATCAGCGAACAGCAGCTTACGGAAATCTATTCCCAGTGCTACGGCATCCCCGCCCCTGACGAGAACGATCTCAGGCAGCCCGATCCGTATCCGAACGCGCCGCAGGAGTTCCTGAACGCGAACCTCTGCGTCCCCTACGAATGGTCCGAGGAAAACAGCACCATCCTCTTCCTGGTCGCCGACCCGTATTCCATCGAGCATATCACGTTCCTTGTCAGCAAGAGCTGGCACATGACCGTTAGCTTCCAGTTCGTCCGCCGGACGTTCCTGGAACGCATGCTCTCCCGCCTCCAGAACATCGACGAGGAGGAACAGTTCCACGAGTCCGATGACGAAGCCTCCCTGCGCAGCATGGCCGGCGAGGCCAAGATCGTCCGCCTTGTGAACGACATTTTCACACGCGCCCTTGAAGACGGCGCCAGCGATATCCACGTGGAACCCGGCGAAGACGCGGTCGTGGTCCGCTGCCGTATCGACGGTGTGCTCCGCGAGATCATGAGCTGCCCGCTGAACCAGTTCCCCGCCATCGCATCCCGTATTAAACTGATCGGCGGCCTGAACATTGCCGAAAGCCGTCTCCCTCAGGACGGCCGTACCAACGTGAAGCTCGGCCACGAGGAACTGGACATGCGTATCAGTACGCTCCCGATCCTCACCGGCGAAAGTATCGTGCTGCGACTCCTCAACCAGGATGCCCTGACCTTCGACCTGAAGACGCTGGGCATGTCCGAGGCAAACCTCCGCGACTTCGAGAAGCTGATCAGCATCCCGTACGGCATCATCCTCGTGGTGGGCCCCACCGGAAGCGGCAAGACGACCACACTCTACAGCGTGATCAATCAGCTGAACGACAACAAGAAAAAGATTATCACCATCGAAGACCCTGTCGAATACAAGACGGCTGGTCTCTGCCAGATGCAAGTGAACGAAAAGATCGGCGTGACGTTCGGCGCGGGCCTCCGCTCCATTGTCCGTCAGGACCCCGACATCATCCTCGTCGGCGAAATCCGTGACCGTGAAACCGCCGACATCGCCATCAACGCTGCTCTCACCGGCCACCTGGTGCTGAGCACGCTTCACACCAACGACGCAGTCGGCGCCGTGACCCGACTCCTGGATATGGGCGTCGAGCCCTTCCTGGTGTCCTCCGCGCTTTACGGCGTGTTGTCCCAGCGACTTGTCCGCAAGATCTGCACGGTCTGCGGCGGTTCCGGCTACATCGGAGTCCCGAGGGGCCAGAAGGGCGACGTCACGAACCGCTGCAAACGCTGCGGCGGAACAGGGTTCAAGGGACGCTCCGGCGTCTTCGAGCTCCTGACCGTGACGGACGACCTGCGTGCGGCCGTCATCCGCGAGGAAGACAGCAGCGTGCTTCAGGCGATCGCCGTCAAGCACGGCATGCGCACACTCCGTCAGGACGCGGACGAAAAGGTCCGCCTCGGCATTACGACGATGGAAGAAGCCAACCGGTCCGTAGCGGACATGTAACGACGGGAGAAAAGCCGCATGGGTCTGTATAAATATCTGGCGTCCTCGGGCCGCGACAAACCGAGCGAAGTGCTGATCGAAGCTGACAACCAGAAAGAAGCGTTGAACAAGCTTCGTTCCCGCCGCTTGATTCCGATCCAGTATCTGGGTGAAGCCTCGATGAACAGCGGCGGCAAGCTGAATCTGTTCGGAAACAGCGGCATCGACACGTTCGCGTTTACCCGCCAGCTCTCCCCTCTGCTGAGTTCGTACATCCCCCTGGAACGCGCTCTCGCGATCATCGCCGAGGGTTCGGACGATCCGCGGCAGAAATCCTTCGTGAACAACATGCGCCAGGGACTCCACGAAGGAAAGAAGTTCTCCGAGCTGATCCGCTCCCAGGGCTCGCTCTTCCCGGACTACTACGCGAACCTGATCGAATCCGGCGAAGAGTCCGGCTGCCTTCCCGAAGTGCTGGTCCAGCTCTACAAGTTCATGGGCGAGACGCGCGACCTGAAGGGGTTTATCGTTTCGAACTCGATCTACCCGTCCGTGATCCTCGGCATTGTGCTCATCGTCGTCATCCTGCTGTTCACCGTCTTCGTGCCGAAGTTCGCGAACATCTTCGCCGACATGGGCCGCGAGACGCCGCCCTCCCTGAACCGCCTGCTTGCGTTCAGCGCATTCGCGAAATGGGCGTGGTGGATCATCCCGCTTCTGATCGTCGGCGCCTGCTTCGGCTACATCCAGATCTTCGGCAAGCAGCAGTTCGACTATGTGACCAGCAAGCTGAAACTGAAGATACCGCTGATCGGGCGCATCATCTCCGATCTGGAGATGTGCCGCTACATCCGCACGCTTTCCATCATGACTGCGAACCATGTGGAGATCATCCGCACGGTGAGGATCGCCGGGCGCATCATCCATAACCCGGTCGTTGCAGAGCCCTTCCAGCCGATCGCGGACAAGCTGAAATCCGGTCAGAAGCTCTCCGCGACGCTTCAGGGCAACCCGTACGTGCCGCGCGAAACCGTGCCGATGCTCCGCGTCGGCGAGGAATCCGGCAACGTGAGCGACATGCTGGTCCGCATCGCAGACAACCTGGAAAACGACACCCGCGGAAAGATCAAGCGTCTGCTGAGCCTCTTCGAACCTGCCGTGATCCTGCTGCTTGCGTCGGTCGTGCTTCTGGTCGTGGTCTCGATCTTCCAGGCCATGATGGACCTCAACGCCGTCGAATAAAGCATAGCCGTGAAACAGTCTTGAAATCATTATTTCCAATTCATCAAAGGAGAATACCCCCTATGAAAACGCAAAAACAACGCCGCAGAGTTACGCCGTTCACCCTTATCGAAGTCGTGGTCGTGATCGTGATTCTCGTCACGCTGGCGTCCGTCGCAACCCCGATGTACATGCGCTACATCAAGAAAGCCAAGATTTCGACGGCGACGACCCAGATCAAACTCATCGACGACGCTCTCCAGCAGTATAAACTCGACGTCGGGACCTATCCTTCCGATCTTCAGTGCCTCATGGAAAACCTCGACCAGATGGATCGCTGGGACGGCCCCTACATGAAGCCGAAAGTCCCGCTGGATCCCTGGGGATTCGAATATCAGTACATCTACCCCGGCGAACACAACCGCGGTGAATTCGATCTGTACACTCTCGGCGCCGACGGACAGGAAGGCGGCGACGGCGAGAATGCCGACCAGAACAACTGGGGCGGCGACTCCTACGATTCCGGCTACTGATCTGCCTAGCTATTCATCCATCATCCCCGCATGACGGGAGTCCAGCGTTAAAATGTCGAGACGGAAACCATTTACACTTGTCGAAGTCGTGGTCGTGATCGTGATCATGCTTGTGACCGGGGGTATCGCCGTCTCGGCAATGCGCACGGACTCCACTGCCCGCCTCATCAAAAGTTCGACGAACGATTTCCGTTCGCTGTGTTCCCGCGTCCGCTACAAGGCCATGGAAATGGGCGAGGACCGCATCGTCGTGTACGTCCCGGAAGAACACATGTTCTATATGGCGCGTCCCGTGGCGAATCAGGAAGAGGCGATGGAGTACGAGTACGGGTTTGTGCTCCTGAACACCGCGAAATGGGAGCTGCCGGAGGAATTCGAGCTTACCACGGACGAAAACGCCCCCGTCGAGGTCTTCCGGTTCTATCCTGACGGCGGTGCTTCCGGCACATCGGTGACTTTGGCCTGCAAGGGTCACGCAGTGACGATCGGGGTCGCGAAGCTGACCGGTTCGGTCGTCACGTACGACAGAGGCGAGAACGAGCAATGATTCAGCGTGAACAGATGCGGAGCGTGCAGAGATTCACGCTCATCGAAGTCATTATTGCCATCGGTATTCTCGCGATTTCCCTGGCTTCGCTCTTCCAGATCATCGCGTCCTCGCGCGCCCGCCTGGCGAAAGCCGACGAAGGCTGGCATCACATGCACATGCTGACGCAGGCTGCGGAATATGTGCTGCTGCACAATGCGACCGTCGATGACGTCGAAGACGATTTCTTCCCCTACAGGGATTATCAGGTGCGCATCACCTACGATCCCGTCAACGACGAGCAGATTTATGATGACTTCATGTCCATCGAAGGACAGCTGCCGCTGGAACTCTGCGTCATCGAACTTTTCAACATGAAGGCGACCGGCAAGGAATCCGTCGGCACGCTCGAAATCGAGAGGATCATCTACGACGATGAAGGTCTGGAACCAGAATAAGAAAGGCCGGATCCGCCGTAGCAACTTCACCTTGATGGAGCTTGTCGCGGCATCCGGCATCATGCTGGCGGTCGCCGGCATCATTGCGTTCGCATCGCGTTCGTTCTATCGCGCCCTGGCGTCGGCCGAGCGGGTCTCCGCCCAGCTTCAGGTCTACCTGAATATCGACCAGGTCATGGACGGCTGCTTCCGCAACATGATCCCGTTCAACTGGGAGACCACGGACGTCAACGACGATACGTTCCAGGTTTTCGATGGCCAGCCCGACATGATCCACTTCACGACGCTGCGCCGTTCCTACGACGACATCGGCGGCAATCTTTTCTTCGTCCGCGTTTACGTCGACAGATACACGGACGAGCTCGTGGCGGAGTACAGCAAATTCCCGCGTCTGCCCTGGTACGACGATAACGAGGACGAGATGCCCTATGACCGTGAAGTCCTCGCCAAGGACGTCGACAGGATTTCCTTCCTTTATGCCGGAGCCCAGGACAATACCGTGATCTGGATCGACGAATGGGATCGCGAGGAATACGACTTCATTCCGCTGGCCGTGCAGATGACCGTGGAGTGGAAGGACGGTACGGAGGAACGCTGGCTCCGCAGGACCGCGGCGTCGGGCGGCAACAGCGTGTACGGAGCGCTTCAGGAGGTTGACGAATGATCGGACGGAATATCGCAAGACGCATGAAACGCCGCGCGGAATCGGGCATCGCCCTGATCTCCGTGCTGCTCCTGATCGCCACGGGTTCGCTCCTGGCGATGATGGTCATGTCCATCTCCAAGACCACGTCGTTTACCGTCATGCCGTTTATTCAGCTTCAGCGCAGCTACTACGTGCTGGAGGGCATGGCGCAGCGCATCCAGTTCCTGATCTCCGCCGACCGAGAGCTCTTCGGCACCCCGCAGCAGCTGAACGTGGACAACTACAGCGAATACGACCACGACCGGTATCTCCCGGATGCCGTGCCGCATTACATGGACTACTACGGCACCCCGATCGTCTTCACGATCAAGGATGCCGCCGGTCCCGTGAACCTGCAGGGGACGAACTTCCAGGGGGCGCTCCAGCAGTTCCAGAACTTCATCGACGAAGAAAACGACTTCACCGACCTGCTCGAAGAGCTCAATTACCTTATCACCGACTACATTGATACGGACGATTCCCCGACCGATACCGACAGCTGGGAAGCGGACGAATATTACGAAGCCGGTATGTCGCCGCTGCCCCGCAACGGCGCCATCACCGACCGCAACGAGTTCGCCTATATCCCCGGGCTTACCTCGATCTTCCCCGTCGACCAGGACGGCCGCCTGTCCTACATCCGCCTGATCCCGCCTGCGAACGCCGGCGTCGACATCGACGGCAACCCGGACGTCTTCAGCGTGACCGACGACTGGCTCTTCTATGCGTGCGACCTGGAGGAAAGCGAACTGCTCGAACTGAGGCAGGCCATCGCGGATTTCCATTCCGTCGACCGCATCCCGATCTCCGAGAGCCTCGATTCCGATTCCTCCGTGCTGACGAAGATCAACAACTATGTGCGCTGGAACGCCTCCGGCGTGTATACCGTCATCATTCGCCCCGCCGTTACCGACGAATACGGCGAGGAGCTGGAGAAGAAGACGCCCGGCAGACGCCTCGTCTTCACCTATACGCCGTCGCCCACAGCGGGCGCCACGAACGGCTTCGTCCAGTTCTACGAGTGGATGTTCTTCTGAGTTCACCCAACCTCGCTTTCGGATTGGCTTTTTCCTCCATTTGCCCGTTTTTTCCGGCGTTTTCCGTCTCTTTTTCTTTCCCCAGCCGGGCGAAGCTTTCTGGTGTTCACCGGCAAAGCCGTTTGAGCCGGGACTGTTCCCCGCGCCGAAAACCGAAAAAAACTGAAAACACACCCCGGATTGGACTTGACATCCATAATATTAGGGAGTATATTGATAGTCGTTGTGACGTAGTCCTGTTCGCCGAAACCGTTTTCATTTTTGGAAAAGCGGACCGCAGGCGGACAAGGTTCGGGATTTCTCCGGTCAGACCGGCATTTTCCGGGGCGTTCCGTATTGATCGAACGTAACACAGAACTGCAAGGCATTTTGCAGTTTTCAAACATTTCATCCGCCGTTTCAGGCGGGAGATAGAGGAGAGTCATCATGGCGGTAATCATCACAAACTCCATTGACATCCCAGCCGGCGTAGTTTCGACCGGACTAAGCGTGGGTGACGGCGGCAGCGTAAACATCATGGAAGGTGGAACGCTCAAGGATTCCATCGTACTGAACAACGGCTGGATCTGGGTGGAAGGAACCGCTCAGAACGTGATTTTGAAGGTCGGCGGCAATGCATTTGTCAACGGCGGCTTGGCCGAGATGATGACCGTCGGTGAAGTCGAAGCCGATGACAGTGCTCCCTTCTGCGAGGTCGAAGTCTACGACGGATATCTGAGTTCGAGTACGATCCTGAAGAAAGGGATCGGCGCGATCCATGACGGAGGCACGGGAAAAGACGTCGTCGTCTCGGACGGCGGCAGATTCCTGATCGAAGGCATGGCGGAGAATACGACCATTTCCTCCGGCGGTACGTTCACGGTCGAACAGGCGACCGCCAAGGCGACCCTTACAACCGTTGAATCGGGCGGCATCGTCCGTGTGGTTTCGAACGGCGTCATGTCCAAGACGACCCTGAAGGGTTCCGTGACCGTTTTCGACGGCAAGGCATACGAAACGGAAGTTACGTCCGGCGGCGTCCTGCGCGTATCGTCCGGCATTCAGATCGTGGATGAGGAAAACGTCAACATCCCGGGCGAGGTTTACAAGACCATCGTCAAGGACGGCGGCTCCGCTGTGGTCTCCACCGGAAAAGCATTTGAATCTGAAATCCTGACCGGCGGCATCATGACGGTGCAGACAGCCGGTGAAATCCATACCGCGACCGTTGATGGCGGCGCTTTGACTGTTTCAGGAACAGCCGAAGACGTTACCGTCAAAAAGGGCGAGTTCACCGTGTCCGGCACTGCCGGGAACGTCACGGTGGACGGCGGTGTCGTGTATCTGAAAGACGCCGCAGAGATCAGCGGCCTTTCCGTGAACAATGATGCCCGCGTCGTCGTCTCCAACGGCGGTACGCTGAAGGGTGCGATTTCCATTGCCCAGGGCGATGCCAGAATTGATGTGTCGGCTGGCGGCATCGTGAGCATTGACGTGACCGGAATGGATGCCGAGTCTCCGGCACCGATCTCCGGCCTTTCCCGGATCTACGGCACACCCAATTTCACCATGACCGTCAAGAATGACCAGGCCGAAGGCGTTTACCGCCTGGCGACTGATGCAGCCGGGTTCTCGAGCTCGATCACGGTCAAAAACGAGACGAAGACCCTTGGAACGATCTCTCTTGACGAGTACATTCAGGTCGGGGATTATTACTATTCGCTGCAGTCCACGGGCGCCAACCTCTATTTCTCCATTTCCGAAACGCTTCCGGTCCCCCAGCAGGATGCCGTTTATGTGAACACCGACTGGGAAAGCCTGACGGACGGCACTCCCGTGGACATCACCGAAGAGCTGAAGGCCACGATCGGCGTTGATGCGTTCGCGACCGGCGACCCGGCGATGGCTGCGGTTTCCGTGGACGGCGTCGCCACGATTCTCAAGGGCACGGTGGGATTCCTCTACGGCATTTCCCGCAATACCATCGCGAACGAGGGCGTCGTGATCGAGGATTCGACCGTGACCAGGAGCGGCATGCTGACCCTGAAATCCGGCGCTGAAGCGAAGAAACTGAATCTTGACGGATTTGGCATATTGAACGTTGAGGCCGGCGGCATCCTGTCGGTCGATGCGGAAGGCTCCATAGCCGGTTATGCCACGTTCGCCGAGGGCGCGGACATCACGGTCGCGGGGACGATCGTCTTCGACACGGCCATGGCGACGGGGAACTCCATCCAGATCGTGGGACTTTCTTTCGTCAAGGGCGAGACAAAGTACCAGCTGAACGATGCGTCCAGTACCGTCGGGACCTATCTGCTTGCGTCCGGAGTCGGCGAGGATTTCGCCGCGGATGTCGCGTTCGGCGATTTTACGCTCACGGTCGGCGCTCCGGCCGTCCATGTCGGCGATTTCACCTATGCGCTCAGCGTTACCGAAAACAAGGAACTCGCACTGACGGTCTACGCCTATGTGCCGCCGCCGCCGGAGCTGGTCTATGTGGACAGCGACTGGGCGGACAAGAGCATCGGCGAAACGTTTGAAGTCGTCAGCGGCGTTACCGTCACCTTCGGAAGCGACGCTTTTGCCACGGGCAACGCGGCGGTTTTGGGCGTCGCCCAGGACGGCGAGATCAAGGTCGTCGGCGGCAATATCACGTTCACCGATGTCCTCAGCAAGCCCAAGACCACGACGGTCCAGAACGGCGCGACGGTCACTGGCGCAAGCGTCACTCGCACGCTCGCGGTGGAAGCCGGCGGCACTATCGCGGATGTCTCCGTTGCCGCTGATGGCGTTCTGACGGTCGCCGAAAACGCCACGCTTTCCGGCAAGGCAGTCTTTGCTGTCGGCGCTGCTGTCACGGTTGACGGTACGGTTGCGTTCGACACTGCATACGCGAAAAGCGACGAAGCCCAGATCCAGGTCGGCGGCGCCATTGGCGGCAAAGCCAAGTTCGTCCTGGCCGATACGGCCGGGAAGGCCGGGGAATATCTGCTTGTTTCCGGCGTCGAGACGTTCGAAGATCCGGTGCAGTTCGGCGAAATTACGCTGACGGCCGGCGCTGAAGCCGTCAAGGTCGGCACGTTCAACTACTCGCTCACAGTCGAAGACAGCAAGCTCGTTCTGTCTGTCACCGAATGGACGCCTGTTATCGTCCCCGAGACGTTTGTGAACAAGGAATGGGCGACCCTCGCTGACGGCACCGAAGTCACGGTCGGCGAAAAAACCGCTACAGTCGGCCTCAGTGCGTTCGCCGACGGCGACACGGCTTATCTGGCCACCGCCGCCGACGGCACGCTCACGGTCGTTGCCGGCGATGTCTCCTTCACCAATACCATTGGCAAGAACGTTGTCATCAACGACGGCGCCACGCTGACCGGCAAGGCCGCGTTCGGCGTTGCCATCACGATCAATGGCACGGTCGCGTTCGATACCGCCAACGCCACGGCTGACGTAGCCCAGTTCTCCGGCTTCAATTACGTTTCCGGCAGCACGAAGTACACGCTGGACGCGGCTGCTGTCGCGGGCACCTACCTGCTAGCCGACGGTGTTACCACCTTCACTGGCGATGTCGCCTTCAACGGTGTCACGCTGAATGTGGGCGCTGAAGCCGTCACGATCGGCGACTTCTCCTACGCGCTCGGCATCACGGACGACAACGCTCTTGCTCTGACGATTGCCGCCGTTGAACCTCCGCCGCCGGTGGTCGTCACGCTGGCCTATGTGAACAGCGCCTGGGCGCAGTACACGGACGGCACGGAAGTCACGGTTGGCGAGATCAAGGCTACAATCGGTACCGATGCATTCGCGACCGCCGACAAGGCTCTCGCGGCTGTTACGGACGATGGTACTGTCGAAGTCGTTGCCGGTGATGTGTTCTTCACCGAGACCACCGCAAAGGCCATCATGGTCGATGCCGGCGCTACGGTCCTGGGCAAGGCCACGTTCGGCACTGCCATCACGATCAACGGCACGGTTGCGTTCGACACCGCTTATGCGACTGCCGAAGCGGCCCAGTTCAACGGCTTCAGTTATGTTTCCGGCGACACGAAGTACACGCTGAATGCTGCTGCGGTCACGGGCACCTACCTGCTCGCCTCCGGCGTTTCCACCTTCACCGGCGATGTCGTCTTCAACGGTGTCACGCTGAATGTCGGCGCTGAGGCTGTCAAGGTCGGCCTCTTCAATTACGCGCTGTCCGTCAACGACGACAAGCTTGTTCTGGCGATCTCCGACTGGGTGCCCGTTGTGGTTGTTTCCGACGCGTTCGTAAACACTGCCTGGGCGACCCTCGCCGACGGCACGGAAGTCACGATCGGCGAGATCAAGGCCACGGTCGGTATCGATGCGTTTGCCGACGGCGACTCGGCTTACCTGGCGGCCGCCACAGACGGCACGATTACGGTCATTGCGGGCGATGTCTCCTTCGCCAGTCCCATTGAGAAGGTCGTTATCATCAACGACGGCGCCACGCTGACCGGCAAGGCCACGTTCGGCGCTGCCATCACGATCGACGGCACGGTAGCGTTCAATACCGCTTATGCTTCTGCTGAAGCCGCTCAGATCTCCGGCTTCAACTACGTCTCCGGCAATACGAAGTACACGCTGGACGCTGCTGCGGTCGCGGGTACCTATTTGCTCGCTTCCGGCGTTACCGCTTTCACCAGCGATGTCGTTTTCCAAGATGTTACGCTGAAGGTCGGCGAAGAAGCCGTCAAGGTAGGCGACTTCTCCTATGCTCTCGGCATCACGGATAGTAATGCTCTCGCTCTGACGGTGAAGGACGAGAGACCCCCTGCTCCCGAGCTGGTCTATGTGAACAGCGAATGGACTGGCCTCGAATCCGGCACGCCAGTCGAGATCGGCGACAAGACTGCCACCATCGGCATCGACGCCTTCGCGGATTACGCAGACGCATCCGCCAAGGTCGCCGAAAACGGCACCATTGAGGTTGTCGGCGGTGACATCTCGTTCGATGGTCCCATTGAAAAGCCCACGGAGATCCAGAGCGGTACGACGGTTTCCGGCGCCAGCATTTCCACCGGAACCCTGACCGTCGATTCCGGCGCCATTGTCACAAACGTCAACGTCGACCCGAACGGCACGCTGGTGATCGCCGAAGGCGGTACGCTTACCGGCTCCGCGGTGTTCGCCGACGGTGCTACGGTCACGATCGACGGCACGGTCATCTTCGACACTGCCTACGCGAAGGACGGTGCGGTCCAGTTCCAGGGCGCCGCCGCCATTACCGGGAAACCTTCGTACGAGCTGAAAGATTCCGTCAAGGCGGAAGGCATCTATCTGTTCGTTTCCGGCATTGAATCGTTCGAATCCCCTGTCAAGTTCAGTGTCTATACGCTGAACGTCGGCAGCGAAGCGATCCGGGTCGGCAAATTCACCTATAAGCTTGATATTACCGAGAGCAAGGAACTTGCCCTGACTGTTGCCAAGTGGGTCCCGCCTGCGGGCGATCTCCCGGCGGTCGTGTATGTGAATCCCGAATGGGCGACCATGCAGGGACAGGTCGTCACGATCGGTGACAAATCCGCCACGGTCGGTATTGATGCGTTCGCGGACGGTGACACGGCCAATTGCACTGTCGCGCCCGGCGGCGAGATCCAGCTCGTCAAAGGGGCTGCGTCCTTCTCCGAAAATGCAAGCAATGTCATCGTTTCCGGCGGCGCAACGCTCGATCTCGACAGCGCCGTGAACCTCGGAAACCTGACTGTCCTGGGCGGCGGCAAGATGGTCGCCACGGGTGGCGCGGTTGTCGACGGATTCGCTATCTCCGGTGGCAACGCCTCGGCGGATGTTGCAGGCGCCACGATGAAGAACGGCACCCTTTCCGTAGAGGACGGAACGGACAAGTGTTCCATGACTGTCCTCGAGGGCGGACTGGTGCAGAACGCCACGGTCTCCACGGGCGGCTGGATCCTCGTGTCTTCCGGCGGTTCTGCGGCGCAGATCATCCTCTCCGGTTTCGCCGATGCCAATGGCTCATACTACGGCGAACTCACCGTGTATTCCGGCGGCCGGGCATCCGAAATCATCGTTTCTTCCGCCGGATATCTGATCAATAATGGTACCATTGACAATCTTACGATCAGGGACGGTCAAGGTTACGTTCATGGTATCGTGAATGGCGCAGTCGTCCAAAACGGCGTTCTGGGTATCGAGGCCAGCGGTTCCGCGTCCGGCGTCAAGGTCGGTATGAACGGTACCATGTGGGCCGTCAACAGCGCCGGGATCGGCACGATCCTCGACACGGAGGTGCAGGACGGCGGGTACGTGAGTAACGAGGGGTACGCGTCCAACACGCATATTCTTGGCGGCGGTTCCATGTCCGTCAGTCAACACGGCGTTGCCGTGGCGACGACTGTGGATGCTGGCGGGTTCTTTACCGTAGCAGGGGCCGCTTCCACGGCGCGCGGTCTCACGCTCGCCAACGGCGGCACCGTGACAGTGGCGGGCAACACCTCCGGTCTTACCGGTTACGCCGTCCTTACGGGAACGATCACGGTCGAGGCGGGCGCGACCATCGACATGAAAGTCAATTCGTTGCTCGACTTCGACATCTCCGTTCTGGACGAACCCATTGAAACTCCGCTCCTGAACAGCTATGCTGCGATCACCGGAATTCCAGATGTGGCCATCACGGTCTCGGCGGAACAGAAGTTCGGCACGTATCTCCTCGCGGGCGAAGCCACAGGATTCGACAAGACCGTTTCGGTGAAGAACACCCTTGGAGAGACGCTCGGCACGCTCACGGTCGACGGCGGCGTGCAGACGTTCGACGGCGTGGACTACATGCTGGAACTCTCCGGCTCCGACCTCACCGTCACGATCGGCGAAATCGTGCCCCTGATCAACGGCCCGGACGACGGCTCGAACAACGTGGACAAGCTGTGGGACAAGAAGGCGAAGAAGCCGGTCGACGGCGGAATCTACTATTCCGCCGCGACCGTCCTCGGCCCGACGACGACCTCCGTCCCGATCGACAGGGCGAAATCGGTCATAATGCCGATCGAAGAATACGACAAGAAAACCATCACGTACTCTAACTTCACCGGGAAGATCACCAACAAGGAGTTCAATCCCGACACCGACGACTCCGACTGCCGCAAGATCGAACTGGCCACGGGCGCGCGCCTCAGCTTCGATGTTACGGCCAAGTCTGCCGGCAAGTTTGTGATCTACCGGATCGACGGGAAATACGACGCGAAGAAGGGTACTACCACCTACACGCTGAAGTCCGTCCAGTCGAACTCGATCTCGGTCAAGAAGAACACCACGTACGCCACGCTCTCGAC
>Ga0310786_10000194_pt1 | contig 104090 bp, 84 predicted proteins | sample AusTroGonzalo_MG_FD_203881 | JGI IMG/M metagenome (GOLD analysis project Ga0310786, IMG submission 203881) | Bovine rumen microbial communities from tropical cattle in Woodstock, Queensland, Australia - Gonzalo_03 (v2) (version 2) | ecosystem: Host-associated > Mammals > Digestive system >... | reverse complement strand
TTTCTCTTCCAGCGGTTTCAGGACGTCCTGCCTGAAAGCATGATAGGCCTGCATTCCCTCATCATCCGCGGACGTGGTCGGGCCGAAGCTAATCCAAACGGCAATCGTGAGGGCGCCCCACACCAGCGAAACTACCAGCAGGAACAGAAAAACGAACCGGACTATCCCGCGAAGGCGTTTTCGCACAGTATCCGGCCGGGTCTCTTCACTTTTGTTTTCGTTTTCCATTCTGATGCCTCATAGGTGGTTCAGGGGCGTTTTCCGCCGGAAACGGCGGACAGAAGAGTTCAGAACAGCGTGGGCTGTTCGGGCTCGTCGTCCTCGTTTTCCGGGGCGGCGTTTTTGCGCGTCTTTTTCGCGTTCGTGTGGAACTTGGCGTGGCGTTCGCGGAGGATGGGGCGCGTGTAGGAGGGCATGCCGGCGTCGGCGATGGCATTTTCCTCGAGGTTTTCGAGGATTTCGCGGGCGCGGACGATCACGTCGTTCGGGAGACCGGCGAGCTTGGCGACGTGGATGCCGTAGCTTTTGTCGGCGGCTCCGGGGACGATCTGACGCAGGAAGATAATCTGGTCGCCGTATTCGCGGACCGCGACGTTGTAGTTCTTCACGCCCTTTCGCGTGAGGGCAAGCTCGGTCATCTCGTGGTAATGCGTGGCGAACTGGGTGCGGGCGCGCGCGGCGGGGTGGTCGAGGAGATATTCGGCGACGGAGAGCGCGATGGAGAGGCCGTCGAACGTGCTGGTGCCGCGTCCGATCTCGTCGAGGATCACAAGGCTCTTGCTGGTGGCGTGGTTCAGGATGTTCGCGGTCTCGATCATTTCGACCATGAACGTGCTCTGGCCGCGTGCGAGGTCGTCCATGGCCCCGACGCGGGTGAAGACGCGGTCCACGAGCCCGATGTGCGCCTCGTCGGCGGGGATGAAGGAGCCCATCTGCGCCATGATGACGAGCAACGCGGTCTGGCGGATGTAGGTAGATTTTCCGGCCATGTTCGGCCCGGTGATGATCATCATGCGGTTTTCGCCGCCGTCCAGCAGGGTGTCGTTCGGCACGAAGCGCTCGCTCTCCATCTTCGCGTCGAGCACGGGGTGGCGTCCGGCGGTGATGCTGAGGACGTCGTCGTCCGCGACGTGCGGGCGGCAGTAGCGGTACTTGGAGGCACATTCGCCAAGGGCAGTCAGAACATCAAGGCGGGCAACGGAGAACGCGGCCTTCTGGATCTCTCCGGTAAATGTACGGGCGTAGGTGCGGAGTTCCTCGAAGATCTGCTTTTCGAGCGCGACTGCCTTGTCGGATGCGCCGAGGATCTTGCTCTCCATCTCCTTGAGCTCGGGTGTAATGAATCGTTCCGCATTCACGAGCGTCTGCTTGCGGACGTAGTCGTCGGGAACGCGCGCGAGGTTGCTTTTCGAGATTTCGATGTAGTAGCCGAAGACGCCGTTGAAATGCACCTTCAGGCTCTTGATGCCGGTACGTTCCTGCTCCTTCGCCTGAAGCGCGGCGATCCAGGACTTGCCGCCGGTAATGGCGGTACGGAATTCGTCGAGTTTTTGGTCGAAGCCCTCGCGGATGAATCCGCCCTCCGCCATGTCCGCAGGGGGATCGTCGGCGAGCGCGGCGAAGATGCGCGAGGTGAGCTCGGGGAAGTCGCCGAGGCCATCGCGGATGCGTTCCACGAGCGGCAGGTCGTAGGCGTTCAGGATCATCTTGAGGCCGGGCAGGACGGACAGGCTGTGGCCGAGCGCGAGCAGGTCGCGCGGATTGAGCGCGCCCGCGTTGAGCTTGGCGGTGAGGCGTTCCATGTCGCGGATGGAGAGCAGCGTCTCGCGGATCTCCTGCCGGGTCAGGACTTCGTCCTTCATGAGCCCGACGACGTCCTGGCGCTCCACGATCGCATCGACGTCGCGGAGCGGCTTCAGGAGCCAGCTTCGCATGAGGCGAGATCCCATGGCTGTGGAGGTGCGGTCCAGGACTTGCAGGAGCGTGCCTTCGCGGCCTCCGCCGTGAAGCGCGTCGACCAGCTCCAGGTTGCGCTGGCAGACAGGGTCGAGTCCGAGGTATTTTTCGCTGTAGTTGCGGCGGATGGAAACGATATGGCCTGTATTGCGGCGGAGGTTTTCGGCTGCGTAGTGCAGCACGGCTCCGGCGGCGCGGACGCCGCACGCGCAGTCCTTCAGGCCGAAGCCGTCGAGCACCGCCACTGAGAACTGGCGCTTCAGGAGTTCGGATGTGTGTTCGAATGAGAAGATCCAGTCGTCGAGCGGGGTCCACAGGATGGGCCGAATGAGCACGGGGCGGCCTCCGGTCTGCTCCCACTGTTCATACAGGGAACGCGGCAGGAGGCATTCGCGGGGCTGAAGGCGCTGGAGTTCGCTTTCGAAGGCGTCACGGGTGTCGAGGCGCTCGGTCTGGAATTCGGCGGTGCTGATGTCGAGCCACGCCAACCCGTAGACGTCCTTGTCCTCGGCCACGACGGCGCAGAGGAAATTGTTGTCGCCGGGCTTCAGGAACGACGCATCGAGGATGGTGCCCGGCGTGATGACGCGGGTAATGGCGCGCTGGACCAGACCCTTCGCGAGCGCGGGGTCCTCCATCTGCTCGGCCACGGCGACTTTCAGCCCGGCGTCGAGCAGTTTCGGGATGTAGGCGTCGACGGCGCGGTATGGCACGCCGCACATGGGGTTGTTCGCGCGGTGGGTCAGCACCAGGTCGAGGATCGGAGCGGCGCGCAGGGCGTCCTCGAAGAACATCTCGTAGAAGTCTCCGGCCCGGAAAAGCAGGATGGAGTCGGCGGGTGATTCCGCCTTCGCCTGAAGATACTGCTTCATCATCGGCGTGATGTTTTTCTCGCCGAAGTCCTCGGGGGAACGCTGTTTCGGGGCTCTGCTCATAGTCGTAATGCCGGACCTGCCTCAGAAGGGAATGGAATCGTCGTCTTCGGCATCGCCGCGGGCAGACTCCTGCGGGGGCGGGATGAAACCGTCGCCACCGTCGGCCTCAGGCTGGAATGGCGCCCAGGTCTGACCTTCCGGGCCGTCCTTCGTCAGGATCTCGATCTTGCGTTTCAGCGTTTCAAGTTTCATCTGGCAGTATGCGGAAAGGCGTTTCGCCTCCTCGAACGAGGCAATGACATCCTCCAGCTTCGTATTGCCGCTCTCCATGGAACGGACGAGCGATTCCAGCTTGGCCATGGCATCTTCAAACGACATATCCTGAACGGATGCGGTTTCCTTATCTGTCTGCGGCATATCGGCAATTCTCCCGTGAAAACAAGTCCGTGCAAAAAACGCATCAAGAATTATACATCCGAAAAACGGATAGTCAAATAAAAAGGACCGGAAAGGCATTTTTTTTCCAAAAAAAAGAAAAAGATGGGATTCTTTCCTTGATTATAGACGTAAGGATGCTATATTAACGGAATGCACCTGCATCACCACCTACTACAACGGAAAGGCACCCCCTACTATGATGATCAAATGCCAGAAGTGCGGCTTCGAGAACCAGATGGGCAGCATTTTCTGCCGGGAATGCGGCGAGAAACTGGATATGGAAGCGATCGATCCGAACAAGCTTCAGAAAGACGTCAACAAAGAAAAACGCATCAAAGCCACGAAGAAAAAAATCAAAGGTATGATCTCCTCTTCGATCGGTCTTATTGTTGTCGCCGCTTTCCTCGGCGTCATATTCTACAACGGCGGGCTCCGCGAGTACGAGGAACCTGAGGTCAACGAAGCTGCCGCCACGCAGAAATTCAACGCCGCAGCCAACGGCTCCGCCGTCGGCAAGGTGAAATATACCTATCCAGAGATCAACCAGATGCTCAAGACACAGGTCGTGACTCCGATGTCGGAGAAAGATTCCTTCGCCAAGGTCACTGCCCTCGAGCTGGCGTTCGACGAAGAGAAGAACCAGCCCGTCGCCTATGTCTGGATCTCCATCAAGGATAAAGTCCCCGTCCTCTACACCGTCCATGGCGAATTCTTCTACAACGCTCCCGCCCCGGACGCCGAAGAGGTGCAGGAGGAACCGATCGGGATCAAGGTCAAACGCCTCGACATCGGCCGTCTTCCGATCTTCGTGAGCACCCACACTTTCCTCAACGGCTTCAAATCGCTCCTGAACAACGGTGCGATGCAGTCGTTCTTCCAGCGCGCTTCGGAAGTCGAATTTACCTCCGAAGGCATGTCCGTGAACTTCAAGAAGGGCGGCCCGACCGGCACAGCCCTCACGCCGGCTGCCTCCGCGGCTACGCCGAAATCCGCTTCCAACCTTTCCTCCTCCTCCGCGAAATCCTCCGCGGCATCGGAAAAGGCTGAAGCGGCCAGACAGAAAGCCGAGGAAGAAAAGGAAAAGAAGAAACAGATTGAGGAAGAGCGCAAGCGCAAAGCCGAGGAATACCGTCAGCAGCAGAAGGAAAAGGAAGAGGAACGCAAGCGCAAAGCCGAGGAGGAGAAGGAACGCAGGAAACAGGAGGAAGAGGAGCGCAAGCGTCAAATCGAGGAAGAAAACCAGAGACGCAGAGAGGAAGCGGAACAAAGACGCCGCGACCGCGAGAACAACCGTTACAATAACAACAACGGCTACAACAGCAGCAGCCGCAGCTCCCGTTCTTCCAGAAGCAGCAGCTCCCGCAACAATCGTTATTGACCAACCAGCAGAGACCGTCGGCTCGCCATGTCTGACCCAGGTGGACAGGACAAGGAAAGATTCCAGGAACTCTTTCCCTTCGAAGCGCATTTCTTCGAGGTCGACGGTCAAAACCTGTGCTATTTTGATGAAGGGACCGGCCCTGCGCTGGTCCTGATTCATTCCTGTCCGATGTCGGCGTTCGCATTCCGGAGCGTCATCCGGGAATTCCGCACCACGCGCCGGGTGATCGCCTACGATCAGCTCGGGTTCGGACGTTCGGACAAGCCGCTGAACTTCGACTACCGCATCGAACACCACATCGAACACCTTGAGCGCCTGCTCAACCATCTTGACATCCGGGACCATATCACGCTGGTCATGCACGGACGCGGCGCGGCCATCGGCATGGGATATGCGGCCCGGCACCCGGAAAGCATCGAATCGTTCATCGTGATGAACGCGATGTCCTTTTCCGATTTCTCCCTCCCATTCCGGCTCCGCATCTGCAAGCTGCCGGTCCTGGGGAACATCCTCGTCAACAAGTTCAACTTCTTTCTCCGCCCGCCACGGCGTTATCCGAAGCTGGTGCGCGACGCTTACCTTCTGCCGTTCCCGCGGAAAGAGGACCGATGCGCGCTCATGGAGTTCATCAACTCGCTGCCGTGCGCACCGGAGGACAAGTCCGCCCAGTCCATGATCGAAATCGAGACCGCGATCTGGTCGCTGCGGGAAAAGCGCGCGCTCATCCTGTGGGGCGGACGCGACTGGCTCTACACGAAACGCGCCCTTCGGAAATGGACGGAATATTTCCCGTCCGCGAAAGTCGTCATGCTGCCCCTTGCCGGACGGTTCCTGATGGAGGACGACCCGGCAGAGTTCATCACAAACGTCAGGGAATTTTTTGAGGAAGGAAAGACACGTCCATGATACGGGAAGCCATACAGCTGGAAATGAATTTCGACGGGACCAACGAAAACCGGTTCAAACAGAGGTTCGACCTCGGTGAATTCCAGCTCATCGCGGAACTCCCCGTCCCATCCGCCGACACACCGCTCGCCGACGCGGTTCGTCGCGCCGCCGATTTCGAATATCTGATTCACTCCCAGGAACATCCGAAGGCGTCCATCGCATTCATTGACGAAGCCCCTGCCGGGCAGTCGCTGGACATGGTGCAGTTCGCCACGGAACTGTGCCATTATTCCCGCGACCGCCATGTGCTTTACCTGCACGGCCGCGACCATACAGCCGCGGACCTTCTGGAATCGCTGCACCATGCGCATTCCGAGGGGTTCAAAAACTTCTGTGCCGTAACAGGCGCCGCGGTCCACGGCGAAACCGCCGAACAGACCCGCAGGCACACGTTCCTGGAAAGTATCAACATGCTCGGCGCCATTCGGGGTGCAGGACTTCCCTCGATTTCCGTCGGGGCGGTGGTCAATCCCTACCAGTACACGCCGGAATCCGCCTACGCGCAGTCGTTCAAGATGTTCCGCAAGATCGCCAACGGCGCGGACTTCCTGGTGACCCAGTACGGCTGGGATATGATGAAGCTCCAGGAGCTGATCTGGAACCTCTTCCGGCGCGAAATCAACATCCCGGCCGTGGCGCGTCTGATGTTCCTCACACCCGACAATGCCGAACAGCTCTGCGCCGGAGCCTACCACGGCGTACACATCTCGCCCGACTTCGAGGTGCTCCTGAAGGCGGAACGAGACCACTCGTTCGCGCAGTTCGAGGCAGCTCAGCTCCGCCGCATCCAGATGCACGCCACCGGGGCCCGCCTGCTCGGATTCAGCGCCGTGCAGATCGCTGGCGTCACGAACGTCGCGCTCCTCGAAACCATCTTCCAGAAGATCCGCGAGGCATTCCGGGAATTCCAGACATTCGAGGAATGGCGCATCGCTTACCGGGAATACTACGACCGCCTCGACATGGCGCCGTATCCCCACGAATTCTACCTCTTCGACAAGCTGCTGGAAACCGACCTTCCCGCCGAACAGCTCGCGCTCGCGCCGGGAATCCGCCCGCCGACGGGCTCGGAACAATTCCGCCGCAAGCTCGCAGGTGCGCTCTTCGTGAACGCCGACAAGCTGCCCGCGCAGGAACGCCGACTGACAAAGAAGATCCTGGCGTCGTGCCGGGGCTGCAGCCAGTGCCGCCTGCCGCAGACGGATTACGTATGCCCGGAAATGTGCCCGAAAGGGCTCGCCAACGGGTCCTGCGGCTGCGGCAAGGCTGACGGCGAATGCGAACTCATGGACTCCGAATGCGTCTTCGCAAAGCGCCTCAGGCTCGCAAACAGCAGGATCGACTACACCTCGCTCGAGGAAGGGGCCGTCCCGTCCCTCGAAAAACGCCCCTGACCGGCCAGCCACGGGCTCTTTCATTCAGGTAAAATGAACGGCCGCCGTTTGCACAACGGCGACCGTTTTTTGTCAAACGCTTTTGAACCCCGCGGTGTTACTTGCCGAGCAGCGAGGGCAGCCAGGTCGAAAGCGCCGGGATATACGTGATCAGCAGGACCGAAACGAGCATCGCAATCCAGAACGGGATCATGGCCGGGGTGACCTTCGCGATCGACGTCTTGCCGATGCCGCAGCCGATGAAGAGGCAGGTGCCGACCGGCGGGGTGCAGAGACCGATGCAGAGGTTCGCGATCATCATGATGCCGAACTGAATGTCGGACATGCCGAATTCGCGGACGATGGGGAGGAAGATCGGAGTGAAGATCAGCACGGCGGGGGTCATGTCCATGAAGGCGCCCACGACGAGCAGGAGGACGTTGATGAAGATGAGGATCACGACCGGGCTGGAGGAGAGCGACATCATCCAGGCGCTCACGGTGCCGGGGATGTTCGCGACGGTCATGATCCAGCTCATGGAGGAGCTGACGCCGATCAGGAACATCACGACGGCGGTGGTCACGCCGGTCTCTCGGAGGATGCCCGGGAGGTCCCTGAACTTGACTTCGCGGTAGAGGAAGACGCTCAGGACGAAGGCATACGCGACAGCGACGGCGGCGGCCTCGGTGGCGGTGAAGATGCCCTTCAGGATGCCGCCGATGATGATGACCATGAGGAAGAGGCTCAGGAAGGCGCGGCGGAACGAGTTCCAGAGGACGGAGAACGGCACGCGTTTCTCGAACTTGGCGCCGGAGCGGATCGCATGGACGACGCAGGCCAGGATGATGCACAGGCCCATCACGATGCCGGGCACGACGCCGGCGAGGAACATCGCGGCGATCGACACGGAGCCGCAGGCCACGGCATAGACGATCATGATGTTCGACGGCGGGATCACGAGGCCGGTGGTGGCCGAGGTGGTGGTGAGGGCAGTCGAGAAGTTGCGGTCATAGCCCTTCGCGACCATTTCCGGCACCATGAAGCCGCCGACGCTGGCGACGGCAGCGCCCGCGGAACCCGAGATCGAGCCGAAGAGCATGCAGGTGATGGTGTTCGCGTACGCCAGGCCGCCGGGGAGATGTCCGACCAGGGCCGAGGCGAAGTCGATCAGACGGCGCGCCATGCCGCCGCGTCCCATCAGGATGCCGGAGAGCACGAAGAACGGGATGGCGAGGAGGGGGAACGAATTGATGCCGAACATCATGCGTTCGGGCACGATGATCTCGGGGCGGAACGTACCGCCCGCGACCGCGACGCCGAGCATGGTGGCGGAGCCGATGGCGACCGCGACCGGGACGTTCAGGAGCAGCAGCGAGAAGAAGATCAGCGCGAGGGTGAAGCCGACGCATTCCATGGTGTCAGGCCTCCTTTCCGTCCGCGCCGCGGAGATCGGCGGCGAAATTGCAAATTTCGAAGTAGAGGATGAAGAGGCCGCAGATCGGGATCGGCAGGTACATCACCGCGTCCGGGATCTGAAGCGCCGGCATCACGTTGCGCGTGACGAACATCGCCTTGTGCAGCAGGAAGCATCCGCCGTAGAGGAAGGCGACAACGGTGAAAGTGAGCGTCACGAGATGCGCGATCGTGGCGGCGGTCTTCCGGGGGGCGTCCTGCATCATGTTCACGATGAGGTCGATTCCGAGGTGGGAACGGGAGTTGAACGCGAGGGCGATGCCGAAGAAGGACGACCAGACGAGCAGGAGGCAGGCGAGCTCCTCGGTCCAGGAGACCTGCTTGCCCACGACATAGCGCGAGACCACGCCGAGCAGCACGTCCAGCACGAGCAGGGCCATGCTGGCTTCCAGCAGGAAGCTCAGGACTTTGACCATGATGTTATGAAGGCTCCGCATCACTTGACCTCCCGAATGCGCTTCGCGAGCTCCTGCAGGTCGGCGGGGAATGCGTCGTAGATCGGCTGGGAACGCTCGATGAAGGGCTCGCGGTCCAGCGTGATGAACTCGACGCCGGCGTCACGCGCGATCTGCTCGTTCAGGATTTCGGATTCGCGCCAGGCTTTCCGCTGGAACACGTTCGCCTCGGCGGCGGCCTGTTCGATCCAGCCCTGCTGTTCGGCGGAGAGACCGTCCCAGATCTTGCGGCTCATCACGAGCACGTCCGGGACGCGCTGGTGTTCCGTGAAGATGAAGTATTTGCAGACCTCGAAATGGCGCCCGGTGACGAAGCTCGGGATGTTGTTCTCGGCGGCATCGACGGTGCCCTGGGAGAGCGCGGTGTAGAGTTCGCCCCAGGAGATCGGGGTCGGGGAAGCGCCGAGTGCCTCCATGGACTGCATGGCGATGGAGCTCTTCTGCGTGCGGATCTTCAGGCCCTTCATGTCGTCGACCGACCGCACGGGCTTCTTCGTGGTGTAGAGGCTGCGCGCGCCGGCGTCGAAGTAGCAGATGCCCATCAGGCCGTCGATCTTCCGCAGGAGGGACTTGCCGATCTCGCCGTTCATGACCGCCCAGAAGTGGTCGGAATCGCGGAAGAGGAAGGGCGCGCCGACGACCTGAAATTCCGGCACGGAACCGTCGAGCACGGCGGCGGAGCACTTCGCGAACTCGATCTGGGCGTTCTGCGCCTGCTTGAAGCATTCGTCCTCGGAGCCGATCATGCCGCTCGGGTAGATCTGCAGCACCATCGTGCCGGAGGAGAGCTCGCGGAGGCGTTCCGACATGTAGAGCATGGCCTGATGGACCGGGTGGTCGGCGGAGAGTCCGTGCCCCAGGCGGAGGATCTGGACGTTGCCGGATGTCCGGGCGGACCGGATCGCGAACGCGGCGATGGCCGTGGCGATGAAGCATGTCGTCAGGATATTGAGAATCCACCAGGAAATAGGATTCGAAAACGTCTTGTGGGTCTTTTGGAGTTCAGACATGGCGGGAATGGTTATCCTTTCGCAATAAGTAAGGTGAAAAAATACAGGTATGGATTGTTATATTTTAGCATGGATTCTGAAAAAATCAAGCAGAAACGTGTGCGCGAAAGCAAATAAATAAAGAAAAAGCCGCTCCCCCGGGAAAAGGGGAAGCGGCGCGAAAAAACGATTCAAGCAGAGAATCAATCGAAAGCGTGGTGGGCGGAGCCGAGCACGTTGATGACTTTGTGCTTGTAGAGTTCCTTCAGCATATCGCGGGCGGGGCCGAGATACTTGCGGGGGTCGAATTCCGCGGGCTTTTCCATCAGGACCTTGCGCACGCCGGCGGTCATGGCGAGACGGCCGTCGGAGTCGATGTTGATCTTGCAGACGGCGGACTTGGAAGCTTCGCGGAGCTGGTCTTCGCCGATGCCGATGGCGTCCTTGAGCTGGCCGCCGTACTGGTTGATCATCTGGACGTATTCCTGCGGGACGGAGGAGGAGCCGTGGAGGACGATCGGGAATCCGGGGATGCGCTCTTCGATCTGCTTGAGGATGTCGAGGCGGATGCGGGGATCCGTGCCCGGTTTGAACTTGTAGGCGCCGTGACTGGTGCCGATGGAGATGGCGAGGGAGTCGACGCCGGTGCCGTTCAGGAACGCCTGGACTTCTTCCGGACGGGTGTAGGTGTGCTGCTCGGCCTTGACTTCGTCTTCGACGCCGGCGAGAACGCCGAGTTCGCCTTCGACCGTCACATCGAACTGATGCGCGTATTCGACGACCTTCTTGGTCAGGGCGACGTTGTCGTCAAAGGACTTGGAGGAACCGTCGATCATGACGGAGGAGAAACCGAACTCGATGCAGCTCTGGCAGAGTTCGAAGGAATCGCCGTGGTCGAGGTGGAGGGCGATCGGAATGACCTTGCCGCCGCCGATTTCACGGGCGTATTCGACCGCGCCCTGCGCGAGGTAGCGAAGGAGCGTCTGGTTGGCGTAGTTGCGGGCGCCCTTGGAGACCTGCAGGATCACCGGGGACTCCTCTTCGGAGCATGCGGCGATGATGGCCTGGAGCTGTTCCATGTTGTTGAAGTTGAACGCGGGGATTGCATAGTGGCCGGCCATCGCCTTTTTGAACATGTCGCGGGTGTTGACCAGTCCGAGATCCTTGTAGTTGACCATACGGTTGTCCTTTCCTATGATTAGGGTTGAAAGAAGTGCATTATACCAATATAGCACCGCACGGGGAAAAAGCAATCTTTTTTTTCGTGAAAAATGCGCTTTCCGCACGATTCTTTTTCGAAAAAAGGGGAACCGCGCATTTCGCCGCGCCGCGAGTCAGTCCAGGGGCAGCCCCATCGCCTTCCGCGCCGTCCGGAAGTGCATCTTGGCAAACTTCCGCAAAAGCTGCTCGCCGCCGGACAGGAACAGCTGCGAAGCGACCTTGTCGACCTGCGTCCCGGCACCCTTCGGCAGGGCGCATCCGGCCTCTTCCTCAAGCTTCGCCAGACGCCGCACAAATTCCGCGCGGGCCAGAATGGATGCCGCCGCGACGGCGACGTCGCGTTCGCCTTTCGGGAACTGCTCCAGACGGACCGCGCGTCCGTTCTTGAGGAGAGCGTTCTCGACGAGTCGCTTGTCTCCGAACTGGTCGGAGATCACGTGGCGGCATTCGGGGGCAAACTTGAGCATATTCTCAAGCGCGCGGGCATGCCCCCAAGCAAGGAACCGGTTTAGATTGCCGATGGACTCATAGGTACGGTTGTAAGCCTCGGGACCGATGACGACGACGCCGAACTTGCCCCGGACCGCGGTCTTGACCTTTTCCGCGAGCGCGGCGATCTTCGTGTCGTCCTTGATCGCTTTCGAGTCCCGCACGCCTTCCTTCGCAAGGGCATCGGCGGTCGAGGCATCCGCCACGAATACGCAAGCCACGACCAGGGGCCCGAAGAAATCGCCCTTGCCGCTCTCGTCGATGCCGGCATGCGGGTCCTTGAACTCAAGCAGCGGCGCCGGCTCCGATTCGTCCGGCGTGAGTCCGATCAGCGGCTCCAGCACGAACTCGACGAAATCCTGCGTTCCCGCCCCCTGCACGACAAGCTTGCCGGACTGGTAGGCAGCCACCTGCGTCTTCTCCCGCGACGCCTTAAAGAGCATATATGGTCCGGTGGAAAACTCCCACGCGGAAATGCTCTCGAGGCTGACGCGGAGCGCGTCCATCTGGTCCGGCGTCAACGTCGCGACGAAACATGTTTTGCCACTCACGGTATCGGCATCCTTGCAAAAAATCGGTGCGGTTACGGGGGGAATATGGCTTTTTTTAAAAAAAATCGCCAAAACTTCTCTATTATAGCTTGAAATCTTGCAAGAATCAAGTTAAAGTATGATGTTTTCCGAGATTTTTTCACAAAAATCACCGGGAAAAGCACGATTCACTGATCCATAAACCTCATATAAAGGAATAACGATGATGAAGAACACAAAATGGGTTTTTGGAAGCATGCTCGCCGCAGGCTGCATGCTGTTGGCTGTTCCCGCCTCTGCCCAGGGTAATTTCCCGCAGGGCGGCGGTTTCCCGCAAGGTGGCGGTTTCCCCCAGGGCGGCGGTTTCCCGCAAGGTGGCGGTTTCCCCCAGGGCGGCGGTTTCCCGCAAGGTGGCGGTTTCCCCCAGGGCGGCATGCCCCAGAATCCGGGCCGCACCGCCACGACGGGCGGACAGAACGCAGGCAAGATAACCACCACCAAAACGAATTCCGCCGCAGCGAAGACAAACACGGCTAAGACCGACAAGACCGACAAGAATGCAGTCGATGCCTCGAAATACCAGCTCTCCAACCAGCGCACCGGCCTGATCACGACTATCGTCAACGGCCATGAGAGCGGAGAGGACCTCACCGATCCTGCCACCGTTCGGATCATCATGAAGGACGTCGAGAAAAGAATGCCGCTTATTCCCAATGCGCCCCTTGAAAAGGCCAACGCGCAGGAACTGAACGAAGAGGCAAAGAAAATCGTCGATCAGGAATACGGCGAGGACGACAAAAAGTTCAAAAACATCGTCGAAGCGGAAGCCGAAGCCGAATTTCCCCTCTACAAAGTCGGCGACAAAGTGACCGTCAACTACAATATGGGCCCGAAGCACTTCTCCGTCAAGGGCACGCTCTATCGCATCACGGACAATGCCATCACGGTCGAAGACAAGGTCATCAACCTCGTCGACCTCAATGACGAAACCCGAGCAAAGTTCGACCCGCAGAAGAACAAAGCCATGAGGTCCCGCTATATAGACACCCATGTCACGCTTCTGAACCGCATCAAGGCCGAAAAGATCCAGACCCATTACGACAGGCTGAAAAACGAGGTCTTCAAGCGCAACGAGTCCGCAGGCTACATCTACGACCCGCAGACCGGCGAGTGGGCAACTGCTCAGGAAGTCACCCAGACCATCATCGCACGCACCATTAAGCTCAAGGAAAGAGACAAGAGCAGACAGACGCAGCCGACGCGTCCGAAGCAGAACACGGAAAAGATCGACGACAATACGGGCAGCAACACCGAAATCGACGATTTCCCGGAAGACACCAATCCCGGTTCGAACGAGGAAGTCGCCCAGAGCGGCTCCGGCACTGGCGCCGTCCGCCAGACCGGAATCAACCCTGTCAACGATGCGATCAAGCTCAACGACAACGAAGAATACAAGTCCGTCATAGCAAAGGCCAAGGACCAGATTCAGGAAGCCAACGAGAACTACGCCGGCATCGACGCCGATTGCGGCTACAAAAACGCATGTTGGGGCTTCACGATCGCCGAAACCCGCTATGCCCTCTGGCACGAACCCGAATTCCCCTACATCAAGCCGGCCCTCGGACGCGATATCGTCGCATTCCCGGACGATGACGAGCTGGATGTCGGCATCGTGGGCACCCCCGACTCGATCGAACTCGTGTACGTTTCCAACAGCCTTTCCAAGGTCGTCTACGTCATGAAGGACTGCTCCAGACAGGAATTCATCAATTTCAAGGACTCCCTCACCCAGCAGTACGGCCATGCCATCGAAGACAAGGGCGTGCAGTCTGCCGCATTCACGAACATCTTCTCCGGCAAAACGAAACCGCAGCAGATCGTTGATGCCGACCAGATCGCGATGGCCAGGGAGACCGTGGAAGAAGCGAACAAGGCGTTCAACGACGCCGTCGCCGAACTGAAACAGGCCGACAATGACAACCGCGCGGAACTCAAGGAAAAACGCGACCAGGCCGCCGCGGCCCTGAAGGACGCCATGGAAGAGGAAGAAGCGCTCAAGGATGCGGTCACGCTCGACAGCCTTCCCGACATTTATTCCCGCATCAACCTCGCACGTGACAACGAAGGAAAGACGGTTCTTCCCTTTACGTTCAACTGGAAGGGCGAGAACGTTTCCGGCACGCTCGTTTTCTACTACGATAAGGCAAAAGACAAAGTCACCAGCCTCATTTTCTCCAAAGAATACAATAAGTAATCGTCCCCGTCAGGCGCGGGCGGGATTCCCTTCCCCGCGTCCGTCAGGACCGTTTGATACGGACAGACTTCCGAAGTCTGTCCGTTTTTTTGTACCCGCGCACAAAACGAACAGAGAAAACATGTCTTTTGCATCCTTCTGTTTCTTAGCATGATACGCCGCTCGGGCGTCCCGACCGGCTCCATTCCCGGCCTTTTCTGAGAGAGATGATCAAAAAAGGAGAGACCATGGGATCGCCCAAACAGAACAAGAAAACGAAAGCTCCTTCCCAATTCGGACGTCTCCCGTTCCGGTTGCGATACCGGATCGCATGCCTGCTTCTTGAAGGCGCCTCCAGTCATGTCGTGCTCAACAACCCGGAAGTGGCCGGGACACTGAGTTCGCTGGGGCTGACCTTGACGCCTGCCGCCGTCACACGGTTCAAGACCACACGTGAATTCAAAACGATCGCCGAGGAACGGGAGAAAACACACCGGGCATACGAGGAAGTCCGCCTGTCGGCCGCGCTGCTCCGGGACTGCGAGGCCACAGGATCCATCGCCGAGGAGCTCAAGATCGACCTGCTGAAGCTCGTGCGGGAATGTACCGACGCAACCACGGACGACCCGAAGACGATCGAACGGCTCGTCCGCTCGGCAGTCACGTTGTCGAAATCCGTCTCCGACGGCCAGAACAGCGTCCTGCGGAAACGCGTCGCCGCGCTTTCCGAAGAAAACGTCCGGCTGCGCGAGGCGCTCGAACGAGCCCGGCTGCAATACAACGAACTGCTCGACAGACGGCGGGACGAATGGTCCCGCGTGGATGGCTCGGAAGTCGCCGACCGCCTGTCCAGCCTCCTCGGGCTCAAGCCATGACCGCGTCAACTCACCACATTTAACAAAAAGGAATCCGAAGATGAAACTGAATCAATCCGTCAAGAAAGAAGCCGGAAGCGGCGCCGTGCCCATGCCCGTTCCGGGCAGCTGGACCGCAGACGAGGCGAGCGACCGCTCCCGCTGGCTTCAGACCGCCGAATACACCCCGATGAACGTCTCGCGCATCCTGGAAGCCGCGAATGAAGGAGATGTCGCGGAACTCGCCGTCGCGGCCCGCGAGATCCAGGAACGGAACTGGGAAGTGATCATGGCGATGCAGGTGCGGAAAAGCGCACTGACGGGACTTGAATGGGGCGTCGAGCCCGGTGACGGGAGAGATGCGTCGAAAGAGGCGGCGGACGCCTTTGCGGCTGCGCTGAAATCATCCGGCGACGAACCCGGACTCGCATCGTTCCACGAACTCGTCGACCACCTGATGGACGCGGTCATCGCGCCGCTCGCGGCCGCGGAGATCGTCTGGGGGGCCGGAGGCTCCCTGGCAGGATTCCGTCCCATTGGGGCGTGGCACTTCACGTTCCGGGGTTCGGAAACGCCGCTTCTGGTCACGGACGACAAACCGAAAGGGGTCCCCCTGCCCCCGGCAAAGTTCATCGTACACACGCACGGGGGATTCGGTGACCGCGCCCGCGCGGGACTGATCCGGACGCTCATCTGGCTGCATGTGTTCCAGAACTATCCGGTTAAGGACCTGGTGTCGTTCGTCGAACGCTACGGGATGCCGTTCGTGGTGGCAAAAGTCGACCGCAGCGCATGGGAGAACGAACGCGGCGTAATGCGGAGTCTGATCCGCAGTTTCGGGCCGAACGGCGGGGGCGTGTTCACGAAGTCGACCGAACTCGAGCTGCTTCAGGCTTCGAACTCGGGCGGCGACGTATATTTCAAGCTGCTGGAATACACGTCCCGGGCGATCACGAAAGTCATCCTCGGCCAGCTCGCCAGTTCGTCCGAATCCAGCGGTCTCTCCGGCGGCGACGCGCAATCCCGCGTCCGCAGCGACCTGCTGGAAGCCGATGCCCGTTCGATCGAGGCGGCCATCCGAAAGCAGCTCGCCGCGCCCTGGACCGAATTCAATTACGGCGATGCGGCCGCGGTACCGGTCCTGAGGTTCCGCGACTCGGCGCAGGAGGACCGGGCAGTCTTCGCGGGAATCGTGGAAACGCTGCACCGCGCCGGCCTTGAGGCCGATCCCGAGGAGATCTCCGCCCGCTTCGGGATCTCGCTGACGCGCAAGGCATCCGCGCCGGAGGTGCGTCCATGATCTCCACGCTCGCACTCGCAAACACGTTGAAGGATCTCGTTTCCGCCTCGTTTCCCTCTGCCGGATTCGTGACCGGCGGAACGCCCGAACAGGCTGCCGCAGGCAAATCCCTGCCCCACGGGCTCAGACCCCCGTGTCTGCTCATCCTCGCAGGCGACGGCGTCAGCGCGGACAGCACTCTCACGCGGCGCCAGCGTTTTCACCTGGTCCTCATCGACGTTCTGAAGGGATCGGGCGATGCCCGCACTGCTTCGGCATGGACACGGTTCGACACTCTTCAGGCGCTCTTTCCCCAGGAGGGGACATGTTCCGGCGAAATCGTCTTCATCCCGGAATCGTTCCGCCTGCTGGAATGTTCCGACGCCAGGGCGGCGATCTGCCTCACGCTCATCGCTGCAACCCCGTCCTGAAAAAGCCCGCTCAGCGCACAAAAAACAAAGCGCACGGTTGTTTGACGCCACAAACTGCCGTGCGCTTTTTTTATGCCCGCGAATGAATTCATTCCCCGTTCAGGATGCTCTCCACGACGGCGATCTGCTCGAGTTCGGCCTGTTTCGCATCGTCCAGAGCGGCGGGATCGCTGCTTCTGCTGTTTTTTTCGAGCAGCGCCCGGGTCGATCCCCTCCTCAGAAGTTCCCGCACGGCAGGTTCCGCTGCTGCGAGGCGGGCGTCTTCCGGCGGCAGTTCGTTGAGGCGGGCGGAAAGGTCCGGATAACGTTTAACGAAGACTCCAAGGTCCCAGGGATCCGGGGCATCGGGGTTCTCGACCTTGATGGAACAGACCGGCTCCGCTTCGTCAAGCCCGGTCAGGATGCACAGATAAACGATTTCGCGGGACGGGTTGACCTCCACGCTTCCGAGCAGGAGCCTTCCCTGCGAACGGATCAGGCGGAGATAGCGGGGACGCAAGGACGACGCCACGACGACGGTCCCGGGCTTCCCGCAATACTCCTTCGCGGCCTCGACGACCGGCGCGGGAACGTTTTCCAGCGTCTCCGGGGTCAGGATCATGCACTGCCCGGAAATGCTGCACCCTTCGATCTCCTGGAATGTCGGTTCGACAGCAGGATCGGCGTTCCCGCCGGAGAAACGGCAGGAAGGGAAAAAGATGCAGAGCATCATGAACAAACTGAACAGGACGGCTTTTGATCTCATACTAGTGCCGGGGAGCGTTTCATACGGGGCATCCGCCGTACGGACAGGTGCGGACGCGAATCTTGCGGAATAATTAATATTGCCCGGAAGCCGCCGGATTTCAAGAGGGAAACACGCAGCACAAAAGATTTTTTGACTTTTTTATAAAAAAAGTCGGATTTCGGGTTGTACTGTAAAAAAAATGGATTAGGTTATCATATCGGATTTTTCCCTGACTTCACAAGCACCATGGCCGAAACAATATGAAAACCCGTCAGCCAATCAAGCAGCAACCGGACATTCAGGATATCGAACAGCAAAAGAAGCCCGCCCTTCCGGAACTCGCCGTCTTCATCCTTTTCGCGTTCATGATCACGCTTTTCGGCCTGATCATGCTTTATTCCACCTCGTTTGTCACCCAGGGCAGCGCCTACTTCAAAAAGCAGATGATGTGGATGTTCATAGGCCTCGCGGGCGGAACGGCCGCAGTCGCGATCGGCAGCAAACGCCTGTCCGACTGGAGTCCGGTCATGATCCTCGTGCTGGATCTGCTTCTGATCTGGGCGCTTTTCTGCAAGCCGATCAACGGCGCACGGCGGTGGATCCAGGTCGCGGGCATGACGCTTCAGCCGTCCGAACTCGGCAAGGTCGTCATCACGCTCTTCATGGCAAAGTTTCTGGCCTCCCGCACGCGCGCACTTGAGAGTGCGCCGCTCAAAAAGGTGCTCATCCCAGCCGGTTTCCTTGTCGGCCCGACCATCCTGCTCGTGCTTGCCGGAGAAGACCTGGGCACGACAGTCCTGCTCGGGTCCCTGTTTCTGCTGATGCTTTTCGTGGCGGGCATGCGCCTGCGCTACATCCTGCCGTTCGTTCTGATCCTCCCCCCCGCGGCGATTTTCATCATAGAAAAATGCGATCCGATGCGCTGGAGCCGCCTCACGGTATTCATGGACGCCGAGGCATACAAGGTGACTTCCGGGTATCAGCTCTGGAACTCGCTTCTGGCACTGGGTTCCGGCGGATGGACCGGGATCGGATTCACGGAAAGCCGCCTTAAGCTGCTGTATCTGCCGGAAAACCACACCGACTTCATCCTGTCCATCGTCGGCGAGGAGCTGGGATTCGTGACGCTCCTGACCGTCATCGTCGCGTATCTGATCCTCGTGTACGTCGGGCTCCGCATCAGCGTGAAGGCGCGCACGCGCCAGGGGATGCTGATCGCATTCGGCATGAGCATATTCATCGGGATGCAGGCCCTGATCAACATCGGCGTCATCACTGCAGCGTTCCCCACGAAAGGCATGCCCGCTCCCATGATCAGTTACGGCGGCAGCAACCTGCTCGCCTGCCTTCTGGCATCCGCATGCGTCGCCAGCGTGGCGATCGATTCCGCCATCCCCGACTACCCGGACAAGCTTCTGGCCTGGGCAGGGAAACGTCTCCGCATCGGCGGCCGGTCCGCCGGCCCGGAAGGCATGGAGCAATCATCTTGAAGCAGGAGGAAACCATGCAAGAACTGAACCGGCTTATCGTCAGTTGCGGAGGCACTGGCGGGCACTTCAATCCCGGCCTGAGCACGGCGTGCGCCTTCCGCGACGCCGGAGGAAAGCCCCTGCTGATCCTCGGCGGGAAGCATTTCGAGGAACAGTCGAAAACGGCGGAAAAGAACGGCATCGAGTACCGCCGCGTTTCCTGTGCGCCGCTCTCGAAGAGCCCGGGCGGAATCCTGCGGTTCTTCTCGCAGCAGTGGCGGGGATACCGCGAGGCTTGCGCCGTCTTCCGCGAATTCAAACCAGATGCGGTCCTTTCCATGGGCGCATTCCCGTCCATCCCGGCATCCGTTGCCGCCTGGCGGACCCGCATCCCCCTCTTCCTTCACGACGGCAACGCCCGCATCGGGAAGTCCAACCGGGTGTTCAGCCGTATCGCCTCGGGCATCGCGCTTTCCTTCCCCGCAGTCAATGAAGGCACGCTGCACTGCCCTGCCACCGTGACCGGCCTTCCGCTCCGCAAGGCGCTGCTGGAAGACGTGCCGGCGTCCAAAGCGGAAGCCATCGCCCGCATCAATGCCACGCGCGGCACGGCTTTCGCACCGGACCGCCCGGTCGTTCTCGTCTTCGGCGGATCCCTCGGCGCTGCGGCAATCAACGAGAACTTCACGATCCCGATCGACCATCCGAACGCCGCCTCCCTGCAGGTCATCCATCTTTCCGGCCCCGGCAAATACAACGCCATCCACGACAAGTACTCCGCTTGCGGGATCAACGCCCTCACGCTCGAATCGGCCTCGGACATGCAAAACCTCTACATGGCGGCGGACCTCGTGGTCTGCCGGGCCGGCGGCAGTACGGTCTCCGAACTCGCGATCTTCGGACGCTACGCCGTCCTGGTCCCGTATCCCTATGCCGCGGAAGGCCATCAGGACGACAATGCGCGTCTCCTGGCGAAAACCGGAGCAGCCCGCATCGTTCCGAACTCGGAATGCTCGCCCGAGCTTTTCCGGGGCATCCTGGCCGAGTTCCTCGACGATCCGGACAAGTTTCGTCAGGCGGGAGCGGCCGCGCGTACCATGGCGCAACCGAAAGCCGCCAGCAACGTCATAGATTTCATCGAATCCTCCCTGAAAACCATCCGATCCAAGACAAACTGAATCCAGCCCGCGCCATCCTGCCATGAAAATACGTTGTCCCAAGTGCATGCGAGTCAGCGAAATCCCCCATGTCAACCATGGCAGGACCGCTATCTGCCCATGCCAGACCACGTTCCGAATCGACGATTCCACTGTGGTCGAGGAGTTCTCGTTGCCGGACCTTCCGCCCCCGGAATTCATCGGCCGCTACGGCATCGTGCGGTACCTGGGCCGCGGCGCGACGAACTGCGTGTACGAAGGAATCCATCCCGATCTCGGCATCCCGACGGCGATCAAGACCATGCTCCCCGAATACGCCCGGGACAAACCGTCCTGCGACCAGTTTTTCCGCGCGGCCAAGATCTGCGCGAAAGCCATACATCCGAACATCGTCAAGTTTTACGAGGCGGGACGCGACGCGAACGGCGTCCCGTTCCTGGCCATGGAGTTCCTTCCCGGCGGCACCCTGGCCGACCGCATTTCGAAGGAGGAAAAAATCCCCGTGAAAGAAGCGGCGAAGATCGGGGCCGCCGTCTGCCGCGCCCTCACCGAGACCGTCAAACTCGGAATCGTCCACCGGGACATCAAGCCGGATAACATCATGCTCGCCGCCAACGGGGAATACAAGCTCACCGACCTCGGCCTCGCCAAGCTCGACGCACCCGGCATGCAGGGAATTGCGGCGCGCATCATCAACGAAGGCGATCCGGTCAGGCCCGCCCGGAAGACCAGCTTCGGCACGCTCGAATACATGTCCCCGGAGCAATGCGTCGACACGGATTCCTGTGACATCCGCTCCGACATCTACTCGCTCGGCATCACATTGTATCATATCGCGTCCGGGCGCCTCCCGTTCGAGCCGCTGACCCGCTCCGAACTCAGGCACATGCATCTCTCCATTGAGCCGCTCGTTCCCAGCACATACGAGCCCGACATCCCCCTCGACTTCGACTACATCGTGCTCCACTGCATCCAGAAACGGCCGGAGGATCGCTACCAGACCCCGGAAGAGCTGCTCGCGGACCTGGAGGCGTTCCTCGCCGACAAGCCGCTTCCTTCCACCACTTGCGGAGCCGTCCCGATCACCCATCAGGTCTTTGCCGCACAGCAAGCGTCGCAGCATCGGTCCATAATCCTTCCCGCCATAGCTGCCATTCTCGCCCTGCTGGTCCTCGCGGGCGCCGGACTGCTCTACTGGAAGGCGCATTCAGCATCGAAAAAGACCAGACAGCCCACCGCGCCGTTCGACTTGGAGGAACCCGCACAAGGTACATCCGGTCTCTTCCTTCAGCCGTCCTCAAGAGGCTCCGCTTCACAAAACAACCCGTATAAAAACATCCTAAACGGGGATGTCAGGATTGACGGCGAAAGAATTGACAAAGATGGAGCAGGCGCTCCGGGCGCAAAAAACAAAAAAAACATGGACTCCCGGGGCGAGAACGCCGGCACGGATATCGGGAACAGCGATCCCGATAACGCGGGCGGTACTCCCGGTGCCGAATCCGCCGAAATCACGTTCGGAGGGAAGATTCTCCCATGACCGCACCCGCCACGAAAAAGCCCCTGATCCTGGTCTGCGGACCGAATCCTTCCTGGCAGAAGACGCTTGTCTTCGACGAGTTCAGGCCAGGCGAGGTCAACCGGGCGCGTGAATGTGATTTCCGGGCATCCGGCAAGGGCATAAACTGCGCCCGCGCCATCCGCACGTGGGGACTCGCACAGCCCGTCGTCCACCAGTTCTGCGGCGGGACCAACGGGCACGCACTCGCGCAATGGCTCGCAGAGGAAGGAATCGAATCCGTCCGGCGGGAAATCGAGGCGGAAACGCGCTGCTGCACCACGGTCCTGTGCGGGAAAACTGCTTCGATGACCGAACTGATCGACCCGTCTCCGGTCGTCTCGGCGGACGATGCCGCATCCCTGCTGGACAGTATCCGTGACGCGCTCGGGGAAGCCGACGCGCTGGCGCTCTGCGGGACGCTCCCGAAAGGCCCCCTCGACGGATTCTATGCGGAGATCACCGCCGCGGCCGTCCGCGCGGGAAAACCGGTCCTGATGGATTCCGTGGAGCAGTTCCGCGAAACGCTCGCCGCCGGAGTCCGATACCTGAAGATCAACGACGGCGAACTCCTGAACCTGACCGGCGCATCCGATCCCGAGGCCGCCGCTCTTGATCTGCTGAATGCCTTCCCTCTGGAATGCGCCGCGATCACGGACGGCCCCTCTTGCGCTTTCATCGCATGGCGCGGCGCCATCCATCGCATCTCCATCCCTGAACTCGCCGGGATATGCAATCCTCTCGGCGCGGGCGACGTCTGTTCCGGGGTAATGCTCTCCGAACTCCTCGCCGGAGCCGATCCGGTCCAGGCGTTCGCCGCCGGACTCGCCGCCGCATGCGCGAGTTGCCTCACGCGTTACGTCGCGGACTTCGACCGGGCGGAAGCACTCCGCATCCGCGGGGAAATGCGGATCGAGACCATCGATCCGAACTCAAACTGAACTAAGAAACAACCGTTAACAGCATAACACAAAAACACTTAAGAAAGGAACACTTCACCATGAGCTCCAATTCCTCCGGCGGTTTTCTCCGCGGCTGCCTGATCGTTGTCGGCATTCTCTTCCTCGTCGGCGCTGTCTTTTCCATGGTAATGGTCGTCGCCATCGCCACCATCGCAAACTCGATGGGCAGCAGCGCTCTGCCCGGCTCGGACAACTACACCACCGAGTTCATCAGCGGGAACCCCGGCGCCAACAACCGGATCGCCGTCATCGACGTGAAAGGCGAGATCACCAGGAGCACGGATTCCTTCAGCTACTCCGGCATCGCGAACTCCGAATCCATCGTGAAACTTATTCGCGCTGCAAAGGATGACGACAGCGTGAAGGCGATCATCATCGACCTGGACACCCCCGGCGGCGAAGTCACCGCCTCCGACGAAATCTATCATGAGCTGAAGCTCTGCGGCAAGCCCGTCGTCGCCATGATGAACTCGCTCGCCGCCAGCGGCGGCTATTACGTCGCCTGCGGCGCGGACAAGATCGTCGCCAACAAGTTCACCATGACCGGCAGCATCGGCGTCATCATCTCCTCCGTGGACGTCACCGGACTCCTCGACTGGGCCAAGGTCAAACCCGAGTTCTACACCTCCGGCAAGATGAAGACCATGCTGAACCCGGCGAAGCCCACCACCGAAGAAGAGGCAAAAGTGATCCAGGCGCTCGTCATGGACGCCTACAACGAGTTCGCTGGCATCGTCTCCCAAGCCAGGGATATCCCGCTGGAGAAGATCACGAAGGGTGAACTCGGCGACGGCCGCGTCTTCGACGGCGAACAGGCGCTCGCGAACGGCCTCGTGGACAAGATCGGCTACTTTTCCACCGCCGAGGATACCGCGCTCGAACTCGCCGGGCTCTCCCGCGACGACTGCAGCTTCGAACGCTTCAAAGCCAACGCCTCCCTCGCCGACATCCTCGGGCTCTTCGGTGTGAAAGCCCAGCCCGTCACGTTCAACTCGCTCCTCTCGGGCACCAACATCGTCCTCCCGAAGGCCGGTTGCCCCTACTACCTCATGACCGGATACTGATCCCGGGAAAGCCGAACGCATCATGAGGGATTTCAAACGCGAAGTCTTCAACGCGGCCGGGCCACTGCCGCCGGTCCAGACGGAGGAGTTCTCCTGGTCTCTTGCCAGGCACTACCTCTTCCGTTTCTGCCGGCGCGCGTACTTCATCCGGTACTACCTCGCGCAGGGCGGCTGGGACGCCTACTCCCACACCCTCGCGCGCGAGGCGTATTTCAGCAAGTACCTGATGCCGTTCGACACATGGCTCTCCCGGACGCTCCGTGACTCCATCCGCGAGGCGTTCGCGAAGATGAGCGCGGGCGCGCCCGGCCACAAGCGCCGCGGCTTCGGGTTCTATCTGCTGCGCCAGATCGGCAAGGCCACTGCCGACCTGCAGATCAGCCTCAAGAATCGCGAATACCTCTATGATGCAAAACGCCCGGCGATCCTGGAGCACCACCTCGGGATCGGCGACTTCGCCGACGTCGACAAGCTTACCGCCATGGCAGTCTCCATTCTCGGCGACGCCTACGCCATGCTATCCCGTTCCGACATCATCACCGATGTCTCCAACCTCAGCTTCGTCGACCTCAGGACCGACGACGTTTTCATCAGCATCGACTACAAGGGATTCCCCGTCTGGCTCGTACCCGGCCTCATTTACTTCCGCGAGGGCGTCGCCTCGGCCATCAACGCCGAAGTGCGACTCACGGGCGGCGAGAACAGCGCCGACTTCTTCGCCAGGATCGGACGCCTGAACTCGCTTTTTGCGCTCTACTGCCGCGAACGCTACCCTGGATTTCCCGTCAACATCACCACGTTCACCTTCTCACAGGAACTCTCCAGCGTCGTGTACAACCTCTTCGAACCGGACATCGAAAAGCTGATCGACGAAAGCAGCGAGGAGATGCTCGCACTCCTCGACAAGGACGGTTTCGCGCACCCGGAAGATTTCCCGCCGTGCGAGAACCGCGAATGCTGCCGCAAGTGCCGCTACCAGTCCGCCTGCCGCCTGCTGGAAAGCGCCATGCAGGAAAAAACCGTCTGAGCGGGGCGCATCATGATCCAGGATTCCGGTGAACAATTCCGCGTGGTCTCCGACTACGAGCCGGCGGGCGACCAGGCGGAGGCCATCCGCCAGCTGAAGGCGAACCTCGACCGCGGCATCCGCCACCAGACGCTCCTCGGCGTCACCGGCAGCGGCAAGACCTTCACGCTCGCAAAGCTCCTCGAATCCGAGCTGAACCGCCCCGCGCTCGTGCTGTCCCACAACAAGACGCTCGCCGCCCAGCTCTATAGCGAGTTCAAGGCATTCTTCCCCGCGAACGCCGTCGAATACTTCATCAGCTACTACGACTACTACCTGCCGGAATCCTACATCCCGCAGACCGACACCTACATCGCGAAGGACGCGAGCATCAACGACAACATCGAACGCCTCCGCCTCAGCGCCACCGCGTCCCTGCTCGAACGGCGCGACACGCTCGTCGTCGCCAGCGTCTCCTGCATCTACGGCCTGACCTCGCCCGAGGACTACGACTCCATGAGCCTGCGCCTCGCCGCGGGCGACGAGCTCGACCGCGACCTCTTCCTGCACATGCTCGTCGCCATCCAGTACGAGCGCAACGACATCGCGCCGGAACGCGGCCAGTTCCGCGTGCGCGGCGACTGCGTGGACGTTTTTCTATCGCAGAAGGAGGAGTTCCTGCGCGTCGAATTCTGGGGCGACACCATCGAATCGATCTCCCGGCGCAACCTCGTAACGGGCAATGTCATCGCGCAGTGCCGCAAGGCGCTCATCTTCCCCGCGCGCCATTTCGTGCTGCCGCAGGAGAAGATCGACGCCGCCATGAACGGCATCCTGGAGGAAATGCGCATCTGCGTCCACAACTTCGAGGAACAGGGCAAGCTCGTCGAAGCGCAGCGGCTCTTCCAGCGCGTGAACTACGACGTGGAGATGATGAAGGAGATCGGCTACTGCCCCGGCATCGAAAACTATTCCCGCCACCTCTCCGGCCGCGCTCCCGGGTCCCGCCCGTTCTGCCTCGTCGACTTCATGCCGAAGGACTATCTGCTCTTCATCGACGAATCCCATGTGACGCTGCCGCAGCTCCAGGCCATGTACAAGGCCGACCGCAGCCGCAAGCAGACGCTCGTGGACTACGGATTCCGCCTGCCCTCCGCTCTGGACAACCGCCCGCTCACATTCGAGGAATTCCTCGGGCTGACCGGCGACACCGTGTACGTCTCCGCCACCCCCGGCGACTACGAGATGAAGATGTGCGGCGACGCCGTCGTGGAGCTGGTCGTGCGCCCGACCGGATTGCTCGACCCGCCGGTCGAAGTCCGCCCGCTCGCCACACAGATCGACGATGTGATCGCGGAGATCAGGGCGACCGCGGCCGTCGGGGCGCGTTCTCTGGTCGTCACGCTCACCAAGAAAAGTTCGGAACGCCTCGCCGACTACCTGTCCGACGTGGGAATCCGCGTGAAATACCTGCACTCCGAGATCGACGCCATCGAACGCGTGAAGATCCTGAACGAACTCCGCCGCGGCGACTTCGACTGCATCGTCGGCATCAACCTCATCCGCGAAGGCATCGACCTGCCCGAAATCCGCCTCGTCGCCATCCTCGATGCCGACAAGGAAGGCTTCCTCCGCTCCAGGCGCTCTCTCATCCAGGTCGCAGGACGCGCCGCCCGAAACGCCGACGGCAAGGTCATCCTGTACGCAGACAACATGACCGACAGCATGAAGGCGCTCATCGAAACCACCGAAGCCCGCCGTGCCAAGCAGAACGCCTACAACACCGAACACGGCATCGTCCCTCACACCATCATCAAGCCGCCGCGCGAGACCATCGCCGAGATCATCGGTGCGGTTCAGCCCGAATCCACCGCGCAGGCTTCCGCGAACTCATCCCGCGCCTACACATTCCACGAGCCCGGCGCACCGTACAATACCGGCCTCAAAACGCGCCCAGCAAAGGCGAAAAAGGGACGCGGCATGAAGGGGAACACCATCACGCTCAGCGAGACCGAGGAGATCCTGAAACAGACCGGCGCGTCCAGCATCGACGAGCTCGTACTGGAACTGGAATCCCAGATGCTCGAAGCGGCCGAGTCGCTTGAATTCGAGCGCGCCGCCCAGCTCCGCGACCGCATCCGTTCCCTTTCGAAGGACCTCGACGCTCCGCCGTTCTGACGCGCGGGCGCGTTTTTCAATCCAAATAATTCAGATTCCCCTATCTTTTTGTTTGAAAACGCCCTCGTATCGTAGTATATTAACCGGACACATGCAAAACACCCATTCTCCTCCTCACTTTCATGGCTCGCATATGAAACTTTCCCGTTGTTCAGCCTCCTTCCTGCCGGTCCTCGCGCTCCTCGCCGCCGCCCTCGTCTCCGGCTGCGCCTCCAGCGAACGCATGAACCGCCTCAGTTACGATTCCGATTCCTACAGCGCGCCGAAGTCCGCCCGCATCGCCGGAGGCAAGTTCGACGACGCCGTGATCAGCCTCCGCACTCCCGTCGGTCTCAAGGACCGCCAGGTCAATATCTGGCCGTTCTGCACTGTAAACAGCCGCTACGTGAGCATTCTGTGGCCGTTCATCGACTGGGACGACTTCGGCATGGCTGTCCGCCCGTTCTACAACCAGGAGGGAAACGACTGCTCCATCCTGTTCCCGCTCTCCTCGTGGAACACCCAGGACGGCGACGGCTGGGCTCTGATCGCCTACTGGTCGAAGTACAACTACGGCATGTTCCCGCTGTTCCACGTCGGAAAGGATCCCGGGGCCTTGTGGTTCGCCGGGCCGATCATCGGCGGCGGCAAACGCTTCGGCATCCTCCCGCTGTTTTTTGTCGGCTCGGAATTCCGGTCCGTCGGCCCGCTCTGGTGGGTCAAGGACGACATGAAGGAAACCATGCCTGAAAAACAGTTCCTGCCGTTCTCCTGCGGCGTCTTCCCGCTCTTCTGGAAGTTCGGCGACAGCCACTCCCTCTTCCCGCTCTACCTGAAAACGGGCGACACCTTCATCTCCCCGCTGCTCTGGATGGAGAAGGACCTCGACGACGAGGGCGACCTCGTATGGGCCGACGGACAATACATGTTCCTCGGCTACTGGCGCAACGACTGGAAACGTCACGGCTTCTTCCCGTTCTACAACGTGAACACCGAGGACGATGATGCGTTCAACCATGTGCTCCTCTGGTGGTGGGACCACAACGACCCGGACTGCGGATTCTTTCCGTTCGCGTGGTTCGACAAGGACGGCGGGTTCGTCTTCCCGCTCGGCGGCTGGGAAAACAAGTCCGCCACGCACATGGACGGCACGGAGGAGAACTGGAGCGAGGGCAACATCCTGCTGCTCGGCTACTGGGACCGCACCGCCTGGGGCGTCTTCCCGTTCTTCCGCGGCTCCTCGGCCCCGGAGGACATGAAGTACGTCGGACCCGCCTGGTGGGCTTACGACGAGGACGAGCGCGAATACGGCTTCTTCCCGTTCTTCCGCGTCGAGCGCAAACGCGGCGAAACGAACCTCAGCTACCTCTTCCCCGCCTACTACTGGTCGAAGGACGACTACGGCTCCGAGTTCAACTCCATCCCGTTCGCCCGGAAAGATTACGAATACCCCGAATACCGCAACATCGCCTCCGAGCGCGAACGCCGCTACCTGCTCTATTCGACCTACAAGGCCGTCCGACGCAACTTCAACAACGAGGGCAGCCGCGACGATTTCACTGTCCGCTGGGGCTCCGAATCCTACCGCGCCGACAAACGGAGGCTGATGGAGGAAGAGGACCTCACGGAAGAAGAGGCAGAACGCACGCTCGACGACCAGATCGTGTCCACCTCGGAGGAACGCAGCGATGCATTGTTGCCCTTCTTCGAGTGGACCCGCTCCGACGACGGCTACCGCGGCCTCAGCTTTCTATTCTATCTTTTCGATTTCGAACGTTCGAAGACGTCCTACTCGAACTCCATCCTCTGGCACATCCTGTTCTCCAACGGAGGCAAGGAGACCACCAACTTCTTCGGCCTGCCTGAATCCTCCAGCCATCTGAACATCCTCGGCATCTTCCCGGGGTATTCCCGCGATACGGAATACAGCTCATCCACCGATCTGCCGCACGCCGGGTTCTACCGTTTCGCAGCGGATTGCGCCGGGCATTATCTCCGCCGTGCCGCCATGAAGGACGGCTCCGAGGAAAGCGACAACTGGTCGCAGAACCTGCTTGAAAAGCTCGCGGAATTCAACTACATCCCGAAGTTCTCGCAGGCTCCGGGCGCATCGAAGAAAAAGCAGTCGTCAGCCACGATCACGGCCATCGACAGCGGCTTCTATCCCTGGGGTCTTCCCGAATCGACCTACACCGAAGGATACGGCGACTATCTTTCCAACGACGAGATCATCCGCATCTGCGGCATCGACCGCGCCATCGCAGGCGAAATGACCGCGAAGGAAGCCGCATCCCTGGCTAAGGACCTTATTGAAATGGTGATGGGCGCGGTCCGCAGGGCAGGAGTGAAGACGTCCAGGACCTACGGGTTCTTCCCGCTTTTCCTTACGCTCAGCGAAGCCCTGGAGAAGGCCGGACAGAAGACCTCGTCCAGCGAGACGATCACATTGCTGACCGACCTGGAGACCGGCGAAGACGGCGTCGACTTCTCGGTCCTCCTCGGGCTCCTCGGGCACTACACGGACGAGGTGACTGAAAAACACATCAACGGTGCAGGAAGAGTCGAAAAGTCCTCCTCGCTCCTCACGCTTCTCCGCACCAGCCGGGAGTCCCGCCCTGTTTTCAAAGGGACCATATCCGAATCCAGGATCGAAGAGTTTGCCAGGATCCTTCAGGAACAGGCGGACGCCGGCACGAATCCCGTCGAGACGGCATACTTCCGCGCAAAGGCCGACCGCATCTGCGGCGGTCTTCTGAACAGTCATGACGACAGATATCCCGCGCTCGGAGCCGCCCTGACCGCCTACCGCGACGGCGCACGCACCGCGGCCGACGCTGAAAACCTGCTGAAAGCGCTCACCGACTACGAAAACGAGGTCTTCGCCGGGGACAACGTGGACTCCTCCACCGGGTTCTATCCGTTCGTCTTCTGGCAGCGCAACTATCTGGACCATGCGGGCGAGACCAGGGACATCTCGAAATCGTGGTTTGTCCTCCCGCTCCTTTCCGGCGGCAGCAAGTCCGAGAGCGGTTCCTCGCTCGGCATCCTCTGCCCCCTGCTCTACTTCGGCGCGACGAAAGTCCACGACCAGGAGCTTCCCCATCCGAGCAGGGTCGTTCCCTCTGACGTCAACTTCCTTCAGGCTTCCCACAGCTACGACGCAGTCAAGGGCGAGAACGACCACTACGCACTTTTCCTCGTCGGCACGGGCAAGGAGAAGTTCCTGCAATGGAAACAGGACGCCGACAAGATCATTCCCGCCCTTTACGGCACACTTTACCACTTGAAAGAAGACGACTTTTTCGCTCAATACACCCCGGATGAGATCGACGCCCGGGCGGCGGAAGATCTGAAACGGAAAACGCCTTCCGCCTTCACCAGAGGGAGCAGCTCGCTTCAGTGGATTGACCAGACCCTGGCCAAGCTCGGCAGAAAACCGCTCGACCGGAAGACTCCGCTCATGGATTCCATCATGCCCATGCTTCGGGACATCGTGGAGAATAACATCCAGACGCGCACCGTTTCCTCCTTCAACACCGGCTGGGGCCTCACCTCGTCGTCCTTCGAATGCAAGGAGACCGGCGACTACCAGAGCAAAATCCTCTTCGGACTCCTCGCCAACAACCAGAAGCTCGGCGAAAAAGAACACCGGAGCTTCCTCGGCTACCTCTACAACATGGACACCGACGGCGTGAACACCCGCAAATTCATCTTCCCGTTCATCACCACCAAGGACGCCCCGGGCTTCCACGAGTGGTCCTTCCTCGGCGGTCTCTTTGAACGCTCCGAGGAGAACGGCGAGACCGGCGGCCGCATCTTCTTCTTCCCCTACGGCCACCGCCCGGGGAACTGAGCACACTCAAACAGATAATTGCGAAAACGGCGCCGTCCTCCGGTTTCCCGGCTGGCGGCGCCGATCGTTGCTGCATGACTGGCTCATTATTCGGACGGAAACATCCAGAAATATGCCAGAATGCCCCCGACAGCGAGCAGGATGCTGAGTCCGATGCAGAGGACGGCATCCCAATGTTCCGCGAGATAACGTTTCATGATACAAGTCTCCTTCAGCAATGAGGGGAAGCGTGCGGATAATGCCCGACACTTCATGCTCCGCATGAAAAGCGCATGATGACTTCTGCGAAGATATGAAGGACGAGCCGGGAACGAAACGGCCGGAGGGGAAATCCGGCCCGGGGTGCGGTCAGGCAGAATGCGGTCCCGCCCTAACAGGAAGAAAACAGCGCGGGAAAAGCTGGAACAGGAAAGTCTGTTCCGGCAACCAAAGGCGTTCCATACGGTTTGGAACGGACTCGGGAATGCGACCCGGACCGAAATGCGCCGTTTCGGTTTGAAGCCGCCGGGCAAACGTCGGGGACGTACGTCCGCCGCGCATCTGCACCTGGACTCCGGTCCCGGCGCCCTCGTGCATCGCGGCGAGGTTGCCCGCCCGTTCCGCGGCGGTCCGGAAACTTGGGGGCGCGGGGGACAGCGAGGATGGGATGTCTCCCCGGCCCGCGGCAAACAGCGTCAGGGCAAAATCCAGGAGCAGGATGCAAAGGAGCATCCACACAGCGGTCGACCATGGCCGCGCCGCCGAAAAACTCCGAATGATCCGCTGTCCGTTCCGCATGGTCCCGTTTCCTTCGTTTTTGATGTCCGGAAGTTATTATACACCGTCCCGCGGAAAATGCAAGGAGGAAAACGTTCTTTCCCGCGCGGACGCGTTTTTTGAAAAAAGCGGAGCGGCGGGGTTGAAAAAAAGGCTTCGCGCGCTATATTGTTTTGCAGAGAAGTTTTTCCCCGATCGTTTTCGGGGAATCCTCTTCCGGTTCCGCCAGGAGCACGGCAGAACGCCGCGCCGCCCCGGACATGATGACAGAAAGGATGATGTGCCAAAATGACAATGATTCGCCCGATTCCTCAGATTCCCCCGGTTCCCGCGCTCCCGAACGAAGACGGCGAGCGCTTCCTGACCTGCCCCGTCTGCGGGGAGATGCTGGTCCAGCCGGACCTCGAAACCTTTTCCCGCTGCCCCTATTGCGACCACGTATTCGCGAAAGACCAGGCACTGGAAGACTTCCTGCTGGAACCCACCGTGAAGGCGTGGGTCCGTAGCCAGAACGTCCTTCCCATCCAGTTCCGCATCGACGAGTCGGACGAGCAGTAAGAAACGTTCCCCATGCAGCGCGATGTCCGCCTCATCGCCGTCGATCTTGACGGCACGTTGCTGAACGACCGCAAGGAAATCCCGCCGGACTTCGTGCCGATGGTCGAGGCGCTGTACCCGCGCGGCATCCGCTTCGTGCTCGCCAGCGGCCGCCAGTATTTCAACCTCGCCGCCATGTTTCCCTCTGTCGCGGACAAGCTTTTCTATTTCGCCGAAAACGGCGGGCTTATCTTCGACGGTTCGGAAAACATTTCCTGCTCGCCCTTGCCGGACGACGTGCTCCCCCTGCTCTGCCGGACCGGAAAGGATATCGGCGCGGCCATGGTCCTGAGCGGCGTGCAGTCGGCATACATCGGCAGCGACTGCGGCGAAACGGTGCGCGAAAACACCGGCATGTACTACAAAAAACGCACATTCGCAGACGATCCGCTGGCGGCGGCAAGAGCGGCGGGCGATCCCATCGTGAAGGTCGCGGCATTCGACGCGGTGAGCGCTGCGGAACGCTGCGAACCGCATTTCGCCAAGTTCAGGCCGCGCCTGAAAGTTACGCTGGCCGGACAATGCTGGCTCGACATTATGCGCGCCGACGTGAACAAGGGCATCGCGCTTGGATTCCTCCAGAAGCGCCTTGGCATCCGGACGGAACAGTGCATGGCGTTCGGCGATTACCCGAACGACCTCGAAATGATCCGCCAGGCCGGGATCAGCTACGCCATGGCAAACTCCCACCCTGATTTACTCGCGGCAGCGAAATTCTGCGCACCGTCCAACGAGGAGGACGGTGTGATGCGCGTGCTCCGCGAAACCTTCCCTGACGCCATCACCGGATAAACAACACTACTTTTCAGCCGTTTGGCAACACGCATCGCACAGGCGGCGAAGCAGGCGATCGCATTGCAAACCTACCCCTGTCCGGGCTACAACGGTTCGATCCCGGGCGCGGATCCCCTGCAGTTTTATTGACTTGGTGCATATACGATATATCGATAACTTTTCTTTATCAAACTATGACGAATGATTATTTTTGTTTCTTTCTTGAGCCGATTATATTATATTCTGCCTTTTCAATCATTTTCTCCTACTTTCTTTTATGACAATTCCAACACGTCGCCATAACGCCAGATGAAAAAGCTTCCCGTCTCCACCATCCTGATCTTTCTTTTCGCAGCAATCGTCTACGCCGTAGGCGCCGCCACACGCGCGGGCGTCCCCGGCATGGTCTTCGACCAGATCCGCGAAACACTTGGCATCACAGCGGCCGAAACTTCCGGCATCTCCAGTGCGGGTGTGTTCGGCTGCATGGCGTTCCTTGGCATCTCGGGGCTCCTGATCGACCGGTTCGGCTGGCGAAAGGTCATCCTCGCAGGCATCGTCCTCCAGGTCGGCGGCGAATGGCTCCTCTACACATTCAAACAGCTCCCGGTCATCTACGCAGGCGCGTTCCTGAACGGCGGAGGCCGCACCATCGGCTACCTGACGCTCCTCAAGTTCCTGGACACGGAGTTCGACCGCAAATACTTCTCCGTTCTTATCGGCGTCTTCTACATCTTCAGCTACGGCGGCACGCTCCTCGGATCCTCTCCGTTCGAGTCTCTCGCCGCGGACCACTCCTGGCAGACAGTCCTGCGCTGGGCAAACCACCTCACCACTGCGTGCGGCGTTGCCGTCGCGGCGTGCATGCTCGCTTCGGCCCGCCCGGACAGGAAAACGCCCGCCGCCGAAGTCCGCACACCAGCCCGGCCGTTCCCCTGGAAAGACCTGCTGCTTCAGCTCAGGGAACCGCGCTGTCTGGCTGTTTTCTACTGCGCCGCCACCGGAATCGTGATCTACTGGTCCTGCCTCAGCGTCTTTGGAAAAAAATACCTCTCCGACCTCTGCGGTTCCGACGCCTCCGCCATCGGCATCATGAACACGCTCGTAATGATCGAAATGATCTTCGCCGGGTCCGTCAGTTTCCTCTTCGGCAACCGCCGGAAAGTCTTTCAGACCGTCGGATGCGTTCTGCTCGCCACGGGGTGCGTCGTCCTTTTCGGCGGCACGTGCCTGTCCTCACCGGAGGCCGCCCTCCGCGCCGCATGGGGCGGATTCCTGCTGCTCGGTGCGGGCTACGGGTTCACCTGCATCCATATCTCCGCATGCCGGGAGTTCGTCCCCGCGGCGTTTGCCGCCAGCGCCATCGCGTTCGTAAACTTCTGCGCGAACATCCTCATCATCGCCCTTTCGCAGGCGGCCGGCTCAATCTTCGACAAGTTCAAGGCCGCGGATTCCCTGATGGCATCTCCTCCCGCGTTCCGACTCATCCTCGGCATCTGCCTCGTGCTCGCGATCCCCGCAGCCATCGCCGTTCTTTTCCTCCCCGATTCCCGCGGCCGGAACATCAGCGGCAAATGACCACCTGCGTCCGGCTGCCATTTTTCCGTATCTTTCGGCGGATCGACTTGATTTTTACGGAAAAACATGCTATGTTTATGTTATATACTTATGTTCTACCCCTCACCATTCACACAAGGAAACAGCTAACATGAAATTCAAAATCGGCGACATCATTGCGATCATCTACTTTGCCGCGTTCGTCTGCCTCGTCTTCTTCTTCCCGCTCGACTACGGCGCGCACGGCAAGGCCGACCTGAGCAATCTCGAGTTCTCCGGAAAGATCGGTCTCTTCTGGGCCGGCTTCTCCACCGACGGCATCAAGGCGTTCGGCCGCGTGGTCGGACATTATCCCTACATCTCCGGCTTCCTGAAGGTCGGCCTGCTCGCCACGCTCGGCGAAATGATCAAGGTCCGCGGCAAGACCGGCAGCTGGAAGACCCCCGATCTCATCCTGAAGTTCCTCGTCTGGGGCGTGTACGGCATGCTCTTCACCATCGCGTTCGCGCTCTTCGGCAAAGGCATCGCCGCCGTCATGGGCACCCCGGTCTGGCCGCTCACGTTCGAAAACGACACTGTGCAAAAGATCTGGCAGGGCTTCTCCACCTCCCTCTGGGCCAACCTCATTTTCTGCTTCCCGATGATGCTCAGCCACGATTACTGGAACACCTGCATCACCAAGAAGCGTTTCCTCGGCGGCACCGAGTTCCTCGAAGGCATCGACAAGCACCTCTGGGGCTCCTACCTGCTGAAGACCATCGTCGTTTTCTGGATCCCGGCGCACACCATCACCTTCTCGCTCCCGGCCAACTATCAGGTCCTCATGAGCGCGTTCCTCAGCCTCGCCCTCGGATTCATCCTCACCATCAAGCCCAAAAAGAAAGCCGAATGACCCGCGTATTCCCGTCTCAGGTTTTCTATCCCTCATAACACAAAACTATCAAACAAAAGGCATATCAGCATGAAAAAGATGCTCTTCACGCTCACTGTCCTCGTCGCGGCCGCCGCGACCATGACCTTCACCTCCTGCGAGAAGAAGGAAACTCCCGGCGAAAAGCTCGACAACGCCATTGAGAAATCCGAATCCGCCGCCGACAATTTCTCCAAGAAGGCCAACGATGCCGCCAGCGAGACCAACAAGGCGGTCGGCGACGCCATCAACGACGTGTTCAAGAAGTAAGAGGATTTCTCACCTCGCTTTTTGAACCTGCGCGCCGCTTTCCGGCGCTCGGCGTCCGAAACAGAAAACCCCGGTCCTGTCACTGTTCAGGGCCGGGGATTTTTTGCATTCGGATTTCCGCGATCTGAAGGGGGTCACTCATCCTCGTTTTTCGCCTTGCGGGTCATCAGCTCGTGCACGACCTCGCGCGCGTCGCGTCCGTCGTGGAGCGCGGCGTAGATACCGTGGATCAGCGGCGTGTCGACGTTCCAGCGTTCGGAAAGCGCGTAGGCGGCCTCGCAGGTCTTCACGCCCTCGGCCACGACCATGTTCATGGACTTGATGATCTCGTCGAGCTTGCGGCCCTTGCCAAGCTCCTCGCCGACGAACCGGTTGCGGCTATGCTTGCTGGTGCAGGTCACGATCAGGTCGCCGACGCCGCTCAGCCCGCTGAACGTCTCCTTCTTGCCGCCGAGGACCTTGCCCAGGCGCGACATCTCGGCGATGGCGCGCGTCATCATCGCGGCCTTCGAATTGTCGCCCATGCCGGCGCCGTCCACGATGCCCGCCGCGATCGCATAGATGTTCTTCAGTGCGCCGCCCAGTTCCACGCCGACCACATCGAACGACGTGTACACGCGGAAATATTCGTTCATGAACAGGCGCTGCACATATTCCGCGATGTCGCGGTCCTCGCACGCGGTCACCACCAGCGTCGGGATGCGCCGCGCGACTTCCTCGGCATGGCTGGGACCGGACAGCACCACGTAATGCGTCGGGCCGAGTTCCTGCCGGCAGAGTTCGCTCATGGTCAGCAGCGAGCTCACTTCGATGCCCTTCACGATGTCCACGACGATCTGCGTGTCGGCATTCAGATGCGGCTTGAATTTCTGGAGGACGCCGCGGAGGTACTGTGACGGCGTGGCGAGCACGACCAGCCGTGCGTCCTTCACCGCGTATTCCATATCGGCGGTGAACTCCAGCCCGTCCGGGATCGGCACGCCGGCCAGGAATTTCCTGTTCTCATGGTCGCGGTTCACCGCGTCGATGTTCTCCTGAAACGCGCCCCACACTTTCACCTTGTGGCCGTTGGCATGGAGCGTGAGCGCGAGCGCGGTGCCCCATGCGCCGTCGCCCAGCACAGCAGCCTGGATGGCGGAATCGTCCTGAAGCGCGGCCATGGAAAGCGGCGCGAGCTTTTTCTTGCGCTCGAACTTGTTCTCCGTGCCCTCGCGCAGACGTTTGATGTTCGACGCGTGCTTCGTCACGGCCAGAGCGGCGAGCAGGAAGAGCAGGATGATCTCCGGCACGTTGGCGTTGGAAAGCCCCGCGACTTTGTAGACCACGCAGAACACCGCAATGGCCACGGCCGCCGCGATGCTCGCCAGAGAAACATAGCGCGAGGTGAAGAACACCGCCGCCCACACCGCGCCGGCGGAGAGCAGCGCCAGCGGGTTCAGCGCCAGGATCGCGCCCGCCGCGGTCGAAACGCCCTTGCCGCCCTTGAAGTTCAGGTACACAGGCCAGATATGCCCGCACACCGCAGCGAACGCCGCAACGCAGGCCAGCAGTCCGCCCGGGTCCGGCAGGCACGGTTCCATCTTCAGCCATTCCGGCAGGTGCTCCACCAAGAACTGCGAGGATTCGCGCGTGGAGAGCATGGAGGCGACGATCACGGGGAGCGCGCCCTTCAGGAAATCCAGGAAGAAGCACAGGCGGCCCCAGCCCTTGCCGATCACGCGCGTCACGTTCGTGGCGCCGATATTCCCGCTGCCGTGTTTGCGGATGTCCATGCCCTTCATCCTGCCGATGAGGTAGCCGAACGGGATGGCGCCCACGAGATAGGAGCCAAGTGCGATGATGGAGATGGAGATGCCGATTCCGACGGGTGTGCTGGGAATAGTCATGAGAATCTTTTGATTTTTCCGTGGTATGTGTTATATTAGATATATCATTACAATGTAACTTCATTTTCATCCTTTTTCAAGCGAGGAGATCCTTTTTGATGGAAAAAATGTCCCAGGGCCGCCTGATCGCCGCCACCGCCGCGGAATCCGCCGACCTCGTTTACGGTTCCGGCTTTTTCGCTCCCGACGAATTCATCTACGCGGAGATCGGCGGCAAGCGCTACGTCTTCGTTTCGGTCCTGGAAATCGCGCGCGCCCGACGGGAAGTCCGCCCCGGGGTCGAAGTGGTCGATTTCGCCGACGTGCTGAAACAGGCTCCGCAGGACTGCAAGCGCTGCCTCGTGGCGGCCATCAGCAAAGTCTACGGCGTGACCGGCTGGCAGGTGCCCGAACGATTCCCGCTGATCTATGCGGAAAAGCTCCGCGCCGCCGGAGTCGAGGTCAAAACGGCCGACGGGCCGTTCTTCCCGGAACGCGCCATCAAAACCCCGGACGAGATCGAAAAGATCCGCGCCGCCGAGGCCGTCACGCAGGAAGCCCAGCTCCAGGTGCGCGACTTCATCGCGGAATCCACGGTCAATTCCCAGGGCTTTCTCGAATGGCACGGCAAGGTCCTGACCTGCGACTTCATCCGCGCCGAAATCGAGGCCGAATTCAAGCGTAAATCCTATTCCTCCGTCGGCGCCATCATCGCCTGCGGCCCGGATTCCGCCCTGCCCCACTGCATCGGCAGCGGTCCGATCAAGGCGGGCGCGCCCGTCGTCTCCGACATCTTCCCGCGCAGCGACGTGAACGGCTACTGGGGCGACATGACCCGCACGTTCGTGAAGGGCAAGGCGAGCAAGCGCCTTTTCGAGATGTACAAGGCGGTCCGCTACGTGAACGAGGCAGTCGAAGCCCAGCTGAAGCCCGGCGTCGTCTGCGGACTCATGCAGGATTTCTGCATCAAGACACTCGCCGAAGCCGGCTTCAAGACCGGCGTCGACAGCGAGGGCTACCCCTGCGGTTATTTCCACGGGCTCGGGCACAGCGTCGGGCTGGAGATCCACGAACAGCCACGTTTCTCCGCGCGCAATTTCGAACTGCTCCAGCCCGGCAACGTGATCACGGTCGAGCCCGGCCTGTACTACCACGACATCGGCGGCGTCCGCATTGAGGACCTGGTGCTCATCACCGACACCGGCATTGAAAACTTCTGCACCATGCCGAAAGACATCGAAGTCCCGTAAAAGCGAGCCCGAACACACTCCTATTCTCGCCCGCAACAGATTATCTGGCGGGCTTTTTTGTGTCAATCACGGCTGGAAATAGCAAGCCACGGTAACGTTATCATGGCCGCCGCGCTTCAGGGCCGTGGCGATCAGGTTCTGCACGGTTTCCTTCGCGGACTGGCTGCGGGTCACGATGTCGCAGATTTCCGGGTCGGTCACATGGCACATCAGGCCGTCGGAACACACAATGAACCTGTCGCCGGGCTCGCGGTCGAGGACGCGGATCTCGGGATCCAGGCTGTGCTGCTGGCCGATCGACTTGTAGATGACATGCGCCATCGGGTGGATCTTCGCGTCCTCGGCGGACATCGCGCCCTCGTTCACCCATTTCTGCACCAGCGAATGGTCGACCGTGAGGCATTCGATCCCGTTCCCGCGGATGCGGTACACGCGGCTGTCGCCCGCATGCGCGACCACGCATTGGCGATCGAGCAGGACCAGCGCGGCAATCGTCGTCCCCATGGGCGCGGCAAGATTGCCCTGTTTTGCGTTGATGTCGTACACGGTCCAGTTGATGTCTTCCAGAGCGTTCCGGAAAAACGCGACGGCATCATCCGCGGCGGGATATTTTTTCTCTTTGATGAAGTGTTTCCAATGCGCCAGCAGGCGCTTCGCCGTGTACTGGCTGGCCAGATCGCCGCCGGTGTTCCCGCCGATGCCGTCGGCCACGAAAAGCAGCGCGCAGCCGCTCACGGAATCCGCGGCGGTGCCGAAACTGTCCTCATTGTTTTCGCGCTGGAATCCGGGGTGGGAATCGGCGGCGATGCAGGACGATGCTGTCGGGAAAAGCTCAATGACTTGCGTTCGTGACGGGGAATCCAGAATCGTTCCGTCCTGTTTGCGGGTAGACATATCGATGATGCGGTCGGGGGTGGCGTTAAAATAGTACCGTATCTAATGTATCACGTTTCCGCGGAAAAGCAAGAGCGTTTTCGGTCAAATCATTGCTTCCGGGCGCGTTTTCCGCGGTCGAAGACGAAGAAAACGGAACAGGACAGCGCCACAAGCAGGGTCAACGCGGTAACGAGGATCGGGATCACGCCGCTCTCCGTGTCGGTAAAGCCCATCGCGGTCATCATCTCGGCTCCGGCGATGTCGCGCGTGCCGGTGCCGCCGAAAGAACCGGGGATCGCCGCGATCGTCTGGCTCACGTTCGAGATCATGAGGCACGGCAGGAAATCGCGGTGCGGCGCGCCCTCGAACCCGTTCGCCATCAGCCAAACGGGCATGCCGAGCACGGGGAAGAAGACGAGCGTGGTGGCGGCGATCCATCCGAGGAGGAGTTTCCATCTGCGGCGGTACAGCGCCACGGCGGCGGCGGCACGTTTGAACGTGTCCTTCGTGATGCGGTCGGCGATGTCCAGGAAGAACTTGAAGAACTTCACCTTGTACAGCAGGTCACTGAAGAAGACGAAGACCACCACGCACAGCAGCGCGCCGCACACCGCGCACATCACCAGCAGGCCGTTGCGCTGGCCCTCCGGGAATTGCGCGATGGTGCCGCGGCAAATCAGGCATGTGCCGAGCAACGCGATCAGCAGCGCGCCCAGCCCGCACAGGCGGTCCACGAAGATCGAGAACACCACGTTGAACTTTCCGCCCGGGGGAGTCCGCGTGGCGAGGATGCCCGCCTTCACAACGTCGCCGCCGACCGAACCGCCCGGCAGAAACTGCGAGAAGAACATCCCCTGCATCTGAAGGCTGAAGGCTTCCGGAAACGAGCATTGCACCCCGACGGCACGCAGAAGTGTGAACCAGCGGACGCCTGTCAGGGAGAGCTGGATATAGATGCAGCAGAACGACGCCGCGATGCACCAGGGATTCACGAGCTTGAAGTCCTGCCACTTGATGTCGCGCGTGCAGATGATGTAGGCCAGGATGCCTGCGGAAACGCCGAACTTCAGGATAAACTTTAGCGTCTTTTTCCAGGCAGGATCCGGCGTTTTCTCCGGCTCCGCGACGGCAGTTTCCGGTGCGGGTCCGGGGGAAGCCGCAGACTCTTCCGGTGCGGATCCGGGGGAAGCCGCAGACTCTTCCGGTGCGGATCCGGGTTTCCGTTCCTGTGGCAGCTTTTCTTCGCTCACGGGAGTCTCCCCGAGCCCGGCAGGATCCGGCGCAGTCCCTCGTACACCGCAATGGCGGTGGAGTTCGCCAGATTCAGGCTCCGGTTGAAGTTCCCCGGCATGGGGATGGTGTAAAACTGCGGCGCGTACGTATCGTGCAGATACTGCGGCAGGCCCTTGCTCTCGCTGCCGAAGACGAGGAAGGAGCCGCGCTCGAACGGGCAGTCCCAGTAGCATTGCTTCGCCTTGGTCGAGAAAAAGTACATCGGGGCCCCTGCCGCGGTCTCCAGCACGGAGGCGAAATTCTCATGGATCACGCAGTCCACGTGCCGCCAGTAGTCCATGCCGGCGCGTTTCAGGTGCGCGTCGTCGAACGAAAACGGGATGGGTTTCACCAGATGCAGACGGCACTCGGTACAGCATGCGATGCGCCCGATGTTCCCCGTGTTCTGGGGAATCTCCGGCTCATGCAGGACGATGTGAAACAGCGGATCGGACGCCATGGGGGGTATCTCCAAATAATATTCAAATCATCAGCGGTCAAATCATTTCTAAAATGCGGAAATGCGGTTCTCCAGCTTGCGGCGGCCGGTTTCGGGGGGTTACCGGAGCAGACGCCGCCTCGCCTCCACGTCGCCATTCCGGGCGGCCTCGCGGTACAGCAGCATCGCCTTTTCCTCGTCGGCTTCGCAGCCGACTCCGTTCTCGTAGCAGTCGGCCAGCTGGCGCTGTGCGGCGGCGTTTCCCTTCGAAGCGGCACGGTTGAACCAGAAAAACGCGGCACGTTCGTCCTTCGCAATCGGGCCGTTCTCCAGCAGGAAGAGCCGCCCGAGCTCGTACTGGGACTTCGGGTGTTCCAGCTGCGCCCCGCGGGAGAAAAGCTCCGCAGCCTGCTTGGGATCCTTGTCCATGCCGATGCCGTTCAGGTTCATCGTGCCGAGTCGGTACAGCGCTTCGGGGCAGTCCTCTTCGGCGGACTTCCTGATCCAGACGAGCGCATCGTCGGAACCTTTGCCGTCGACTTCGCCCGCGGCGATCATATCGCCGTACTTGAGCATGGCGGCGGGGAGCCCGGCCTTGGCGGCGCGTTCATAGCAGGAGAGCGCCTTTTTGGAATCGGCCTCCACGTTGATGCCGAACTCGTAGCAGTAGCCCATGCGGGACAACGCCTCCAGATTGCCCTTGTCGGCCGCCTTCTCCAGCGCTTCGATCATCTTCCTGCCATCGGGCAAGGTGCCGAACCCGGAAAAATAGCAGTCGCCGAGGACGCGCCAGGCACGCGCGGGGGCGTCCGGGTCCTTTACGGCCCTGGAAACGAGCTCGAACGCCTTTTCGGCATCCTTCGCGGAGACTTCGTCGCGCCGGGACAGCAGGATGGCGGCCAATTCGACCTGGGCGGGCAGATAGCCGCGGTCTGAGAGCGACTGGATCATCTTGCGAGCCTTTTCGGGGTCCTGGTCCGGAATGCCGGCATCCTTGAACTTGTTCCATTCCTCGACGGTGCGAAACTCCACGCCGTTCAGCAGGACCATGGCGTAATTGAGCTCGGCGGGAAGACATTTCTTCTCCGCGGCCCTGCGGTAGCATTCGGCGGCGGCAACGGGGTCGCGGTCGACGCCGAGGCCCCGTTCCAAGCAGACGCCGTAGTTGAACATCGCCACAGGACTCTCCTCGGATGCCTTGCGGAACCAGTATGCCGCCAGCACCGGATTCGCCTTGCGCGTCTCCGTGCCGTAGAAATACTCGTTGCCGAGCTCGAGTTCGGCTTTCGGATCGCCGAGCAGAGCCTTCTCGCGAAGTTCATCGTCCGCGGCAGAAACGCGGGCGCAAAAAACGGCGGCGCACCCGATCAGGAGCAAACGAACTGTCTTGCGTCCAATCACGATGCACCGCCCGATGCGGTCACTTGCCGCAGCACTTCTTGAACTTCTTGCCCGAGCCGCAGGGGCACGGATCGTTCGGGCCGACCTTCGCCTCGTCGCGCTGGTACGGGACGCCGGGATCGGGACGCGGCATCACGGGTTCCGGCGAATCGTCGTCAGCGGGAACGGACTGAGGCGCATCGACGGGAGCCGGGGATTCGGCGGAAGCCGTGGTGGAGCCGAGCTGGTCGATGGTCTGATGGCTGAGCATGTACTGGCGCGCGGCGGGGATGAAACGCTCGAACGCAGCCAGGTTGGTGGCGGACCGGAAGACCTTTCCTATGATCTGCTGGTCGATGTCGTTCATGAGCTGTTCGAACAGGCGGAACGCCTCGCGCTTGTACTCGACCAGCGGGTCTTTCTGAGCATAGGCGCGGAGGCCGATGCTGCCGCGGAGCTCGTCCATGCTGCGGAGGTGATCCTGCCAGCGAGAGTCGATGGCGTCGAGCACGATCTGGCGTTCGAGCCACTTCAGGGCGACGGGGTCCTCGAGGGACGCCTTCAGCTCGTACATGTCGTGGATCTTCTTCAGGATGCGCTCGACCATCAGTTCGGGGGCCTTCTCGTCCTGCAAATCCACGTCCACGTCCTGTTCGCTGAAACCGAACGGGAACGAGTAGTTCAGCCAGGCCAGGAGAATGTCGCGGTTGTACGTGATCTTCAGGTCGCCCGTGGCGGCGGCAAACGCCTCGTCCACATGGCGGCCGACCTCGATCTCGATGATATCGAAGATCGCCTGGCGGCTGTCTTCCTTGAAGAGCGTGTCATGGCGGAAGCCGTAGATGACCTCGCGCTGCTTGTTCATCACGTCATCGTATTCGAGCGTGCGTTTGCGGATGGAAAAGTGATGCTGCTCCACGCGGCGCTGCGCAGTCTCGATGGAACGGCTCAGGAGCGGATGCTGAAGTTCCTCGCCCTCCTCCATGCCGAACTTCTCCATGATGGTCACGATGCGGTCGGAACCGAACAGACGCATCAGGTTGTCCTCCAGCGACACGTAGAAATGCGACATGCCGGGGTCGCCCTGGCGTCCGCAGCGTCCGCGCAGCTGGCGGTCGATACGGCGGGAGTCGTGACGCGAACTGCCGAGGACCAGCAGGCCGCCGAGCTCCTCGACTCCGGGTTCAAGCTTGATGTCTGTGCCACGTCCTGCCATGTTCGTGGCGACCGTGACAGCCCCGCGGCGGCCGGCGAGAGCCACGATCTCGGATTCGCGGGCGTGGTTCTTCGCGTTCAGCACATTGTGCGGGATGTTCTTCATACGGAGCATGCGGCTGACGAGCTCGGAGTCCTCGACGGAGATGGTGCCGAGCAGGACCGGCTGGCCGCGCTTGTAAGCCGCCTCGGTCTCCGCCACGATGGCGCGGAACTTCTCGCGCTTGGTCTTGAACACCGTGTCGTTCACATCCTTGCGGATGCACGGGCGGTTCGTCGGGATCACGACCACGTCGAGCTTGTAGATCTGATGGAACTCGTTGGCCTCGGTCTCGGCCGTACCGGTCATGCCGGCGAGTTTCTTGTACATGCGGAAATAGTTCTGGATCGTGATCGTGGCGAGCGTCTGCGTCTCGCTCTCGATCTTCACGTTTTCCTTCGCCTCGAGCGCCTGGTGCAGACCGTCGCTGAAACGGCGGCCCGGCAGGATGCGGCCGGTGTGCTCGTCCACGATCAGGACCTTGCCCTCCATGACGACGTAGTCCACGTCCTTTTCGAAGAGGCAGTAGGCGCGGAGCAGCTGGGAAATGTTCTGGAGGCGTTCGCTCTTCTCGGCGAAGGCTTCCTGGAACGCCCGGTGGCGCATGAGCTTGGTCTGATAATCCGTCTTCGGGTCGTTGTCGATGTCATGCAGGGAGTTCAGCAGATCGGGCAGGACGAACGCATCCGGGTCGTTCGGGGAGATCGCGTTGCGGCCGCGTTCCGTAAGGTCGGCCTCGTGCTGCTTCTCGTCCATGGAGAAGTACAGTTCCTCCTGGACTTCCTGAAGCATGCCGCGGTTCTGGTCGCTGCGGACGAACGACTCGTAACGCTCCAGGCGCTTCAGGATGTCGGCGTCCTCCAGGATATGGGCAAGCAGCTTGTGACGCGGCATGCCGAACTTGACCTGAAGGAGCTTGCGGATGGCATCGTCGAACTCGTCGTCCGATGCCTTGCCCTCGTCGCGGCGGTCGATGACATCCTTCGCCTCGCGGAGCAGACGGTCGCAGAGCGAGCCCTGCTTGCGGTAAAGCGCGGCAACGAGCGGCTGGAGCTTGTCGAACTGGTGCGTGGAGACGCTCACGGGACCGGAGATAATCAGCGGCGTGCGCGCCTCGTCGATGAGGATGGAGTCGACTTCGTCGACGATGACGTAGTAGTAATCGCGCTGGACGAGGTGGTCCTTGTCAGTCGCCATGCCCATGTCGCGGAGGTAGTCGAACCCGAACTCGCTGTTCGTGCCGTAGGTGATGTCGCAGGCATACTGCGCCTTCCGCTGCGAGGAGTGCATGGAGTTCTGGATGCAGCCGACCGTGAGGCCGAGGAACTCGAACACGCGGCCGACCCACTGGGAGTCGCGAAGCGCAAGGTAGTCGTTCACGGTGACGAGCTGACAGTTGTGCCCGGAAAGGGCGTTCAGGTACAGCGGCATGGTGGCGACGAGCGTCTTGCCTTCGCCGGTGGCCATTTCCGCGATCTTGCCCTGATGGAGCACGATGCCGCCGATGATCTGGACGTCGAACGGGATCATGTCCCAGACGAGGTCGTGTCCGCAGACCTGGTAGGTGCGCCCCACCATGCGGCGGCAGGCATTCTTCACGACGGCAAACGCCTCGCACATCATGGAGTCGAGCGATTCGCCCTTGGCGTAGCGGTCCTTGAACTCCTGCGTCTTGGCTTTCAGCTGCTCCTCGGTCAGCGACTGGTACTGCTCCTCCAGGGCGTTGATCTTCGCCACCAGGGGACGCAGCCGCTTCACGTCGCGTTCCGACTTGCTGCCAAATATTTTCTTAACGATCGTAGCAAACATGAATGGTCTTTCTTGTGGTTCGTCCGCAGGAGCGGATCAGGATTTGCTGCCGGGAACGTCGATGGGCTGTCCGGCGCGGCACATGGGGCACTCCTCCGCCGTGTAAGTCGGCAGGGAGAGCTTCAGCAGGCTGAAGAACGGAATGCCGCCGAAGGAGACCTTGCCGCCGCTGCGGTCCGTGATGACCGCGACCGCCACAGGATCGGCGCCGTGCGCGCGAACCAGGTCGATGGTCTGCTGGACACGGCCGCCCTCGGTCACGACGTCCTCCGCCACGATGACCTTCTGGCCCGGTTCGAGACGGAAGCCGCGCTTCAGGACGAGCTGGTCGTTCTCCTTGTCGGCGAAAATGGATTCGATGCGGAGGGCGCGGGCGATCTCCTGCCCGACGAAGAGGCCGCCGACCGCCGGCGAGATCACGACGGATGCGTCGATCCCGGCGGCTTTGATGCGGGCGGCGAGCTCCTTGCAGAGCTCTTCCCCGACCCACGGCTTCTTGAAAACGAGCGCGGCCTGGAAGAAACGGTTGCTGTGCTTCTTGCTGCGAAGCTGGAAATGTCCGGTCAGCAGTGCGCCGGCGGACTCGAATGCGGCGATGATTTCCTGGTCAGTCATGATATTGGCATCCCTTTTGAGGTGATTAACGGAAGGTGTCGGGCGAAGACGGCTGGATCCAGAGGTGGAAGTCGATGGACTTGCCGCCGACGTGGAGCGTGAGCATGGTGTTCAGGCGGGTGAGCAGAAGGGCGTAGGGCACCTTCACGCTGCCGCCAGGGACGTCCACGGAGACGCAGCAGTCGCCGAGGATGGATTCCGCCTCACGGACGACCTCAATGAGCTTCTGGAGCTTGCCGAACTTCATGCGGAGTTCGTGGTCGAACACATAGGGCTTGTGGCACTTGGGGCACAGCACCTGGATATTGCTATCGGAGCAGTCCTGAAGGCTGAACTGCACGACGCCGTCGCATCCTTCTTCGGCACAAATGAAATCGACCTTTGCCTGGCCGTATTTGCTGGTTTTGTCTTCCGGCATTTTGGGGTTCCTTGCGGTTGATAGGGGGGGTTGTCGTTGCAAAACTATTATCTCTTAATATAGCACCTCTTCTCAATTAATGAAAGCCGTTTTTCGGAAAAAGGCGCATTTTTCCGGGATGCATGCCCACTGTGCCGTAGCGGGGCACGGCACTGCTTGCACACTCCGTCTGTACGCGAGCGGCAGCCGCGCACTACTTGTCACATGCTGTGCGTACTTTGCTTGAGCGCAGCCAAGCACTACCGCTGCGGAAGACTTATCCGCCTCATCACGCGGACCTTGGTGAGCTGCGGCGAGGCTTTCCCGTTCGCGCCGGAGAATACAAGTTTCGCCGAACCGTCGGAGGCGATCGCGTCCGCGGGGATCGGGATCGTTTTCTCAATGCTCTGCCCGCGGTCGGTGTTCACATCCTCGGAGAAGATCTCCTTGCCGCCGCAGACGATCTTCAGCGCGGTGTTGCGGCCGGACATCGTCACGGTCAGCTCCAGCGGCTCGCCGGACGGCAGATTCGAGACGGTGTATTCGAACGAGGTCCCGGCGGGCGCGAAACGGAACCGGCGGCCGTCCATTCCGGCGCGTGCCTGGGTGTTGCCGGTCACGACCTTGTGATCGATCTCGGACTGCTGGTAGCCGGGATCGATCTCGTCCACGAGGCGGCGGCTGTTGCCCATCTCAAGGCGGACGCGGCTGATGACGTCGGATCCCTCGGCGTCCCATTCGGCCTTGCCGAACCGGTTGAAATACACCGCGTAGTGCTCGTCCATGATTTCCATGAGCGGACGGAATTCCAGGTCCTTCGGGTAGACCAGGCCGCTGGATTTGAAGCGCGCGAAGCCGTCGGCGGGCGTGAGCTTCGAGATCAGGTCCTCCACGCTCTCCGCCACCATCACGGGCGGCGTCTCGTAGCTCTGGCCGTCGTTGCGCCAGGCGCGGGCGCCGGGATTCGCCGGATCGGGCGGCACGACACCCGCGAGCACGAAGGGCCCGTACATGAGGCAGACAGGGTCGCCGGGTTTGTCGGTCATCGGGACCGCGCGCAGGGTGAAATCGAACCCGATGCTCACGGTGTCCTCTTTATTCCACTTGCGCTTGATCGCGATGTAGCCGTCGTCGCCCGCCTCGGCGGAAACGGACTCGCCGTTCACCTTCAGCGTCATGGTCGGGCTCCAGTACGGCTTGCGGATCTTCAGCGTGAAACTGGCTCCGCGGGGATCTTGCAGGATCTTGACCGTCACGTCTTTGGAATACGGGAACCCGCCGGAGACGGACAGCCATTTCTGTGGAGTCAGGCTATATTTTTGGGCGATGTCATCTTTTGGAGGATAAGCGCCGATCAAAGTCGCCCACTGGATTCCGTCGAGACCGATCTCCGCGTCCCAGAACTGGTTGAGATACAGTTCGCCTTTCTTTCCCGCGGCGACCAGCTCGCCGTAGCGCCCCGGATTCTCCAGCCCGGTGCCGACGCAGCACGTCCAGACGTGTTCGCTGGAGGAGAAGTTCTTCACGGCGACGGACGCGAGCGGCTGGAAGTAGCAGTATGCGCCCTCGCGGTCGGTGCGGATCACGGACGCCACATGGTTCAGCGTGGCGCGTTCGGCGAAATCCATGACGGAAGCTTTCGGCTCCCACTCGAAAACGAGGCGGGCGAGCTTCAGCATATTGTAGCAGTTGCAGGATTCGGTCGTGTGGCTGGAGAGGTGCTTCGCGTCGTCGCCGACCGGGAAGAAATACTCGCCGTCGCCGTGTCCGCCGGTCGCGTAGCTGCGGTGGTTCGCCACGCGGTCGAAGAAGAACTCGGCGATGTCCCGGTATTTCTTGTCGCCCGTGAGCTCGTAGATGCGGCCCATGCCGGTCATTTCCGGGATCATGGTGTTGCCGTGGCGTCCGGTCAGGATGTCCTGCTTGCGGCTCAGGGGCTCCATCAGCGCCTCGTGGTAGAAATGCTTCTGCGCGCATTCGAGGAACTTTTTGTCGCCCGACATGGTGGTGAGGTCGGCAAGCACCTCGTCCATGCCGCCGAACTCGCAGGAGAGCATTTTCTGGGTGTTTTCCGGCGTGAGCGGGGAGACCACGGAGACCACGAAGTTGCCGAGCTTGAACAGCGCGATGCGCGCCTTCTGGCTCAGTTGGCGTGAGTCCTGATGGATCTCCCTCGAAAGGCAGATATCGCGGAGTCCCGCCATGAGCTTGTGCAGGGAATAGAACGGCGACCAGATGCCGTTCAGCTTGAACGGCTGCGCATCGACTTTGTTCTCGCGGAGCTGCGTGAACGTCTTTTTCGGGACGGGAAACGCGTAGCCGTCCGGGTCCGCCTCCTGCATCTTCGCGATCTCGTCCACGACGTACTGGATCTGCTTCAGCGCCTGCGGGTCCTTCGTGAGCTCATACACGTAGGCGAGCGCGGAGAGGTAATGCCCCATGGCGTGCCCGGAGAGTTCGCCGTCCTCCCAGCCGTCGTAGCGGTCGGCCTTCTTCGGCAGGCCCGCCTGGATACGGAACGGTTCCAGCAGGCGGTCCGGCTTGATCGTGTACGCGATGTAGTGGTTGTTGAGTTTCTGGCGTTCGGCGAGCGGTCCGCCCGTGAGCGTCACGTATCCGGCGGGGACGCACGCGACTTCATTCCCTGAATCCATGAAGAAAGGGTCCGTTCCGGGATCTGGATACGGGAATGAAGAGCCCGCGATCTCGGCGGCTCCACAGACGATCCCGGCGCAGCACAGCGCGGCGGCGGACAGAAGAAAATGAAGGTTCATGGCGGTCATCCTCATGTTGCGGATGCGGCGGACGGGGAAAGAAGCAGACGCCGCGGTTTGTTTAGGAACGAAACAAATCATGCGTTACTATAGCGCGGGAATCGGGCGTTTGCAAGAGCCGCACGAACTGTTTTCCGCTTTTTTCCGCAGAAGACAGGAAAAACGGTGACGGCGACGGCGTTTTTCAGGGAGAAGATTTGGAACACATTTGCATTTTCCGCGGTCTAATGCTATAATATAAAGATTGATTTTGTTTTTTCATGCCAAATACAACGGAGGTCATTCTTATATGAAACACCTTGAACTGATTCTCGCGGCCGCGCTCTGCGGACTGCTTTTCGCAGGGGCCGCCCTCAACGCCGCCGATGAAAAACCGACGAAGGAGGCCGCCAAAAAGTCAGAAGCCGTCTGGCTGACCGATCTCGAGGCTGCGAAAAAGCAGGCCGCCGCGGAAAAAAAGCCCATACTCATGTTCTTCACCGGATCCGACTGGTGCGGCTGGTGCAAGAAGCTCCACTCCGACGTCCTCGACAAGGACGAATTCCAGAATTTCGCCAAGGAAAACGTGATCCTGCTTGAGCTCGATTTCCCGCGTTCCATTGAGCAGCCCGAAGCGCTCAAGAAGCAGAACGACGAACTCAACAGCAAGTTTGACATCAGCGGCTATCCGACCATGGTGCTCGTGTCGTCCGACGGCGAAACGGAACTCAGCCGCACGGTCGGCTATGACAAGGACCTGGTCAAGAGCCTGCAGAAGGCCGTGAAGAAAAGCGCCTCTGCCGCAAAAAAAAAAGAAAACTCAGAGGACGGAGCTGAAAAAGAGCTCGCGTGGCTGACCGATTTCGAGGCGGCGAAGAAACAGGCCGCAGCGGAAAAGAAGCCCATCCTCATGTTCTTCACCGGGTCCGACTGGTGCATCTGGTGCCAGCGCCTGCATCAGGACGTGCTGGACGAGGACGAATTCAAGGACTTCTCCAAAAAGCTCGTGCTGCTTGAGCTCGACTTTCCGCAGACGAAGCAGCTCCCCGCCGACCTGAAGAAACAGAACGCCGAACTCGCCGAGAAGTTCAAGGTCGACGGCTATCCCTGCACGGTCGTGCTGGCCGCCGACGGCGAGACCAAGCTCGGCACCCTTTCCGGCTATTCCAAAGAGTATATCGCGAAGATCCAGGACATCCTCGACGGCAAAGGCAAGCCTGTCTCCATGGACGACCTGAAGAAGCAGTTCGCGTACCTGCCCGACATGCTGGTGGAATACGAGGACCTGAAGCTCACGAAGGAAGACCTGCTCAAGCAGATATTCGAAGAGGAACCGACCCAGAGCGACTGCGAACACATCACGCCCGAGTCCGTCGGCATGATGATCCAGGCGAACCTCGACGAGGCGATCCTGCTCTATCTCGCCCAGAAGGCCGGGTTCAAGCCCTCCGCGAAGCTGGTCATGGACACCGTGATGAAGGAGCTCGACGAGCTCCCCGCCGACCAGAAGAAGGACCTTGAGGAAGCGCTGAAGGCACAGGGGGTCACGCTGGAAGAACAGGTCGCCGAAGCCGCTGCGATCGAAACGGTGCAGAAGCAGACCGCCATGCAGTGCTACGTGAACAAGCATGCGGAAGACGCGGCGAAGAAGGACATCTCCGACGCCGACATTAAGGAGCTCTACAACGCCAACAGGACCCAGTTCCCCGGCAGTTTCGACGACGAAAAGGCAAAGGTCCTCGACGCGCTCGTGAAGGCCAGGGCCCCCTTGATGGCAAGGGAACTCGACAAGGAGATCGAAGCCATCCGCAAGGACGTCAAATACTGGAAGCCGGAGAAATAACACACGCACACGCCTTCCCGCCGATCCTGCCGGACTGCAACTTTCCCGAAAAAAGTCATGTTTCCAGTTTGAAAACGCGGGAATCGGTGCTAATGGTATATAACCGTTTTTGCAAAAAGGAGACGCCGGACGCCCCGTCCCGGGATCTCCCGCGGCAGAACCCCGACCCGCCGATCATCATACGATAACAAACAATAACTCAAGCAACAGGAGTGAATATGAACGCTAAGAAATTCACTGAAAAAGCCCTCGCGCTCTGCTTCGCCGCCGGCATCGCCGCGGTCGTCCTCTGCGCCTGCGGGGACAAGAAGACGGACGAACCCGCCGCACAGACCGACAAGACGCTGGAACAGTCCGCGGAAGCGCCCGACATGGACATGACGCCCGCTACCGAGGCGGAAATCCTTGAGATCCTCGCTTTCCTCCCCGATCCCGTCGCCACCGTCGACGGCGAGCCTATCGCCCGCAAGGAGATCATCGACGATCTCCTGTCCCAGGAACTTCCCGCCAGCCTTCTCGAAAGCATCGGCGAGGAAAGGCTCCGCCAGGCCATGAACAAGCAGATCGAAGCCATGGTCAAGGACAAGCTCATGCTCAAGATGGCCGAAGAGGCCGGCTTCAAGCCGTCCGCCGAATTCGTCATCAAGGAGATGAAGGAGGAATTCGACGAGTCCTCCAAGGAAGAGCAGGAGGAGATCGAGGAATACCTGAAGGAACGTGGCCTCACGCTGGAAGAGCACATGAAGAAGACTTCCGAGGATCCCGAGATCCAGAAGCTCGCCGCTCTCCGCAAGTACACGCATACCACCTTCCTCGAAAAGGCGAAGAAGGAAGTCACAGACGCCGACGTGCAGAAGGAATACGACGCGCATATCGAAGAGCTCACGAGACCCGAGGGCATCACCGTCGCGCATATCCTCGCCCAGGTCAACGACGATGTCGACGAGGCTGCCGACAAGGAAGCCAAGGCAAAGATCGACGCCATCTACGATGAACTCCTGAAGGATCCCTCCCAGTTCGCCAAGCTCGCCGTCGAAAAGAGCGACTGCCCCTCCGGGAAAGCCTCGGAGGGCGAACTCCCCGCGTTCGACAAGGACGGCGTGACGCTTGATCGCACCAGCATCATGGACAAGACCTTCGTCGAAGCGGCGTTCACGCTCGACAAGCCAGGCCAGATCACGAAGCCAGTGAAGTCCCCCTACGGCTACCACATCATCAAGCTGATCGAGAAGACCCCGGAAGAGGTCGTCCCGCTTGAAAAGGTCAAGGACAGGATCGTCGAGCATCTCGTCGAGGAAAAGGCCCACTCCGAACTTGAGAAGGCGCTCGACGCGGCGCTCGCGAAATCTGCGAAAATCAACGATTTCGCCCCCGCGAAACCCGCCCCCGCGGAATAATCCCCGCGCTCAGCTCAGGCAGATTTCGGGACGTCCGGTTCTCCCGGGCGTCCCCTTTTCGTGTCCGGGGAAACAATACAGGGCGTTCGACGTACCCCGCATCCCCGCCCATCCGGCGCACAACGGTCAGGGATCAGCCCTTTTTCCGGCGGGGCGGATGCCGCCTGACCTCGCGGACGGCGCGCCCGAACGCCTCGACGTCTTCGGGAAGAAGTGCCCGTCCGGCGTAGCGCATGCGTTCGTACAGCACGACGCATTTGTTCAGGACGGGGTCGTCGATCGCTTTTGCCCAGACGCCGTAGGTCTGCCACGGCTCGCGCTGGACCCCGGTCTTCCGCCAGATATCCAGCTGAAGCGAACTCATCGTGGACGCGAGACGCCGCATCCGGCGCGTCATCGAATAGCGTCTGCGGTCCCTGTTCCGCAGGTACACGATGCCGGAGACCACAAGAATCAGCGGCACGAAGAACTCGAATGTCGAGCGGACGGGGTGATCCCGGAAGCGGGAAACCGTCCAGTTGTATGCCGCGTCCCATATCTCGATGATCGTCTGCGCCAGGTAGCCCCGGCGGAACCAGTACACCACATTGTCGAACTGGAACGCGATGCGGTCGCGGAAGCTGCGGAACCAGGAATCCTCCATGCGCAGAAGCGCCTCGATCTCATCCCCCGGCGGCGTAGCCTCGACCAAGACCCATTTCTTTTCGTCGTCGAGCCAGGCTTCCGCCCAGGCGTGCAGGTCGAAGTTCGTGGCGTAGTAGTACCCGGCGGGGTTGTACCGGTTGCACACGACCCCGGCGACGTAACGGGTCGGGACGCCGTACAGGCGCAGGAGCAGGGCCGCCGAGGTCGCGAAGAGTTCGCAGTGGCCCGTCCGGCGGGTGAAAAGGAACCGCAGAAGCGGGCTGTAGTATTCGCGCCGCGGCGGCATGTAGTCGTCACGCCGCAGGGAATATGTGAAATGTTCCGAAAAGAACCGCACCACGGCATTGATCCTGGCCTGCGGCGTCAGGCTCGCCGGATCGACCCCGCCGAAGATCTCCTCCGTCAGGACGGCAAGCTGTTCCGTCAGCATCGGCGGCAGCATAAGATAATCCTGCCTGACCTCGCTGTCCGGTTCCATGTCGACGGCGAGGGGTTCCGGATAGGCCGCCATCGAGTCCGGAGCGTTGATCGTGATGATGACGCCGGTGGACGGCACCCAGTTCTCCGCGATGAGTCCGCCGTCGCGCGTGACCGCCGCGGACATGGCGTCCAGCGTGACCGAGGTCGCGTTCGCGGGCAGCGGCGTCACGGTGTTCCGGAAATCGGATGCGAACCGGAATTCCATGCGCTCGGTATCGACGTCGCCCGTTTCCTGGAGCATGAACGTCAGCACGGTCAGATTCCGGTCTTCCTCGCGCGTGATTTCCACGACGTCGATCGTGCTCTTTTCGTCCGCGATCCAGACCCCGCCGTATGCGCCTGCGAACCTGCGGTAGACGTTTCCGCGCAGGTAGCCCGGGGACGATGAAGAAACAGCCTGCATGACGATCCGGACGGGCGTATCCGCCTCGAATTGAGGCTCGCGGATGGCGGTCTCCGCTGGAAACGCGTTGCCGCGTTCCTGAGGCGGAGACTGGAACGCCTGCTGGAGATGCGCCCGCCATTCCCGGAACAGCTGCTCGTGCGTGAAGAAATAATGCCCCATGAACCAGAGGACCGGGACCAGCAGGAGCACCGCCAGCAGCCGGAATGCCCGCATGAAAGGCTGCGGCCGCAACGAGTCGTAGCGAACGTCCGCAGTTAGAAGCAGCAGCGTGCCGACGCATTGGAGGACGGTGCAGACCATGTATGTCTCCCGGTAATGCCGCAGAAGCGGCGTGGTGCCGGCAAACGAAACGTTCACGAGCTTGTTCGTGTTGTAAACGTCGCCGCATGCCAGACACGACAGCAGGACGATCAGCAGGCACAGCGCCGAAATCTCGCGCGTCCGCATGTACCAGCAGGAGATCGCCGCCGAATACAGCAGAAACGGCAGGAACTGGTGCGACCGCATCAGAAAGTCGGAAAAGGTCAGGCGTTCGTTCGGTATCTTCACGAAGAGGCCTGGCAGCACGGCCAGAATGCCCGCCGCCAGCAGGGAGTAGATGACCGGACGGTCCCGCAGACGGAAACTGCGGTCCTGGAAGATCGGGAAGACCACCATCAGCGACGCCAGGATCAGGATATGCGGCAGGTCGTATTTCAGCGACAGCAGGAACGCCGGAGGCAGGATCAGCAGGGAGCGTACGATCAGGCCGAGCTGACGGCGTTCCGGCGGATCGAAATCGAACAGGGGATTCCTTTTCATAACGGCAGATCCCCTCCGGCCAGGATGGTTTCCGGCGTGACGACGCGAAGTCCGTCCGGCATTTCCGATTCCGGCACATGCGCGGCAACGAGAACCGGAACGACCCGCGAACCGCGGTCGCTCAAACTTTTGAGGAACGTCTCCGCAATGGGATCCCAGCGCAGCAGGATCAGGAACACCGTGCCGGATTCAAGTGCCTCGGCGGCCAGGTCCTTTGCCCCCGCCCCGGCAAAGGCGTCGCGCGGGCTGGTCGAAGCGACGGAAAGCTCGTCCAGAAGCGGGTCGCAGTCGCGGTCCGGCCCGCCGTTCGACGGAAAGCGGCTGATGCGGCCGCCGACAGACAGAAGGTCGATGTGGTACGCCGCCGATGTCAAGGTCTCCGCAATGGAGGCCGCCAGCGAGACCGCCGCTTCGAAATCCTCGTTCGTGCGGACTTTCAGGAGCGACTGCGACAGGCTGAACAGCGCACGCAGAGTCCCCGCGGCCAGCCGGGACGGCGGGACATAGGCATCCAGCAGGATCGCCGCATGAGACACGTGCTCCTGCTGGTATTCCTTGACGATCGGGAAACCGTATCGAGCCGTCGCCCGCCAGTGTATCTTGCGCGGAGGATCGCCGGGGCGGTACGCCCGGCAGCCGTAGAAGTCCATGCTGTCGCCGGGTCGCGGCAGGGAACGCACGCTCGTCCGCGGCAGGACGTCACCGTCACGAGGAAAGAGGTTCCGCAGTTCCCGGGCGGGCGGATGCACGGTCAGGAATTCCCTGCGGGCAAAGAGCACGGAATGCTTGAAGAGGTTGAAGGGAAAACTGGATTCGGCGATCCCCTGGGGGATGCTGAAAACACCCCGCTTGAGGGGTTTCAGCTCCAGGGCGAACGTCTCTTCCGAACGTCCGGGCAGGGAACAGTATTTGAATCCCTGCGTGCGCCGGAGTTCCGGCAGTTCGATGTTCGGGTCGAGCAGCAGGTCCGCGGCAGGCAGGCACCTCAGATTGCGGATCCGGTAGGTCACGCCGAACGGCATGCCGCACTTGACCCGCGGCGGGAATTCCCGTTCGACGGACAGGCGCGGCCGGAAAACCAGTCCGAACAGGAGGTCGACCGCCGCGATGGAAAGCAGGAACAGGAAAACGGGGACCGCCGGGCTGTTCAGCGTGAAGAGGGAGAAGAACGCGAACATCGGGATCACGATGAAAAGCAGGCGCATGGGGCGACTGAAAAGGCGCTCGTACCAGGCCATCGCCCAGAAGAGGAGCTTGAGCGACGGCGAACGGTAATAACGGAACACGAAACCGAGACCGTGCGATTCCCTGAGCCACTGGGGACCATCCAGAAACCTCAGCCAGAGGTTTCCAATCATGCGCAGGGGATTCCGGCTCATTCGCAGGTCTCCTTGTCGGGATTGCGGGCTCAAACGGGAACTCGGGTCTTCTTCACCACGGCGGCGACCAGCTCCGCGGCCGAAACGCCGGTGTGATGGCTTTTCCGGTTCAGGATCAGCCGGTGCGCCAGGACCGGTACGGCCAGCGAAGAAACGTCGTCAGGGGTCACGAAATCGCGGCCGTCCAGCACGGCGTGCGCCTGGGCGCATCGGGCGAGGTCCAGCAGGGCGCGCGGACTTGCGCCAAGGGAAAAGCCGTTCTCCGGGTCGCGGGTGGCGGCGACGAGTTCGCGGGAATACTCCTGCACGGAGCGCTCCATGGCGACCCCGCGCACATAATCCTGCATCTCCAGCAACTGCGCGCATTCGATCACCGGGTCGATATGGTTCAGCGGATCGTCCTGCCAACGGTCGTTCAGCATGGCGAGCTCCTCGGCGGAATCAGGATAGCCGAGCGAGAACTTCATGGCGAAGCGGTCCAGCTGGGCTTCGGGAAGCGGGAACGTGCCGTAATACTCGACCGGATTCTCCGTGGCGATCACCAGAAACGGCTTCGGCAGATCATAGCGGACGCCCTCGATGGAGACCTGGTGTTCGTTCATGGCCTCGAGAAGGGCGGACTGGGTCCGGGGCGAAGCGCGGTTGATCTCGTCGCCGAGAAGGATATTGGCAAAGACGGGGCCGGGATAGAACTTGAACTCGCCGGACTGCTGGTTGAAGACAGAGGACCCCAGGATGTCGGACGGCATCATGTCGGACGTGAACTGAATGCGCTTGAAATCCGCCTTCACCGTCAGGGCGAGCGCCTTGGCGAGCGTGGTCTTCCCGACGCCCGGCACGTCGTCCAGCAGCACGTGCCCGTTCGCCAGGACCGCATTCAGCAGCAGGCCGATCACTTCGTCTTTTCCGCGGATGACCTGTTTCAAACGGGTCCGTATCTGTCCGATCGTCTCCAGGTGGGACGTCTGTGGCTCCGGCATACATGCACCTCCGTAAAACTGCGCAAAAGCCGGAAGTGCGGCGCACCACCGGCAACGAAAATCAGAAAATATAATACCCCTTCCCCGCGATTTTTCAACCTCGGAAGTCAAAAAATGACGTTTTTTCCGCTTCTTTTTCATAAAGGACGGTTGCATTTTCGCATTTGGAGTCTATTTTATTAATTACGACTTGAACTTTTTTAACCTCGGGTATCCTCATGAAAATCTTCCGTAGGCTCCTTGCTCCGGCGGCCCTTCTCTGCTCGGTCATCTTCTGTTGCAGCTACCATAGCTGCGACAAGGAAGAGATGCGCCTGTATTCCGACCCTGAAAACTGGGAGGAGATGCAGAAGCCGCCCAAGAACGTGATATCCATCCATGAGGTCATCCGCCAAAAAAAGGGCGACAGCGTGGAGCGGACCGTGGCATCGTACTTCGGCGGCGATGTGACCATCAACTCGCTGCAGCTGATCGACTCCTCCGAGATCAAGTACGTCCAGCCCGTAGCGATCCCCGGCGACCAGGGCTTCTACAATCTCCGCCTCGGCTTCACCGACCGCGGGCGGAAACTCTGGATCAACCTCAGCGTCCAGTTCAAGGGCACCCAGCTGGCGTTCGTCATCGACGGCACCGTGTACCGCGGATTCGTCCCGCGCCAGCTGGACAACGACGAAGCGTACTCCGTCATCGTGGACGGCCCTTTCGACCAGGCCACCTCGATGGCGCTCCAGAACAACGCAAAATTCAACTACTTCAAGATGCGGAAATAACCTGACATGACCTTTTTCAGACACTTGAGCCGGGTCCTGCCCGCGATCGTGCTCCTTTTCACCGCGGTTTTCTTCTGCGGCGCGGGGGCGCAGAGCTGCGATGCCGACACCATCGACCACATGCTCGACCCGGAGAACCTCGACCTGTCCAGCCGTCCGCTGGAAGGCGTCATCGAGATCCAGGAGATCATCCGTCTGCGCCGCGGCAGCGACAAGGAGATCACCGGCCCCACGATGTTCGCCGACGACCTCTGCCTCAACAAGGCCATCCTGCTGGACTCCGCCGACGTCAAGTCCATCAAAGCGATCCCCATCGACAGGCTGCCGCCATACTACAGCCTCGAGCTGAAACTGACCCCCCGCGGCAGGCGCCACTGGATCGGGCTCAGCCTCCCGAACAAGGCCACCCACGTGGCTTTCATCATCGACGGCGTCATCTACCGCACGTTCGTCCCAAGGCTCCTTTACGACGACGTCACGGAGTCCGTCATCGTGGACGGCCCCTTCGATCCCGCCACCGCGAAAAAACTCGAAAGCAACTCCGCCCGGAACTATTTCCGGCTCAAGTGACACGCCATGACGAAACCGAAGATCAACAACAGACATGCTTTCCTCACGGTCGCCGTCCTCGCAGTCAGCGCGGCAGCGGCTCTCCTCGCCGCCTGCTCCAGTTCCGGCGCACTCGATCCGCTGAACCTCGACAGCACCCCGGGGACCTACAAACCCGTCGTCGGCGAACCCGGCGAGGTCGGCGTCGTTTCCATCCATGACATCATCCGCCACAAGCGCGGCGCGGAGAACGAATGCGAGATCAAGAGCATGTTCGAGGACGTGGTCGTCATCGACAAGGACCCGCTGCTCGACTCCTCCGACATCGTTTCCATCGAAGCGATCGCGATCACCGACCTGCCCGGATTCTACAAGCTCCGACTCCACCTCACCCCGGAAGGCGGCAGGATCTGGCGCAAGCTGAGCATCGAAGGCCGCGAGGATTCCCCCTCGCTCGCTTTCGTCATCGACAGTGTCCTCTACCGCAGGTTCAGGCCCCGTTTCCTCTATACCGACGATGACTCCGTCGTCATCGACGGCCCGTTCGACGAACCCGCCGCCCTGAACCTTGAAGCGAACGCAATCCGAAACTTCATGCACTTCTCGCAACAATGAGGTGCAGTCAGCAGAAAGGCCGCAAACCATGAATATCCTGTCAAAACTCAAGGCCGCCGCATTTACGCTCGCATTCGCAGCGTCCGTTCCGACCCTTTTCGCCGTTTCCGAGAACTATATTCCCTCGAGCGCGAAATTCGCCGTCTTCATCAACGCGGAAAAGACCGCTTCCGCGCCCGCGCTGAAAACGCTGCTCTCCAAGAACGGCTATGACCTGGCAGGCTGCCTCGACGACGTCGCCATGGTCCTCGAGGACCTCACGGGCGACGTCTCCTTCTTCCTGACCGAGATCGACCCCGGCGACTTCGAAAAGTCCCTGATGAACGTGGTCCTGTACGCTCCCGGCCGCGTGAACGCCATCTACGACCGACTCTCCGGCCGCGATGACATCAAGACCGAGGCCAGCACGTTCGCCAACGCACGCGTCCTGAAAATCCACGCCATCAACGGCAAGACCGACCTGCTCGCGTTCTTCGAGTTCGTTTCCGACGACATCATGCAGTGCCGGCTCGCCATCAATCTGCCCGACACGCAGCCCGTCGTCTGGCCGGAAAACCCGAACACGCCCATGCTCGTCACCAGCATGCGCGTCAAGGGCGCGCTCGTCTCCGCCGCGGTCGATGCCGCATACGTCCAGGACCGTATGAAGGCCGAGGAGGAGTCCCATCCCCGCACCGAGGAGGAGAAAAAGACCAAAATCAAGGCCGGCAAATCTTCCATCGAGATCGACGAGGAAGACCCTGACATCGAGGACATCCGCAACAACGTGAAGGCGATTTTCGCCCGCATCACCGAGGGCTCCCGCGGATCGCTCGACGCCGTCATCACCCTCCGCTGCACCAGCTCCGACGTCCGCGACGAGGTCTTCCGCACCGTCGACGGCTTCGTCACGCTCTACACCATGCTCTCCGACACCTCCTTCGAGATCGGCAAGGACGGCAAGCTCCTCCAGAAGAGCAGCGGCAAAAATCCGCTCTCCACCCTCAAGCACGAGCCGAAGGGCAACGACGCCGTTTTCTCCATGAACCTCTCCGAGAAGTATCTCTACGAACTCGCGAAAGACGCCGCGAAGAGCAACAAGAAAAACAGCGAGAAAAAGAAAAAGAAATGACTCCGTCCCGCCTCCGCGGAGCTCCCGGGAACATGTTTCCGGCACGATTTTTCCTTTTTTTTCGTATTTCCCGCACTTTTTCATTTGAAACCGCGAAAAAAAATGCTATCGTATGTCACGGAGATTAAAATGAGACGGCGCGCGCGCAAAAACGAATCCGGGCAGGTCCTTGCGGAATATGTCGTGATGCTTGCCATGGTCGTGCTTGTCGCTCTCACGCTTTTTCTCCTCATGCGGGTCTTCCTGGAATACGGCTGGCGCATCCTGACGCTGATCGCCTGGGAACCCTGAACCGAAACAACCAACGAACCAAACCAAGGAGCCCTGATATGAAATTCAACAGAAAGCACTACGGAATGAAGCGCCGGACCACCGGCGGACAGGCTATCCTGGAGTACATCATCATCATCGCGCTCGTGGCGGTGGCGGCCCTGACCGTGCTCGGACTCTTCGGCGACCGCATCAAGGCACTGATCGCCGGGACCACCACGGCGATCGGCGGCCAGAATTCCTCCCAGGCCGCAGGCGAGGACGGCGACAGCTTGAAACAGCTTCAGCAAATGGACAAGGACGGTCCGTCCGACATCAATTTCTAACCGGACACGTTCCGGCGGCGGCCCGGATGCGGACGCTGTTTCGCGTTCATGCCGGAGCCGTTGCGGAAAGGACATGGCCTGTGTTCTGTGCGCCCCGACATCTTCTGAGCCGCGGGGCTTCGGCCTGCCGCGGCATGCGGTCCTGCCCCGAAACGGCATCAGCCGTTGCGGGGCATGTCGGTCATTGTCCGGAAGCATTTTCCTCTCCTGCCCCCGGGTATCGGTCCGCTTTCTCCTTTGCCCGCCGGCGCAGTGAGCATGGATCCGCGATCCTCGAGACATTCCTCTGCATGATCCTGCTCGGCATAATCCTGTTCGGCATCCTTCAGCTCTTCCAGCTCGCGCTCGCCGACATGGTCACCGAGTATGCAGCCTTCCGCGGCGCCAGGTCCGCGGCGGTCGGTTTCCGCAACGAATACGCGATCCGGGAGGCCCTCATCAAATCCGTACCCGCCTCGGGTCCCATGATCACGCCGAATCCCAGCAGGTATGCCGGCTTCAACCGGAGATCGGTGGAAACGGAAAAATCGCTGTTGCAAGGGTACATGGAGGGCAACCGCGAGGTGGAATACGCCAACTGGCTCGGCGAGGACCGCTACCATACGGACTACCATTGCCCGCAATACGGCGAACGCCTGTACGGAAACTGTTCCGTCTGCGGCAAATGCAGGAAGCATTTCGTCGACGCCTCCGTCCAGGGTTTCGACCAGACCATGCACTTCAAATTCGAGTTCGTGAACTATCCGCTGGAGATCCCGCTCCACGACTGGCTCACCGGGCGCGACTCCATCACGATCTCAAGCGAAGCCGAGCTCACGAACCATTCCTCGGCCTTCCTGGAGTGACGGCCTATGAAGCGACGTGAAACGGCATTCCGGCGGAGACGCGGCGAGCAGGGCCAGGTGCTCATCCTGGCGGTCGTCGCCCTCGTCCTCGTCATCATCGCAGTCCTGCTGCTCTTCGACGTCCAGACCGTGATCCGGGGCAAAGTCAAGGCGCAGAACGGCGTGGACGCGGCCGCCCTGACCGCGGCGGAATGGCAGAAGCACTCCCTGAACCTGATCGGCGAGCTGAACCTGGTGCGCGCGACCGGAACGCTGATCTCCGACCCGTTCTTCGCGAATGGGATCCTGAACGCACCAGCGGACCAGACGAATTCCGCGGAGTTTTTCTCCGACCTCCCGATGCCGATCACGCAGGAGAATTTCACGCTGTTCCCGGAGAGAGAGGCGTTCTACAATCCGGACGGCACCATCAACACTGACAAACTGGTCGAGGAAGTCGTCCGCGTGGAGAAGGAGAAACGTTACCTCGACGCGCTCAACAGCCTCGTTTCCCAGCTTCAGGCCCGCCTCTCCTTCGTCGGCCCGTTGATCGGGTTCGGCGCGGCGCAGCAGGCCGCGAAAAACAACGGCATCACGTACGACGACGACACCAGCGAATTCTTCATCTACTACCTGAACCTCGTCGGCAACGACGGCATCTACCAGAACATCACTCCGGTCTTCGTGAAGGACTATGCATGGCGAGCCCCGTACGTCACCATGCTCAACTCCATCCTCGACTACTCCATCCAGCACAACGACATCACCGGATACAGCGAAAGCCGTGCCTATGGCATCGCAGCAGGAACCAAGTTCAAATTCGTCGGCATGCCCAGCCTTACGACCAACCCGCCGACGGATCTCTCCGTCTACCTCGGGAACAAGCATTTCTATGAAATGATCCACGGCCGCGACTGGTGCGGGCTCGACCGTCTCCTCAGGCTGGACTTCAACGGAAACTGGTGGGGCGATTTCGAGTGCGAGTTCGACGAGAACTTCTCCAACCAGTCCGAGATCCTCCCGCTCCATATCGAGTTCTCCGACTCGACTGCACCCTATGAAAACGCCAACAAAACGAATGTGAAAGCGTTCGACCGTTACATCAGGAACGGGGAAAAGCTTTTTTCCGAGACATTCAACCGCGAAGTCCCCTACGAATACACCGTGTCCGACGATATCGTGAAGCGCGAGGAAACCGAGGAAAGAAGGCGAACATTCTACACGTTCACCAACATCTCGATCACGATCGACCGGCCACTGTCGACCTACAATGACGAGGACGCTGACCGCCGTTACGATCTGCTGCCGCGCCTTACCTGGGCAGTCTACGACAGCGAGTGGGCGGCATACGACGAAGACAAGAAGGAATGGGAGGAGTATCTGCGCGGCAAATTCAAGCCGGGAATGGACTACCAGTCCGGCGCACTGGCCTATTTCGAGGCGGAACAGCAGACCGTCACCATTTCCGGATCCATGGGGCGCCCTCCCCGCAGCTCCTACGCGCCGGACGTCGGACAGGTATTCGCTTCGGCACGGACAAACGGCGAAGCGCAGCGCGTTTCCAGCGCGCTCAGGCGCATGAACAACAACTCCATCTCCAAGATCGAAACAAACGCCGAAGCCAAGCCGATCGGATGCATCAAGACCAGGAACGGAAATCTCCGCCCGTTCGAAGCGGGGCGCATGATCCTGCCGGTCTTCACGGAAACCGCCCTGATCCCGATCGCACTGGAGCCGGTCGACGGATTCTCCATGCTGGACCTCGACTGGCTGTACTACCTGACCGAGTTCGTGCCGCTGCTCTCCGGCAGCCCTTCGCTCGAGGATGCCTGGATGCGAGCCATGGTGCTTTACCCGAACCATCTCGGCCACTACTCGTACTACGTCAGCGCTCTCGGATTGCTCAACGACCCGGATTTCCGCAAGGCCGGCCTCGACTGGCTGGATGCGACCGCGACCTGGCGTGTCGATGCTAACGGCAGGCGCCATCCGCTTCAGACCAACCGCGAGGTGTACTGCACCGGACGAAGCGGAGGCAGCGGAGGCGGAGGCTGGCACGGGATCTATCAGTCCAACGGCGGCCCGTCCAAACTGCACTGAGCAAAGGCACATTCAGAAAGACAACGCAAAAAGGAACATCGCACCATGCCTGATCTTCCGTTCAAACAAGTCACGGTAGGACTGCTCGAGGTCAACTGCTGTCTGGTCCAACTCCCCGGTTCGCGCACGCTGTACGTGATCGATCCCGGCGGCGACTGGAAACTCATCCAGTCCGAGGTGAAGAAGCTCGATTTCGACGAGGCCGTCATCCTGTTCACTCACGCCCACGTCGACCATATCGCCGCCTCGGGCGCCATCGCCGACGCCCTGGGGATCAAGCGCGTCTACCTCAATCCCGCCGACCTGCCCATCTACTACAGCAAAGGCAACGTCGTCGGGAACTACATCCCCGCCGCAGAAAACCTGCCCGACACGATCTGGCCGCCGGACGATCCGCGCATCCAGGTGCTCCCCTGCCCCGGCCATTCGCCAGGCGGCGTCTCGTACTACGTCCCCGAGCTCGGGACCGTCTTCTCCGGCGACACGCTGTTCTTCAGCTCCATCGGAAGGGCAGACTTGCCCGGCGGCGACGAGGACGAGCTCGTCGATTCGGTCCGGACTCAGCTTTTCAAGCTCCCCGACGACACGCGCGTCGTCCCGGGGCACGGTCCGTTCACGTCCATCGGGTACGAGAAGAAGAATAACCCCTACGTCTGAGCGGAAGCCTTTCCCTTTTTCACCTCGGGGCCGCCGTCCGGCAAGGACTGCGGCTCACTGTTCCGCACCGCCGTACTTCTCCCGCCACGCATTGGCCCGCAGGACCATATTGTCCCGGACGGGATCGGCGAAGAAGAACAGGTCGTTGGCGTGGAAGATCCCCTTGCCCATCTGCCCGTTCGCGTCGTACTGGCTGTTCCCCGGCAGGTCCACGACCAGCGCGCCGCGTTCGGGATCCGCGCGGGTGCCCGCCAGGAGCGCGGGTTTGAACGTCCCGGCGGGCTCCTTCTCGGACACGTAGAAACAGGCTTTTCCCGGCAGGGAAGCCTCATCGGGAGGTGTGTCGTCCGTCGTCCAGGTGAGAGGATTGATCACGAAGCCGCCGGGCACGGTGAAGATATTGTCCCCGGCCTCGGCGGAAACGGTGTTCCAGCTCAGGATCACGCCGACGTCGTCCGCACCAGTGCCGCGCCTGACATCGCGCCCCGCAAAATCGCGGTCGATCTCCTCCGCGGTCTTCTTCGGCAGTCCGGCGAGGTAAGCGGCGACGAACCCGGATTCCGGGGTAATCTCCGGCGTACTGCGGAGAAGTTCGTACAGATCGGATGCACCCTGACTGTGCCCGACCAGGATGTAGGGCATGCCGGGCTTGTGGCAAAAATCCATGAAATACCGGAAGGCCGCCTTCGTGTCCTCAATGCCGTACCGCAGGAGCGTGTCGCCGAGGTCCGCGGTGAAGTCGGTCTCCAGCGCCGTCGAATAATCCGCCTGCCGTACGAACGGCGCATACAGCTTCAGCGGATGCACCGGGTCAGTCAGCAGTCCGAACGTGAGGTCGATATAGTTCAGGGCCTTCGTCCGGATGCGCTCGAAACGATGGTCCATCACCGGGCGCATCTTGTTCTGGAAGAGTGTCGGATAAACGTAGAACACCTCGAACTCGGGCAGGATTGACTCCGTGGCGCCCATCTTCACCCAGTTGGCGGGGTTCGTGTAGCTCGGCGCGGGCGGAATGACCAGCGGGACCGTGATCTCGGTGCCTGCCTCCGTTGTCACGGTGATCATCTGCTGTTCCGGTTCGGCGGAACCCGGACCCGAACAGCCGCCGGTCACGAGAAGAACCGTGCAGGAAAGGGCGAGGAGCGCAAAGCGACAGAAGAAAGAGAGCGATTTCGAGCTGAAGACTATCATGGCATGAATCCTGGATCGTTGCGGAAAACAACCATCGTCGCGAAGGCGAGATAAGAATAATTTACCCCTGCAAAGGCAAAAAAACAAGGGGAAAGGACTTTTTTCCGTTTTTTTTCGGATTTCGGTTTTCATTTTTGCGTTCCCTTGCTATATTTTTATGTTCAGGTTTGTTTTCAACGTCTTTCCCGAAAGGAGTCCTCTGTCATGAAGGCCATTCGTTTCATCCCCGCCGCGGCCCTTGCCGCATGCCTCGCGCTCACCGCATGTTCCGACTATGTCGGCAAAGAAGCCACGCACCCCTTGTATGCAAAGGCCATGAGCGCGAAGACCGCAAAATCCTACCGCGAATCCGCCGAAAGCCTCGAGGAATTCCTCTCGATCTGCCCGAAGTCCCCGAAGGCGCACTACGACGTCGCCATTCTCTACAAGGAAAACCTTCAGAACTACCCCGCCGCCATCTACCACCTTCAGAAATATCGTGAGCTCAGCGGCGAGACCATTTCCAAGGAAGACCAGGAGGCCATCCGCCGCTATATCCTGGACTGCGAACGGCTGATGTTCGAGACCTACCGCGTCCGCAACGACATCAAGCTGGCTGATGACGTCCCGCAGGTCGATCCCGCCAAGCTCGCCGCCAAGAACGCCGAAAACGCCGCGCTCCGCGAGAAAATCCAGAAGTACGTCGAAAACGAAAAGGTCATCCTCGCGCAGAATCAGGAGCTCCGCAACCGTCTCGCCCGCGCTTCCGCGCCCTCGGCCACGACGGCGCCCGCCAGACAGACGCAGTCCGGCGCTTCCTCCGCCACAACGCCTGCCGCTGCTTCCTCCGGCACCGCGATCCCGTCCTCCACGACCGGCACCCCCGGCACCACGATCGAGGGAGAGAACGGCGTGCGCTACTACTACGTGGCGAAGGGCGACGGGCTCCAGGCCATCGCGCAGAAGATGTACGGCAAAGCCTCCATGTGGAAGATCATTCAGGACGCCAACAAGGAAACGCTCGGCGAACGCGGCATCCTGAAGATCGGGCAGAAGCTCGTCATCCCGCCCGCATCCAAGCAGTAACCTTTTCCCGGAAGCACAGACATGAAACGTTTCTGTTTCTGGTGCGCGGCTGTCCTGATCCCCATGCTCGCCGCCTGCAACGTCAACCTCGTGCCCCCGACCGACTACACGCCGCCGAAGACATTTGACCTCGTTTCCCCAGGGCCGCTCGCCGGACTTCCATTCACTGTCGAGGTCGACATCTTCTCCAACGAATGCTCGGGCCGCTACAAGATGGTGTTCCGTGAAAAAGGCAACAATATCGACATTGACGAGTATAACCGCTGGTCAATGCCGCCCGGATCCATGCTCACCAAGTATCTCGCCGCACGCTTCGCCACCCCGCCCGCCAGCCAGAGCCGCGCGGAAAAACCGGTGTTCGAGCTCGACGGCTCGGTGCTGACATGCGAACTGAACAAGGCGGAAATGCAGGTCAACCTGATGATCCACTACTTCATCACGGAACCCGGCAGCGAGGAGTTCAAGATCTCCGGCACCGAGGATTACCGCATCCCGGTCACGGGCGCCACCGCCGAGGCTTTCGCGGACGGCATGAACACAGCAGCGGCGAAGTTCGCGGATCAGGTCGTGCTCGTCATCTCGAACGAGCTCAAGACCCGGGAAGCCGAATCGAAAGCCGCCGCTCAGAAAAAGTAAGCGGGCCGGAATCGGACGTGAACGGGATCCCGATCCCGCCCGTTCCGCATCGTCCGTTCCGCGAATCCCCGACTGCCTGACCATGATCGACCCTGTCCCCATCTTCACGCATTTCTACCCGGAGGACACGCCTCTCCGGCGGCTTCTGCTGCGCCACAGCACGCAGGTACGGGACAAGGCCCTCGCCATCCTCGCGAACCCCTCGCGTCCGCCGCTGGAGCTCGACGCAGAACTCGTTTCCGCCGGAGCCATGCTCCACGACGTCGGAGTCCTGCAATGCCATGCGCCGTCCATCCTATGCGTAGGCAGTCGCCCCTACATCGCGCACGGCGTGATCGGGGCGGAAATGCTTCGCGACTACGGGCGGACGCACGGGATCGACCTGGAACCGTTCGCCCGCATCTGCGAACGCCACACGGGCACCGGCATCACCGCGCGGGAAATCCGCGAACAGCGCCTGCCGATCCCCGAACGCGACTATCTGCCGGAAACGCCGGCGGAAAAGCTCGTCTGCCTCGCTGACAAGTTTTTCTCGAAGTCGGGCGACATGCAGGAAAAGCCGTTCGCGGCGGTCCGACGTTCCCTCGAAAAATTCGGACCGGACACGCTGGAACGCTTCGATGCCCTCTGCAGCCTCTTCGGGGTTGCCCCCTGACCGTGCAGCCGGGATTCCCGCCATTCCTTCCGCCGTTCCCGCGGACATCCCGATCCGTCCGCCGTTCCCGTCCGTCCGCCGATCCCTTGACATCCATCCGCCCGCTTTTGCGGCTTTTCTCAAAAAAAACATGCGTTTTTTGGTAAATCCATTCGATTTTTTTAAAAAGTGTGGTAATGTTTAATGACAACTCAGCCTGGTCAACTGCTCGCATGAATCAGAAGGGAACGAAATGGCATCGTCAGGACAAACAATCATAACCGGCATCGAATTCGGCACGGACAAGATCTGCGTCATTCACGGAAGGCCGGACCAGAACGGAAACATCGAGGTGCTTTCCTTTGCCTCCCGCCCCAGCAGGAACTCGGTGGTCAAGGGTTCGATCATCGACCAGAACGCCGCCCTGAACATCCTGAAATCGGTGCTGGAGGAATCGGAAAAGGGGCTTGACCGGAAATTCAGCCGCACCGACAGGCAAGTCTACTTCCTGATCAACGGGATGCACGTGAGTTCGCGTTTCGGCGAGGGAACGGTGCTGAACTACAACGAGGACAGGAAGATCACGGAAAGCCACGTCCGGAATGCCATCGAAAACGCAAAGAACCTCGTGGTCTCGACCGACCTGGTGAACATCCAGGTCTACGATTCTTCCTTCCTGCTCGACGGCACCAAACGCACGTTCAATCCCATCGGAAAACTCGCGGAAAAGCTCACGGCCTGCATCCATGTCATCTTCGCGGAGAAAAAGCGCATCGACATGGTGCAGACGATCCTCCGCGAGCTCGGATTCGAATCCGGCTACCCGATTTTCGCACCGCTCGCCGACGCCTACGGAGTGCTGACGAAGGACGAGCGCAACCAGGGCACCCTGCTGTTCGACTGCGGCGCCGGGGTCTGCTCCTACGTGCTTCTTTACAGGGAAGGCGTCATGCTGAGCGGGGCGATCCCGACCGGGGTGAACAATATCGCGAACGACCTGGCCATCGCGCTCGATCTGCCGTATGATTTCTGCCAGAAATTCCTGCGGGAATCCACGTTGCAGAAACTCCGGGGCGAAGGGCGGAACTACCTTGAATACAAGATCTCAAGCGGCGGAGCGGACAAGATCCGCAGGATCCCGCTGGATTCCTTCGAAAGGGTCATGGACCTTCGGCAGCATGAAACGTTCACGCTCCTGAAGGGAGAACTTGAACGCGCCAACATGCTCCCCTACCTCCGCGGCTGCATCGTCATGACCGGCGGCGGCTCCCTGATCCATTCCGCGCCGGCGATCATGATGAACGTGATGGGCGTTCCCGTCCGCTGCGGCGAGACCATGAACGTGACCGGTTCGCTCTCCTCGTTCCAGAATCCCATGCCGTGCTACGCCGCGATCCTGGGTCTCGTGAAACATGCGGCCGCGCTTGAGGAGGATTCCCCCTCGGGCGGCGGACTGCGCCGTTCCGTGGTGCATGTCACGGACAAATTCCTGCAGGAACTGCAAAACCTGGGAAAGGCTTTCAAAATATGATGGAACACAATGCAAACTCGTCCGAAGGCCTCTCCCGGGTTCCCGCCGGCAAGGCGCTCGTCGTCGGGCTCGGCGGCTGCGGCATCCGCATCCTCGGATACCTGCGGAACAATCCGCGCGCAAACTGGCTCGTAACGCTCGCGGTCGACACGGACGGAGACTTCCTCGCGGGCGCCCATGCGGACGCCGTGATCAACGCCTCGGCGGACTGGAATTCGAAGACCAGTGCGGGATGCGGCGGCGACGTCATCCGCGGCGAACGCGCCATCTCCCATGAACGCGCCAACCTGAAGGAACACATCCGCGGCTTCTCCCTGCTGATCGTGACCGGAGGACTCGGGGGCGGCACCGCCACCGGCGGCGTCCGCACGCTCGCCAGCGTCGCACGCGAAGAGGGCATCCCCGCGATCTTCCTGTTCACCACACCGTTCTCCTTCGAGGCGCATTCCCGCAGGAAAAATGCGGACGACTGCCTCCAGGAGATCATCCCTGTGACCGACGTGGTGCTGACGATGCCGAACGACCTTCTTTTCAGCACGCTGCCGCCCGACACGCCCGCGGAAGCCGCGTTCGCGACCTCCGCCAGGGAAATGGCAGGTACCATCGCAGGGATCGCCTCGGTCCTGCGCTGCCGCGATCTTCTCGGAACGAATTTCGCCTCGTTCATGCGTGCGCTCCACAAACGCAAGGCTTCCTGCGGCATCGGCGTAGGGTTCGCGGAAAATTCCGACGGTCTCGACCGCTGCGCCCTCGCCCTTACGCGCATGCTGGAGTCGCCGTTCCTCGGCGGCAAGGAGGCAATGAAACGCGCCGATGCCGCGATCGTCACGCTAACCGGAGGCCCCGACCTGGAACTGGGCGAGCTGAAACGCTCCCTCGAGCTTGCCGCAAGCGTCCTGCCGAAGACCGTGGATATTTTCTCCGGGGCGAGCATCTGCGACGAAGCAGCCGATTCCGTCCAGATGACCGCCGTCATCTTCCAGTATGCGCCGGAATCCAAGCCGGAACCGATGCCCAAGCGTCCCGCAAAGCAGACGGCCGCGCCGGTCGTCGCCGACCAGGGCGGCGAGCTCCCTCTGCACTTCACCGCAGCCTCGGACAACGCCGAAGAAGTCGAACTCGGCCTGCAAAGCTACGACAAGGGCATCTTTGAGAAGCTTCCGTCCGTGCGGTTCCACGACGAGGACCTTGACATCCCGACCTACCAGCGCCGGAACGTCTATATCGACAAGGGAAGTTGACCGACATGAACCGCAGTTTCAGCATCTTGATTTGCACCGCCCTGCTCGGATTCGCCGGTTGCCGCGACAAAGCCGATTCTCCAGTCATCGACGGAGAGCTTGCCTTGCGCTACGCGCAGGAGAACTACGACCTCGGGCCGAAAGTCTACCGCACCGAAGGCGCGAAACGCTCCGCCGAATGGATCGAGAAACAGGCTGCCGAAATGCCCGGCCTCCTCGAATCTGGCGGTCAAGTCGGCATCGTCGGCAACGGGGCGATCAAAAACGTCGAGATCATCCTCCCGCCGACTGTTCGCAATTCGGCTCAAGGGACTGCGGGCGGCGACTTCATCGTCGTCGGCGCGCATCACGACACCAAGATGCTTTTCTCCGTCCCTGAATTCGCGGGCGCGAACGACGGCGCGTCCGGAGTCGGGGCCCTGCTCGCGATGGCTCACGCGTGCGTCGAACGCATGCAGACACAACCCCTCCCGTGCAGCATCCGCTTCGTCTTCTTCGACGGCGAGGAGGCGCTTTACCAGTACACGGACACAGACGGACTCGTAGGCAGCCGCGCCTATGTGGAAATGCTCCGGCAGAACGGCGAACTGAAACACTGCCGCGCCATGGTCCTGCTGGACATGATCGGCGACAAGGACCTCCACGTGGAACTTGCCGGGAACTCCACGCGCGCATTGGCGAAGACCGTGCTGGCAGCCGCCGACGGCCTCGGGCATGCGGACAAATTCTCGGCCGGGACCGTAAACATGATCGACGACCACTATCCTTTCCTTCAGGCTGGGATCCCCGCCGTCGATATCATCGACTTCAGCTTCGGCCCCGACAACCACTACTGGCACACAGGAGCAGACACGATGGACAAGATCTCGGCGGAGAGCATCAAGACCGCCGCGGACGTGGCGCTCCGCACCATCTGGCTTCTCGCCGAATCCGGATTCAAAGACCTGCCGAAATGAGCACCGACTATTTCCATTGCCGCACAAAATTTCAGGCGCTGCCTGGAGTAAGGACGGTCCGAAGCGGCCCGTACAGCTTTGACCTGCCCCCCGGCCCCGTTCAGGACTTTCTCGCGGAACATTTCGCAGAAATAGACGCCATGATTGAGGACGGGAGGCACACCAAGACCTCGCACGGCACCCACGCCGCCGTCTTCACGATCCCCGGAGGACGGGACCTGTTCATCAAGTGTAACGTCAACCGCGGTCTGAAGTTCACCGCCAAGTATTTCTTCGTCCCCGCACGCGTCTTCCGCGCCGCGCTGGCCGCAAAATGCGTCGAGGAAGCCGGAGTGGCGACCCCGCATGTCCTGGCCGCGGGCGAGAAACGCAGCGGACGCATTCTGCAAGGCGGCTACCTGGTCACCGAAGCCGTGCCGGACACCCGCGATTTGCTGACGCACATGGTGAATTCGCCCGAGGCACCCGCCGACGCTGCCGAACTGATCCGGGAAACCGCCGGGATCGCCGCCAAGCTCCACGGCCGGGGGATCTACCATGGCGACCTGAAACTCGTCAACGTGTACCGCTCGGGAAACAAGGCGCCATGCGGAGTCTGGGATCTGGATTCCGCTCAGCTGTTTCCCGCACGAATACCTCGCAAGTTGATCGTCCGGGAACTCGGACGCATCGTATCGTCCATCGTCATCTGCGCCGAACAGAACCCCGCCTTCCCTGACGATTTCTTCAACCTGAACCGGATCGCACGCGACCTGCTCGATGCCTATTCGGCCTCGTCCGGAACGCCGTCGCCGTCCCCGGACGAAGTCATGGACGCCGCCCGGAAGCGCTGGCTGAGCAAAAGCGGACTCCGGTTCGATTACGGAGGCAAGACAGCATGAGCAAGCATATCATCTTCCCGCACAAGGACAACTCCTCTCTGGTCGTCAATGTCGAAAACGGCGGCCTGAAATTCATCTTCCCGTCTCCCGAGCTGTTCACCATTTCCAACGACGACATCCTCAGGATCGACGACTTCTTCGGCCCATACATCACCCCGGACGCCGTCCTGGGCTGCTGGTCGGGTCTCCGCCCGGAAATGGACGGGATGCCCCCGCTTTATCTCAAAAAACGCGTCTATCCGGCAGGTCTTGGGCTTCGGAACTTCTTCTCCCGGTCCAATCCGTTCCGCCGCGCCGAATGGGCCGCACTGGCCGCGGACGCAGGAGTTTCCACGCCCGCCGTGATGGCGATCGGCATAAGGAAGAAAGGGCTTCTCATCAAGGCCGTCTACCTGATCCTGGAGGCGGTTTCCGATGCGGAGGAAGCCACCGAGATCTTCTGCCGTCCGAACGCACGCGCACGCGTCGGCCTTTTCATCGAGGACAGTTCCCGCCTCATCGCTGCGCTTCATGCCGCCGAGATCTTCCACGGCGACTTCATGCTTTCCCATTTCTACTATCGCGGTGCAGTCCTGTCCCTCTGGAACCCGGGCTGGCTCCAGTCCTGGTCCGGACGCCTCAGCGAACGCAGCATCCTGCGCGACCTCGGCTCGCTCGGCGCCGCCATCTGCACGGAATCGGCCAAGCACCGCCCATCTCTCGACGATTTCATCTCCTGCGACGCCACCGCCGAACTGCTTCTGTCCGCTTATGCGGAAGTCGCCCCCGGCTGGATACCGCCGCTGGGCCACCTCGTCCGCACCATCGAGAAAAATTGCGCACAGACTCTGCGCTGAAAAAAGAAAACCCTCCGGCAGAACCGGAGGGCAACGATCAAAACAATCGGCTTGAAAAAAGGGAACATGTACCGGCGCCCCGTCTGCCGTCCGGAACCGGACGGCATATCGCTTGTCGGACCGGAAACCGGCCGCGGAAAACAATAGACGGGAAAACGGCTGAACCCGATGCCGCGTCACTCAGCCTTGGCGGAAGCCAGAGCGGCCAGACGGGATTTCTTGCGGTTGGCCTTGTTCTGGTGGATCACGCCGACCTTGACAGCCTTGTCGAGAGCGGAGCATTCCTTGCGGAAGAGCTCTTCGACGACGGCCTTGTCATCGGAAGCGGCGGCCGCGCGGAAGGTCTTTTCGAGCGTGGCGAGGGCGTTTCTGTGGGATTTGTTTTTGATGCGGGCTTTTTCGCTGTTGCGCTGCGTCTTGACAGCGGACTTGCGGACATACGTTTTGGGCATGAGAGTTACCTTTCGGTTTCGATATGTTTTTCAGAACAAAATGAGTTTTCGATTTGAAGATTTCAGAACAATTAATATAGCACGCCACCCCCCTGTTTTTCAAGAAGAAATCAAAAAAAAGTGGTGTTTTTTCTCGTTTTTGGCGTTTTTGCGGAAGTTTTTCCAGCTTTTTCCGCCTTTTCAGATTGATTCAGCTTGAACTATTTTCTTTTCGATGTATTGTATTAATGCTGTGATCCGTTCCTGCGGATCCCGGTATAAAGAAAACGGTTGCGGCCGAAAGGACGCTTCCGTTCATGCAGAAACCGCCAGACCTCTGAAGCGGAAAGACTGCCGGACTTTGTCCGGTCGGTTGGGACGGTCAGGGGCCTGTGGGGTTGTTTTGCATCTGCACCGGAGACAAGGGGACGATTTGCGGCACGGACAAGCAGGAACCCGGTGGACGGAGCAATCCGGCCGCCCGGCATCACGATACCATCAACGAACCCGGCACCTGGAGGCGAAAAATGAACAACGAATTATTGGCCATGCTTGATTATATTGAGCAGGAACGAGGAATCAGCAAGGATCAGGTGGTCAAGGCACTGGAACAGGCAATCCTTTCGGCATACCGGAAAAGCACCCACCCGGCAAGCGATCTGAACGTGAAAGTCAATCTCCGCACCGGTGAACTGAAGGCATGGGCGCGGCTGAAAGTCGTCGAGGAGTTCCCCACCGACGACGAGATCCTTCTGGCAGAGGCCGTGAAGCGCATCCCCGGCGCGAAAGTCGGCGACATCGTGGAATGGGAAGTCACCGCCCGTGAATTCGGACGCATCGCAGCCCAGACCGCGCGGCAGACCATCGCCCAGATGCTCCGCAAGGCGGAAAAGGACGTCGTGCATGACGAGTTCAAGGACAAGATCGGGGAGATTGTCACCGGCACGGTCCATCACGCGGACGCCGTCGGCATCGTCGTCGACGTCAAGAAATCCGAAGGCATCATCGCGGGCCGCGACCGCATCCCCGGCGAACAGTTCACCGCCGGCGACCGCATCAGCGCCCTGCTCGTGAAGGTCGACATGGAAGGATCCGGCCCGAGCCTCATCCTTTCCCGTACGTCCAACAACTTCGTCCGCCGCCTTTTCGAACGCGAAGTTTCCGAAATCCATGACGGCGTGGTCGAAATCGTCGGCATCGCGCGCGCTCCGGGATCCCGCTCCAAGGTCGCGGTGAAATCCAACGATCCGCGCGTCGATCCGGTCGGCGCCTGCGTGGGCATGCGCGGGCTCCGCGTGCGCAACATCACCAACGAACTCGGCGGCGAACGCATCGACGTCATTCCATACAGCAGCGATCTGAAGACGTTCATCGCGAACGCCATGCACCCGGCAAAGCTCCTTGATATCGAGCTCGAACCGGAAACGAAGACGGTCAAGATCCACGTCGACCAGGAAAATTCCAGGCTCGCGTTCGGCCGCAAGGCACAGAACGTCCGCCTCACGCAAAGGCTTATCCAGTGGAACATCAGCATCGTGATCCAGGAGAGCGAGGAAGACGAATTCGCACGCAAGAAACAGGAGGCTGCGGAAGAGCTGGCCTCCGTTGCAGGCATCTCCACTGAGGCTGCCGCCGCCCTCGTCGAACACGGCTACCTGACGATCGAAGGACTCGGCAACGCTTCCTCCGAAGATCTCGCCGCGATTGACGAACTGAACGACGGAGACCGGGCGGCCATCGCCACTGCCGTCGCCACTGCAAAAAGCGCCGCGCCCGCCGATGCCCCCGCAGGGGATGCCCAAGCGGAAGAAACGGCCGGCGAACAGCCGTGACCCCGGCCGGAACGCGACATTTGAGGAGTATCCACCATGGCTTCCAAAAACATCAGAATCAGAGACTGGGCCACGCAGTACGGCCTTCAGAACAAAGACGTCATCGCGGCTCTCGACTCGTTCGGATTCCCGGGCAAGACGGCTTCCTCCAATCTCCCGCTGGAGGCGCTGGACCGTCTCGTTGAGAAATTCAATCTGAAAGCGGCGGGAAAGGCCGCAGCCGGCAGCCAGTCCGCGCAGGAGCAGAAAACGGACAAGGCGCCCCAGAAAAAGCAGGATAAACCGAAACAGGCGGCCGAGCCTGCTCCGCAGCCGAAACCGCAGCCCCCTGCTCCGGCTCCCGTTCAGCCTCAGCAGAAACCCGCTCAGCCTCCTGTTCAGTCCCAGCAGAAACCCGCTCCGGCTCCCGTTCAGCAAAAGCCGCAGCACGTCCTCGGCGGAAACGCCGCGAAATTCTCGTCCGACCTTGATGACGACGGGGATTCCGACCAGGGCCACCGCGAGAAGTTCAACCATCCCGGCGGCGGCAAGAATTTCCGCCATGAAACGCGCGGTTCCGGTTACGATAACCGCGACAACCGCGGCGGACGCGATAACCGCGACAACCGCGGCGGACGCGATAACCGCGACAACCGCGGCGGACGCGATAACCGTGACAACCGCGGCGGACGCGATAACCGCGACAACCGCGGCGGTCGTGACAACCGTGACAACCGCCCGAACAACGAAGCTCAGCAGAGCGCAAATCTCGCACCCGGACGCGAGGTGCATATCAAGACCCCTATCGTGGTGAAGGCCCTCGCCGAAGCCATCGGGCGCAAGCCGAACGAAGTCATCATGAGCCTCATGATGATGAACGTGCTGGCGAACATCAACCAGACTGTGGAATCCGAGGTCGCCCAGAAGCTCGCGGAAAAATTCGGCTGCAAGCTCATCGTGGACCACCGCGACAAGGACCTTCACATGCTCAAGAATGAGGTCGAGGAGGAGGTCGCCCCCGAGGACCGCGTGTACTCCTGCTCCGAATCCGAGCTCAAGGAACGTCCCCCGATCGTGACCTTCATGGGCCACGTCGACCACGGCAAGACCTCGCTTCAGGACTGCATCCGCAAAACTCACGTAACCGCTTCCGAAGCGGGCGGCATCACGCAGAGTATCGGCGCGTCCGTCGTCAACCTCGACGGCAAGACCATCACGTTCGTCGACACCCCCGGCCACGAGGCGTTCACCCAGATGCGCGCACGCGGCGCCAACGTCACCGACGTCGTGGTGCTGGTCGTCGCCGCGGACGACGGCTTCATGCCGCAGACCGTGGAGGCGCTGAACCATGCCAAGGCCGCAAAAGTGCCCATTATCGTGGCTGTCAACAAGATGGACCTCCCCGAGGCCAACTTCGACCGTGTGCTCCGCAACATGCAGGAACACGACCTGATGCCCGAAGACTGGGGTGGACAGGTCGCCGCGATCAAGGTCTCCGCCCGCACAGGTGCAGGCATCGACGATCTGCTGGAACGCATCCTGCTTGAGGCGGAAATGCTGGAACTGAAGGCCAATCCGAAGAACCCGGCGCAGGCCTTCGTGCTGGAATCCGAACTTGAACAGGGACTCGGCGCTACCGCGAACGTCGTCGTGAAGAACGGCACGCTCCGCGTCGGCGACGCCATCATCTGCGGACAGTATTACGGCAAGGTCAAATCCCTGATCGACAGCCGCGGACACCGCGTCCCGCTCGCCGGTCCCAGCACCCCGGTCAAGGTCGTCGGTCTTTCCGGCGTCCCGCCCGCGGGCACCCGTCTTGCCGTCTGCGAATCGCTCGCCGTGGCAAAATCCCTCGGCGAAGCCCGCGAGGCGCAGAACCGCGTTGAGGCGCTCACCGCGAAGCCCGTCGCCGCCGGACTCGAGGCCCTGTTCTCCCAGATGGAGGAAGGCAAGCGCAACGACCTGAAGGTCGTGGTGAAGGCCGATGTCCGTGGCTCCACCGAAGCCATCGTGGAGTCCCTCAAGAAGAAATCGAACCCGAAGATCAGCATCGAGGTCATCCATTCCGATGTCGGCGCCATCACGGAAAACGACGTGATGCTCGCCAGCTCCGCAAACGCCATCATCCTGGGTTTCCACGTCCGCGTCAACCCCGGCGTAAACGACCTGGCCAAGAAGGAACACGTCGAGATCCGTCTCTACAGCATCATCTACGAACTGCTGGAGGACATCGACGACGCCATGGCCGGCCGTCTGGAACCCGAAAAGCGCGAAAAGGAGCTCGCTACCGTCCGCATCCTCAAGATCTTCCACCTGTCCAACGGGTCCGACATCTGCGGCTGCATCGTCGAGAAAGGAACCGCGAAGGTCGGCGCCAAGGCCAGAGTCTTCCGCGGAAAGGAACTTCTGTTCAACGGCGAGGTCCGCTCCCTCCGCCACCTCAAGGACGATGTCCGCGAGGTCCGCGCCGGCATGGAATGCGGCATCCGTCTGGACAACTTCGCCGATTTCGACGAGGGCGACACCATTCAGCTCTACGAAATCGAACTGAAGAAGCAAACCCTGTAAAACATCGGGAGGCTCGCCATGCCTCATAAAAGTAAAAAGCACCCTGTCGCTTCCGTCGACCGGATCGTCCGCATCAACGAGCTGCTCAAGCGCGTGCTCGCCGACCTCATGGAGACGCTCGGTCTCAACGAGGAGCACGGCTGCATCATCTCCATCACCCGCGTGGACTGTGCTTCCAACCTCAAAAGCGCCTATGTGTATGTCAGCATACTCGGGGCGAAGGACGAGGAACAGGAACAGCGCATCATCCGCCGCCTGATCGAACGCAAGTCCGAGATCCAGGCCCTCATGATGCAGGAGATCATCCTTAAGTATACGCCCGTTCTCCAATTCGTCCTCGACCACTCCGTCGCCGACGGGGACCGCGTCCTGGACCTGCTGCGGCACATGGAGGACGAAGAACATGCCGGAGACTGATTTCACCGGCATGGCCGCCGCGCTGGAGGCCGTCCGCAGCAATCCCGCACCGGTCCTCGTGGTCACACACGAATGGCCGGACGGGGATGCGGTCGGCTCGGCGTGCGGACTCTGCGAACTGTTGCGCGACAACGAGTTCCGCGCGGAGTATTTCCTCGCGGAACAGATGCCGGATTGCTACCGGCCGTTCCTGCCATATCCGCCGGCCGCATTTACGGCGGAGGAGATCAACACGAAGTTCTCGCTGGTCGTGAACGTGGACGCTTCCACCGTGAAGCGCATGGAGCTCGGCCCGGCGCAGTTCGCATCTCTTCAGATTCCGCTCGTCACATTCGACCATCATCCGGACGACGAGATGTTCGGCGCATTGACCTGCCTCGACCCGGAAGCCAGCTCCACGGCGGAGCTCATCTACCGGTTCGCCGTCGCGCAAGGCTGGACCATCTCCCCGCAGGCCGCCACGTTCCTGCTGCTCGGGATCATCACGGACACCGGCTGCTTCAAGTTCACGAACACGCGGGCAGCGTCGCACCGCGCGGCTGCAGCCCTGCTGGAGTTCGGCGCCAACCACGACCGCATCATCAACGAGGTGTATCTCTCGAAGCCGCTGAACATGGTGCGGTTCGAAAGCGAGCTTTTCTCCAACATCCAGACAGCCTTCGACGGCAGGTTCGCCTGGATCTCCATCCCGCGCGAACTGCTGGAAAAATACGACGTGAACCTGCGAAACACCGAACAACTCATCGAGCTCGTGCGCGGAATCCAGGGCGTCGTGATCGCCGCGCTCATCAAGCCGACCTCCAACCCCGGCATCTACCGCGTTTCCATGCGGTCCAAGGACCCGGACCTCTCTGTCGGGCGCATCGCGCGCGGTCTCAAAGGCGGCGGTCACGAAATGGCCGCCGGATGCTCCATTTTCGCAAAGAACCAGGCGGAAGCCTCCGAGGTGCTTCTCCGCCATGTCAGAAAAGAGATGAACCATGAAATATGACCCCAAGCGCCACCGTCTGCCGCCCTTCACCCAGAACGGCATCCTCCTCGTCAACAAGCCGAAAGGATGGACCAGCCACGACGTCGTCGGATTCTTCCGGGCGCGGTTCAACGCAGTGAAAGTGGGGCATTGCGGCACGCTCGACCCGGCGGCCACGGGGCTGCTCGTGATCGTCTTCGGCAAGTTTACAAAATTCAGCCAGAAATTTTCCGGCGAGGACAAAGTCTACGAGGGAACCGCGCTGCTCGGTACCCGGACCGACTCCCAGGACATGGACGGCACCGTCCTCTCCACCGCCGACACGTCGCACCTCACCGAGGAACAGGTCCGCGAGGCGTTCCTGAAATTCGAGGGCGACATCATGCAGACACCGCCGATGGTATCCGCCGTGAAGCACAACGGCGAACGCCTGTACGAACTGGCACGGAAAGGCGTCGAGGTCCAGCGCGAGCCGAAGCCCATCACGATCCACTCCATCACGTTCCAGCGGTTCGAGCTCCCTTACGTCGACTTCACGGTGTCCTGCTCCAAGGGAACCTACATCCGCACGCTCTGTGCAGACGTCGGCGACGTTCTCGGATGCGGGGCCGCGCTCTATCGCCTGAACCGCCTCAAAAGCGGCGACTTCGAGCTGAAGGACGCCGTGGACATCGAAACGGTTAAGACGTGGGAGCAGGAAGAGCTCAAGGCCGCCATCAACGATTTCCTCTTCAATAAACTCTCAAAAATGCCCAAGTTCGCATTCTGACGCTTTCCAGGGGGGACATGCCATGCTTTACTTATCCAACGCCCAGCACGAACAATTCGACAAGGCGCTGGCCGCTTACGCCGGCGGCAGGCAGCGCGGCTGTTTCGAGCTCGACGAGGCCGCGCAGGACATCGCGAACTCCATCGACTGCGACGCCGGACAGGAAAAGGACCTGCTCGAACGCGTCCGTACCATGCTCAAGGACGACCAGAGGCTTTTCGAACAGGACGGACACTGCGCGCTCAGGACTAGGTTCTTCAACGGGGCACGCTTCAAGATCGTTCCCTCCGACTACGAGCTGGCAAACGGCATTCTGCTGCCGGGCGACCGCTTCGAGGCGTTCAACCCGGAGGAACTCGCCGTTGATGATTTCAAACTCTATGCGCCCGGCGCAAACGAGCCGATCGAAGTCGTTGTGGTCCGCAGCGATTTCGCCAAGCTCGCGCCATACTATCTGCTGCTCGGGCACGGCGGCATGATCGACACCTTCGCGGCGGATTCCCATGACAATTATCTCCGGCTGCGCTCCGCGAAAAACATCAGGAATGCCGTGCTCGACGTCCCCGCGTTCGACCTCGGCGATTTCTACTACCAGACCAATTTCCGGTTCGGGGACTTCCTGATCGTCACGGTCGAAAACGCCGAAGAAGGAAAGTTCTCGCTCGAATACCGGCCCGCCGAACTCGACGCCTCGCCCACCGACAAGATCGAATGGATCGAACAGTTCGAAACGGCGCTGATCGAAGTCTGGGAGCGCAACTACAACTACATCACGATCACGGAACAGCTCTCCGCCGGGTTCTTCTTCGCCTGGTGCGCCGGGCACGACCTGCTCGCGCAGCCGCGCGTCTCGTTCGACGAATTCCACCGGAACATGGTGGAGGTCACGCTCAGCAACCAGGACGGGGAGACCATGATCGTGCCGATCGACGAGACGAACGAGCCCGGCGCGGATTCCCATGGCCATGCCGGCAAGGATGAAGACGAGCACGACCACGAGCACGGCGACGCCTGCGGATGCGGACACCATCACGGCCACACGCACGGAGAACACCGCGACGGCACGCCGCAGGACGGCGATCCCGTCCCCGGGCTTTCCCCGAGCGACTTCTCCGCATCCGCCGGGCATCTTGACTCGCTGGACGCGATCCTGTCCGACGTGAATGCCCCGATCGGCTATATCGAACTCTATGCGTTTACGTTCGACGCCATTGCAAACGGCGTCGACTTCAACTCCTACCGCGCGTCCATCCTCGGCCTCATCGAACACGATTTCGCCGACGACACGCAGGCGGTCGCATTCCTGAACTTCCTCGACGAAAACTGGGAAGCCTGCACCGAGGCGTACCACCCCGGCGCCGATGCCCCGAAAGCGCCCATCCGCGCACGCCTGATCGAGCTGGACAACGCCCGCATCGCCATGACAAAGGCCATTCTCTCCGGCGCGGACGAGGGCAAGATGAAACGCTTCACGCCCCGCGTAAAACACTTCCACCGCGCCATCATCGACACGCTCGCCCTGCTGAACAACCAGGCGGACCTGCCGGACGGCCCCGAACTTGAGGCGCTGGAACAGCGGATCGAAGACATTGAGGACGAATGGGAAGCCATCGAGGCGGATTTCGACAACTGAGCGCAACATGGCCGGCACCGTACTCTGGACAGGCGAGGGACTTGGCCTCGCCATCGGGACGCAAGTCCTGCTCGACGACGCAAAGATCTCCATCCACGCCGGGGAACGCGTCGCGCTTGTCGGCAGAAACGGCAGCGGCAAATCCACGTTCATGCGAATCGTGGCGGGAACGGAAAAGCCATCGACCGGCGACATCACCTGCGCGCGCGGGCTCCGTATTGCCTGCATGGAGCAGGACTGCACGAGGTTCCAGGATGTCTCCATCCGTGATGCCATCGCCGACGGGCTTGCCTATTTCAACGACATTCACAGTCAGCTCGAAGCGCTGCGCCCAGGTTCCGCCGAACAGGAAAAGCTCGAGCGCATCCTGACGCTTCACGATGCATGGGATGTCTCCCGCAAGATCGAGATCGTTTCGCAGAAACTGAACCTGCCGCCACGGGACACCCTCTGTGGAAAGCTCTCCGGCGGCGAGCTCAGGAAGGTCATGCTTGCGCGCGCAACAGCTGCCGATCCCGACCTGCTCCTGCTCGACGAACCGACCAACCACCTCGACATCGGGGCAATCACATGGATCGAGGACTTCCTGGCCGAGTACCGCGGCACATGCCTCTTCGTCACGCACGACCGGTGCTTCCTCGACCGCATCGCCACGCGCATCGTGGAGCTCGATCACGGCAAGTTCTATTCCTGCGACGGATCCTACGCAGATTTCCTCGCCGCGAAGGAGGCCCGCGAATACCGCGAAGACCAGGCCGAATACAAGCGCCAGAGCTTCCTGCGGCGCGAGATCGAATGGGTGCGGCGGTCCCCGAAGGCGCGCCTCCGCCGCAACCTCGGCCGCATCAAGCGCTACGAGGAAACGGCCGCGGTCTCCGCGCCCGAACGCATCGGCAGCATGGAGCTCATCATCCCGAAAGCGGGCCGCCTCGGCAACCAGGTGGTGCAGATCGAAAACGTAAGCCATGCCATGGGCGGGAAGACGCTCATCCGGGATTTCTCGTTCGAGTTCGAGGCCGGACAGCGCGTCGGCATCGTGGGGCCGAACGGCGCGGGCAAGACCACTCTCCTGAAGCTCATCACGCAGCAGATCGCACCCGACAGCGGCAAGATCGAAGTCGCACCGACCGTCGTCTTCAACTACATCGGGCAGGCTCACCTGGAGCTGAACCCGAACCATACCGTGCTGGAGGAGATCGGCGAAGGGCACGAGTTCATCAACCTCGGCGACGAGCGCGTCTCCATCCGCGGCTATCTCCGGCGATTCCTCTTCGAGGACGACCGCGTGAACACCCGCATCGACCGTCTCTCCGGCGGCGAACGCGCCCGCATCGCGCTCGCGAAGATCCTCAAGTCCGGCGGCAGTTTCCTGATCCTCGACGAACCGACGAACGACCTGGACCTGCCGTCCATGCGCGTGCTGGAGGAGGCCCTGACCGGCTACACGGGCTGTCTCGCCGTCGTGAGTCACGACCGCTATTTCCTGAACCGCGTATGTACGCATATCATCGCTTTCGAGCCGGACGGACATCTCTTCGCCGGCCCCGGCGACTACGACTACTACATGGAGCACCGCGGCGCGGCCGTCTCGGCGAACAGCGCACCCGCACAGAAAAAAGACGCCCCTCCGCCGAAACCGAAGACCCCGGCGAAAAAGCTTTCCTACAAGGAGGAGCGCGAGCTGGCGGAACTCGAACCGGAAATCGAACGGCTCGAGGCGCGCGTTTCCGAAATCGAGGCCGTTTTCTCCTCGCCGGACTTCTTTGCGAACCACGGGGCGGAATCCGCCTCGCTCCAGAAGGAGCTGAACGGACTCCGCGAGCGGATCGACGCGCTGTACGCCCGGTGGGACGAGCTCGAACAAAAGAAGCAGGCGCTTCAGTCCTGACGGAAACCGGGGGACCGCATGGGCAGGGATTTCGCAGACAAGCTCGCTCGCCGCCAGCTTTACAGCCACGTCCCAGAGGCAGAGGACGGAACCACCCTGCCCGATTACCTAGCCGCGCATTTCCGCCGTTTCGACCGCGCGGGCTGGGTTCGGGCAGCCGCTGACGGATTCGTGACCGTGAACGACCGGACCGCATCCCCCGAAACGGTCTTGAAACGCCACGACCGCGTGGGTTACTGGCCGCCCGAAACGCCCGAACCCGACGCCAGACTGGATTTTCGCGTGGTCTACGAGGACGCCGACCTGCTCGTCATCGACAAGCCGGGCGACCTGTGCGTTCACCCGACCGGACCGTTCTTCCGCCACACGCTCTGGCACCTCGTCGGCAGCAAATACGGCGAAATCCGGTTCGTGCACAGAATCGACCGCGAGACCTCCGGACTGGTCGTCGCCGCCCGGACGCGCCGGATGGCCGCCGCCATGGACAACGGCGGGACGCCCGTCCGCAAGGAATATCTCGCGCTCGTGACCGGCGATCTCCCCGGGAAAATGCACGCGGAAGGATTCCTCGTCCACGACAAAACAAGCGCGGTACGGAAGAAAAAACGGTTCGTTTTCGCGGACAGCCCGGAAGCCGCGGAGATCCGGCTCGACCCCTCCGCCGAAACCGCTTTGACCAATCTCTGTGCGATCGCGCATGTGCCGCCGGACATGACGCTGGTCCGCGCGATCCTCGGCACCGGCCGCCAGCATCAGGTCCGCGCCACGCTCCATTCGCTCGGATTCCCGCTCGCCGGGGACAAGCTCTACGGTCCGGACGAGCGCCTTTTCCTGAAAATCAAAAAACGAAGTCTGACCGACGCCGACTGCGCCCTGCTCCGTTTCGGGCGGCAGGCGCTCCACGCCGCCGCGCTGGAGTTCCGCCATCCGTTCACCGGGGAAAAACTCCGCCTCGAATCCCCGTTCCCCTGGGCGGAGTTCGGACTTCCCGCGCCTGAATCATTCACGCCACCATCCCCATAAGGTCCACACGATGACACACCCGGCAAAACTCTTCCTCGCATCCGTCCTGGCCCTGGCCGCCGCATCGGCGTCCGCCATGTCGTTCACCCGGTATTCCAGCAGCGAAAAGGACGGGTTCTGGATCGAAGGCAAAGAAAAAACAGTCGCCGCCGAGAGCCCGCAGGACTCCTCCGCTCGGCGTCCCACCTTCACGCTCGATGCGGGCGACCGGGCGGGAAGCAGAGCCATCGTGACGTTCAAGGGCTGGGGGACGTGCTTCAACGAGCTTGGCTGGGATGCGCTGCAGATCCTGCCGGAGGAGAAACGCGGGGAACTGCTGAAGCGGATCTTCTCGCCTGACGGCGACCTGAAATACTCGCACGGACGAATCCCGCTCGGGGCAAACGACTACGCCCGCAGCTGGTACAGCGCCAGCGAGGTGCCCGGGGACTTCGAGCTCCGGTATTTCGATATGTCGCGCGACCTGGCCACGCTGATCCCGTACATACACGCCGCACAGAAATACAACCCGGACCTCTGGTTCTGGTGTTCCCCGTGGTCCCCGCCCGCCTGGATGAAGATCAACCGGGACTACCCCGTTCTGAGCAGCCGCTACAACACGATGGATTCGCGCATCGACTACCTGCTGCACACGGATCCCGGCAGGCAGGCCGACCAAAGCAAGTTCCCGGACCTCGTCGCAAGCCAGGACTACATGATCATGGACCCGCGCTACCTGAAGGCATACGCGGACTACTTCTGCCGCTACATCGAGGCATACGGCTTGTCCGGGATCCCGATCAAACGCGTGATGTACCAGAACGAGGCGTACAGCTACACGGCGTATCCCGGCTGTCCCTGGACGCCGGAAGGCGCCGCGCTCTTCAACGGCGAATACCTCGCCCCCGCGCTGAAGGAAAAGCATCCCGACGTCGAGCTTTACCTCGGCACCATCAACACGAACAGGTTCGACGAGGTCGACAAAATCCTGTCTGACCCGCATATCTTCGGGAAAGACCTGTTCCGGGGGATCGGATTCCAGTGGGACGGCTCGCAGATCATACCGGACGTGCGGCAGAAATACCCCCATCTGAAAATCGTGCAGACGGAGAGCATATGCGGGATCGGCAGCTTCGACTGGCAAGGCGCGCTTTACACGTTCGCAGTCATCAACGACTACCTCGGCCGGGGCTGCGAGGAATACACGTTCTGGAACGTGATCCTGTGCGACGACGGAAGCAGTTCATGGGGCTGGAAACAGAACGCGCTGATCCGCGTGAACTCGAAGGAAAAGACGGCCGAGCTCACGCCGGAATATTTCGCGGTCATGCACTACAGCCATTTCGTCACCGAGGGCACGAAGCTGGCGAACGCGATCGGCGGACGCTTCGGGCAGGTCCCGGCGGCGGTCTTCATCACGCCCGAAGGGAAATACGCGGTTGTGGCGGCGAACCGCGACGACAAATCGGAAGCAAAGCTGAGCATCAAATTCGGCGGGGAGCGCCTGGACGTGGTCCTGCCGCCGCACTCCATGCACACGTTCATGGAAGACTGAAAAACCGGAACGAACCGGAAGACGCCGAAATGATGCCGATGCGCCCGGGCCTTCCGCTTACATGCCGTCCGGACCGAAGGAAGTCCGGGGGCCGTTTTGGAATCTCGGACGGTAGAGTCCCTGGTCCTCCTGCCGGACCACGGCAAACACCTGGAACGCCTCGATGTAGGGTCCCCACACGGGCAGTTCGTTTTCCCGCGAATCGTACAGCAGGATCATGTTCGGCGGGGTAAATGGGATCGGCTGTTCGTTCAATGCGATCACGAAGATCCCGTAACGCTGACCGGGCTCCAGGCGCGAGGCGGCCTCGATCGCCATGCTCTCCAGGGGAAGCCCCTGCGAGTTCCCCCATTTGGAATAGGTTCCCATCTCCTTGCGGTCGAAGATGTAGAACTGCCGCCGCGGCAGCCATGGCATGACCGAGGTGTTCGACCTTGCCGAAAAACAGAACAGCGGGACATCCCCGGGGATGTTGTCCCGGATGAAATCCGCTGCGGCATGGCCATGCGAAAACGGATACCGCACCTCCATCCAGACGAAGAAAGGCGTCAGGACCGCCTGAAGAAACAGCAGGATCGCGGCGGAACAGCCCGCTGCGGCGGCCACGCACACGACGGCGCGTTTCGGCATCCGGGACAGGAACCCCGCCGGCGGCGCATCCTCCAGCGCGGCAATCCAGCAGGAGATCACGGTCCCCAGCAGGAGGAACCCGGTGTGCCGCATGGAGTGGAAACCGCCGACGAACTGAAGCGAGATCATCAGGAATGCGCTGGTCAGGAAACAGGTTAACGCGGGGACGGATTTCCAGGCGAAATACAGAGCGCCGGCCAGGAAACAGACGAGGCACAGCCAAACGGGAAGATGTGCCAGGTTGGAAAGCGCGTCGAACGCGTCCTGGAACCGTTTCATGACCTCCAGTTCCGCCACCTGCGTGCCCCGGCGGCTCACGTATGGGGAACCGAACCCGCCCTGCCCGTTGTAGATCTCTGCCAGCGCCAGCGCGAAACCGAACAGCACGACCAGCATGGCGGCAAACACGGGACGCGTCCAGAGCCTGCGCGAAACGACCTCGCAGCCGATCGCGGCGCAGAGCCCGCCCAGGCATACCCAGACCGGCAGGCTGGTCGAAGCGCAGAGCGCGATCCCGCAGGCGTACAGGACGGGATGCCGGAACCTTTGCCGCCAGTTGACCATCAGGACCGCAAGCAGGAAAACGCCTATCGCATAATGCCGCGTGACGACTGTGAACTCGAATGCGAACAGAACGGTGAAGATCAGAGCGGCACGCGTGAGCAGGCGGAAAGGCGCACGCCGCAAAATCAGAAACGCCGTGCCGCATGACAGCGCCCAGTGTACCAGGTTTACCCCGAAGATCGACATCCCGCACAGCCGGACAAGCGGCCAGGTCAGAAGAAACCACAGCAGGAACTGGCTCTCGTATTTCATGTGCAGGATGAGTTTCGGAAGCGTGGTGTCCCGGACGATCAGGAATCCCTGCGCCTCGTCGCGCCACGGCTCGTGATACCGGACCATCAGAAGCGTAAGCAGGGCGAAGACCAGCCAGACGGCGAGTTCGGCAGGCGTCGGGCGGAAAAGAGGACGGCCGGGATCCGGGAACGGATCAAGACGTCCGGCCAGAGCACGGAGCTTCGCCTGAAATCCCGCGGAAGCAGTCATGATCCGGATTCCTTGAACGTGCCGGCAGGCGCATCATGGGATCCGGGCCGGAAAAGCGCGAATTCAGGTGCGGCCTTCTCGGCCTTGCGAATGGGTTTCATGTCGGGTCTCCTGTTTGCCGCGGGCACGGATCGGGGAACGCGCCCGCATGCGGAAAATATACACTGGAATCGCCTGAAATTCAACTCGCAAGCTTGATTTTCCTCCAGTTTAGAATATATTATTCTTCACAAATCAGGTAGCCAGGAAGGATATTCCATGAATCGCATCATAGTAACCGGCGGCGCGGGCTTCATCGGGTCGGCAGTGGCGCGGCATATCATCAATGATACGCCGGACACCGTCTGCGTGGTCGACAAGCTCACTTACGCGGGCAACCTGGAGAATCTCGCCCCAATCGCGAAATCCAGCCGTTTCCAGTTCGAAAAGGTCGACGTCTGCGACAAGGATGAACTGGACCGGGTGTTTGCCGGATTCCGGCCGACCCATGTGATGCACCTGGCCGCGGAAAGCCATGTAGACCGTTCCATCGACTGCCCGGACGAGTTCATACGGACGAACATCGTCGGCACGTACACCCTGCTGGAAGCCGCCAGAAAATACTGCCGTACGCTCGACGACAACGCGAAAGATGCGTTCCGCTTCCACCATGTCTCCACCGACGAGGTCTTCGGCGAACTGAACGGGCCGGACGACCTTTTCCGGGAGACCACGCCCTATGCGCCGAGTTCGCCGTACAGCGCGAGCAAGGCCTCCGGCGACCACCTGGTCCGCGCGTGGAAACGCACCTTCGGCTTGCCGACGCTCGTAACGAACTGCTCGAACAACTACGGCCCATACCATTTCCCGGAAAAGCTCATCCCGCTCATCATCCTTCACGCGCTGGACGGCAAGGAACTGCCCGTGTACGGTGGAGGTCTGCAAGTCCGCGACTGGCTGTACGTGGAAGACCATGCCAGAGCGCTTTATCTGGCCGCAACCAGGGGCGTCCCCGGCGAAACATACAACATCGGCGGCCGCTGCGAGAAAAAGAATATCGAGGTCGTGAAGACGATCTGCGCACTGCTCGACGAGCTCAGCCCCCGCACCGACGGCAAGTCCTACGCAGAGCAGATCGTGCATGTGAAGGACCGCCCCGGTCATGACATGCGCTATGCCATCGACCCCTCGAAAATCACCCGCGAACTCGGCTGGAGGCCCCGGGAAACGTTCGAAAGCGGAATCCGCAAGACGGTGCTGTGGTACCTCGAACACAAGGACGGCTGGTGCGCTCGCGTGCTCAGCGGCTCGTACAAGATGGAACGTCTCGGAACAGGAGAATAACATGAAAGGCATCGTACTGGCAGGCGGCGCGGGAACGCGTCTTCACCCGATCACACTCGGAGTCTCGAAACAGCTCCTCGGCGTATACGACAAACCGATGATCTACTACCCGATCAGCACGCTCATGCTGGCTGGCATCCGCGACATCCTCATCATCACCACGCCCGAGGACCAGGCGAACTTCCGCAGACTGCTCGGCGACGGCTCGCAGTTCGGCGTGAACTTCAGCTACGCCGTTCAGCCGAAACCCGAAGGGATCGCGCAGGCGTTCCTCATCGCAGAGGAATTCATCGGCTCCGACCGCGTGGCGCTGGTGCTCGGCGACAACATTTTCTACGGCGCCAAGCTCAGCAAACTCCTGCGGGCCGCGGCAGACAGGGAAACCGGCGCGACGATCTTCGGCTACCACGTCTGCGACCCGGAACGCTTCGGCGTGGTCGAGTTCGATCTCGAGGGCAATGCCGTCTCCATCGAAGAGAAACCCGCCAAGCCGAAATCCAACTACGCCGTAACCGGGCTGTATTTCTTCGACAACGACGTAGTCAATATTGCGAAAAAAATCACACCGTCCGCCCGGGGCGAGCTCGAGATCACAGCCGTCAATAACGAATACCTCCGGCGAGGCCAGCTCCACGTAGAGATTTTCAAGCGCGGCTACGCATGGCTCGATACCGGCACGCACGACAGCATGCTTGACGCCGCAAATTTCATCCGCACGATCGAGACACGACAGGGGCTCCAGATCGCCTGCCTTCAGGAGATCGCGTTCGAAAACGGCTGGATGACACGCGAGGCTGTCCGCGAAAGCGTGAAAGACATGCTCAAGACCGAATACGGTCAGTATCTGCTGAGGTTGACCGAAGAATGAACATCATCGAAACCGGACTCCCCGGGCTGCTTATTCTTGAGCCGAAGGTCTTCGGCGATGCCAGAGGTTATTTCTTTGAATCCTGGAACCGTGCGGCATGCGAGGCCGCCGGAATCGCCGACGACTGGATCCAGGACAATGAATCCAGATCATGTTTCGGCGTGCTGCGCGGACTGCATTACCAGGCCGCCCCCTACACGCAGGCGAAAATCGTCCGTGTCATCTCCGGCATGGTGCTGGACGTGGCTGTCGACATCCGCAAGGGATCGCCGACCTTCGGCAAACACCTCGCAGTCGAGCTTTCCGGCGAAAACAAACGTCAGCTCTATGTTCCCCGCGGATTCGCCCACGGTTTCGCCGTCCTCAGCGACGAGGCAGTCTTCGCTTACAAATGCGACAACGTCTACATGCCCGCCGCGGAACGGGGCATCATGTTCAATGACCCGGACCTCGCCATCGACTGGCGGATCGCCCCGGAAAAGATGCTTCTCTCCGATAAGGACAAAAAGCAGCCCGCATTCGCGGAGATCGAACCGTGGGAGGATGTGAAATGAAGCTCCTGATCACCGGCGGGAAAGGCATGCTGGGACGCACGCTGCAACAGGAGTTCGCCGACTGCGAACTCGTGATCGCAGACCTGCCCGAGACCGACATCACAGATGCCGCGGGATTCGATGCGTTCCTGGCGGAACACAGGCCGGACGCGGTGATCCACTGCGCCGCCATGACAGCGGTCGACAGGTGCGAGAGCGAAACCGAGCTCGCCTACAAGCTCAACGCGTTCGGCACGGCAAACGTCGCCGCCGCCTGCAGCCGGCTCGGCGTACGCCTCGTCGCCATTTCCACCGACTATGTGTTCGACGGCGATTCCGACCGCCCGTACAACGAATTCGACCGGGCGACCGGCGGCCATACCGTCTACGGCAAAAGCAAGTTCGCCGGGGAAGAGGCAGTCCGGACGCTCTGCCCCGGCCATGTGATCTGCCGGATCTCATGGCTCTACGGACATGGCGGCCCCAGTTTCGTCCACACCATGATGGCTTTGGCGGACGGCACGCATCCGGTGCTGAAAGTGGTCGATGACCAGCACGGCAATCCGACCTCGACCGCCGCCGTGGCTCGTCAGCTCCGGCGCATCCTCGCCAATCCGAAACTTGCCGGCACGTTCCACCTCACCTGCGAGGGCGAAGCCACGTGGTTCGAGTTCGCGCAGGAGATCTTCCGCCTCGCGGGCAAAGACCAGAACGTCGCCCCCTGCACTACGGAAGAATTCCCCCGCCCCGCCCCGCGACCGAAGAACTCCCGCCTCGACAAGATGATGCTCCGTCTCGCCGGACTCCCCCCGATGCCCGACTGGCGCGACGCCCTCGCCGAATTCATGAAGAGCGAGTTCCCGGGCTGAATGCGTCCGGCTTTTCCTTGTTCCTGAGACCGGCGGCCCCGGTTTGCCGGAGACGATTATTTGTGCCGCGGATCAGACGGAAAGATCCTTCACGGCCTCAAGTTCGAACTGCTTCGTGTACAGAGAATGGTAATAGCCGCGGGCGCGCAGAAGCTCCTCGTGCCTGCCGCTTTCGACTACGCGGCCGTCCTTCATGACCAGAATCAGGTCGGCGCTGCGGACGGTGGAAAGACGGTGCGCGATGACAAACGAGGTGCGCCCGCGCGTGACTTCGCCGATGGCGTCCTGGATCATCTTCTCGGTCACGGTATCGACCGAAGACGTCGCCTCGTCCAGCACCAGGATCCGAGGATTGGCGAGGATCGCCCGCGCAAACGAGATCAGCTGTTTTTCGCCGGTGGAAAGCAGGTCTCCGCATTCGCCCACCTGGCTGTCCAGGCCGTTTCCCATGCGCGCGATCACGCGGTCGGCGGAAACGCGTTTCACGGCGAGCTCGATCTCCTCTTCTGTGGCGCGGGGGTTGCCGTACAGCAGATTCTCGCGGACGGTGCCGGAGAAAAGATACGGGGTCTGGAGGACATACCCGATGTGGCTGTGCAGCCAGAGCTGGGAACGTTCGCGCACGTCGCGTCCGTCGATCAGGATCTGCCCTGCCGTCGGCTCGAAGAACCGGCACACCAGGTTCACGAGCGTGGATTTGCCCGCGCCGGTCTCGCCGACGAGCGCGACATTCGTGCCCTGCGGGACCTTGAGGCTGAAATGGTCCAGGATTGTTTCGTCGCCGTCCGGGTAACGGAAGGAAACGTCGCGGAACTCGACCTCGCCCCGGAGCGGCTCCCAGTTCCCGCGTTTCGGGTGAAACGCGTCGCCGTATTTCGCGACGACTTCCGGCGTGTCCGCCACGTCCGACGCCGTGTTTACGAGACGGGAGAACCGTTCGATGTTCACCTGCGCCGCTATGAGCTCGGAAACGGCGGAGGAGATCCAGAAGAACGGCTCCATCATGCTGATGGCGTAAGACATGAACAGGGACAGCGTGCCGATCTCCATCAGGCCCTCCCTGGAAAGCAAACCGCCGCGCCACAGCACCACGACCAGCGCCAGGGAGGACGCGAACGAGACCACGGAGGAGAAAAGCGAACGGAAGTGCATTCCCCGGATCGAAGTCCGCTTCATCGCCAGGGTGTCCTTCCGGAAATCCCCGCACACGCGGTCCTCCGCCACAAGCGTCTTGATCGTCCGCGCGCCCGTGATGCCTTCGTTGAAATCCCCGGTGATGCGGGAATTGAGTTCGCGGATCTTCTTGTTGATGCCGAACAGAGCCCGCTGGAAAAGCACGATCACGATCGCGGCGGCGGGAAGCACCAGCCCCACGAGAGCGGCCAGCTTCCAGTGGATGGAGAACATGACCACGAGCGCGCCGAACATGAAGATCACAGTCCAGAGCGCCTCCATGACATGCCAGGAGACCAACGACGAAATGCGCTCCGTGTCGCTCATGACCCGCGAATGGACGTATCCGACGCTGTTCCGGTTGAAAAACGAGAACGACAGCGTCTGAAGATGGTTGAACGCGGCGCGGCGAAGTTCCAGCGACACGTTCATCTCCATGAAGAACGCATGGTAGAATGCGCCGTAGTTCAGCACGAACGACCCGGTGATGAAGAACAGGTAAAGCGCGATGAACGCCGGCATGGTGTCGAGCGTCTTTTCCGCGATGAAATGGTCGATGGCATAGCGCTGGAAGAGGGGCAGACAGATGTCGAAGCAGCCGCCCGCCAGGCACATCGTCACCATCAGGGTCATGGGGCGCCGGAACGGCCTCAGGAAAGGCAGAAGCACGGGGATGCCGAACCACGGCAGACGGACATGGCTGCGCCCGGATTCCCGGAGAGATGTGTTGTTACCCACGGCACACCTCCGTCATCGGCAGTCCCGGACCGTCCGGCTCCGGCCGTTCCGAAGAGAGTCCGCCGTCTTCCTCCGGGAACTTCATCTGGAGTTCATAGTTTCTGCGGTAGATGCCGTCGGCCCGCATAAGCTCGTCGTGAGTGCCTTTTTCGACGATGCGCCCGTTCGACAGCACAATGATGCTGTCGGCCTCCATGAGCGTGGCGATGCGATGGGAGATCAGGATAACGGTGCGCCCCCTGAAATCATGGCGCAGGGCGCGGCGGATTTTCACGTCGGTCTCGGCGTCGACCGCGGACAGGGAGTCGTCGAAGATCATCACGGGAGAATTCCCCACCAGCAGGCGGGCGATGGCCGTGCGCTGCTTCTGCCCGCCGGAAAGCGTCACGCCGCGTTCGCCGACGGTCGTGCCGAAACCGTCCTTGAACCCGTCGATGCTCTCCTCGACGCAGGCGGTCCGCGCCGCCGTCCGCACGGCATCCATTCCGATGTCCGGGACGGTGATCGCGATGTTCTCCGCGATGGTGCGGGAGAAGAGGAACGGCTCCTGAAGCACGATGCCGACGCCGCGCCTCAAATGTCCGCGCCGGATGTGGGCGACGTCAATGCCTCCGATGGAAATGGAGCCGCTGCCGGGCTTCAGGTCGTACAGGCGGCACAGCAGATGCACCAGCGTGGACTTCCCGCTGCCGGTACCGCCGAGGATGCCAAACACCGTGCCCGCGGGAATCGTGAACGACAGGTCGTGCAGGAGCTCAGGACAGCCGTCGTAGCCGAAGCTCACATGGTCGAACACGATGTCGCCGTCCAGCGGAGGCATGAGGGCATCAGGCGCGTCGGTCTCCTCCGGCGCGGCCATGATCTCGCGGATGCGGTTCAGCGAAATCCCAGCCTTGCTGAGTTCGGAGATCATGCGGCCGAGGTGGCGGATCGGGAACATCAGCATGCCGTTGTAGGAGAGGAACGCGATGAATTCGCCCGCCGTCAGTTCTCCCCGGATGGCAAAGACGGAGCCGCAGGCCAGCAGGAGCAGCACCTGCAGCATGCTGATGAGGTCGCCCGTCACCCAGAAGAGGCTCAGAACGCGCCCCAGCCGCACCCACAAGGAGACGTAGTAGCGGTTCTGCGCGTCGAATTTCGCCACTTCGTACTGCTCGCGGCCGAACGCGCGGATCACACGCACCCCGGTCAGGTTCTCCTGCACGATGGTGGAGAGCTTGCCTTCGTTCTCGTCGCATTCCAGAAACCGCGAGGCGATCTTCCGGTGGAAGATGAACGACGACCCCACGACCAGCGGGATCACGATGGATGCCAGCGCCGCCAGCCGCACGTTCATGCCAAACATGAAGAACAGCGACAGTACGATCAGGATCACGATGCGGAAGATGGACGTGAGCTGGTCGGAAAGGAACCGCTTCACCATGTCCACGTCCGAGGTGCACCGCTGGATGATGTCGCCCGTCTGATGCGTCATGTGCCACGCGAACGGCAAATGCTGAATGTGATGGAACAGGCGGTTCCGCATCGTCTCCACCAGGGTTTCCGCGGCAACGGCATTCGTCAGCTGGAAGAAATAACGGCAGAAAAGCGAGGCGACGGACACGACCAGCACGGCGAAGGCTGTCACCCAGAGATGCGCCCGGATGAACTCCAGCCCGCCCATCATGTCCGGCAGAAACGCCAGAAGCCCGCCGGATTCCGGGTCCTTCCCGCCGAGCACGGAGTCCACCGTGAACCGGATAATCTGCGGATTCAGCAGGTCCAGCAGGGAAACCAGCGACGTGAAGACGGCGGCAAGCACGAACCAGCGTTTGCTGCCGCGCAGGAAGAGGCGCACCAGCCCCGCCGAAGTCAGTTCGTTCTTTTGTTTTGATTTCGTTTTCATCATGGTATAATATACTTCGCCTTTCAGCACGTTTCCAGTGCCGGACGAGCTTTTTCCGGCTTTTCCGGCCGCTCGCTGCACCCCGCCGTTGTTTCATGCCCGGGCCGAAGCCGCGGGACAGGACAAATTTGCGGCATGTTCGCCGGGAAAATCGAGGCAAACGACGAAACAGATCGCATTATTTGTTTGTCAAATTCAGATAAACCGCGATTCTGTTTCACTGTCCGCTTTTTTTGTGACTTGATGCAATAAAACGCCATCGGGAAGCGTTAATCGATCAGAAGCGCTCGAAAAACAACCGACACAATATCAGGAGACTACAATGAAAAATACTTCTTCCATAAATGACAAAAAAAACAGTCCGCTGGTGAATGCGGCAATCGTCGCCATCCTGCTCTTCACGACGCTTCCCATCGCCATGTTCGGCATCGTCCAGATCTTCCCGCCGCTGTCCGACGCAACGGCAAAAACGGCAACGTTGGAAGACGCAGCAGCAGCGAAACGTTCCGCCGCCGCGGAACGCCGCGCGGAACGCCGGGAAGCACGGAAGGAGAAGAAACTCGCCGCTGCAAAAGCCCGCGAGAACACCATGGTCACAGTCGATCCCGGATTTGACATGGGTAACTTCGGCATGATGCCCGCTCCCGACATGGGTAACTTCGGCATGATGCCCGCTCCCGACATGGGTAACTTCGGCATGATGCCCGCTCCCGACATGGGTAACTTCAGCATGATACCGATGAACCTTGAATTCGACGGCGGCGGAATGCCCGGCCCCGGCTTCGGCGGCTTCGGCGGTTTCGGCGGTTTCAGCGATGCCGGCGGATTCTTCGGCGACCAGGCCTGAGAAACAAACTCGCCGGGACTTGAATCGTTCCATTCAGAAGCCCGGCAAAAAAAGATGTGCTGTTCGGCCCGTCGGCTTGATCCCGACGGGCCGATTTTTTCCCGACAAACCATTACTCACACCGGATTGCGGGGTCAGAACGGTTTTGAAGCTCCTTTTTTGCGTTTTCCATTTGACTTTTCGGCGCGGATAGATATATTACGTTTTTGAGCTTTCCCCAACTCTTTTCCCCACAGGAGAAACCATGAAAACCCAAGTCTTCCTCGCCGGTTCCGCCGCTGCCATCGCCCTGCTCATCACAGCCTGCCAGTCTTCCGCAGACAAGATCTATCCCGGTACGGACCTGGAGCCCAACGGCAATCCGATCTTCACGGACGCCTGGACAGCCGACCCCGCCCCGCTGGTCGTCGGGAACCGCGTGTACGTCTATACCGGCGAAGACATTTATCGTGACGGCGAGCAGAATGGACTCCCCGGCAATTACAACATCGCCGACTGGCGCTGTTATTCCTCCTCGGACCTCGTTCACTGGCGCAGCCACGGCATCCTGCTGAAGCCGGAAGACTTCCCGAACGGCATCAAGGGAACGGCGTGGGCTTCCCAGGTCGTCGAGAAGGACGGCAAGTTCTACTGGTACTGCACATTCCGCGACGATAAGAACGGCGGCAACTCCATCGGCGTCGCGGTCGCGGACACTCCCGTCGGGCCGTTCAAGCCTGTCGAGAAACCGGTCGTGGTCGACAATCTGACCAGCGGCCGCGCCGGCTGGAACGACATCGACCCGACCGTGCTGATCGACGACGACGGGACAGCGTGGCTCTCCTGGGGACATACGAACAACTACGTCGCGAAGCTGAAAGACAACATGGTCGAGCTTGACGGCGAGATCACCGACAACAGTCTCCAAAGCTACACCGAGGGCCCTTGGCTCTACAAACGCAACGGCCTTTACTACAACATCTATCCCGGCATGGGACGCGGCGGCGAGGTCATCTACTACTCCACAGCAAAGGACCTCCGAGGTCCCTGGACCTTCCGCGGACAGGTCACCGGAGCGGCAAGAAACAGCTTCACCATCCATCCCGGCGTGATCGACTTCAAGGGCCGCACCTTCCTCTTCTACCACAACGGCACGCTCGACCGCGACGGGCAGAAGGGACAAGGCCTGCGCCGCTCCGTCTGCGTGGACGAGATCTTCTTCAACGAAGACGGCACGATCAAGCCGATGACCCAGACCGTGGAAGGAATCGCGGAACCCGTCAAGTAAGCGTCCAGCTTCAGAGAATCCTCCTATGACTGCCGTCCTTGTTTTCTGCACGCTGTCGCTGTTTCTGGTCCTCGGAAAAGTCCTGCGCGTCTTCATTCCGCTTTTGCAGAAGCTCTACCTCCCGAGTTCCATCATCGGCGGAGCCGTCGCTCTTACCCTCTTCAAATGCTTCCCCGGTCTGATGCCGGCAGATGCTTTGACCGCCATCGGCAAACTGCCGGGTTTTCTCATCAATGTTGTCTTTGCGGGGCTCTTCCTCGGCGTGAGCGCGCCGAAACTTTCCAGAATGATCGCGGTCGCGTTTCCGCAGCTCTGTTTCGGGCAGTTCATCGCCTGGGGGCAGTATGTCCTGGGGTTGGGACTCACCGGGTTCGTCCTGGTCCCGATTTTCGGTCTGTCGCCGGCTTTCGGCAACCTGCTGGAGATCGGATTCGAGGGCGGGCACGGCACGGTGGGCGGCATGGCAGTCGTTTTCGAGGAATACAAATGGAGCGACGGCATCGCTCTGGGCTACACCGTGGCGACCCTCGGCATGATCATTGCCATCGTCGTCGGCATGATCCTGGTCAACTGGGCCAACCGGCGCGGCTACGTTCAGGACTTTGTGCCGCTGGAGGAGATGGACCGGCTTCATCTGAAGGGCATCTACCGGCGCAGGGAACAGCCCTCAGCCGGGCGTCAGACGGTGCTGTGCGACTCCATCGACTCTCTGGCGTGGCACTGCGCGCTGATCGGGGTGGCCGTGGCGGTCGGCTACGCGATCCTTTTCAGCTTCCAGCATCTGGAAACGGCGCTCTTTCCGAAGGCGTCCATCCGGGTCTTCTCCGGCTTTCCGCTCTTCCCCCTGTGCATGATCGGCGGCCTCATCATCCAGCACGTTTTCCAGAGACTCCGCATCGCCCCGCTGATCGACGGCGACCAGATGAAGCGCATCTCCGGCGCGTCGCTGGATTTCCTGGTGGTTTCCGCGATCGCCACGATCCGCATCGAAGTCGTGCTCCAGAACTGGCTGCCGCTGCTCATCCTGATCGGCTCGGGCGCATTGCTCTCGGTGATGATGGTGCTGTTTGTGGCGCCGCGTCTCTTCCGCAACGCCTGGTTCGAGCGCGCCATCGCCGATTTCGGACAATCCCTCGGCGTGACCGCGACTGGGCTCCTGCTGCTTCGCACCGTGGACCCGGAGAACAAGACCGAAGCGGCCGCGGCGTTCGGCTACAAACAGCTGCTTCACGAACCATTCATGGGAGGCGGCATCGTGACGGCGCTGGCCCTGACGCTGGTCTTCTCTATCGGCTGGGTCCCCGTTTTCATCGTGTCGACGGTCTTCTTTCTGTTCTGGGGGATCCTGATCGCCGCTGTCATTCTCCGCAACCGGAAACGGTAGTCCGAATCCTTCCGACAACGAGTTTGCCTCCTTTGCCCCGGGTTTTATCATAGCCCGGGGCATCCTTTATTTCCGGGCAGATTGGGGGAGTGCGGAAGCAAGCGGCAATTCTGAAATGTGAAAAAAGGAATCGCCCTGCTCAAAAAAAGATGATACTGAAAACCCCCGGAATCAATACAGCAGGACCGCATAACCGGTTTGAAGTCCCGGATAGCTTTTCCAGATTCGTTCCGGCTGCGGCATGGATTCCTCAAATATGTTCAGTTTCGCCAGCGGTGTGACCACTGCGACATGTCCATTTTCCGCTTTCTGCTGTCGGCAGAGTTCCTGCAACGCCCGGAAATCCGGGATGAACCGGTAATTCTCCTCGGGATAACTCATGCCGTAGGATATTTCGTTCCTTTTTATGAACATCCGCACGTCCGTGGTCCGGAACGCCCAGCAGGCATCCTGGAACGGGCGGCGGTGGATCACGATGATGGTGTTTTCCCGCGGCAGTTCCGCGGCGACTTCCGCGAGGAACTGATTCGGGGCCTTCCATTCCCTCATGCGGACGGGGAAAACGAAATTCGTCGCAATCAGCAGCGGGAACAGCGCCACGTGAAGCAGATACAGCTTCGCATAACGTTCCTTCTCTTTCCATGACAGGAAGAAGCCTGCCGAGCAGAACACCGAGACCACGGCGATCAGAATGACCTGCGGCCAGTCCTCCTTCATGAAAAAGACTGCCGGAAACTCCGTCAGCATATTGATCGTGACCAGCAGCAGAGTGATCGGCAGAAGCAGAGTCAGGATCAGCAGCGTCAGATGAAATGCCATGTCGCGCCGCTCCTCCACGAAAAACTTTTCCGCCCCCGCCGCGATCAGGATCGATGCCGGCGGCAGACACGGCAGGATATAGGTCGGCAGTTTCCCGCTCGAACAGGAAAACAGCAGAAACGGCAGAACGACTCCGCAGGCACAGAATTTCAGCAGCGGCGAAGTCTTCACCCGACTATGCCAGGCGCGGCAGAGATCCGGGATCATCGGCAACCAGATCGCAAGCGCGATCGCCAGGAAGGGGAAGTAATAAAAGAACGTCCTGGCGTGCTGCGCCTTGTCCTGTCCGAAGAACCGGTTGATGTGTTCCTCAAAGAAGAAATAATGCCAGAAGTCAGGCTCCTGACGGTGAATCGCAATACACCACGGGGCTGCGGTCAGCAGCAGCATGGCCAGCGGGATCCACGGCAGCGTAAAGAGTTTTTTCCATTTCCGGTCCCAGATCAGATACGGGAACAGCGTCACCGCGGGAATTGCGATTGCCAGGAACCCTTTGGCCAGGAAGGCAAGTCCGCAGCAGAAACCGCAGAGCATGAGCAGCAGAACGCGCCTTCCGCGTCCCGTATCATCCTGCGCCGCAAGAAAAAAGGTGGCAGAAGCTCCGGTCACGAACAGCGTCAGGAACATGTCCGTGACGGCAATCGTCGACAGAACATAAACGAACGGCATGGCCGCGAAGATCATTGCACCGAGCAGCCTGAGGCGGGGATCGCGATAAAAGCGCCCCATCAGCAGGAAGACGATCCATGCGGTCGCAAGCATCGCCAGCATGCAGGGCAAACGGAGCGCGAAACGGTTCATGCCGAAGATTTTGAACGATGCGGCGAACGCCCAGTAGCTGAACGGGGTCTTTTCGAAATAGCGCACGCCGTTCAGACGGGGGGAAACATAATTCCCGGTAAGCAGCATCTCCCGCGGGATTTCCGCATAACGAGTCTCGTCCGGCGTCAGCATCGGACGCCCTCCGAGCGGGAGAATGCAGACCGTCAGGACCACAAGCACGATCAGAAGATACAGCCAGCTTTTTTTCACGCGTAAATCCTTTTCTCAAAGGCTACTTCGGTTTCATGATTCAAAGTCTGCTCAAACATAAGCGATCCCAAAAACATTCCTAATAAAGTACCATTGGAATCAGAAAAAATCAAGCAATATTCCTGCATTTCAGTAAAGAAAGATGGGATGGACGTTCGGCAGGGAACAGGCCGACGGCATGGCGGGAATCTCCCCGTTTCCTTGTTTGTGGCCCCGGATTCCCTTGCAATCCGATTCGCGTCGAGTTCAGCGCGTCGTTCGCACCGACCATGTCCCAATGCCTTTCGATTTTGTGTCGAAGCACATGTAAGCCCGGAAGGATGCTTTAGAGAAGATAATGAGAAGAAGAAAATCACCGAAATGGAGGTAATTTGGGGGTGTTTCCCCTTGTTTTGAGATTAAAAGTGGTGCCGACGAAAGGACTTGAACCTTCACCCTCGTGAAAGGACTGCGACCTGAACGCAGCGCGTCTGCCATTCCGCCACGTCGGCATAATTTTGCGCCTCAAACAAGCTCAGTTTTTCAAACGTGGGGCTGAACTGGGGCTGTTTTTAGGCGACTTTTTTAGGACTTTCAATGTACATTAAGTAGCGAGCATGTCAGCACGACCAGTACCCTAAACTGCTTAACGCATTTAATATACTCCGTCTACTCTTTTTTTTCAAGTCCACAATCGGTATTTTTCCGAAAAATGACCGGACGTGGGGGTGTTTGTGGAGGCGTTGAGTTCAGATAAACTCCCAATCACGGACTTGAACCTCGGTGGACAGGATGGACAGCCTCCGGGATGAACCCATGGGAAACCAAGATAACATTACACTCGTCTTTCCCGGTTCCTGTAGCGCACATGTGGATAAGCTCCTACCGGATACCCCTCTCTGCTACGTCATCCTTGGTTTCCTATAGACCGGAGTATGATGCCTGTTCAGCCTGTCCGGGTAAGTTCAGCCCCCGGAACCGTCGTTGATTCCGAGGGCTGCGTGTTGTTTGATCTTTAAGTTGACCGGTTACGCCAGGCTTGCGATGTTAAGCCAGCCGGACTTGTCGTCCAGATCGGCGAGAGCGGACGCGGAGGTGTCCGCGAGGACATCTGTGTCATAGCTACCGAAGCTCAGGGCATCCGAAATGCCGAGGTTGTCGCTGTCGGTTTCCGGCATGGAGAGGGCGGAGGCGGCAGAAGAGGCCTCCGGCATGGAGAGCGAAGAAGCGTTCTGCGGGGTCAGCGTGGCAGTAACGTTGTAGAACACGCTGCCCTTGGCGTTCGCAGTCGTCTTCGCAGCCGTCATGGAGACATAGTATTCCGTGCCGACCTCGAGCGAGAGATTGGAGACCGTACCGGTGCAGACCGTCTCGTCCTGATCGAGTTTGAGCTTGGCCTTGCCGAGGCTCTTCATCTTGCCGTTCGCCAGGGCCCAGACTTCGAACGTCGCGCCTTCCGTGGCCGTGACCGTGAAGCTCAGCTTGCCCTGTTCGGTCACAGTGAACTTCGCATAATCGGCCTTGTCGCCGTACCCGACGAAGTTTTCGAACCCTTCGACCCCGACCGGATCGTAGTCAAGGAAGACATCCTTGCTGCCGACGGTAATCACGTTCGTCAGATAATGATGCGTGGTGCCGTCGTCCGGATAGATCGCTTTGTTCTTCTTGTCGTACAGTTCGTTGTTCAGGCCGTCATCGGCGCTGTCGAAGACGCGCGAGTCGAGCTTGTTGACTTCCACCTTATAGGAGACGGCCTTGCCCTTCGCGGCATCCGTGCTTTCCATGGAGATGTAGTATTCGCCGTTCTTGTCGAGGAACACGCCCTTGGTCGTCTGCTCGTAGCTGCCGGACTTCAGCGTCACGGACGTGAGCTTCTTCAGGCCCTTCGAGCCGTTGCGCTGCCAGACCGTGAACTTCGCCGCGCCGTCGCTCGCGGCATCGTCGCCGATGACGTTGAAGCTCAGGTATGCGGAGTCGTCAAGTTTGAGCCTGGCGTAGTCGGCCTCGTCGGTGATGCCGCCGACGAAGTTCCAGTCCCTGTCGCTCAGGACGTTGTCGTCGAGGGCGACGAACGGGGTCCCGCGGTCGATGAGGACCGGGTTCGCCTGAACGATCGGATCGGTATAGGCGTCGTTCCAGCCGTCGTCGACAGCATCGAAGAACTTTGCGGAGGCGACCTTCACGTTGTAGAAGCCGGTTGCGCCGGCCTTCTTGTAGCCGCCGGCGTTCGCGGCCATCTGGACGAAGTAGTCGCCGTCGGCGGTGATGCAGACGTCCTTCAGGTACGCGGGCTTGTCCGTCTTGACGGAGACCTTGCCGACCTGGACCTGTTCGTAAGCCTTCTTCTTCTCGTCGTAAACCTTTTCGTACACGTAGAACGTGCCGGAAACGGTGGACTCGATCTGGAACGTCATCTTCGCGGGATCATCGACGGCGATCCTGGCCGTGTCGCCGGTGTCGCACTTCGGCGTGTTGTAGCCGACCATGTTGTGCATGACCAGGCCGTGGACGGACTCCTCAACGCTGCCGGGCTCATCAAGACTGACGAGGTCGCCTGCGGCGGTGATCCGCGTCTTGACCTTGATGTTTGCATCGTTCCAGGTTTTGGTCTTCTTGTCGTACAGGATGTCGTTCGAGCCGTCGTCCGGCTTGTTGCCGAGGTCGATCGTGACGGAGAGGTCGGAGCCGTTCAGCGCCAGCTTGTAGGTCTTTCCGTCGACATTGAGATCCGCGCCGTTGACCGAAATTGTCCCGAGTTCTTCGCCGAAGGTGTTCACGACCGTGATGGTTTCTTTGAAGCCGGTCGCGCCACCGGCGAGCTTGTAGTTGCCTTTCAACTCGTTGCCGTCGACCGTGAGCGTGTAGGAGGGTTTCC